>ERZ791919.3256-NODE-3256-length-10351-cov-3.516803_pt1 | contig 10351 bp, 7 predicted proteins | sample MGYA00510137_ERZ791919 | MGnify/ENA primary metagenome ERZ791919 (study PRJEB30046, sample SAMN00792059) | human gut metagenome | study: EMG produced TPA metagenomics assembly of the A metagenome-wide association study of gut microbiota in type 2...
AGCCTCAATATGTGGAGGGTAACCTCTTCTGAGAATTTATCCGGACACTAGTGATTTCAAACAGGAAAATTTAAACAGGCTCATAGCTTTATTATATTTATTTTAAATATCTTTGTCGCCGGTTAAGCTAAACATTTAGTCAAGAAGATACGTTAGTATTATTTAGATTCAGAAATAACTTCAAAACATTATTAATTATGAACAAACGAAGACTCATCAAGGCGTCATTATGGACAACCGCCTTATCTCCGTTCTTCTTCGCATCCTGCGTGGATGACAGTTATGACCTCACCAAGGACATTGACATGACCATCACCGTAGGCGGAGACCTCAGCATTCCGGGCAGCGGAACGGAAGAATTCACGTTGGAAGAAATTATGGATTTGGAAGACAACAGCGTAGTAAAAACCGATGCACAAGGTAATTACGCTCTGAACAAAGCCGATACCACAGAAACCGATGTGGAAATAGACCCAGTGAATATCAACGCCCCGGCAAGTAATCCGACAACAACAACACTATACTTCAACACGCCGGCAGCCACAAGTGAAGAAGTGGAAGCAGAAGTAAACGATGTGACCACGGACTTCATTTTCTCGAAAGACGACGTAACCACGGATATCGTTTCGCTCACCTCCGCAGATGTGGATTTCACGGCCAATCTGACGCTCAGCTTCAGCCAGACAAGCCAAAACGTAGATGTCATTACCTTGAAAAAGGGATTCAGTATAGAAATGGCTTTGGAAGGCCAGACCCAACCCAACGGACTGGTTTTTGAATTGGGCGACTCGGAAAACTATGGCATCAAGGCAGGAGAGGCGCAAACCATTGAGTTTAAGCACGACCAAGAGATACGCAAAGGAGAAACGCTAAAAATACCCGTACACTTCAAGCGTATACAGAATTTCCCTGAAGGCCAAGGAATATATCAACCGGGACATTTCAAATTGCAAACGAATGTCATAGCCAACGGTACGGCTACGACCCCGGGTGTTCCGGCCGGAAATATTCAAGTGAACTTGATTACCGACACGGAAGTGCCCGACATCACGTTGCAGAGCGTAACGGGAATCGTAGACCCGAAGATTGATATCAATGTAGACCCGATTACCGTGGAAGGTATACCGGCTCAGGTGCGGAAGTCCGTGGATAGCCCACCAGACATGTTAACCGAAAGATTATCATCGCACGGTACATGTTTTCCAATAAAAAGTAGTACCTTTGCATCATGGCAAAGAAGACTACCCAATTTGACTACGAGATACTCGTACGCTACATGCTTCCAAAAGGGATGCTTGACACCTTTGAAGTTACCAATGTCGATGAAGAGTGCACTGGTCTATACGATGAGACGAATACGGAAATCCGCATTCTTCATATCTATCTTGATGAACGTGACCTGCGCGATGATGTGTGGCATGATTTGAAGCCGAATGGCTTTACTGAGCCCCGGGTGTTCAATGACTTCCCTGTGCGTGAGCACAAGGTTGCCCTTCATGTGCGCCGTCGCAGATGGCTTACGGAGGATGGGAAGAACCAACTGTTAGATACTCCTGCACTTATTGCAGACGGCACCAGCTACTCAATTGAGTTCGCTGCTTTTTTAAAAGAAATGGTTGGATACCTACCCAGTGACGGCCCAATGCGTGGCGCGATTCTTCCAGACTGACGGTAAGTACCTGAACCGTGTCTACAAGGAGCACCTGAGTGACTTTGAAGACTGGGACCAGAAGGATCATGCCGCAGAGTGGGTGCTCTTCGCCCAGAATATGGGCACGCACCTAAGCATAGATGAGAGTATGCTGCACAATGACCTCTTTACATTCCTCTCCAACAAGGAAGGACATGGTAAGCGTGGTACGCTCATCGCAGCTGTCAAGGGGACTACCATTGCAGAAGTGGCACTGCGACTCATGGCCATACCGGAAGAGAAACGTCTTGCAGTGAAGGAAGTCACGATGGATTTCTCCGACAGCATGATGGGCATCATCAAGCAGGTATTCCCCAATGCGGAGATTGTCATAGACTGCTTTCATATCATGCAGCTTGCAGGCAAAGGTCTTGAGGAGATGCGCATGAAACTCAAGCGTGCTGCCGTCACGGAGAGGCATATGCAGGAAAGCAAGTTCAAGAAACTTGTGCAGGCAAGACGCAAGGCGAGGGCATACTATGCGAAGAACCACAAACCAAAGAAGAGCAAGAACGGCAAAACCCTTGGAAGGCCACGAAAGCGCAAGAATGAGAAGTTTCAGCCAGAGATACTTGCCAATGGTGAGACTAAGGTGGAACTGTTGACTCATGTACGCTACCCTCTGCTCAAGAGCGGCAATGACTGGACGGACTGGCAGAAGAAAGGCATGAAGATTCTCTTCGAACTGGATAACCGAATCAAGACCGGCTATGGTTTGGTCTGCGCATTGAGAAACATCTTCAAGAAGAAGCAGAGCCGCAAGAAGGCCAAGAAGGCATTACATGCTTGGTACAAGAATATAGGCAGAAGCCACATCAGAGAGCTAATCGCAGTACGTGACACTATAAAGGAGAAGGAGGAGTATGTATTGAATTACTTCAACAATCGTTCAACCAATGCTTCTGCAGAATCTCTCAACTCAAAGATGAAGGGATTTCGGGCGCAGGTGAGAGGAGTAGCAGACTTGCCTTTCTTCATGTACCGTATGATGATGATCTTCGGTTAACATGCCTGGTGGGCTATCCACGGACTTCCGCACCTGAGCCGGTATACCTGATTTCTTGAAAGACGACGTGAATCTGGACTTGGAAAACCCGTACATCAAGTTGAAACTCGAAAACGGAAGTCCGGCCGATGTAAACTTAAAAGCACGAATGACATGGACCAAAGACGGAGTGTTCAATGAAGGTTTCCAAATCGGTACCAATATCAATGAAAATACAGACCAGACTATCACTCTCTCCGGAAATGCCACTTCGGAATACTATCTCTCACGCATTGCAATGAATAACCTTCCCGCAGGTGCCAAGAATATCGTATTGGGTGACAATTTGTACAACCTGATACGTAACATTCCGGACGAAATCAAACTTACCGACGTAGAAGCCAAGGCTCTCCAACACGATACGGAAGTGATACTCGGCAACGACGGTGCCAATTATGAAGTAAACACCATTTACGAACTGAATGCCCCGTTGCAATTCGGAAACGAACTGAACATCGTATATAAAGATACCATCAACGATTGGGGTGGTGACCTTGAAGACATCACCATCAAAAAAGCCATAGTAGAAATGGATGCCTTGAACGGTATTCCACTCAACTTCGAGCTTAACGCACAAGCCATAGACCGGAACGGCAACGTATATCCCAACGTAACGGTTAATCCGGTCAAGAACACGATTGCCCCGGGTCTGAAACTGACAGGCGAAAACGGCGGAACGGCTACCGAAAGTCCTATTCAATTGGAAATCGTATGCGAAAGCGGAGACATGAAAGACCTCGACGGACTGATTGTCAACTTCACGGCCAACATGGAAGGTGTCAACCAAAATGCCACGCTGAACAAAGGCATGACACTGAAACTCTCCAATATCCGTATCCGCATCAAAGACGGAGTAACGGTAGACTTGAACTAATATCTCATTTTTACAACGGAATAAAATTATGAAAAGAAGAAATAAAATCGCAGCAGCCCTGCTCTTTGCAGCTTCCATTCCCGCTGTTTCAACGTGGGCGCAGAACAGTTTGCGTTCGGCCTATTTCCTTGAGGGATACACTTACCGCCATCAGATGAACCCGGCATTCGCCAGTGAACGTAACTACGTAGGTATGCCTGTACTCGGCAATTTCAATATCGGCCTACAGTCCAACATCGGTGTGTCCAACTTTCTGTACAAACTGCCTAACGGTGACCTCACGACATTCCTGAACGGAAGCGTCAGCAGCGGTGAGTTCCTGGACGGCTTGAAAAACCGTAACCGTCTGAACCTCGACGTAGATATGAACATCATTTCTTTCGGGTTCCACAAGTGGGGCGGTTTCAATACGTTCGACCTCTCCATAAAAAGCGGTACACGCGCAAACTTGCCTAAGGACCTGTTCGAATTTGCTAAAGTGGGTATGCAAGGCGGACATTCGGAATACAATCTGGAAGACATGGGCATGTACTCCAACAGCTATGCGGAAATCGCCCTAGGACATTCACGCAAGATTATGGACAAGTTGACGGTCGGTGCCAAAGTAAAATTCTTATTGGGTATCTACAATGCCGACTTCCATATCAACGACATGAAGCTTGTCATGTCCGACGACAAATGGCTTGTGTCCGGCGATGGTGAGTTTTCCACAGCCGGTATTGTAGACATACCGACCAAACTCAAGACCAAAGACGTCACGGACGATTACGGTAACATACATCAGGAAACGGAAGAAGAACTCGATTTCGACAACATCGGAACCGGCAATGCCATCGGAGGCTTCGGCATGGCTTTCGACTTCGGTGCGACTTACCAGTTACGCGAGGATTTGGAGCTTTCCATGGCTGTGCTCGATTTAGGATGGATAAGCTACAAGAATGCCGTACAATCGGCTATGGCTATGGAGCCGTGGGAATTCGATGGTTTCCATGACATTCCGTTCGATTCGGACAAAGCCGCTCCGGGCATGTCCATCGAAGACCAGATAGATAACCTGACGGACGATCTGGAAGACTTATTTCAAATGAAAGTACAGGGTAAGGACAAGCACACTAAGGCTTTGGGAGCTACACTGAACATCGGTGCGCTCTATACTTTCCCGTTCTATGACAAACTGAAATTCGGCTTTTTGGAATCCACCCGTATCAACGGTCAGTATTCTTGGTCGGAAGGCCGTTTCTCGGCCAACGTGGCTCCAGTGAAGTGCTTCGATGCCTCCATCAGCTACGCCATTTCATCTTTCGGCTCATCTTTCGGATGGATAGCCAACTACCACGGAAAAGGATTCAGCCTCTTCTTGGGCAGCAACCACCAGTTCTTCAAGGTAACTCCGCAATTCATTCCGGTGAATAATGCAAATATGAACATCAGTATCGGTATCAACTTCCCGTTCGGAGATATCAAGTCCTTGTAACTTCCGATAAAAATCCTTTATAAAAGCCTGTCCGTGCCTTTCGTTACCGGCACGGACAGGCTTTCTTCTTTTCTCCGCACCTTCAAGCTCCAAGTTCCGGACAACAGACCCACAAAAAAATCTGCGCCGATTGAAAAATCATTCTCAGCCAAACGATTTTCAGTTCTGCGGCATCCTCCGAAACGACATCCCCACACGGCTCCTTACGCTTGCAAAAACGGAAAGAAAAGCGGACTTTTTCCTCGAAAAGGAAGACTGAAAATGAAAAATGACCTTCCCTCTAAAATAAAACGGGGCAAACCAACGTTTATCCGTATAAAAGCCAATAAAAAGGAAATGAAATACAACAACGACAATGTAAGGCGGCAGGACCGCCTTTTGGAGGAAGACCGTGCATACGCCCTGCTCCGCGAAGGCGAATACGGCGTACTATCCATGACAACACCCACGGGAGGCGCCTACGGCATCCCGCTCAATTTCGTTTGGGACGGGCAAGAAAACATCTATATCCACTGCGCCCCACGAGGCCGCAAGCTCGACTGCATCGCCCTCTATCCGGAGGTGTCTTTCTGTGTGATTGGGAATACCCATGTCGTACCCGAACAATTCTCTACAAACTATTCCTCCATCGTTTTGACATGCCGGGCACGGACAGGTCTTTCACCGGAAGAACGGATGCACGCCCTCCGGTTGCTGATGGAGAAATACACACCGGAACATCTGGCCGCCGGGGAAAAATATGCGGAAAAGTCATTCCACCGCACGGAAATCATCCGTCTACAGATAAAGGAGCTCAGCGGAAAATGCAAACGGATACGATGAAGGGGAAGGATGCGCCTTCCCCTTTTCCTATTCAAAAGATATATTTCTCAACTCTTTCCGCTTTGTTTCCTCTGGCCGCATCCGGAGCAACCGGACCAATTCACCGCTGCTTACAGCGGTCTTCGGATTGAAATCACCGGATGCCATATAATCCAACATGCTGCGATACAACTGACGCACTTCAGGCTTGTCATCCACCGCCTCAAGATCCGACATGCACACCAGCAATTTCCCTTTCCCTACCGCCAGTTCGAATATCAGCCCCAACTTATGGTTCCGCTCGATATTGTCGATAACCTGTACGATGGGACGGTAGCCCTTCGGAAAATGATCCAGAACCAAGGGATAACTCTGCTTCACAATAGGGAACCATTGCCAATTCGTATGAAAATCCGTAGGAAAGGAACGGAATAACGGATGGCCGGGGTCGGTCAGCAGCCCCATCGTCCCTGGAGAGACCGGTTTCCGGTTGTTGCGGCTGATGGTCTCGAACATCCTGTAATTCCAATAGTCGGTCTGGAACAACCCGCCTACCGTTTGGGAGGCATAGCGGTCCCGTTCGGGAAACCATAATACCTTCCCGCCGTTTTCCAATGCCGAAAGCACGTGGCCGTCCAACCGTTTGGCCACCATGATGCCCGGATGGTTTTCTTCCGTGCTCCGGTTCTCGGGATAGAACCAAAGCGGATAAGTATTTTTATAGTCCGTACCTTCTATGGCCAGTTCCAGATTCAACCTCCTCGCCTTGCCGGTCACAGGAACCGGCTGCCGGATATCTCCGACCTCCAGCAATCCCCGTCCGGAAGAAACTATGGGGCACACGCCCTTCCCGGCAACGTGCCCTTGTTCGTCCCTCAACGTCCATGCCAGTTCGGTTCCCTGCAAAGAACGTGCGGCATAATGGGCTACCTTCACCCGGGCTGTCAACGTCTCCCCCTCCGTCCAACAGAATTTTTCCGTCAGCAGCAAGGGAACTACTTCATTGCAGAATCCCCTCCAACGCTCAGGCGAAACCAGTCCCTTACTGTCCATAAAAGCATCCAAGATACCGACATAAGCCGAACCCTGCCCCGGATAATCCTGCAAATCCAACAACTGGAAGCCGGCCAGTCCCTCCGTGCGTAAGTCCATTTCGATGTCGGCCTTGTAAAGTTCGGCTGCCCACCGCCCGGAAGCGAGAAAGAAATCTTCCGCCTGTTCCGACATCCCGGCACGGGCCAGCCTGTCCCTGAAGACCTCCATATTATAAGGGTACAAGACACCCGTGTACTTGGCTATCTCGCGATAATCGGGATACACCTGAAACTGTCCCGTCTCATGGCTCACCACCGGAACGTCCGCCCGCGCCACGGCTCCGGAAAAGTCCATCACCGTATTGGGATAGGTATGGTTGAGATACCCTCCGTCGTACGCATCGGCAAATGAAAACGAGCCACGGACATGAGTGTCGAGGCTCTGCGGCTTTTCACCTCCGATACGGCACGTCACCAAATAGTCCTCACCCGGAAGCTGCCCTTTGAAACCCAAGTAATTATTGGAACCGTAAGCATACAAATGCCGACGGTCTGCCTGCCGGAAAGTATCGACCAAAGATTGCATGACTTCAAAATCTCCGGACAGTTCGTTGCCCAACGCAAACATGACGAAAGAAGCATGATGGCCGTATTCCTGCTGAATGCGCAAACCCTCTTCGCGCAGATACGAAATCAAACGGGTGTTGTCCTTCCCTATCCATCCCCAGAACGGCAGTTCGGCCTGCAAATATATTCCTTCGATGTCGGCGGCTTCAAAGCAGGCTTCGGGCGGACACCAGGAATGAAAACGATAGTGGTTGATGCCGTAAGATTTGGCCACCCGGAAATAATGCCGCCACGTCTCCACATCCATGGCCGTATGTCCTGTCAAAGGAAACACACAGGCGTCATGCTTTCCGCGCAGGAAAGTGGTCATACCGTTAATCGCAAAATGCTTTCCCTCCGCACGGAAGTCCCGCAAACCGAAATCGACGGACAGCCGGTCATACCCGGGCAGTTCGACCTCCAACCGGTACAGCGCAGGGTCGTACTCGCTCCACAACAAAGCTTCTTCGCCCAACGGGAAATCGAAGTCGTATTCCGCCTGCCCCTTCTCCAAACCGAACTCAAGCGGACGGACGCGATGCTCTTTCTTCGTATTCCATGCCGTAGCGCGCACTTCCAACTGCATACGGTTCCGGATGTCTTCGGGCGAGGCCAGCCTCACTTTCAGTCGGACCGACTTTCTCTCCGCATCCGGATAAACCTGCACACCGGCCAAATGCAACGGTTCTTTCGCTTCCAGGAAAATGTCGCCGATAATGCCATTCCAATTCGTTTGTGTGGATTCCGTATAGGCATGGGAAGACCCGAGCAACTCCGGCGGCACGGACTCGCCATTGTCCACCCTGACGGCGATTTCATGCCGACCGGGCGTGAGAAAACGGCTGAGGTCGTACACTTGGCGCACGGAAATGCCGTCCCGGCTTCCGGCTTCCTTCCCGTCCACCCACACGCGAGTAGGCTTCGTACGTTCCAAAGTCAGTGTCACGACTTTATTTTTCCAACTTTCCGGTATGTCCACCACTTTCTTATACCAAGCCTTGCCCACATAAGCGTGCAACCGTGTGAGATAAGTGGTTTCGTCCGTCCTTGCGGGCCGGAATCCTTTCCGGTTCGTGTCTGTCGTTCCCGGGAGTACCACTTCCTCGGCAAACGGTGCTGTGGCAAAACCGCTTTCTTCCCCGTTTCCCCTGACATCCAACTTGAATGTCCATTTGCCTTGCAAGTTCATCCGTTGGCGTTGGGGAAACATCGCGCACGAAAAAAGCACGACCCACACCCATGCACACATTCTTTTCTTTATCATGTCTTTTTAATGGTTTAGGTTAATCGTAAGACAAAGGTAAGAAAATCCAAACCGTCCCAACGAAAAGACGGCCAAAAAAATGAAACCATTTCTTTTGACCGTCCTGTCATGTCCTCACCCTGCGCTTTTTACCGGAAACTCGGAATGTCGGACACGTAATCCTTAGGCAAGGCTTCCGAAGTCAGTTCTACCCACACTGGTTCATCCCATCCTTCCACGTCGAAGCGTAAACGGATAGTCCCGGCCTTCCGGGTAGACTGCACAATGGCCATGGCACGCCCGAAATACGTCTTGTCTTCATGGGAAGTGAAAGGAGTCTTGCGCCGCAGGTCACTGCTGATGAATCCCACCAAGCGTCCCTCACCCTCGATGGAGGCTTTCACATAGCGGTCGGCATGCTGCACGAGTGTTCCGTCTTTGTCCAACAACTCCACCTGTACATAACTCAAATCTTGCCCGTCGGCCATCAATTTTCCACGGTCGGCCGTGGCTTTCAGTCTCACGGCATCGCCTGCCGTACGTATTTCATGCACAGCCACCGTATCCGTCCCATTAATGCCCTTAGCCACGAGCGTCCCGCGCCGGTAAGGCAGATACCATGTTATCGTATGGTTCGGGTAATCTGCCGTCCGGCGTACGCCCATCTCGTTGCCATTGTGGAACAGAGCCACACGCTCGCAGTTAGTCGTGGTGTTTACTTCGATGACCAAACCCTCGTAAGCGCGGGGGAAATTCCATATCGCCGCCATGTTCGGCCATTGCCAAAGGTCGCGCCCGTGGTCGATGTCGAGCGCATTGTCGCGCACGGCGATACGCACCATCGGTTCGTCGTTCCACATCGCCCGATGGAAAGCCGCGCGCGGCTTTTCCACCATGCAAATGTCGAAAAGTCCCGCAGGCCAACCGTGGCTCGGCCAACCGGCTTCACCGATGTAGTCCGTACCGGTCCAAAGAAAACCGCCCGCGATAAAATCGTTTTCGGCAATGATGTTCCACGGATTGTTCGTGTCGTAACTACGGATATTCCCTTCCGCCCCGCAGTAATAAGGCAATTCCTCCGTCACCAAGAAGCGACGCTCGGGAAATTTCTTATGGTCGGAAAGCATACGTGCCTCCAGATAATTGTAGCCCACGACGTCGGTCACTCCGGAAAACTTCTCGTTATGGCGGTTCTGTGCCGCGAGGCAAACCTGCCGCGACGGTTCGAACTCGTGCACGAAGTCCTGCAACATAGCCGCCCGTCGGCATCCCGTATCCGACCCGTCCCATGCTTCCTGCAATTCATTGCCGATGCTCCATAATACCACACAGGGATGGTTGCGGTCGCGCACCAGCATGTTCTTCAGGTCCTCCTGCCACCACGCATCGAAATACTGCGCATAATAGCCGGACTTCCACTTGTCGAACGCCTCGTCGATAACGACAAACCCCATGCGGTCGCAAAGGTCGAGGAACTCCGGCGACGGCTGGTTGTGGCTGCACCGGATGGCATTCACTCCGTACTCCTTACAAATCTCCAATTTGCGTTCCATGGAACGCAAAGGCAGTGCCGTACCCAAAGAG
>ERZ791919.3259-NODE-3259-length-10339-cov-13.768961_pt1 | contig 10339 bp, 10 predicted proteins | sample MGYA00510137_ERZ791919 | MGnify/ENA primary metagenome ERZ791919 (study PRJEB30046, sample SAMN00792059) | human gut metagenome | study: EMG produced TPA metagenomics assembly of the A metagenome-wide association study of gut microbiota in type 2...
AAGGCGTGAGCCGCTGCAATACAGCGGCTCGCGTCTTTTTACGGTTTACGGGTTATACAGAATCATGTGCAGAATAGTGGTTTGGTCGGAGATATTGCGGTAGGCGTGGGTGGTGTCACCCTGAAAGCGGACGCTTTCGCCCGCCTGAACAACAATGTCCTTCTGATCAGCCGTGATTTCGATTGCACCGGCGAAAAGGGTGACAAACTCGGTGGTACCCCGCAGATGCGGCTCCGACTGCCAATGACTGCCGGGAGCCAGCTCCATATAGTAGACGGAGAACTTTCGGTTTTCATCGTCCGGAAAAAGGCAGTAGTTCTTTACCTTGCCGCTGTCCTCCAAGATGGGCTGCATCTCCGCTGTTCGCACCACCTCATAAGCCGCCATTCCTGCAGGCTCAGTTCCGTGTCCGGGTCATGCTCGCTGCCCGCCGCGCCGGGAATCACCTCTGCGATCACCAAATCTCACTCGGCGTTGTTCAGAGCTTCATCCCACTTCCAGCTGCGAATCTCGGGCAGATCCACACCGTTGTCGCGGATATACTGGCGATGCTCCACCAGCTTATCCTGCATCTTCTGGACGAGGTATGCGCCGCGATTGCCCAACTGCGGCAGACGGCGCACCGTGTCGATGACCAGATCAAACCGGTCGATGTCGTTGAGTACCCGCATATCGAAGGGCGTGGTGATGGTACCCTCCTCCTTGTAGCCGCGGACATGGAGATTTTTGTTGTGGCGGCGATAGGTCAGCTCATGGACGAGGGTAGGATACCCGTGATAGGCGAAGATAATGGGCTTATCCTTGGTGAACAGACCGTCGTATTCCTCGTCGGTCAGACCGTGGGGATGCTCCGTGTGGGGCTGGAGCTTCATCAGATCCACCACATTTACCACGCGGAGCTTCAGCTCCGGCAGCTCCTTACGCAGGATGCTGACGGCAGCCAGCGTTTCCAGCGTGGGTGTGTCGCCGCAGCAGGCCATGACCACATCCGGCTCCTCACCCTGATCGTTGGAGGCCCAGCTCCAGATGCCGATGCCCTGTGTGCAGTGCTTCACCGCCTGCTCCATGGTCAGCCACTGCTGGCGGGGGTGCTTGCTGGCCACAATGACATTCACATAGTTGCGGCTCTTGATGCAGTGGTCAAAGCAGCTCAGCAGGCAGTTGGCATCCGGCGGCAGATACATCCGCACCACATCCGCCTTCTTGTTGGCCACATGGTCGAGGAAGCCGGGGTCCTGGTGGGTGAAGCCGTTGTGATCCTGCTGCCACACATTGGAGGTGAGGATATAGTTGAGGGAGGCGATGTCATGCCGCCAGGGCAGCTCGCTGCACATCTTCAGCCACTTGGCGTGCTGGGCAAACATGGAGTCCACGATGCGGATGAACGCCTCGTAGCTGTCAAAGAAGCCGTGGCGTCCGGTGAGCAGATAGCCCTCCAAAAAGCCCTCGCAGAAATGCTCGGAGAGCATGGAGTCCATCACCCGTCCGTCGGGGTCAAGGTGGTCGTCAATGCCGGGGATCTGCTGGTCAAGGAAGCGGCGGCCGGTGACCTCGAAAACGGCCTGCAAGCGGTTGGACGCCGTTTCGTCCGGCGCGAAAATGCGGAAGTTCCGGGCGTCCATGTTCAGCTTCATCACATCCCGGACATAGGTGCCGAGAACGTACATATCCTGCGCCTCCACGGAGCCGGGGGTCTTGACGTCCACGGCATAGTCCCGGAAATCGGGAGTACGCAGATCCCGCAGCAGCAGACCGCCGTTGGCATGGGGGTTTGCGCCCATGCGTCGATTGCCCGCAGGGGGGAAGGACGCTACCAGCTCCACGGGCGTACCGTCGGCGTTGAACAGCTCCTCCGGCTTATAGGAACGCAGCCATGTTTCCAGCTGGGCAAGGTGCTTTTCCGTGTCCGCGCCCATGGAGATGGGCACCTGATGGGCGCGCCAGCAATCCTCCACCGGCAGTCCGTCCACCTCCTTGGGGCCTGTCCAGCCCTTGGGGGTGCGCAGCACGATCATGGGCCAGCGGGGACGCTTGGCCTCACCGCTCTTTCGCGCCTCCCGCTGGATGCGCTTGATCTCACGGATCGCCGCGTCGAGAACGGCTGCCATCTGCTGGTGCATGGTCATGGGGTCGCTGCCCTCCACAAAGTAGGGCTTCCAGCCGCAGCCGAGGAAGAAGCACTCCACCTCCTCGTGGCTCATGCGGGAGAAGATGGTGGGATTGGCGATCTTGAAGCCGTTGAGGTGCAGAATGGGCAGCACCGCGCCGTCGGTAATGGGGTTGACGAACTTGTTGCCGTGCCATGAGGTGGCCAGCGGGCCGGTTTCCGCCTCGCCGTCGCCCACCACGCAGGCGGCGATCAGCGCGGGGTTATCCGCCACGGCGCCGAAGGCGTGGGCTAAGGAGTAGCCCAGCTCGCCGCCCTCGTGGATAGAGCCGGGAGTCTCCGGCGCTACGTGGCTGGGAATGCCGCCGGGGAAGGAGAAGCGCTTGAAGAGCTTCTGCATACCCTCCTTGTCCCGAGTGATATTGGGATAGATCTCCGTGTAGCTGCCGTCCAGCCAGTCCTGCGCCACCATGGCGTTGCCGCCGTGACCGGGGCCGGAGAGATAGATCATGTCCAGATCATCGCGCTTGATGACCCGGTCGAGGTGCGTATAGATGAAGTTCTGCCCGGGGCAGGTACCCCAGTGACCCACCACGGTCTGCTTGATGTCGCTCTTGACGAGAGGACGCTCCAGCAGGGGATTATCCAGCAGATAGAGCTGGCAGGCGGTCAGATAGTTGGCAGCACGCCAATAGGCGTCAAGCTGCCGGAGCTCCTGCTGGCTCAGGGGCGCCTTGCTGCCAAGGCGCACGCGGGATCTCAATGCGGACATGGGGATTCCTCCTTACAAAACAAAATATGAGATCGCTGTGGATGAAAGAAAACATACGGTCACAAGGAGGCGCACGGCTGCGCCGTCAGATGTGGAGGGCCTCCTCTTCTTTACATAGGCCGGGGTTCCACTCGTGGCAGCTTACTCCTTTACTTATACATTTTTATGTATAACATAGTACAAAAGCCGCTCTGCGTCAAGAAAGAACTTCCATACGGTACATGAAAACTGCTCAGCGGCCCAGATAGATGGACTGCTTGGCCAAAACCAACTGCAGAAGCAGATCATTGCAGGGGGTGGGGACGTGATGCGCCCGTCCCAGGCGGCACACGGCGCCGGTGATGATGCGGATCTCCGTTTCCTTGTGGTGGGTCACATCCTGCACCATGGAGCTGATGGTCTTGTCGGTCATTCTGGCGACCTCGAAGGCGTGAGCCGGCTCTGCGTCATGCTCCAGCGTGCAGCCGCAGGCGTTGGCCACCACGATGGCCTCCTCCACCAGCATACGGGCCGCCTCGTGGGCGCAGAGATTGGCGTCTACAAAGCCGTTTTTCGTCTCCAGCAGGGCGCTCATGCCGTTGATGGCTACATTGGCCGGCAGCTTGTACCGTATGCTGGCGGAGGATGAGGCATAGCGCCGCCAAAGCTCTGCGCCGCTTGACAGGCTTTGGTACAACACGGTTTTCTATTGACATCTCTGTTGCGTTTCCTGTAATATGATGTGCGAAATTAAACCTGACTTACAAATTAAGTAGAGCCTTCCGCGCAGGAGAAAGGCGGTGTCTGCGTATGCTTACGGTGCGGAACGTTTCCCACGATCCGTTTTACAATCAGGCCTTTGAAGAATATATCTACCAGACGTATCTGGACGACGATATTTTCCTGCTGTGGCAGAACTCCCCGGCGGTGGTGGTGGGCAGCTATCAGAACATCTGCCGGGAGGTGCACGTGGAGGCGCTGCGGCAGCGGGGAATTCCCGTGGTGCGCCGGATCAGCGGCGGCGGGACGGTCTATCACGATCTGGGGAATGTGAATTATACGTATATCGTCCGTGCCGGCGCTTTGGACTACGATGCTGTGCTTTCCCCGGTGATCGCGGCGCTGAACGCCATCGGTGTTCCCGCACGGAAGAACCGAACCTGTGACATCGCCATCGGCGATTTGAAGATCTCCGGCAGCGCACAGCGGATGACAAAGGGGCGGCTGCTGCACCACGGCACGCTGCTGTTTTCCTCGGATCTCGGCGTGCTGGATCAGATCACCACCCACCGGAAAAACGACTGCTTCCAAAGCCGGGGGACACAGTCCGCCATCTGCACCGTCACCAATATACGGGAGCATCTGGCGAGTCCTATGACCATTGAGGAGTTTCAGAACCGGCTGCTGGAGCAGATGGTGCCGCCCGGATGTTCCCGTCTGACGCTGACGGCGGAGCAGGAGGCGGAGGTCTGCCGTCTGCGGGACGAGAAGTACCGCAGCTGGGAGTGGACGTGGGGCAAGACGCCCGCCTTCACCTACGAGAAATCCGGGAGCTTTCACGGCGCGCCCATCCGCGTGGCCTATCAAGCCAAGCGCGGCATCGTTTCAAGCGCGGTCATCGACTGCGATGCCATCGACGGTGCGCTGGCGGCGCAGCTGCTGAACGGTGCGCGCTTAGACCCGGAGGGGTTTGCCGACATCTGCCGCCGGTTGGCAGGCGATGGGGCGGAGGAATTGATGGACTGGCTCATGTGAAGCGGCTATCAAACACTTTTGAAAATCGTATGGCCGGGTACGGCAGAAAGGAACAGCACGATGGAAAAGAAGATCAATATGCCCAAGCTGGCACCGGAAATGGAGAGCGGCGTTCTGTGCGCGTGGCTGAAGGAGGAGGGCGACACCGTCGCCGCAGGCGAGCCGCTCTTTGAGATCGAGACAAATAAAGTGGTCAATCAGGTGGAGGCCACCGTCTCCGGCGTGCTGAAGAAGCAGCTGGCGGAGGAGGGCGACACCGTCCGCGTGGACACCGCCGTGGCGGTGGTGGAAGCGGAGTAAGACATGGAAAAGAAACCGGAATGGCTGAAGGTTCGCTATAATCAGGACGCCGTCAACGAGGTGGCGGCGCTGATGCGGGATCTGAAGCTGAACACCGTCTGCAAGGAGGCCAACTGCCCCAATCTGGGCGAATGCTACCAGAAGCATACCTCCACCTTTATGATCCTCGGCAGCGTCTGCACCCGGAACTGCCGGTTCTGCAACGTCACCACCGGCCATCCGCTGCCCCCCGACCCGGAGGAGCCGATGAACGTGGCAAGGGCAGCCAAAAAGCTGCATCTGCGCCATGTGGTGCTGACCTGCTCCACCCGTGACGACCTGCCGGACGGCGGCGCGGAGCAGTTCGCCAAGTGCGTCCGCGCCATTCGGGAGGTCTGCCCCGGCACCACCGTGGAGACGCTGATCTCCGACATGAAGGGCGACCACGCCGCGCTGGACACGGTGATCGCCGCCCATCCGGAGGTGCTGAACCACAACGTGGAGACGGTGCGGGAGCTGCAAGGCGCCGTGCGGCCGCAGGCGCGGTACGAGCGGTCCCTGGGCGTGCTGCGGTACTGCAAGGAGCAGGATCCCACGCTGCTGACCAAGACCGGCTTCATGGTGGGGCTGGGAGAGACGGAGGAGCAGATCAGCCGTCTCATGGACGACATTTTAGAGACGGGCTGCGACATCCTCACCATCGGGCAGTATCTCCAGCCCTCGCCCCAGCACTATCCGCTGGCGCGGTATGCCACGCCGGAGGACTTCGCCCGCTGGAAGGAGCTGGCGCTGGCCAAGGGCTTCCACCATGTGGCGTCCGCGCCGCTGGCTCGCAGCTCCTACAAGGCGTGGGAGGCACTGGAGGACGTGCATGATCTATATTGAGACAGGCTCCGCGGATGTGTACTACAACTTCGCTCTGGAATACTACTTTACGCTGGAAAAGCGTCTGCCGGAGACGGCGTTCCTTTTCTGGCGCACCACGCCGACCTTGATGGTGGGCAAGTACCAGAATGTGCTGGAGGAGATCAACAAGCCCTACGCCGATGCCCACGGCATCCATCTGGTGCGCCGCATGAGCGGCGGCGGTACCATCTATACGGACATGGGCGGCTGGCAGTTCACGTTCATTCAGCATAAGGAGGCCGGGGAGATCGAATTCAGCCAGTACATCGCCCCGGTGATCGGCGCGCTGGGGGAGATGGGGGTGAGCGCCGCCTTCAACGGGCGCAACGACCTGACCATTGACGGCAAAAAGTTCTCCGGCAACGCCCAGTACCGGCTGGGCGACTGCATCGTGCATCACGGCTCCCTGCTGTTTGACACGGATATTGCGCAGATGGTGGCGTCCACCACGGTGGACAGCTACAAGATCACCTCCAAGAGTATCAAGTCTGTCCGGGATCGCGTGACCAACATCTCCGAGCATCTTCCCGCCCCCATGGACGCGGAGACGTTCAAGGCGACCATGGTGCGGCACATCATGAACGGCAGCACCGCTACATACACCGTTACGCCGGAGGACGATGCCCGCATCCGGGAGATCGCCGGGGAGCAGTTCCGGAGCTGGGAGCGTATTTTCGGCAGAAGCCCGAAGTTCACCATCGACCGGACGGGACGCTTTGCCGGCGGGAAGGTCCAGTTCAAGCTGGACGTGCAGAGGGGGCTTATCCGTGACGCCGCCGTATACGGCGACTTTTTCTCCACGCTGGACGCCGACGCCCTCTGCGCCGCGCTGATAGGCTGCCCCTATGAGCGGGGCGCGGTGCTGACAGCCCTCCGCAGCCACGGCATCGACGGCGCGGTGTATCGCATTTCCGCCGAGGAGCTGGCGTCGGTGGTGGTGGACTGAACCACTGTGCGCATTACATTCCCATATTGCCGTAAGACCGCCTACAGAAAACTGTAGACGGTCTTTTTTTCTTTAATTTTCGCTTCTTGCGATTTCCAGAACAAAGAGCGAGCCGCAGGCTTCTCCCTCGGCTTTGAAGCGCTGATGCCGGACAGCTTCACCGGCAGGAGGTGTGAGCTTTTGCAAGACCCCGCCCCCTGTGGGCACAAAAAACACCCCGGAGGGGTGAGACTATTCCCACTTTACCACCGCGAACCGCGCAATGCAAGAGAAAAATGCGGCTTTGCAACTATTTCTCTGTGTTTCTACATATTGATGGCGAAATTCACGGAAATATTGACATTTCAGCACATTGACACCCCGCCGCCGGCGGCGTAGGATAGGAGCATATTTTTTGACGGGAGATGGCGGGATGAAGTATATTTTCGTGACAGGCGGCGTGGTGTCCGGACTGGGCAAGGGCATCTGCGCCGCGTCGCTGGGCCGGCTGCTGAAGCAGTGCGGCCTGCGGGTGCGCAACCAGAAGTTCGACCCCTATTTTAATGTGGATCCCGGCACGATGAGCCCCTACCAGCACGGGGAGGTGTTCGTCACCGACGACGGCGCGGAGACGGATCTGGATCTGGGACACTACGAGCGGTTCGTGGATGAGGCGCTGGACGGCAACGCCTCCGTGTCCTCGGGCAAGGTGTTCTGGGCCGTGCTGAACCGGGAACGGCAGGGCGGCTATCTGGGGGGCACGGTGCAGATCATCCCACACATCACCGACGAGATCAAGCGGCGGGTCTACGCCATGGACGACGGCCAGACCGATGTGGTCATCACCGAGATCGGCGGCACGGTGGGCGACATTGAGAGCCAGCCGTTTCTGGAGGCCATCCGGCAGGTGGCGGCGGAAAAGGGGCGGGAAAACGTGCTGTACATCCATGTGCCGCTGATCGTGTCCATCCCCGGCAGCGGGGAGCTGAAAAGCAAGCCCACGCAGCACTCCGTCAAGGAGCTGCTGAGCGTGGGCATCCAGCCGGACGTGCTGGTGTGCCGCACCGACAGCCCCATCACGGAGGACGTGCGGCGGAAGATCGCTCTGTTCTGCAACGTGGAGGAGGACTGCGTCATCTCCAACGTGACGGCGTCCACGCTGTACGAGGTGCCGCTGCTGCTGGAGAAGGAGGGGCTGTGCCGGGTGGTGTGCCGCAAGCTGGGGCTGGGCGCCGGCGCGCCGGACATGGCCCACTGGCGGGCCATGGTGGACAGGATCCGCGGCGTACAACGGCGGGTGCAGATCGCGCTGGTGGGCAAGTACACGGAGCTGCACGACGCCTATCTCAGCGTGGCGGAGTCGCTGTTCCACGCGGGCACGGCCTGCGACAGCCATGTGGATATCAAATGGGTGGACTCCCAGACGCTGACGGCGGAGAACATCGGGGCGGCGCTGGGGGATTGCAGCGGTATTCTGGTGCCCGGCGGCTTCGGCGACCGGGGCATCGAGGGCATGATCCTGGCGGCGCAGTACGCACGGGAGAAGGGCGTGCCCTACCTCGGCATCTGCCTGGGCATGCAGATCGCGGTCATCGAGTTCGCCCGTCACCCCCGCCATGTGGCAGGCTGGGCGGATGCTCACAGCGCCGAGTTTTCCGGCACCACCGCCCATCCGGTCATCGACCTGATGCCCGATCAGGTGGGCGTCACGGACAAGGGCGGCACCATGCGGCTGGGGAAGTTCCCCTGCGTGCTGGCGGAGGGCTCCCGGGCCCGGGCGGCCTACGGCGCGGCGGAGATCTGGGAGCGGCACCGCCACCGGTACGAGTGCAGCAACGAGTTCCGGCCGGAGCTGGAGGCGGCGGGCCTGCGCATGGCGGGCACGTCACCGGACGGGCGGCTGGTGGAGATCGTGGAGCTGCCGGGGCACCCGTGGTATGTGGGCTGCCAGTTCCACCCGGAATTCAAGAGCCGTCCCGACCGGCCCCACCCCCTGTTTCAGGGCTTCGTGGCGGCGGCGCTGGCGCATCAGGGATAAAAGGCAAAAAATAGAGACGGCACAGCCGTCTCTATTTTTTGCCTTTTTACTTGTCGTCGACCCGCAGCTCCAGCACGTCGGGGCGGGCGTAGTGGCCCACGCAGTCCAGCTCCATGCGGCTGGCGGGCACCTTCTGCATGTCCAGATCGGCGTAGATAACGGCCTCCCTGTCCCACACCGTCTCCGACGCCTCGTGGCCGAAGGGGTCGATGAAGCAGCTGCCGCCGCGGCAGGCAACGTCCGGCAGGGCGGCGATCTCCGCCGCGGCGCTGACCGTCTCCGGGTAGTCCTCCCGGCGGAAGATCAGGTCGGCGTTGATGAAGTAGCAGTGACCCTCGATGGCGATGTGGCGGATGGTGTTCTGCCACTCGGGGTTGTCGTTGGTGTTGGGGGAGATATACAGGCTGATGCCCTTCTGGTACAGAGCCACGCGGGCCAGCGGCATGTAGCTTTCCCAGCAGATAAGGCTGGCCATGGGGCCCCATGGGGTGTCCATGACGGGGAAGTAGTCCCGATCGGCGTCGCCCCAGACCACCCGCTCGCTGCCGGTGGGCTTCAGCTTGCGGTGGTTCATGGCGCGGCCATCCGGTGCGATCATCATATTGGAGTTGTAGAGCGTACCGGTGACGGCGTCGCGCTGGGAATAGCCCATGCTCAGGTAGACGCCGAGGGCGGCGGCTCTGTCCCTGAGCTGCTGCATCTCGGGGCCGTCGGCCAGCAGGGAGTTGTCGTAGTATTGCTTCCAGTCCTGGCGGCCGTCGGCCCTGCGGCTGCCCACGGTGAAGCCGAAGGTCATGCCGTAGGGGTAACCGGGGAGGAACAATTCGGGAAAAACAATGAGCTCTGCGGCGTTGGCGGCGGCTTCGTCCATGAGACACAGGGCCTTTTCCAGAGAGCGGGCCTTGTCGAACATGACGGGGGTGGCCTGCACGATGGCGGCGCGGCAGGTGTTTTTCAGCTCTCGCATGGGGGAATCCTCCTTTAGAAATTTGTGTGAAATATCTGAAAATGAGAGAAATTTTTTCCATTATACGGGGGCAGGGCAGAAAGTGCAAGAGGGCTTTCAGCGGATGATCGCGGGAAAGCGTCTCCATGCTGCGGCATGGGGGCGCTCTTTTTTGCGGGTGCGGGAAAAAATTTCAGGGAGTTTCGGGGAAATGGGCAACTGCGGCGGGGGGAGAGCGGGGGAGGTAGGAGGTGAGAGCGCGATGAACGAGACGAGACGCGCCCGGGGTGACCGGGAGGCCCCGTGGATCGAGTGCGGCCTGTGCGGCGGAGAGATCGGCTGGGGAGAGCGGTACTACCGGGTGGCCGGCGAGAACGTGTGCCGGAAGTGCCTGGCGGACTTCGCCGCACAGATCCTGGCGGTGTACGAGGTGAAAGGGGGAGAGGACGTATAGGCAGGAGGAGCGGCATCCCGTGGGAGGACATACGGGAGCGGTATGAGGAGGGCGGCGTGACGCTGCGGGAGCTGGCGGAGCGGTACGGTGTGACGGAGCGGTCGGTGTATCTGCACGCACGGAACGAGGCGTGGGAGGGCCCCCGGCGGTGGAGCCTGCGGCGCGGGGGCGAGGCGCA
>ERZ791919.3260-NODE-3260-length-10336-cov-2.901955_pt1 | contig 10336 bp, 8 predicted proteins | sample MGYA00510137_ERZ791919 | MGnify/ENA primary metagenome ERZ791919 (study PRJEB30046, sample SAMN00792059) | human gut metagenome | study: EMG produced TPA metagenomics assembly of the A metagenome-wide association study of gut microbiota in type 2...
CCTTTCCGCCGAAAGTCGGTCAGATACTTTAGTTAAGAGGTGTTTACCCCCCCCGTTAACATTTGTAAACAATTATTTCTCATGACTTTATCTCCTATTTTTTAGTCGTTAATATCTTGTTTCATCTTTTTCAACGGCAGATCATTCTTCGTAAGCCCAATAGCGGATCAGGACAGTGCCATCACCGCCGTTACCGTAAGTACCACAACCGCCACCACCGTAACCGCCACTTTTTCTATTGCCATTTCCAGTTCCGCATCCTTTGTCGTAATCGGATTCTCCACCCATGCCCCCATTCATATTTCTGTCTGAACCACCACCTCCGGCATTTCGTTTCCCAGTAGGTTCGCCAAAATCGCGGGTTGTATGCCTTTGACCCTTTCCTCCGCCATATAGGGAACCAGCTGGATAGAGAGAGCCATTTTCATTGCGGCTGCCGATTCCGTTAGATCCATCAGAACCCGCTTTAGCCGTATCTGAATCATCTCCTGCTCCGCCACTTCCGCCGTTGCCACCAGTATATGCTCCGGCATTACTTCCGCCTGGATAACCATTACCCGCACCATTTCCGCCATTAGCTCTATAACTTGAATTTAAGAATTGAGAGTATCCACCGTTGGGGGCAACTTCAGAATACCCTCCAATTCCTCCTTTCCCAACTGTTATCGGAATTGACTGACCCGGTGCAACAGAGATAGCATCACCGTCTCTCCATCCGGATGTATCTTTTTTGAAGGTTTTAGTATAGCCGCCACCTCCACCGCTTCCATTATGTCCTGCACCCCCTCCTCCGACAAGAAACACATCAACCTCCCTACATCCTTTAGGTACGATCCAGGTATAATTCCCGGCAGGATAGAACCTCTTGGTGAACAACTGCAACTTCTTCCGTCCCATCATCGACCGTCTCATCTACGCCCTCCTTTCTTACGATAAGAGGTCGTAACTTCTTTATTTAGAGAGCATTTTACCCCCCCCGTTTAACTTTTAATAACATAACCTGTTTCATTGCTTTACCTCCTGTACAATTGTGGGCAAGTCTTTCAAGTCGTTCGGATAACCTGTAACGGTTGTCAGAATGCAGAGATAGATCACACCGTATTGTTCATAATATTTGTCTTTCTCGAATGCCATACCCTGCACGTATGGAATAGGATCATCAAGCGTGCCTGCGTGCTCAGCTTCAACGATCTTATACAGTGAAGCAGTTTCTATGCCCGGTTTCCAGTCGGCTTGCAGCTTGTGCTTTTGTATCACTTCAAACAAAGTGTCGCTTTCTCCTTCCACTACTCGAAGCCGGAAGCCTATTTCAACTTCCTTGCCAAACTCTGCATCTTTCTCACCCCAAATGGGGAATAAGACCTGCATCTCCAACGCTTGGCTGGCTGTGAGAGACACGCTGTTCATCATCGCACGGGCAAAGGTCACTGCCTGCGCTTCCGGGGATTTAGCGATTGCCTTATCTGCTTTAGTTTGCAAGGCTGCCGTTGTTGTATGGATCATTTCAGGATAGCCTTGCACCACGATAGCTTCGACCTCCTCGGCTGTTTGGGCGGCATCGATACGGGATAGCAAGCTGTCTGTCACCTTGCCGCATTGCTCCGAATAGTCCGCTATTTCGTCAAGAGCAACCGTTAAGATATTCGAGGCGTAAAGATGACCGCCTACTTCGACTTCTTCCTGTCGGCCACACTTATCCTTCACTTGCAGGGTGTTCGAGACGTATGCGTCCTGTTCATCAATATAATAATGATGGATGTCTTTGTCGTAGATTTCCTGCCGTTTGGCATCACGGGCACGCCAGAGCAGTTCTTCCGGTGTCGGTTCTGGTTCCGGAGCGGGCTGCATGTGCCAACACTCCAACGGGGTTGCATCCGGATGTTCGTTGTGGTACTGTTCCTGTTCTTCTGAGAGCGGAAGATAAGCCCCAACCTCATAATCGTCTATATCTGTACTTATGAGATAGGAATCAGGAAGTTTTACTTTCGTTTTCCAAAAATTAATGTCTTTATGAATGTATATCATATTGCTATTCTTAATTGTGATAATATAAACAAATTATACCCTGTCCTCCTTTTCCTCCTTTACGTGACAGACCACCACCTCCTCCGCCACCAGCTCCAATGCCACCATTTCCGCCATTCGTAGGATTGCTTGAGCCTGAATTTCCACCATTTCCACCTGATTCAAGACCTGCCGCCCCACCACCTGCTCCAGACCCATCCGAACCAGATCCGTTCGAGCCTTTCCCCGAAGTTCCACCTCCTCCAAATAGGCCAATAGGAATAAGTACATTGTTATATTTATATCCTGTACCACCTTGATAAGATTGACTATTTCCACCTTTATAACCGCCCATACCATCTGCATTACTTACACTGTTTCCACCGGTCATTCCTGACGATGAATTTCCATTACCCGACATAGATGCGCCTGAACCACCAGCATAACCGTAAGAACCATTCCAATAACCAGGAGAGCCTCCACCATTATTACAAATCGCGATATCGGAAGATGGGTTTTCTACCAACTTTGATAGAATGGTATATATACTGTCTGGTATTTTAGAGCCATTACCAAGCCCTCCTGCTCCCTCACTATTACCTCTTTGCCCTCCAGCACAGATTATCGTATCCCCGTTTATTTCAAGAGTTGTACTATCCCCATCAGTTTGTGCATTTACAGGCTTTGCAATTTTACAAGTCAAAGTTTTCGGTAGCAAAGAGATTTTTATATTACGAGCAAATGCTATTGTTCCAGAAGCTCCACCGCTACCACTGTTTGTGCCACCTCCGCCGCCACCTCCAACGATTAGCAAATCCACAAACTTATATTTTTTCTCTATTATATAATTCTGTTGGATACCTAAAGGACTTACCAGCTTTACCAATTTAGGCACTGTATTATATAGATTACCTGATATCAATCTACGTTTCATCTCTTCCTGTTTTGAATTATACCCTAACTACTATTATCCCGTGTTCTTTCTTCAAGGATACACCTGTTGGTTTCCCGTTCGGTAACGTTACACTTGATTCCTCGGACTGCCAGCCAGAACCATTAGGGACCGGTTGGTCAAAGTCCGACCCGGAACTGTTCAAGATCGACAGATAGAATTCCTGCATTTCCGGTACGCTGGCGATATCGGCAAAGTTGATCGCTTGCGGGGATTTGCTTGTGTATTTGAAGCGAAGGTTATACGGTGATGACGGAAGAGCCACCAGAGACTCGACATCGACATACTCTTTCAACCTCAAAGAGTCCGATACCTTCGTTTTCTCTTCATTGCTGTAATTATTGTCGGTATGGACATAAGCAGCGTCCTTGACCGTATGGTCGTCATTCTGTAACTGGGATAGCCTTGTCGGAATCGCCTGCTGAACGTTTGTGATGCTCTGGTTCAGCCCGGCGATGATCCCTTGCAACGTCTGTGTGTCCTCTACGTTGGCAAGGAAAGCGATGATCTCGTTAAATGACTCGATGGCACTCGATGCGTCACCCGAAACGAGCGTGTTGACTTGCTGCTGCAAGGCTGTCAGCGCGTTCCTGATTTCCGTGTCGTCGTAGCTTTCCCCGTCCTGTCCTTCGGCTACCACACCCGTATCTTCGTCGCCGATTTTCCAGTGCTTCGTTGCCGGATCGATCGAAGGAACCGGAGCATTGTTTCCCCGAAGGTTCGGGGTGTCAAACTTACCTTCAGCCGTCGTGATCGTCAGGATATAGGTCGTGGCATCATTCGTTTTAACTGTGACCTTCACCTCCTGCATGACGGCCGGCAACTGGGCAAACGTATGAACGCCATCAGCCAGCTTCATGTTGAATTTACCGTTTTCCAAACGTTCAAATAACCAGACTGATGTAGGGTAGACGGTTGCGTTATCGGCCCATTCAGCCGTCGTCAGTTCGATCTGTTGATAAATAAATGCACCTTTCTTACTCATTGCTCAAATATCCTTGTTTTATCGTTCGTACTGATTCATTGTAATAATTGGCTCCTGTCAGATAAACATTACCGGGCAAGGCTGTACCGCCGCCAGATTCCTGCCACGAGGCTTTTCCCCCGGCAAGATCATAAAGCCGGTAGAACACATATTCTCCTTCTTCCGCTACACGTACTTCATCGCCGATACGAAAATTGATGGTTGTACCGTCGGTATTGACATAGCTCAATGTATTTTCGTCCGGGATAGCCTCTAACGTCGGGATCTCCGGTTTGTTCTTGATGTAGTTCTTATTGACAGGATCGGTAACGTTCCAGTCGGGTTGTAGTCCACTGATGACTCCTTCGGCGGCTTCGGCTGCACGATTGGCGCGGTCGGCGGCTGTGTTGGCCTCGCCGGTTGCCTGTTCAGCATCAAGGATAACCTGGGCTGTCATCTGTTCCCGTTGTTCTTCCTGTGCCTGACGGGTTGTTTCGTTTGCCTGGCGGGTTGATTCCGATGTTTCCCGAAGTTGTTCTTCGATGATACGGGCTTTTTCTTTTTCGGCACGGATTGTTTCGGCTGAAATCCGTTCCTGTTCCGTTTGGACTCGTTCCTTTTCCTTGGAAATGCGCTCCTGTTCAGCTGTATCGCGGTCGGTCTCTTGGGCAATACGTCCCTGTTCAGCCTGGTCGCGGAGAGTTTCCGCTTCCTGGCGTTTCGTTTCGGACTGGTTACGCAAGGTTTCGGAGGCGACGCGTTTGGCTTCGTTGTCGGCTCGCTTCGTCTCTTCGGTGAATCGTGCCTGTTCGGCTTCGGATCGGGCGGCCTCGGCGGTGGATCGTTTCGATTCTTCTTCTATCCGGAGAGATTCGGCTGCGTGCCGTTCGTTTTCTTTGGAGATTCGGGTGTTTTCGTCGGCGATTCGTTGAATCTCATTCGCTTCACGAAGTTTTTCCGTTTCCTGGCGTAAATTCTCTATCCGGGCACGTTCGGCTTCGGCTTCTTTACGGGCGGTCTCAGCTTCTATGCGCTTGCTTTCGGCTTCAGAAATAGCGACGTTTATCCCTTCAGCTTTACCGGCTGCCGAGTCAGCACGGGCGGCAGCAGAAAGGGCATTGGTGGCGGCTTTTCCTGCAGCCGAAGCTGCCGCGACTGCATCCTCATACGCCTTCTCGATCTCATCCAATGAAACTTTTACGCTCGTTTTCTTACCGTCAACGATCTGGTAACCCAACGTCCACAGCCCTGAGAAACTGACCGAGGTGGGCAGCTCGCTGATTTTTATTCTTTGTTCCTGTCCTGTCATTGCCTATTTCATATCTATAAAGTTCAGGCCGTCTTCCGTGACAATAAACATGTCATCTTCCGTGGCCAAGAAATAATCGGTTTCAAAGAGTCTGAACGAGGTGAATACCAAGGTCAGATCAAACTGCATCACCATCGGTTCGCCCAGCGTAAGCAGTTTGCAATTGCTCATCTTCTTGTAGTAGCAGGGATAGGACTTGCCAATCTCTTCTACAAAGAGCCTCCGTTCGCCCGGAGCGATCAGGTCGGCAAAAAAACTATCCCAGCACTGCCAAAAGGCATCTTTTCGAATAGTTTTTAAAAAGCATTTAAAAGTGACCTCTTTCGGCTGGAAGACCAAGTGTTCTGCATCGTAGATTTGCCCGTCAATGGAGGCAATCTTGCGCTGCAGGTTCACCTTTGCCGCCGGATTTCGCAGCAGGGCGTTCCGGCTCTCATAGACATACACGCCGTATCTGCCTATCGGTTTACCATCCAGCTTGTAGCGGCTTTCGGGTAACCATACGTCCGGATCACACACACCGGCTGTCGGTCTCACCGGAAGATCCTCGACAAACTTCAAGGTAAAAGAGGTTGCCGATGGATAAACCCGATTGCCGGGATGATCGGCGAGGCGCAGCTGCCATTCCCGTCCTAAAGCAGGCACCCGAAAGGTGTGCAGCCCTTTGTCTGAGAGGTAGGCAATCAGGTCGGAAGCCTGCGAGTTGCTATCCGAAAGGAAAGAGATGGCAATCTCTCGCGGCTGCAGCTTCGGGTCACTCAGATCCACCTCAATGCCATCCTCTTCGGGCCAGTCGTTCCGCTCCGGCGCTTTCATTGCCGGGAAAGCGAGAAGGTCGTTATATCCTCCCCGCGTCACCCGGCAGCCGAAACGGCCAAGCACATTCAGATCATCTATGTATAGGTTGTTGTTCATTGCTTTCTCAGTATTAACCCACGGTTTTCGATATTCTGCAGCGAGCTGCGCGTCTGCCGGATATCCTTCTCGATGGCTTCGAGACGGTCGGTATTGCTTGCTATGCGTTGCAGTAGGGACAATCCCTCTACCAACTGCCCTTGGATGTTCGTCACCCCCTGATTAGTGCGGTCGGCATAGATCAGGAGGGCATAGAAATTGCCGTTCAGTTCGTCGGCACTGTCCTGACTCATCGAGGCTATGCCTTTGGCCGTAGAAGTGCGGTCGATCACGTCGCCGATGGTCGTGCCGGTCACCTGTTCCATCTGCTCCAGCTGCTTGGCTGCATCCTCGATAATCTTGTCATACTGTGCCTTCAGGCTGGCGATGCTTTCAGCGGTCAGCCCGTTTTGCGAGGCGGCGGCAAAGGATTCATACCATTTGCGGAGCGGTTCTTCCAGTGCCTTCATCTTCACCCCCTGCAGCACTGCATCGTTCAGCATCTTTTGGAAGTCGTCGGCAAAGTCCTTGGCAGAGCGTTTGCCCTCGGCAAAGCCCTGCAGGATGGTGTCGGCGATGGCGTTCGTATTCGTTCCGGTGAAAGCCTCCTTCATCTCTTCGTTCAGGTCGTCGATCATTCCGGCGACATCTTCTCCTTCGTCCTTCAGTTTCTGTAGTTGTTCGAAAAGCACTTTTGCTGATTCGGTCAGTTTGTCCTGCGTATAGAGCGATTCCATCTCTTCGTAGGTCTTGCCGGCGAGCGAGTCGTAATCGTTCCAGGTCTTCGCCTTGCGGAACCAAGTGCCATGCTTGTAGTGCGTAGCTGTGATATACTGCTCCTGCTGCAATTTCTCCCACACCTGTTTGTACTCTTTCTCTATCTGACCGGCTTGGTTCTTCAGTTCGAGAGACTGACGGTTGAAGTATTCGAGCGAGGTTTCGCCAATCTGCTGCTGGATGCGTAGCCGTTCGCGTAGGATGGCGTTATACTCCAACTCCTTCATGGCTGTTTCGACCAGATTCAGTTGGTATTCCGCCAATATCTTTTTGTTTTCTTCGACCCTTTTCTTAAAGCTGCCCACGATGCCGGTGATGCCTCCGATGATGCCCGAAGCCCCTCCGATGAGGTCACCGCTCATGATGCGGCCGATCCCGCCTGCCATATCGCCGACGCTGCCCACCAGCTGGGCGACAGTGGCAAGGGAGCTTCCCAACGCTTCGTTGAAGAGCTCGGCAGTTTCAGCAGCCATCGAGATGCCGTCAGCCACTTTATAGCACTCCTCGGCCAAGAGGCTTGCCTGGTCGGCATCCGAAAGTCTGTCCCACTGGTCGATCAGAAGGACTATCCCCTCGCGAGCCTCCTTGATCGGTCGGTTAAGCTCCTTGTCGATCTTCTCCTGCATTTGGTCAAGGTCGCTTGTGTCGAACTTGCCGAACGCCTTTTCCAACACGTTACGGTTGTCAAACTTTACATCGACTTTGATTCCTTCGAGTGAGGATTGCAGGGTCTCCATGGCGATCTTTTTTCCGGAAATGATGATCCGGTTCTCCATATCCGCGACCTTCTCCTCGTATTCCTTGATCTGCTCGGCAAAGGCGGAACGGTCTTTGTTCGTTGTGGCAAGATCGCGCAGCTTCTTCATCTTTGCGATCAATTCGTTATAATAGGCAATCGATCCAAGCGGGGCCGGTTCTTTGCCCACTTTGCCTCCTGTGGAGCCAATGATTGCTTCCAATTTCTTCTTTTCCGCCTCTATTTCCTTGAGGGCCGCTTCATAGTCCTGTTTGTTGGTCAGTTTGTCCAAGGCAGCTTCTTTTGCCGCGATGGATGCTTTGATCGCTTCCACGCTTCCCTGCTCAAGGGTATGGATAGTCTTCAGATTGGCAGTTTCCAAGGATTTGCGCTCCTCTTCGCTGTATTCCAGCCCTCTTTCCAATACTTTGCGGGCTTCGTCGAAGAGGCTGTCTGCTTCTGCCTGAGCCTTCTTTTTCGAAAGGTTCTCACCCGACACATAGGTGGTCTGCCCGAACTGGCCACCCTGTATGGCATAGCTCTGCGTATCAGCCATCCGGTCCACCTCCAGCTGCTTGCGGATCGCTTCGTTGTATTTCTCGGTGGCGAGCGTCATCGCGGCGGAGGCACGGGCACGCGCCATCACCGAGGCGACAAACGCCTCCTTGCCTTGGTTGAACAGGTTCTCGGCATCCGTCACCTTGCCGATCGAGACACCTAAGTGCTCGAAGGCAGTGCGGTTCTTTAGGAGGTATTGTTCTTTCGCCTGGATGTTGTCGCCCAGTTTCTCCCATTCGGCAGACATTCTCTGCAGTTGTGTGAGCGTCGTGGAGGATGTTTTGGCGACCGACTCCTGAAACTCCTCGAGCGTTTCCAAGGCATCGGCAAGCGACTGCCGGGCGCCGAACAGACTTTTGGTCCAGGCAGTAATCTCTTTGCCATAAACGGTCAGCAATGTGATACCGACGACGAGGGCCGTCTGCCAGCTGACGATCCCGCCGAGCAGCTGTTTCCAGACCGGCGTGGCCTGCTGTCCGGCCTTGATGGCTGCCTGATACTCCCGGCGAGCCATGTTGATGTTATCGACCAAGATAGGTAAGTTGTTCGAGATGGCGAGAAAGAACATGTTCGCCCCCATGGTGAGCGAGGGCAACTCACGTGCCACCTGCTGGATCGACATCTGCAGGCTGTTGAAACCGGTTCCGGCCGTACGGCTGTACGCCGACAGACGGGTCTGCGCGGTCTGCAGTTCATTATCCACGCTTTGGATCTGTTCCAAAATTTCCTTTCCGGCCGAACCTTCACGGTCCATTTTGGAAAGCCGGGAATAGGCCTCGGTCAGTTGCTGCAACTTGCGTGTCAGGGCGATCACGCTGTCTGACGCCTCCTGTTCGGTGGCCATCTGCTGTTGCAGCTGCTGCATCCCCTGACTGATCACCACTCTTAGGTTGCTCTCCTGCAGCGCCAAGGCTGCTTTTGCCTGCGTATACCCCGAAAGGGTTATGGTCCCGGCCTCAAGCTCCCGGTCCAGCTGTTCCTGCATCGCGGAAAGCGAACGCAGACTGCTGATATTCTCCTGCATCGTCGTGGCGAGCTTGCGGCTCTCGGCGCTCATGGCGTTGTAGGCGGCCGAACTGTCGGCAATCAACTTATTATAGGTTGTTGCCGCTTCGTCGCGCAGCCCCTTGATACCGAGCGTCACTTTATTGACCTCTTTATCGATGTCGCCACGAAATTCAAAGGTGATATATACGGGATCTGTCTGTGCCATTTGTCTCTTTTACTACTTTAATCCGAAAAATTCAAGCTCCTCCTCTTCGCTCTGGAGTACCTCTTCTCTTTCTTTTTTCTTCCGCATCCGTCCCTGGTCGCTGATCATGGTCAAAACGACGCACCACGGGATACGGTTCATGATTTCATCATACGTGATTGCCCCCTGCTGCACGAGGGTGTAGATCTGTCCGAACGGGCTATGGGGAGGATCATACTCCTCCTTTAACTCCCGGTCTCTGTCGGCTGGCTCGCCTCCGTCGGCTTCATCAGGTTCAGCGAAGCGACCGATGCGATAATGCTCACAAAAGCCTCGCTCGTGCTCATCAGCACGATGATCTTGGCCAATTCCGCCAATCCCTGCATCGGCATGTGTTGCCGGATATACCAGGCGAGCGGACGGTTCAGCAATCGTGCCGACCATGTGCCACGCAGCAGACCATAGGCGATGATCCGTGAGGTGGTGACGCCGTGCTTGGCGATCTGTTCCAAGACGCTGCCGAAGTTGCCGTCATGCAGGTGCTGCAGGTCGATATCCATCCGCGTGAAGAGCGATGACATCCGGATAAGGCTGCCCGCCGTGGGCAGCTTCACCCGGATGGGTACCGTCTTGCGCCCGAAGATCCGGAGCAGCCACGGGGCAGGGAGGTTGATTTTGAGCCGCCGGTCCAACAGGGCGTCGGCGGCCATGGCTTCTACCGGGGTCATGCCGTGGGTTCTCCTAATTTGTAGATCTCATAGGCCCCGTCTTCTTCGCTTGCCGAACTCATGGCGGTAGCGGTAATTTCGATCTGGGCGATCTGGTCGGCTGCCAAATTCCAGATAAACCGAGCGAGGATCTTCGCACGGGGGATGTCGATCACCACGTTATATCTGGTAAGGACACGTAGTGCCTTTTCGATCTGCACTACATCGCGTGGCACTTTAAAC
>ERZ791919.3268-NODE-3268-length-10307-cov-6.285603_pt1 | contig 10307 bp, 8 predicted proteins | sample MGYA00510137_ERZ791919 | MGnify/ENA primary metagenome ERZ791919 (study PRJEB30046, sample SAMN00792059) | human gut metagenome | study: EMG produced TPA metagenomics assembly of the A metagenome-wide association study of gut microbiota in type 2...
ACTTTATTTGCGCCTGCGGGCGCAAACTCTGCGAGGCTTTTTCGACAGGCTGAAAACTCCCGGCGGACAAGTTCGTCCGCCGGGAGATTCTGCATTATACGGAGTGGGGCTTGTTTGATTCAGTAGAACGTCGCAACTTCCTGCTCCGGCACGTCGCACGGCTCGATGGACACCATGTGCAGCACCGGGCCGGGGCCTTCGTACACGTCCGGCAGAGTGCGGATGTCGATGCGGGCGGTGAGCTTGTACCAGGCAAGGTTTTTGATCTCTTCCGTATCCGCGGCTTCCGCGGCGAGCGGGATGAAGCGGATATCATTCGCGCAGCAGGTCATCACGTCGCGCCCGAAGTAGAAGTATCCCTTCTTCAGACTGCGCGATTTCGTGACCGCCTTGCCCTTGAGAGAGACGGTCTTGTTCCGGTATTTCTCCGGCTGGTCCATAATATCCTGGAGAAAGATCGCGTAGTCCGCGTCGCCGATCTCGCAGACGGGAGCATTGAGATCGTAGGGGAGGGGGAGCTCGATGTCGTCGTAGCTGATCTTGCCGTCCGGCGTTTCAAAGGCAATGTCGCACCGGCGGTTGATGGCGCGGATGATCTTGTGCGCCTGCATTTTGAGATCCTCGTCGCCCTCGGGGAAGCGGTTGAGCACCGCCAGCTCGCAGCTCTGGAGCTTGTCCACCATGAGCTGGCGCATGTTGTTATTGTAGTTGAGGAATGTGCGCGCGTCGATGAACAGAAATTCCTGCGCCACGATCCACTCCTTCGGCATGTTCGTGTAGAGCGTGTCGAGCGTCCACATGCCGTTGTACTCCACCATGACGTAGGAGCAGCGGTGCTTTTTCAAAAGCGCCGCGAGATTTTTGGTCGTAAGATCGCTCTCGCTCTCGATCGTCTCGGTGAACACGGTCGGCGCGGCGAACGCTGAGGGATCGTATTCCTCCACGCCCTCCTCGCACACGAGAAGGAGGATGCGGTCGCCGTTATTAAAGCTCGCGTCCTCGAGTGTCTGCTGGGCGAACTTCGTCTTGCCGGACTCCAGAAAGCCGGTGAAGAGATATACGGGGACTTGTTTTGCCATGGCTTATTCTCCCTTTCAGCGGAAGAGCTCGGCGACGGCGTCCTCGTGCAGCTCGTGACCGATGACGCACAGCCGCCCCGTCACACCGGCGCTGCCGCGGCGGATGTTGATCTCGCCCGGCGTGTAGTCAAAGTGGATCCACTCGCCCTCGCTCGCGGCGACGATGCCCTTTGCGCGCAGCACGGCGCCGTATTTGGCCTCGTCCTCGAGCGCGGTGAGCGCAGCGCGCAGGCCGTCCTCGGTGAACTTCTTCGCCGTTTCCATGCCCCAGGACGTGAACACCTCGTCCGCGTCGTGGCCGTGGTGATGGTGATGATGGCCGCAGCCGCACTCGTGATCGTGGTCGTGCTCGTCGTGCTCGTGATGGTGGTGCTCATGGTCGTGGCCGCAGCCGCACTCGTGCTCTTGGTCGTGCTCATCGTGGTCGTGGTGATGATGCTCGTGCTCATGCCCATCGTCATCCTCGTCATCGTCGTGATGGCAGCCGCAGGAGCAGTTGCCGTTTTCATCGAAATGATGATGGTGCTCGTGCTCTTCGTGCTCGTGGTCGTGATGATGGTGATGCTCGTGCTCATCCTCGTCCTCTTCGTGCTCGCGCTCAATGCTTTCAAGCGCGGCGGTGAGCGTGTCGCGCTTTTCCATCGCGTCGAGGATCTGCGCGCCGGAGAGCTCGTCCCACGGCGTCGTGATGATGACGGCGCCGGGATTCTTCTCGCGCAGCAGCGCGACGCACTCGGCGAGCTTTTCCTCCTTGATGCCCGCGGTGCGGGAGAGGATGATGCACCCGGCGGATTCGACCTGGTTGTTGAAAAATTCGCCGAAGTTGCGCATATACATTTTGCATTTGCCCGCGTCTACGACGGTGCAGAGCGCGTTGATCGTAAGCTCGCCGTCCGACGCCTGCTCCACGGCGGTCACGATGTCGGAGAGCTTGCCGACGCCCGAGGGCTCGATGAGGATGCGGTCGGGGGCGTAGCGCTCGCAGACCTCGTGCAGAGCGGCGCGGAAATCACCCGTAAGGCTGCAGCAGATGCAGCCGGAGTTCATCTCCGTCACCTCAATGCCGGCGTCCTTCATGAAGCCGCCGTCCACGCCGATCTCGCCGAACTCGTTCTCGATGAGGACGAGCTTTTCGCCCGCGTAGGCTTCCGCGATCAGCTTTTTGATGAGCGTGGTCTTGCCCGCGCCGAGGAAACCGGAAAATACATCAACTTTTGTCATACATATAACCTCTTTCTGCTGGAAGCAGCCTGTTTTTCTAATAGAATATTATAACACGTTCGTCAAGGGGGTATTTCTGCCATTGCCTGACTTTTTACGGAAAAATGAATTGTAATAATATAAATGTATGCTATAATGAATAAATGTCCGTTTTACTCCATTCCACTCTTCTATTTATTTCCGATCCACTCAGCAAATTTTTGAGAGGTAGACAAATTGGAACAGAAAAAGAAGTCCGCCCGCACGATGCGCGTGCTCGGCACGCTGCTTGAGGGCAGCGGAAAATACTTCGCCGTGTGCATCCTTCTGGGACTGCTGCTCACGGTGGTTGAAATGATCGCGCCGCAGGTCATCCGCGTAACGGTGGACTCGGTGATCGACTCGCAGCCGATGGATCTGCCCGCGTGGGCGCTCCGGTGGGTGGAGTCGCTCGGCGGCGCGGCGTTTCTGCGCGCGAACATGTGGTTCATCGCGCTCATTCTTGCGCTTGCGGGTCTCGTCGCGGCGCTGCTGCGCTATGGCGCGAACATGTTCAACGCCAAAGCGGGCGAAACGCTCGTCAAGACCGCGCGCGACAGGCTCTTCCACCACATTGAATGCCTGCCGTGGAAGTGGCACGCCGAGCATCCGACCGGCGATATCATCCAGCGCTGCACGAGCGACGTCGAGCGCATTAAAAACTTTTTCCAGGAGCAGTTCATCTCCGTTTTCCAGATCATCGTGCGCATTATCCTTGCGCTGACGCTTATGACGCTGATGAACGCGAAGCTCTCCATCGTCGCGTGGGTCATCGCGCCGATCATCGTGCTCTACTCCGTGCTCTTCCATAACAAGATCCGCGCGCGCTTCACTGAGTGCGACGAGAACGAGGGCGTTCTCTCCACGATCGCGCAGGAAAACCTCACGGGCGTGCGCGTCGTGCGCGCGTTCGGGCGCGAAAAGTTTGAGCGCGACCGGTTCGAGGCGCAGAACAACAAGTATACCGAGTGCTGGATCAGCCTGACCCGGACGCTCTCGGATTTCTGGGCGGTGGGCGATTTTACGAGCTGCCTGCAGATCCTGCTCGTGGTCGTGCTCGGCACGGTCTCGTGCGTGAACGGCAATCTGACGGCGGGCGAATTTGTGTCGTTCTCGCTTTATAACACGATGCTCATCGGCCCTGTGCGCCGTCTCGGCCGCATCATTTCCGAAATGAGCAAGGCGGGCGTCTCCATCGACCGTCTCGGCGAGGTTTTGGAAGCCGAGACCGAGCAGGACGCGCCCAACGCCGCCGAAGCGCCGATGGACAAGGACATCACCTTTGAAAACGTCAGCTTCCATTACGGCGAGGACGGCCCGGACGTGCTCGAAAACGTCAGCTTCACCGTACCAGCCGGAAAGAGCTTCGGCATTCTCGGCGGCACCGGCTCCGGCAAGAGCAGCCTGCTGCTTCTGCTCTGCCGTCTGTACGCGCCCACGGAGGGCAAGATCACCGTCGGCGGCGTGGACATTGCCGATATGCCCGCGCGTTATGTGCGCGAGAACGTCGGCGTAGTGCTGCAGGAGCCGTTCCTCTTCTCCCGCTCGGTGCAGGAGAACATCGGCATCTGCGGCGCGAGCGACGCGGAGATCCGTGCCGCCGCCGTCACCGCCTGCGTGGACGGGGATATCACCCGTTTTTCGCAGGGCTACGACACCATGGTCGGCGAGCGCGGCGTGTCGCTCTCCGGCGGACAGAAGCAGCGCGTGGCCATCGCGCGCATGCTGACGAAGAAGACGCCGGTCATCGTTTTTGACGATTCGCTCTCCGCCGTCGATACGGAGACGGACGAGAAGATCCGCTCGGCGCTCGACCGTGATCTCGGCGGCGCGACGACGATCATCATCTCCCACCGCATCACAACGCTGCTCGACTGCGACAACATTCTCGTGCTCGAAAAGGGCCGCGTGAGTCAGCTCGGTTCCCCGAAGGAGCTGCTGGCCCAGCCGGGCATTTTCCGCAAGATCTACGACATGCAGATGTCCATCGGAGAGGAGGAAGGCGCATGAACGAGCAGAAAAAGACCAAAGGCGCAAAATGGTTCGGCATCCCCAACCTCGTCCCGTATATGAGACCCTACGGCAAGCTCATCTTCTGGATGGTACTCATGGCGTTTTACGGCAGCGCCATGGACGCGGTCATCCCGCTCTTCCAGCAGTACGCCATCGATCATTACATCGCCGACTCGACCCTTGCGGGGCTCGGCTGGTTCATCGGCGCGTATGTCGTCGTCATCCTCACGCAGACGGCCTCCAACTATATCTCCGCCTTCGGCGCGTGCAAGCTGGAGCTGTCCGTTGGCCGCGATCTCAAGCGCGAGAGCTTCAACCATCTGCAGACGCTCTCGTTCTCCTACTTCAACCAGAACAGCGTCGGCTATGTCCACGCGCGCGTCATGTCCGATACCGACCGCATTGCGAGCACGCTCGCCTGGAGCATGGCCGAGGGCGTGTGGCATTCGGCATATCTCGTGTGCGCCATCGTTATGATGCTCATCCTCAACTGGAAAATGGCGCTGTGCGTGCTCGTGATCGTGCCGATCGTGGCGATCTCGTCCATGTACTTCCAGAAAAAGCTCGTGTTCTTCCACCGGCAGGTGCGCGAGAAAAACTCCCGCATCACCGGTGCCTTCAACGAGGGCATCACCGGCGCGACGACGACGAAAACGCTCGTTGTTGAGGATAAGATGGAGAAGGAATTCGACGAGCTGACCGCCGACATGAAAAAGGTCAGCGTCCGCGCGATGCACTTCCGCGCGATCTTCATTTCCACAACAACGCTCGCTGCCTCTCTCGCGCTCGCGCTCGTCCTCTGGCGCGGCGGCATCGTCACGCGCGAGGGCGTGATGCTCATCGGCACGCTCACCGTGTTTATGAACTATGCGCAGGGCATGATGGAACCGATCCAGTGGCTCGTGCAGGCGCTCTCCAGCCTTGTGAACGTGCAGGTCAACGTCGAGCGCTTCACCACGCTCATGGAGACGAAGTCCGATGTGCAGGATACGCCGGAGGTCGTGGAGAAATACGGCGACACGTTCAGCCCCAAAAAGGAAAACTGGGAGGAGCTGCACGGCGATATCGAGTTCAAAGATGTGACCTTCCGCTACCCCGACGGCGACGAGAACATTCTCGAGCACTTCAACCTGAAAGTGCCGCAGGGAACGAATGTCGCCATCGTCGGCGAGACCGGCGCGGGCAAATCCACGCTCGTGAATCTCGTCTGCCGGTTCTATGAGCCGACGGAGGGGCAGGTGCTCATCGACGGGCGCGACGCGCGGGAGCGCAGCCAGCTCTGGCTCCACTCGAACATCGGCTATGTGCTCCAGACGCCGCACCTCTTCTCCGGCACGGTGCTCGAAAACCTCCGCTACGGCCGCGAGAACGCGACCATGGGGGAGATCGAAGCGGCGGTCAGAGCCGTCTCCGCCGAAGGGATCATCGAGAGACTGCCGGACGGCTATCAGAGCGACGTCGGCGAGGGCGGCAACAGCCTTTCGACCGGCGAGAAGCAGCTTCTGTCCTTCGCCCGCGCGCTGCTTGCCGATCCGCGCATCTTCGTACTCGACGAGGCGACGTCCTCCGTCGATACGGTCACGGAGCGGCTCATCCAGGACGCCATCGAGAAGGTCATGGACGGGCGCACGTCGTTTGTGATCGCGCACCGCCTCTCCACGATCCGCCGCGCGGACGTCATCCTCGTGGTGAACGCCGGAAAGATCGTCGAGCGCGGCAGCCACGCCGAGCTCATGGCGAAAAAAGGCGTGTACTACGGCCTCTACACCCGCCAGTACAGAGAGGAGCAGATCCAGGCATCTATGGAAAACGAATAAAGAAAACAGTATCCGCCGGACGCAAGACCGGCGGATATTTTTGTATACCCGAAAACCACGCGTTAGACGCGTGGTTCAAAAGAGCCTTTGGCGATGAGGGAGACAAAAAAACTCCTTTTGCTTTAGAATAAGCGTGCGGTCTGCCAACTGCACTTAAAAAGCAAAAGGAGGGCATTCAGAATGAGCCTGAATGACATAAACAGTTTATCTCATACGAAGTGGAATTGCAAATATCACATAGTGTTTGCGCCGAAATACCGAAGAAAGGTATTCTATTGCTCCTTTTTAACCGTTGTATGTGCTTTAGCGTCTTCTTGTATGGCAGCGGCTTTCTTTTTGCGCTCATAATTCAGTATAAAGGCGGAATGTAAACTGCGAAACCAGAACTGCGTAAAAAACAGGTAAAGCGGAAACAAAAGCTCGCGAGAACTGCCGTCTTCTGTTGAGCGAAAAAAACCTTTTTCTGCTTGTTTGAAGGCAGAAAAAGGCTTTGGGAATCACAGTCCGGTTCAAGCGCTTAAGGGGGGGGAGAAAATTACTCCGGCTTTGCCGCTTTCCGCAGCGTGACGATGCCGATGAGATTGGACACGACCGCGCCGAAATCGAAGGCAAACGTCACATAGTTTTTGAAAACGAAGTCGTAGACCGCCCAGCAGAGCAACGTGAAGATAATGACGATTTTGAGCTGCACCGCGTCCTTGAGATCGAGAAACCATGTGTACACACAGGTGGCCGCCGCGGGCAGCAGCCCGAACCAGCCGTCGGAGTTGAAGGCGAACAGCAGCGCAAGCTGCGCGGCGATGAACACGATCTTCCACGGCGTCGTGAACTCTTTTTTCATGCAGAAGAGATTGCGCGCGATGCCGATGACGTTGGCGGTGATGCCCGTGAACGCGCCGAGAATGGCGTTCGATGCGCTCAGCACGACGAACTGAAAACACTGCACGGTGAGGATCTGCTTTTTTGTTTTCAGAAAGCCGGTCGAGACCATGATGGCCGCGCCGATGAGCGCAACGATGTTGCCGAGAAGTACCGTGTTCATCCGAAGTCCTCCGAAGAAAATCTGCCCGACGAATTTGCTCGTCGGGCATAGAAAAATCCTGTTTTAGAAAAGGCGTACTATTCGTCGATTTTCCTTATGGCGATGAATAGCATTATAATACCTATAATGCTTGTAATCAATACGCCTATGCTCACAAAGAACAGAGCACCCGCAACAGGAGTTAGTCCAAGCCGCTTGGAGAGAGACACTCCGATAATAGCAATGACAACGTCAAATAAAACAGATTTAAGCTGACCGCTTAACAGACCAATGATGAGCTCAAAAACGCAAAGAAGCCCGCCAATGATAATGAGAGCTTGTGAATTAAAGGCAAAATATCCTAAAAGGCTCAAAATTGCGCCAATTAAACCAATTACGAAGCTAAACATATATAGCCTCCTACATGTTGGATTTGTGTTTTTGATAATAGTGGCGATGCCTATCATCCGTTGGTGGCTGTGTCTGAGACATTAGACAATTCTTCATGCTGAAGGGTATCGGTTCTAATACCCAAATACTTTGTCGGGACAGGGTAGCCGAGATTCATAAGTGTTTTTGCGTAGTTAATATCCTGAAGCCGTTTCTCTGACAGCTCAGCTTCCTTCGCAAAATTGTTAAGTCGTTCTTTGTAACCAACAATTGAAACGGCAGGGCTTATCAGCAATATTACAGCAAAAAAGATAGGGGTGAATAATGCAGGACCGACGTCTGCTATTGTTGCGCCCGTAGTCAACACCCAAAGGAAAAAACCTATTAATGCAACAGCTGCAAATATTTGAAGCACATGGAGGAGAGTGAGCCTTTTTTTGTCTTCAGCGCGAACACCTTCAATTGCTATTTCATGATATTGCTTATCAACATAGAACTGGCGGCAATATGGACAAAGCTTTAACGGGCTCCCATAATTGTAATCATGACTTCTGTCCGTGGACATCAATCGCTTTTTGCAGTTCGGACAATACTTTTTTACCATAGCCATTTCTCTCACCTCTTACAATAAAGATACGCGCTTGGACGGCAGAAGTCAATAAGGGACATCTGCCGGTACTTGTGCGGGAGAGCTAACGTCAACCCCTAAAACAAAACCTCTGTCTGCCGGTATATTGGCAGACAGAGGCAAAACATCTTATGCTTTTTGAGAACTCGCGCTCTTCCGGAGAGAATTACTCGCCGCGGACGGAGGCGATGTGAGCAAGCAGACGCATCATGTTGCAGGTGAAGCCGTACTCGTTGTCGTACCAGGCGCAGAGCTTCATGAAGTGGCCGTTCAGAGCGATACCGGCCTGCGCGTCAAAGATGCTGGAGTGGGTCTCGCCGATGATGTCGGAAGAGACGATGGGCTGATCCTCGTAAGCCATGACGTCCTTCAGCTCGCCTTCGCAGGCGGCCTTCATCGCGGCGCAGACTTCCTCGTAGGTGGTCTCCTTGGCGAGAGACACGGTCAGGTCAACGATGGAGCCGTCCGGAGCGGGGATACGCATGGACATGCCGGTCAGCTTGCCCTGCAGCTCGGGGATGACCTTGCCGACGGCCTTCGCAGCGCCGGTGGTGGAGGGGATGATGTTGTCGTAGGTGCTGCGGCCGAGACGCCAGTTCTTCTTGGAGTACTCGTCAACGATGCTCTGCGTGGCGGTGGCAGCGTGAACGGTGGTCATAAGGCCTTCAACGATGCCGAAGTTGTCGTGCAGGACCTTCGCCATGGGAGCGAGGCAGTTGGTGGTGCAGGAAGCGGCGGAGGCGACCTTCAGATCGGCGGAGTAGGTCTTGTGGTTGACACCGTAAACGAACATCGGGGTCTTGTCCTTCGCGGGGGCGCTCATCAGCACGAACTTCGCGCCAGCGTCCAGATGGGGCTGCACGCTCTCGGCGGTGAGGAACTTGCCGGTGCACTCAACAACGTAAGGAACGTTCAGCTCGCCCCAGCCGAGGGTGGAGGGATCGCGGCTGCTGAGGAGCAGGATGGGCTTGCCGTCAACGATCAGGTGATGCTCGTCGTAGGAGACGGTGCCTTCCCACTTGCCGTGGACGGAGTCATGGGAGAAAACGTAAGCGATCTGCTCAGGAGTCTTGTCCGGAGCGTTGATTGCAACGACCTCCATATCGCCGCGGCGCAGAGCCACGCGGGCCGCCAGACGGCCGATGCGTCCGAATCCGCTGATACCAATTCTAATCATGTGTGTATCCTCCTGTAAAAAATTTTTTGATCTCTTTTCTAACCGGCTGCATTTTACAACATTTCCGCACATAGAACAAGTGTTTTTTTCAAACAATATTAAATAATTCTCGACAGTTAGTTAGTGAATATGTATAGAAAACAGCGTCTGACGCCGAAACTGCGCAAAAAACAAAAAATCGTAGTATCCACGCCGCAAAATTTGTGGTATGATACGGGCAATAATCCAGCGCAGAAAGGGAAAACTGCTGATATGGAAAAAGTGGAAATCTCCGGTGCGGCGCTTGCGCCGCTGTTCCGGCTGAGCCGGGACGCTGTCTGCGGCATCGCACAGGGCCGCATCGTGTTCTCCAATCCGGCGGCATGCCGGCTGTTCGGCGCGGACGTTACCGGCGAGAGCGCCGCGGAGCGCTTCCCGGACCTGGAGGAGAACGGCTGGGGCGACAGCTTTGCTGCCGTGCTCACCATCGGCGATATACCGAGAAACATTACCGCCGTGCGCAGCGGCGAGATCCTTGTCCTCACGATCCGGACGGAGGAGCCGGAAACGCTGCCGGTGCCGCCGACGGCGCTGCGGCAGATGCGCTCGGCGGCGTTCAATCTCCGGCTGTCGATCGAGCAGCTGCTGAAGGACGAGCCGGAAACCTGGGACGAGGACTATGACGAGGAGCGGGCGAAAGTCAGCGCGGTCCTCTACCACAGCTACTATAAGCTCCTCCATGTCACCAACCAGCTTGCCGATCTCAACGCGCTCGCTGCCGACGATAAGCTTTCGTGGCCGAAGCCTCTCTCGTTCGGCGATCTCATCGCCGATCTGGTGGACTCGGCGGAGATCTTCCTGCGGCGGCGGAACATCACGTTCCGGTTCGACCCGGCGGGGGAGAGCCTTTTCGTGATCGGCGAGCAGAGCAAGCTCGAGCAGCTCCTGCTCATCCTCATCGCCG
>ERZ791919.3275-NODE-3275-length-10293-cov-8.034968_pt1 | contig 10293 bp, 9 predicted proteins | sample MGYA00510137_ERZ791919 | MGnify/ENA primary metagenome ERZ791919 (study PRJEB30046, sample SAMN00792059) | human gut metagenome | study: EMG produced TPA metagenomics assembly of the A metagenome-wide association study of gut microbiota in type 2...
CATTCGTTGACGTACGACTTCATACATCATAACTCCTGCTGCCACTGAAACATTTAACGACCCTATAACTCCCATCTGAGGAAGAGCGACCATATCGTCACACAAACGCAACACCTCTTTAGAAACTCCTGTATCTTCTGCTCCCATTACAATAGCTACCGGTACTGTATAATCAATATCTGTATAATTGACTACAGCCTTTTCAGAAGCCGCTATGGTTCTAAATCCACTATTTTTTAAAAATCGTACTGCTTCAAAAACGGATGATTCACGACAAACCGGCAAATGGAGCAATGCTCCGGCCGAAGTTTTCACTGCATCGGCATTGACTGAGACACTTCCTCTCTCCGGTATCACAATCGCATTCACTCCGGCACATTCACAAGTTCGGGCAATAGCACCGAAATTTCGGACATCCGTTATACCATCGAGCAAGATAATAAAGGGATTTTTTCCCTCTTCATACAATCCAGGAACAATGTCATCGAGATGCTGATAAGTTACGGCAGAAATAAACGCAAGAACACCTTGATGATTTTTGCGGCTCATCCGGTTAATTTTCTCAATCGGCACTTTTTGTACCACGATATTACGTCCTCTGACAGCAGCAAAAAGCTCTTGAGCCAAATCACTCTGCAAATCTTTTTTTATTAATATTTTATCTATATCCTTTCCGGCCTCAACAGCTTCAATTACCGCTCGAATACCAAAGATCATTTCATTTCTTTCCATTCTTTAATTCTTTTTTATTTACGTAACAATTCACGTGCGTTAGATAAAGCAGCATCAGTCAATTCGACTCCACTCAACATACGGGCAATTTCCTCAATTCGCTCCTCTTCCGATAAACAATCGATTCGGGTTACCGTATCCGAATCGGTATCCGATTTATATACCCGATAATGAAATGAACCTTTAGACGCAACCTGAGGCAAATGTGTTATACTGATTACTTGCATATAACATGCCATATTTTTCATAATAACCCCCATTTTATCGGCAATTTCTCCCGATACGCCGGTATCCACCTCATCGAATATAATAGTAGGCAATGCTACAGCTCCTGCAATCAACGACTTTATACACAGCATCAATCGCGAAATCTCACCTCCTGAAGCAACTTCGGCAACAGGCTGTAAAGATTGATTTTTATTTGCAGAAAACAAAAATTGCACTTGCTCTGCCCCATTTTCGTCTAAATCTTCTTTAGTCCTAAAAAAAACCTCAAAACGAAGATTTGGCATTCCGAGAGGAGTCGCCGCTGAAACCAGCATTTTAGAAAAGCACAAGGCTGCATCAGCACGCTTTTGCGATAATTCGCCTGCCATACGGCATAGCACATCCTTTTGTCCGGCAATCTTTTGCTCCAACAAATTTATCGCCTCATCAGAACTATCGATCATTTCAAGTTTAGCCGCCAGCTTTCGTTGAATTTCCAATAACTCTGAAACAGTCTGAACACGATGCTTTTGCTGTAACCGATAAATGGCATCTAATCTCTCCTCCACCTCTGCTAATCTTTCCGGATCAATAGAAACAGACTCTAATCGGGTTTCTATATCTTCAGCAATATCCTTAAATTCTATATAGAGTGTCTCTAAACGATTTTGAAGAGACTCAACAGACGGATAAATCCGGTGTAAGGAGCGCACACCAGAAAGAATATTCTTCATTAAAGAAAGCCCTCCGATATTCTCCGATTCGAAATATCCAGACAAAGTATATAATTCGCTTTTAATTTCTTCGGCATGTGTAAGCATCTCCTGTTCCTGCTCAAGAGTTTCTTGCTCCCCGTCAACCAAAACAATTTCCTGAAGCTGTTCTAACTGAAAACGAATATAATCCTCTTCCTGACGGTTATTCTCATTCTCAATCTTTAACCGTTCAAGGTCTTTAATAAGTAACTTATATTTTTTATACTCCTTATGATAATCGCTCAAAATTTGGTCATTATGAGCTAACACATCAATAACCTTCATCTGAAAACGACCATCTCCTAAAAGCAAGTTTTGATGCTGAGAATGGATATCGACCAATTGATCCCCCAATTCTTTAAGCTGAGCCAAAGACACCGGAGTATCATTAATAAATGCCCTCGACTTTCCTGACGCCTGCATCTCACGTCTTAAAATACAATTTTCTGGATCATATTCCAAATCATTATATTCAAAAAACGATCGTAATGAATAGGCAGAAATATCGAAGAAGCCTTCGATAACCGCCTTTGTCGCCCCAGATTTTACAGCTTTACTATCTGCCCTTTGCCCCAATAGAAGAGAAAGAGCTCCTAAAATAATTGATTTACCAGCCCCTGTTTCTCCCGTAACAACTGAAAAACCGGAATAAAAATCAATATCTAATGCATCAATGAGTGCATAATTGCGAATAGACAATTTTCGAATCATAGTTATTCTATTAGCGACTTTCCTCGCGAATTGCTTTCAAACGACTGTTTTCGGTAGGATATATACCAATCAAAATTTTATAAATATCTTCTTTTTCTTGCTGTGGGGCTTTAGAATATATATTAATTACTTCATCCAACTTGCTGTCGCTGAATATAGGCAATACCACCGAAGTAGAAGATTCGGAACGAACCTCTTTCAATTGATTGATAGCCTCTGTTATTTTAGCTCGCCCCTTATCCGCACTGACAGTCATCTCGTCCAGGCCCTTCCGATGATATGTGTACCACAATTGGCGGAATAATGCAGTTCGAGGTTCAATAAAAGCCGACATTAAAGCATGACGATTACGATTACTCTCAAAAGCTTTCCATCCGATTTCCATAGAAGATTGTCCCATCGCTACAATTTTTTCCGCCTTTTGGAAAAATACCGTTCCTCCTTTGGGAGAGAAACTGTCAAAATCCAATCCCAGAATCATATACACATAAAAATCTATCACTGCAGTAAGATTGCTCTCTAATGTATTTTCATTATATACCAAAGGTTCATACTCTTGATAATTAAATTCAAATTCCGTATCCCTAAAATTAAGCATTGCCGTAGAATAGGACGCATTATAAACCGGACGTCTCGATTGCACTTGCAAATCGCATTTATACCGATTATCTTCCACTTCATTTACTGTAAACAAAAAAGTACATTCGATACGCTCGTTATTAGAAATTTGAGCATTACTCCATTTCCGATTATTAATATATTCCGAAATAGCTTGTTCTAACGTAGTAAAAACCTGCTTATTGGTACCTTGTATTTTATCGCTGTTGACTTGTACCCGACAATTTAATTCTTGTGCCGACAAAAAAGACGACAAAAGTAAAAAACACATGATAAAAAAAGATACTCGTTTCATTCTTTATTCTCCTGTTATTTCATATATCCGGATAAAACCGATATTATATCGGATGCCACTTCTTTTTTAGGCTTAACTTCAAACGGAATTTTTTCCCCTTCTCTTGTTAATATCGTAACTTTATTCGTATCGCATCGAAATCCTGCTCCGGCATCCTTCAATGAATTCAAAACAATAAAATCTAAATTCTTCCGCTTCATCTTCAACCGTGCATGCTCTTCTTCATTATCAGTCTCCAAAGCAAAACCCGCCAACACTTGATTCTGACGCTTTATCTTTCCTAAAGCAGCCGCAATGTCCGGATTTGGCTGCAAACGTAAGACTATATCATCTCCCGAACGTTTTATCTTTATATCACTACAATGATCTGGAGCATAATCGGCAACGGCCGCACACATTATCGCAGCATCAGCACCGGGATATTCTCTTAATGCGACATCATACATTTCCCGAGCAGATTCAACATCAATTCTACGGATCGAAGAATGATATGCTTTTAAAGAGACCGGACCTGCTATCAAAGTAACTTCTGCCCCCCTTGCTGCACACTCTTCGGCTAAAGCAAAACCCATCTTTCCAGAAGAGTAGTTACCTATAAAACGTACAGGATCGATCTTTTCATATGTTGGCCCGGCAGTTATTATAATTTTTTTTCCTGCCAACTCTTGCTGGACAGAAAAAAAGTTTTCAATAATTGCAACAATCTTATCCGGTTCTACCATCCGACCTTTCCCTTCAAGATGACTTGCTAATTCTCCAACTCCGGGTTCTATTATATGATTGCCATACGAACGTAGTAAATCAAGATTATGCTGAGTGGACGGATGAGCAAACATATCAAGATCCATAGCTGGAGCGATAAATACAGGAGCTTTCGCAGAAAGATAAGTCGTTATCAGCATATTGTCGGCAATTCCATTTGCCATCTTTCCGATCGTGCTTGCCGTTGCCGGTGCAATAACCATTGCATCAGCCCATAACCCCAAATCGACATGGCTATGCCAAGTACCGTCATTTGCCGTAAAAAATTCACTTACTACCGGTTTACCCGTTAATGCCGACAGCGTAACCGGAGTAATGAACTCCTTTCCTGCCGGTGTTATCACGACCTGAACTTCCGCTCCCTTCTTTATAAATGCACGCACCAAATATGCGGCTTTATATGCTGCAATACTTCCAGTTATACCCAATATAATTTTTTTTCCTCTCATCTCCAAAGCAATCTTTATCAGAAAAAATCTTATATAAAAAGCCCCAATATTCTCTTCACGCCAATTATTGGTAGAAAAAAATACCGGGCTTAACAATCTTATTTATTAAAGGCTCTCAATTTGATGCTAGTAATCACATTTTTAGTATTCAAAGTAAAATCCCCCTGCATCATCCAGCCATAATATCCGATATCCGTTTTAAAAACTTCGGCAACAGAACGTCCTTTATATTTTCCAAAATTAAAGACCTCCTCACCTTTATCGTTATACACTATACGACCGGCAAAATCGACATTTTTATTATGAGTCGAAAATTCTGCAAGTGCAGCTACATCATTAGGTAAATTCTCATAACGATCAAGTTGTGACTTCAAAACTTCATAAGTAGCCCGTGTATCAGCCTCTGCCGTATGAGCATCATTTAAATCTTTATCACAATAGAACTTATAAGCTGCTGACAACGTACGTTGCTCCATTTTATGGAAAATAGTCTGTACATCGATCATCTTTCGCTTTGAAAGATCAATATCGACCCCTGCACGCAATAGCTCTTCGACCAAAAGAGGTATATCGAAACGGTTCGAATTATAACCAGCCAAATCGCACCCCTCAATTTCACGAGCGATCGTTTTTGCAACTTCTTTAAATGTCGGACAATTTGCAACATCAGCATCACTTATTCCATGAACGGCTGTCGATTCAGGAGGAATAGGTATTCCCGGATTAATCCGCAATGTTTTACACTCTTCTTTCCCGTTAGGATATACTTTTAAATAACTTATTTCGACAATTCTATCGGTAGCAATATTAACTCCGGTTGTTTCCAAATCAAAAAAAACAATCGGATTTTTAAGATTCAGCTGCATTTAATTTCTTATTTGTTTAAAAATCGGTCAACATCATAGGCATCAGTAACATCAACAAATCTTCATTAGCCTGATTCTCTATTGGCAAAATAAGCCCCGCACGCGAAGGATCAGAAAGTTCTATAGAGACTTCCTGAGAAGAGATATTATTTAATATCTCAATAAGATATACCGATTTAAAACCGATACCCATAGAGTCTCCTGAATAACTGCAAGAAATGCTTTCTTCTGCCGATGTAGAAAAATCTATATCTTGAGCAGAAACGACAATCTGATTTTCACTCAACTGCAATTTCACCAAATTACTCGCCTGATTAGAAAATACGGATACACGACGCAATACATTTGTAAATAAAGCCCTGTCGATAATCAATCTATTGGGATTATTTTGAGGTATTACCGATGCGTAATTAGGGTAACGGCCTTCAATAAGACGACAATTCAAAACAAAATTCGATAATGTAAAGCATGCATTCTTATCATCAAAAGAGACCGTTACATCTCCGGCTTCTTTGGGTAAAATATTTTTTAAAAGATTTGCCGGTTTTTTGGGAAGAATAAACGATGCCTGGATTCCGGATTGTACCGAATCATTTTTACAACGAACCAACTTATGACTATCTGAAGCTACAAAAACAATATCCTCAGGATGAATATCCATACAGATACCATTCATTATCGGACGCAATTCATCATCAGCCGTAGCAAATATCGTGCGATTAATTCCATTCAACAATACCTGTGAACTGATAGAAAATGTTTTTGCCGTATCACTCAACGGAGATTTTTGAGGATACTCATCGCCATTCACACCAATAAAATTATACTTACCATTTTGAAAATACAAAAATATCTCCAAATTCTCATCATTGATTTCAAATGTCAAAGGCTGATCGGGCAATTCTTTTAACGGCTCTAACAAAATTTTTGCAGAAACAGCAAATAACCCTTGCCCTTCGGCTTCCAAAACTTCTATTGTGGTAGTCATAGTGGTTTCTTGATCCGATGCTGTCATGGTCAATGAATTACCTTCGAGCCGAAATAAAAAATTATCAAGAATAGCCATAGAGTTTTTTGTATTTATCACTCGACTGATCGCCTGCAAATGAGATAATAAAGCTGTGCTTGATACAATAAATTTCATGATGTTATATTTTATTTATTATTTCTTCTCAATCCCTCCGAAAAATATTTTTCCACAAATACGGAGTTCCTCTTTATAGTGAACAAATGTAATCATTTTTTAGAAAATCACTCTATCTTAAATTGAAAAAAGACATACGAAAAAAAGAAATCAGATTTATTCACTACATTTGTTTAGCATCGATTTTTATAAATTTTCTACTATGAAACTAGATCGGAAATATTTCTGAATTTTCATCGGAATCCTATCTACTATCATAATAATTATTGTCGTACCTTGTCTAAGTCGGCACATATGATTATCCCCACACAATATGCTACACCTGAAAATAATTTCCTATCATGCATGAAAGTGGAAAATATTTTCGAAATATCTAACAACTATAAGTTACTACGAAAATCAATCAATTCACAGTACAGAATTCCCAAATGCGATTTTCTATAACTTTCTTATTACAAAGAGACAATAAATATCATAATCTTACTTTATAAGCTACACCTAAAAAAGTATTCAATTTCTCAGGTGAAGTCAAAAGCATTTGTTCTTCACGCAACTTTAATTCTATAGACATCGACTTATCTAAACTACACTCAGCTCCGATTTCATACCATACACGTTCAGTAGCATTTCCACCTAAACGATTTAAAGTATTAAATACCTCTGCAGCAATAAACGGTTTCCAGTTACATTGTCTACCGATTATATAACTGAATTGTGCCCTATTACGCCATTTATTATTAGGATTCCGAGAAGCATTTCTGGTATAAGTAGACTCAAAACGAGACAAAAGAGATACCGACAAGTGAGTAAATGTATATCCTCCGCTTAATCCTAATTGATAACGTTGCCGATGTATTCGATATCCTGTTTCGGACAGCTGGTTCAAATAGTAATAATATACATTAGCTTTCAAATAATTTTTCCATATAGAATAATGCAAACCAACAATAGGCATATAACGTTCATAACGAGTAAAATTCTGATTTATCCACAAGTTTTGTTGCACTTGCGCACCAAATCGTTTTGTAAATTGCTTTTGTACAGTGATGCCGAACATCATCCCACTATCAAACTCTACAGCAGAAACACGATTAAAAAAAACAGCAATAAACACTATTATTAACGTTATTCTAAAACAAATAAATCTATTCATGATGATACGGTTCATTATTCAATATAGTCATAGCCCGATAAAGTTGTTCTACAAATATCATCCGGATCATTTGATGCGAAAAAGTCATTTTTGAAAGTGATATTTTCTCATTAGCAGCCTTATACACACGAGAGGAAAAACCGTATGGCCCACCTACAATAAAAACAAGTCTTTTAGGAACTACATGTGTTTTCCGTTCAATATAAGCAGCAAACTGCACAGAAGAATATTCTTTACCCCGTTCGTCTAATAAAACCAAATAATCTCCCGATTGCAAAAATTTAAAAATCTGATCGGCCTCTTTCTCTTTCTGCTGGTCAAAACTCAAATTCTTCATATTTTTCAAATCAGGTATTACTTCCATATCAAAAGAGATATAGTGCCTTAATCGCTCACTATATTCTTTAATTGCTTCTGAAAAATAAGATTCAGTAGTTTTTCCGACAACTAAAAGGAGTATTTTCATCTTATAGATATGATATTCCCGCTTTTTGTTTACATTTGCATTTAAGTAATAAAATCGATCCGGATATTTTCCTTTTTGGGGATCAAAGGTAATAAAATTTTACAGAAAGTTCTAAGGATTGACAACTCATAAAATAATAATGCTATGAAGCTAAAAGTTATTACACTATTGATTTTCGGTCTAATCATAACCGGAACTACTCTGTCTCAAAATATACCGAATGATATTCCCAAAGCTTTCAAAACCGGAGATGTTCAATGTCTCGAAAAATACATGGAAGATAAAATACTTCTAATTATATCAGGCATAAAACAACAATTACCTCGCCCAAAAGCAAAAGAAAAACTATCAGCATTCTTTTCTAAAAATAAACCGACAGATTTTAAAACGATCCACCAAAGCGAACAAAACAACTCAGGATACATGATCGGAAAACTTATCTCTGACAATCATGAATTCAGAGTACACATTTTAATGAAAATAACAGATAAAAAATATATTATAAACCAATTAAGAATAGAAAATTTCTAATGGACAAATTAATTGATGATTTAATAAAATTGGCATTCGCCGAAGATATAGGCGATGGAGATCATACAACTTTGTGTTGTATTCCAGAAAACGCTATGGGTAAATCTAAATTACTAATCAAAGAAGAAGGCATTCTAGCTGGCGTAGAGATGGCTCAACGCATTTTTAAAGATTTCGATCCCAATCTAAAGATGGAAATATTTATCAAAGATGGAACAGCTGTTAAACCGGGAGATATAGCCTTTACTGTAGAAGGAAAAGTCAGATCCCTTCTGCAAACCGAACGTCTAATGTTGAACGTAATGCAGCGAATGAGTGGAATAGCAACCGTTACAAATAAATATGTAAAACGATTAGAAGGTCTTCATACCCGCATATTAGATACTCGTAAAACAACACCGGGATTGCGCATGATCGAAAAAGCGGCTGTAAAAATCGGAGGTGGAGTAAACCACAGAATCGGACTTTTCGATATGATTTTACTTAAAGATAATCACATAGACTTTGCCGGAGGTATAGAAAAAGCTATAACACGTGCAAAAGAATACTTGAAGGAAAAAGGAAAAGATCTGAAAATAGAAATCGAAGTCCGCAACATGGACGAACTCGAAGAAGTTATGCGTATCGGAGGCATAGATCGTATCATGTTAGACAACTTTACTCCTGAACTTACGCGTAAAGCTGTAAAACGAATCGGAGGAAAATACGAAACAGAATCATCCGGAGGAATTACTTTCGACACGATTAGGGATTATGCAGAATGCGGTGTAGATTTTATATCAGTAGGAGCATTAACTCATTCTGTCAAAGGGTTAGACATGAGTTTTAAAGCCTGCTAAAAATAAACTTTATGAAGAAACTGATCATCTCCTTTATTTTTAGTATTTGCACAATTGGGAATATATTCTGCTCTGAGATAGGGAAAAGAAGAGAACCTATTTTTCATTACCCGGGATATACGATCGAAAGCTCTGATAACGAATATAAAATCTATAAAGGGAATCCGGCTTTCTCTTCAAATTTGGTTTATACAATTGAGTTTTCCAACAAAAATTACAAAATATTTAAAGGTAGTTCTGCCTTCTCTTCAAATTTAATTTATGCAGTAGAAGCAGATAATAAAGGTTACAGAATTTATAAAGGAGATACAGATTTTTCTTCAAACCTTATTTATGCATTGGTATATACAAACGAAGGATATAAAATTTATAAAGGAGATCCTTCGTTTATGTCTAATTTAACATATACGGTAGAATATACAGATGAATATTACAAAGTTTACAAAGGTGATTCGTCTTTTTCATCTAACTTAATTTATTATATAAACCGTGAAGCATTAGAATTTTTTGAAGACAATAAAATCCGACAAAATAATAAAATATTCAATCAATTTTTATTTCAACCGCAGCTACTCAAAAATAACAAACAAAAAGATAATCTGTCAAATTCTATCATTTACTCTTTAATAGACTCATTAATAGAGAGACAATAATAATAATTAATCGTTTTTGTTTATTTAGCCTGAACGAAGGTGTCTAAAAAGGATGCTTTCTTTTTTTTGTTATGCTGCCCGTTTATTATCCATTTTTATTTTTAAAACATCT
>ERZ791919.3278-NODE-3278-length-10280-cov-3.085966_pt1 | contig 10280 bp, 7 predicted proteins | sample MGYA00510137_ERZ791919 | MGnify/ENA primary metagenome ERZ791919 (study PRJEB30046, sample SAMN00792059) | human gut metagenome | study: EMG produced TPA metagenomics assembly of the A metagenome-wide association study of gut microbiota in type 2...
CTGAAGGATGAAGGGGTATTTTGCAAACTTCTTGGGTGATGGGGTGGTTGCAGCCGCATGTTCCGGTAGGCACGCTTGTTTTTTTATGGATGTTTTGTCAGGCAAAAAGGCTTGCCATTGAAGTGAAGAATGGCTTAATTACGTTAAAAAACGGCTTTATTTTGGTTTTTTTCTTTCATTTTATTCTTTTTATTGAATACTTGTTGTACCTTTACGGCCATAATAATCCTATTAAAAGCGAAACATTATATTAGTATTAACTTAATTTTCAAGGAACATGAAAAACAGGTTACTTGCAGTGATGGCACTCTGTGGTGCGACTTCATCTACTTTGCCTTTGTGGGCAGCAGAGTGGGAGAATCCGATTCCGAATTTTGTAGAACCCAATTTGGCTACCGATGGGACAGGCGGGGGCGTGTATTACGTTTATCACGTGGTTACCCAAAAGTTCATAACGTGTGGCGATTATAATCATAATTGGGGGACAGAAGTGATTGTGGCCGATGAAGGAAAGAAGTTGGACCTGACTTATGATACCGATTACGAGCTGAGCAACCGCCCTGAGACCGATAAAGAGTATTCCAATGCCAAAGGATGGCGTTTCACCATGTGGGACGGGAAAAGCAATACAGGCCGTCATGAGCTTTATTATAGCCCGTCAGACAATGCCTTCTGTGTGGACCATAACAAGCAGGGACACATGTTGTGGAAAATATCTCCGGTGGGTGATGGGAATTACCGTATCAAAATCAGTGACGAAGACCCGACTTACGGATTGAGTTCCGAACACGCGGCAGAATATGTAGGTTTGGTGGATGAGACCCGTACGGGAGTAGATGCCTTTATCAATCCGGAAATGGCGGGGAATGAAAAAGCCCAGTTGGATTGGAGGTTTGTGACTCCCGAGGCTTACGAAGTCCTTTTGGCAAAGCGTGTGCTGAAAAAGTGGTTGGTGAGTGCCGACGAGGCCGGATATACGAGTTATGAAGAATATGATAAGGTGTATCAGGATGCGGCCGCTACTTTGGAGGACGTGGAAGCGGCTTCTGCGGGATTGAAAAAGGCCGTGTTCGACTTTAAGTTCTCCGGGGCTTCGGAAGAACATCCGGCTGATGTGACTGACGTGATAGAGAATCCGGCTTTCGACAACGGTTCTACCGGGTGGGACACGCAGCGCGATGACATCAGCGGGCAGGATAACTTTGGGGTGGCGGGTTCCACCCAAAATACTTCCGATGGAAGTGAGTTCAAAGGCTTTTTTGAGCGTTGGACAGCCACCAATCCGCAAACAAGTTGGTCTATCACGCAAGAAATCAATGATATTCCGGATGGACGTTACCGCCTGAGCGCGTATATTTTGACGAATGTGAAAGAGTCAGACGGAGGGCCGAAAGGACGTTACCTTTACGCCAAGTCGAAAGGAGGAGAAGTGAAGTTGTTAGCTACCGTACCATCTCCCGATGGTGCAGGTTATGCAGCACCCTATACGCTCGAGTTTTCTGTCATAGGCGGTTCTGCCACTGTGGGGCTGAAAGTGGAGACTCCGAATTCCCAATGGACGGGCGTGGACAATTTTAAATTGGAGTATTTGGGCGAAGCCGGTGCCATGACGATGCAGGATTACCTGAAGGAACACATCGCTGATGCGGAAAAGACCTACGAGGCTTACAAATCTGCCAATAAAAAAATGAGCCGAAAAGGTGAAGAAGCTTATACGAAGCTTATCGGACATGCCAAAGAAGTGGCTGCGGATGCGAGCGTGGACATTGAAACCGTGTCGGCTTTGATTGAGACCCTGCAGAAGCAAATGGACGTAATGGCCAAAGACGTGGCTGCGTATGACAAACTGGAACAGTTGTTGGTTGAGGCAGAAAATAAATATTGGGCATCTCCATACGAAGATATGTCGTGGCCTACGTTGGAGGATTATATCGACAACACGCTTAAGGTGGAGCAGGGAGATTGCAGTTTCGACCCGGCTTTGATAGACAGCGTCCAACCGCGTATGGACCGCTATTACATGGAGGACTTCAGGGTTGCCGCTTTAAGAGGGGAAATCGAGGACTTCACGCCCTTGTTGGTCAATGCGGATTTCACCAACAATGCCAATGGATGGCAGGGTGGTTCCGGGCAAGGTGTGGAAACGGGTGAAATGTATGATAAACAGACATTTGATGTCTATCAGGAAATAGAGGGCTTGCCCGAAGGGTCTTATGAGGTCTCCCTGCAAGGATTCCAACGCCCTACGTGGCACGATGCTTGCCAGGCAGCTTGGGGCACGGATGCCAAGGAGGCGCAGGTTACTGCGTATGCTTACGGTAACGACGGTTCCGTAAAGCTCCGCCATTGTTACGATGAGGTGTTTGACGAACCGATGCAGGCAGAAGGTTGGGGCAAAGATGTGCAATTGTCATTGCCGAACGACGAGCTGAGGAATGGCAAGTATGCCTTGGATGCTTTGACGGGAACGCATAAGGCTTTTGAAGAAGGTCATTTCGAGAACAAATTCGTTTGTTATGTGAAGGCTGACGGCAAATTACGCGTGGGCGTGCGGATGACTGAGGATGCAGGTCTTTCCGGGGACTGGACTACTTATGACAATTTCAGGTTGAAATATTTGGGCGCGGAGGATATGACCGGGGCCGTTTCTGCATTGGAGGCCCGGATTGCCGATGCGAAGGTACTGCTTGACGATGTGGAAACGCTTACCACCAAGGCCGCGAAAGATGCCTTGCAGAAAGCCATTGCCGATGCTACTGCGGCTTTGGAGGCAGAATTGACCCAGGAGTCGTATGCCGTCAATTCGGAGGCATTGAATGCGGCCATGGAGCTTGAAACCGAATCACGTGCGGCAGCAGCCAAGTTAGAGGCGACGGCTACAGGCCATGACAATAAGTTCAATGGTGCAGGAGGTACTGCCGAGTATGACAAATATGCCGGTACAGACGAATATGACGTTTTGTTGGAACTCGTGTCGGATGAAGTGTTGTTGGCCATCGACGAACGTTCGCTTGTCGATTTGGCCCAGATTGAAAGTTTTATGCAGCGCATGAATGAGGCTTATTGCAAGATGGTGGCCACGCAAGTGGATTTCAATGGGGCATCGAAAGATACTCCGGTGGATGTCACGGGCATGATTACCAACCCGAGTTTTGAGGAAATGGATGCCGACACACAAGAGAAAGTAAGTTCCGGCACCGGTTGGGAATGCAACAAGGTGCATAATGACTTGAAGGCGCAAGATTTGGTTTACGAGATGTACAATATCGAAGATGTCAAGCTTTACCAGACCGTGTATGCGTTACCTAAGGGGTTCTATCGGCTCACTTACAATGGCTTCTATCGTGCCGGGGATGCCGAGCCAGCTGCTTTGGCGCGCCGTGACAATAAGGAAGAGGCACTGAACGTGGATGTGTATGTTGAAACCGCTTCCGAAAAGTTGTCCGTTCCATTGGCTTCCATTTTCGATAATGTGACGCTTTACAGTTACGACAGTTCGGATAAGGTTTTGCCCGATTCTTTGTTCCCTGACATGCCCGATATGATGTATCATACAGTCGTGAATGGCAGGGTCGGTGCCCGCAAGGCTTTTGAGGACAATGCTTACGAAGGGGCATTCAGCTTCGAGGTGAAGGAAGATGGCGAAGGTGTGACCATCGGGGTTGAAAAGGGCGCGGTTATCACCAATGACTGGACGTGTTTCGACAACTTCCACCTGTACTATTTGGGGGCCGGCGAGGCCAACCGTCCAGACGACATCCCGAATGGCGTGGAAGATACTGTGGCCGACGGTAAGGCTACGGTGGTAAGTTCTGCATGGTACACCATCAACGGCGTGCGCGTGGCCGAACCGAAGCAGCGCGGCATTTACATCCGTCAGGATAAGATGAGCGACGGCACGACTAGGTCCTTGAAAGTAATGGTGCGTTAAACCACCGTTATGATATATCAATAAAAATAGGTTCATAGATTAGATTGGAAGGGAGGACGAAGTGATTTCGTCTTCCCTTTTTGGTCATTCAGGCTGTACGTTACATCGCCGACCCGCCGATGGCGCCAAGGATGGCACTGGCCACGGCAATGATTACATTAAGCAAGGTGTTCCAAACTGTTTTGTTCATAGGCATTGATGTTTTAGAAGTTAAACTATTGCGGTCAGTCCGTGCCCATATAGAGCGACCAACCTTCTTTTATCTGGCTCATGGAGGGCTTCACCCCGCATTCCACCCGGCTCATGGCCGCCACCAACGGTGCCATGTGCGAAGGGTCGTACGGATTGAGGCATTTGTCCGGAGGGAAGCCGGTCAGCGCGCATACCTTACGGGTGTAGCTTTCCGTGTCGTTACCGTCTTCGGGCGGTGCCCATCGGGCAATGATGTCGCGTACCGTGCGCAGGCCGTATTTGTGGCAATAGGTGCGCAGCACGATGAAGGCCGCGCGGTATCCCCACGACATGCTCCTGAACGTGAAGAACTCCGGGTCGGGCTGCCGTTCGGCCAGGCCTTGCCACAGGTCTGCCGTGCGTCGGATATTGAGAGGGTTGCAGTTGCGCAACCCTCTTTGCTTGTTCAGCTTTTCCATTCCTTTACGGATTTAGATGCCGCCTTCTTCCTCGTCGCTGTCCTCTTCGGTCGCGAAGTCCACCCGTTCGAGCGTGAAAGCCTTGTTGTCGAGCGACATGGCTTTTTTGAGCTTGGCGTTAGGCGTGAAGCAGACGCGGAGCTTGGTAATATAGGCCGAGTCGTACTTTTCAGCTGTGTCGCTACCCAAACCGTTGGCCACGGTACGGAAGCTGCCGATGTCGCCCAAATGGACACGCTTGCCTTCTTGCAAGGCATAGATGATCTGTTCCTGCAAGGCCGACAGTACGGCCAGGCAATCGTGCCGCGTGACGGTACAGGAGCTGCTGATGCGTGTGGCAATCTCCTCGATTCCGATTTTGGAGAGGTTGACGATGAAACCGTAATACTTGCCCGGTGCTTCCGGGTTGCGCGGGTCTTTGCGTTCGATGACTTTGTAATTCATAATGTTTTTGTTTTTAAAAGTTTGTTTTTTGATTTTGTAACTCTCTTGTCATCCGGATGACAATGCAAAGGTAGGTATTCCCGAAAACAGGGGTGTGCATTATTGCACGTTCGTGCACGTTTCCGTCGGTTTCCGCTTGAAAATGTGCATTTTCGCCTGTTTTCCAAGGTGCTTCCTGCCTATGGATGGCCGGCCTATTCGTGCGGCCACTCGCGGAAGTCGTCGTCCGTCTCCTCCGGTTTGCCGAGGATGTCGATGACCATTTCGTATTGGCGGGGTGTAAAGCTCCGTTGCCAGACACCGAAGTGCAGTGCCGTGAGGCGTGCCCACAGGTCGCGTTCGGCCCGTAATACTTTGAACAACCTCCGTCTCGCGTTCCGTTCGGTGGAGTCGGGAAAATACAATGTGGCCAGTCTCGTCACGTCATACATGTTCTTTTTCATGAGAAATGTGTTTTTGTAAGTTAATAAAAATGTTATAAAATCCGGCCTTGGGAGGCCGGGTGTGTTTCATGTTTAAGGCTTATGGGCCACATGTTTGAGCGTATGGCGGAAATTTAAATATTCCTTTTTATTTGCTCGTGTTGTGTGAATTTCGTAATTTTGGACGATTTTTTACAGTTAAGGCATGGAAAATAAATTGTTCCGTTTTACGGATATATTCAAGGAAACCTTGTGGGGAGGGCATCGCATACTCCCGTTCAAGGGCTTGGAGGCCGATGGACGGCTGATAGGAGAGAGTTGGGAACTGTCCGGCATTCCGGGGAACGAGTCGGTAGTGGCAGGTGGTGCGTACGGCGGGTTGACTCTTACGCAGTTGGTTGAAAAAGGGGGAAGCACTTTGTTGGGCGAGGAGAACTTCAAGCGTTTCGGCACACGTTTTCCCTTGCTCGTCAAATTTATAGATGCGGCCCAACCCCTTTCCGTGCAGGTGCATCCGGATGACGAGTTGGCGCAGCGTCGCCACGGCTGTCCGGGTAAGACGGAGATGTGGTATGTGGTGGACGGGGCACCGGGAGCTTACCTGTTGGATGGGTTCAGCCGGCAGGTGACAGCAGACGAATACGCCGCGAGGGTGGCCGACCAGACCCTGCCCGAAGTGCTCCGGCGCTATGACGTGCGTCCGGGAGACGTGTATTATCTGCCCGCCGGGCGGGTGCACAGTATCGGAACGGGTTGTTTTATCTGCGAGATACAGCAAAGCAGCGATGTGACTTACCGGATTTATGATTTCGGACGTGTGGACAGCGAAGGACGGCCGCGCCAACTTCATGTGGAAGAAGCCAAAGAAGCGATAGACTATGCCGTGACGGAGCCTGAGGCGCGCCGCGAAATAGAAGCCAATGTGCCGGCCGAACTGGTAAGAAGCCCGTTTTTCACGACCGGTGCTTATCGGTTGACCGAGCCTATGACGTGCGATTACGCCGACTTGGACAGTTTTGTCATTTTGGTTTGTACGGAGGGGGCTTGTCGTGTAGCCTGCGGTGAGGAGGAAGTGAAGCTTATGGCCGGGCATACGCTTTTGGTGTCGGCCGAAGCGGAGAATGTGGTACTTGTCCCCGAAGGTGAGGCTACGATATTGGAGTCATACGTGTAATTCAAAACCATTTCTATCTTATATGAATAAAATCAGCATGAAAATTTTCACGGTGTGGGCCGTGGCAGTGGTATGGCTTGCCACATCTTGTACTTCTTATAAGACCGTACCTTATATGATAAACAGTGCGGAGGTCAACCTCGATTCGAGTGCCGTGCTTTACGAGGCGCGTATCATGCCCAAAGATGAGTTGACCGTTACGGTAAATTGCCCCGAGGATGCCGAGGCGGTAGTGCCGTTTAACTTGGTTGCTTCACCTGCTTTGGGGCAGGGAAGTAATTCGTTGACTTCTCAACCTACCTTGCAGACTTTTTTGGTGACCAATGAAGGAACTATCAATTATCCAATCCTTGGCACGTTGAAAGTGGGTGGCATGACGGTGGAGCAGGTGGAAGACTTTATAGCTTCCAAGATTGAGGGCACTTATTTGAAGACCCGCCCGGTGGTGACGGTGCGGTTGAGCAATTACAAGATTTCGGTGTTGGGGGAAGTGAACAGTCCAGGCACTTACACTGTGCCGTCTGAGAAGATTTCGGTTTACGGGGCATTGGCCTTGGCCAAGGACATGACCGTTTGGGGGCGTCGCGACAATGTGAAGCTCATCCGTGAGGATGCCACGGGGAAGAAGACTATCCATGAGTTGGATTTGAACGATGCCAATCTCATCCAGTCGCCATACTTCTATTTGCAGCAGAACGACGTGTTGTATGTGACACCCAACAAGACGAAAGCCAAGAATTCTGATATTGGTCAGAGTACGAGTTATTGGGTGAGTGGCACAAGTATCGTGATATCAATAGCTTCACTTTTGTCGAATCTCCTGAAAAAGTAAGTTTGTGGATAAAATTCGGACACTCTAAAGCTCGCTTTATTAATCGGTGCAGAACCGCAAACCAACCTGCGCCAAACGAAAAATCAATCTCAGGCGAACGATTTTTCGTTTGGCGCAGATTGATTTTTCATTTTGAGGGGATTGTTTAACTGTTTGTTATCAGGCATTTCCATTCTTGTTTTTTTTTGATTTTTCGTATGTTGGTACTTGATTTTTTTATAACTTTGCAAAATTCACACTAAACACTATAACATTATTTGAATTATCATGAGAAAAGTAGCATTGATTACCGGTATCACGGGGCAGGACGGCTCCTATTTGGCCGAGTTTCTGATTGAAAAGGGATATGAAGTGCATGGCATCATGCGCCGTTCTTCTTCCTTTAACACCGCACGTATCGAACATCTGTATCTGGACGAATGGGTGCGCGACATGAAGAAGAGCCGTCTGGTGAACCTGCATTGGGGCGACATGACGGACAGCAGTTCGCTGATTCGGATTATCAGCGACATCCATCCGACGGAGATTTACAACCTGGCCGCGCAGAGCCACGTGAAGGTGTCGTTCGACGTGCCGGAATACACGGCCGAGGCTGATGCCGTGGGCACGCTCCGCCTCTTGGAGGCCGTGCGCATCTGCGGGTTAGAGAAGACTTGCCGTATCTATCAGGCTTCTACTTCGGAACTCTTCGGTAAGGTGCAGGAAGTGCCGCAACGGGAAACCACGCCTTTCTATCCGCGTTCTCCCTATGGCGTGGCCAAGCAATACGGTTTCTGGATTACGAAAAACTACCGCGAGAGCTACGGCATGTTTGCCGTGAACGGTATCTTGTTCAACCATGAGAGCGAACGCCGGGGCGAGACTTTCGTAACGCGCAAGATTACGTTGGCTGCCGCCCGTATCGTACAGGGTTTCCAGGACAAACTGTATTTGGGTAATCTGGATGCGCGCCGCGACTGGGGATATGCCAAAGATTATGTGGAGTGCATGTGGCTGATTCTGCAACATGAGACACCGGAAGATTTCGTCATCGCCACAGGCGAGATGCACACCGTGCGCGAGTTCTGTACGTTGGCGTTCCAGAACTTGGGTGTGGAACTGAAATGGGAAGGCAGCGGCGTGGACGAAAAAGGTATCGATGCAGCTACGGGCAAGGTGCTCGTGGAAGTCGACCCGAAATATTTCCGTCCGTGCGAGGTGGAACAGCTCCTCGGCGACCCGACGAAGGCCAAGACCCTTTTGGGTTGGAATCCCACGAAGACGACATTCCCCGAACTGGTACGCATCATGGTGGAGCACGACATGAAGTTCGTGAAGAAACTGCACTTGAAAGCTCAGTTGGATAAAGAATAAGACGGCTATGTTGGACAAGAATGCTAAGATATATGTGGCGGGACATCACGGATTGGTGGGTTCCGCCATTTGGAATAACCTGAAGCAGAGAGGCTACACCAATCTGGTGGGCCGTTCGCACCGGGAATTGGATTTGTTGGACGGAGCGGCCGTGAAGGCTTTTTTCGACGAAGAACAGCCGGACGCCGTGGTGTTGGCAGCCGCCCACGTGGGAGGCATCATGGCCAATTTGCAATATCGTGCGGATTTCATCTACCAGAACTTGCAGATACAGCAGAACGTCATCGGCGAGAGTTTCCGCCACGGGGTGAAGAAGTTGCTCTTTTTGGGCAGCACGTGCATTTATCCGTGCGAGGCTCCGCAGCCGATGAAAGAAGAGGTGTTGCTCACGTCGCCATTGGAATATACCAATGAGCCGTATGCCATCGCCAAGATAGCGGGGCTGAAGATGTGTGAGAGTTTCAACCTGCAATACGGGACGAACTACATCGCCGTGATGCCGACAAACCTTTACGGGCCGAACGACAATTTCCATTTGGAGAACAGCCATGTGTTGCCGGCCATGATCCGTAAGGTCCATTTGGCCAAGTGCCTGAACGAAGGGGACTGGGAGGCTGTGCGCAAGGACATCGGCCTGCGTCCCGTGAGCGTGGTGCGCGACGGTGTGAAGCGAGTGGTGGATGCCGCTTCTGCCGAAGCGGACATCCTCGACGTGTTGGCGCATTACGGCATCACGCCGGAGGCCGTGACGTTGTGGGGCACCGGCAAACCGTTGCGCGAATTCCTTTGGAGCGAAGAGATGGCGGATGCTAGCGTGCACGTGCTGTTGAACGTGGATTTCAAGGACACGTATGCGCCGGGCGAACGGGACATCCGCAACTGCCACATCAACGTGGGGACGGGCAAGGAACTGACCATCCGCGAAGTGGCAGAGAAGATTATGGCCAAAATCGGTTTCAAGGGTGAGTTGCGTTGGGATGCCTCCAAGCCGGACGGCACGATGCGCAAGCTGACGGACGTGACGAAGCTCCACCGCCTCGGTTGGCACCACACGGTGGAGATAGACGAAGGGGTGCACCGTTTGTATGAATGGTACCTGAAAGGAATCTGTATCAATCATCAGGGACACTAATATATATAATAAGGTATAGGATATGAAAAAGTTGTTGTCGCTTCCGCCGAATCTGGTGGAGTGTTTCCACGAGGTAGAGCGAGCCGACCGGAAAGAGTGGTTTTGTACGTCCGACCCCATCGGGCATAAGTTAGGTTCGGGGGGAGGAACGGCGTGGCTGTTGCAGGCCTGCAAGGAGTCCGAGACGGATGAAGGAGAAACATTTGCTGCATGGCTGTCGCGTGAGAAACGCATCCTGCTGCATGCCGGAGGGCAGAGCCGACGTTTGCCGGCTTACGCGCCTTCGGGGAAAATACTGACTCCGGTACCGGTGTTCCGGTGGAAGCGGGGACAGCGTCTGGA
>ERZ791919.3279-NODE-3279-length-10277-cov-3.052534_pt1 | contig 10277 bp, 6 predicted proteins | sample MGYA00510137_ERZ791919 | MGnify/ENA primary metagenome ERZ791919 (study PRJEB30046, sample SAMN00792059) | human gut metagenome | study: EMG produced TPA metagenomics assembly of the A metagenome-wide association study of gut microbiota in type 2...
AGGTACAGGCGGTGCCTGCCATCCAGGCAGTCATTGCGCAGGCGCAGTACGGCAAACTCCAGCGTGTGGGCAACAGCTTCTGGGATGCGACGACGGAGTTCGGCAATCTGATGGCGACAGGCAGCACAAACGGAACGGATCCGCAGGAGGTCATGGACACGCTTGTGGCTGGAATTACACAGTCGACGGTACAGTGACAGGGAGGAGCAGGATATGAAGAAAAAAAGCTATATCAGTACAAAGTTTATTATTCTGATTCCGGTATTTATCCTGGGATTTGTGTCAGTCGTTTCCAATATTCTGGCAGTGACCAATATTAAGAGAGTAAATGCGAATGCAACGCAGATTGCAAACGGCTACATGAACTGTATTTCAGAGCTCGGCGATATTCAGAAAGAGACACTTCTGATCCACAGACTGGGACTGTCCCATATCGTGGCGACCGACTTAAATACCATGATCTCGCTGGTCGAGACCATCCGGAGTGAGCAGGAGACCTTAGAGACATATCTGGATGATTTCCAGGAATATGTGACAGACGACAACAAGGCGGAATACGATGCGCTGGTGTCCAACTACGAGGGAATGAAGTACGAGCTTGCCAACCTCATGGCATACAGTGCCAACAACGATAACGAGGCGGCTTATGCGCTGGCAAACGGCAAGATCGCCGATTATTCCAGTGCAATGCAGGAGAGCATTGTGGCAATCCGCACCAATGTCAGCGAAAATGCGGATGTGGCAAAGGAACAGCTTGCAGCGGTCTACCGGACGGCAATCGCGGCGAGCACGGCATCCATCATCATCAGTGTGGCGGCGCTGCTTGCAACTCTGATCTGCGTATTCCGGCTGGTAATTATCCCTCTGTTAAAGACACAGAAGGAGATTACCAATATTATTGAGGATATTGATAAGCGTGAGGGTGACTTAACGAGACGTGTGAGTGTGCACGCGAACCAGGAGGTCGCAGCGGTCGGCAACGGCATCAACGTGTTTATGGACAAGCTTCAGGACATTTTTAAGGTGATCGTGAACAATTCAACCAGAATGGAATCTGTGGTCGGCGAGGTGCGCGACAGCGTCGTGACATCGAACAGCAGTGTGTCGGATCTGTCGGCACTCACAGAAGAACTTTCTGCCACGATGGAGGAGATGTCAGCCAATGCATCCCTCATCAATACGAACACCGAGTCTGTAAAGCAGGAGGTTGACCAGATCGCGGAGCGCACGTCAGAGATCAACGCGTACACCCGCGAGATGAAGGAACATGCGGATTCCATGGAGGCTTCCGCAAGGGAGAACATGGAGTCTACCGGAGCCAAGGTCAATGAGATTTTAACCGTATTAAATCAGGCAATCGAGGACAGCAAGAGCGTAAATCAGGTAAACAGCCTGACCGATGATATTTTAAATATTGCAAGCCAGACCAACCTTCTGGCGTTAAATGCCTCCATCGAGGCAGCGAGAGCAGGGGAAGCGGGCAGAGGATTTTCCGTTGTTGCGACGGAGATCAGCCAGCTTGCAGCCGCCAGCCAGGAGGCAGCCAACCGTATCCAGCAGATCAACCGCGTTGTGACGGAGGCGGTTGGAAACCTCACGGAACATTCCAACGGACTGGTGCAGTATATGAATGATTCCATTCTTCCGGAGTTTGAGGCGTTTGTCGATGCCGGAAGTGCGTACCGGGAGAAGGCAACCCACATTGAGACCAGTATGGGAGACTTTACCGAGAAGACGGAGGTCTTAAAGAAGACGATGGCAGAGATCGCGGATTCCATCAACACGATTGCACATGCGATCGAGGAGGGTGTGAAGGGCGTTTCCAGCGCTGCCGACAGCACGCAGGTGCTCGTGGGCGACATGGAGGACATCACGCGCCATATGGACGAGAACCAGCACATTGCGGCAGATTTGAAGCGCGAGACAGAGGTCTTCAAAAAATTATAGGCACAGGATTTGTCCGCTTGCCAGAAGTATCAAATTGTTATATAATAGCCTGTGGTCATGTCACAAGACAAAGGACAGCCACAGGCTGTTGTTATTCAGGAAAGAAACAGCACCGTAAGGTGTTATACAATGGAGGTTTAAGATGAGTAAAGTCAGAACCAGATTCGCACCAAGCCCGACAGGAAGAATGCATGTCGGCAATCTGCGATCCGCATTATATGAATTTTTAATTGCAAAGCATGCCGGAGGAGATTTCATGCTTCGCATTGAGGATACCGATCAGGAGCGTTATGTGGAGGGCGCTGTGGAGATTATCTATCGCACGCTGCAGGAGACGGGACTTGTACACGATGAGGGACCGGACAAGGACGGCGGATACGGTCCTTATGTACAGAGCGAGCGTATGAAGACCGGCATTTACATGAAATATGCTAAAGAGCTGATTGAGAAGGGGGAGGCATATTACTGCTTCTGTGACAAGGAGCGTCTGGCATCCCTTAAGACAGAGGTGGTCGAGGGCAAGGAGATCACGCTCTACGACAAGCACTGCCTGCACCTTAGCAAGGAGGAGATTGAGGCAAATCTTGCTGCCGGCAAGCCGTTTGTCATCCGTCAGAATATTCCGAATGAGGGAACGACAACCTTCCACGACGAACTTTACGGAGATATCACCGTGGAGAACGCAGAACTGGACGATATGATTTTAATCAAGTCGGACGGATACCCGACTTACAACTTTGCAAATGTTGTTGATGACCACACGATGAACATTACACATGTGGTTCGCGGAAACGAATACCTCTCCTCAGCACCGAAATATCAGCGTCTTTATGATGCGTTCGGCTGGGAGTCACCAGTGTACATTCATCTGCCGTTAATTACGGACGAGAACCATAAAAAGCTTTCCAAGCGCAGCGGACATTCTTCCTTTGAGGATCTCTTAGAGCAGGGATTCCTGTCCGAGGCAGTGGTCAACTACATCGCACTTTTGGGATGGAGCCCGGAGGACAATCGCGAGATCTTTACCCTGGATGAGCTGATCAAAGAGTTCGATTACCACAGAATCAGCAAATCCCCGGCGGTGTTCGATTACACCAAGTTAAAGTGGATGAACGGGGAGTACATCAAGGCGATGGATTTTGATCGTTTTTATGAGATGGCGGAGCCGTATCTGCGCGAGGTCATTCACAAGGATATGGATTTGAAGAAGATTGCAGCGATGGTGAAGACCCGTATCGAGGTTTTTCCGGAGATCCGCGACCACATCGACTTCTTCGAGGAACTGCCGGAGTACGATGTGGCGATGTACACACACAAGAAGATGAAGACCAATGCAGAGACCTCGCTGGAGGTTTTAAGCGACGTCCTGCCGCTGCTGGAAGCGCAGGAGAATTTTTCCAATGATGCACTCTATGCGACGCTCCTTAAGTATGTTGAGGAAAAGGGCGTGAAGAACGGCTATGTGATGTGGCCGATCCGTACCGCAGTGTCCGGCAAACAGATGACGCCGGGCGGAGCGACAGAACTGATGGAGGTTTTAGGCAAAGAGGAATCCATTGCGAGAATCAAAAAAGGCATTTCCATGTTACAGAAATAATCAGAGGTAATCTATGAGTTTTAACCCGTCTCAGCGTGAGGCCATCCGTCACAAGGATGGTCCCATGCTCGTACTGGCCGGGCCCGGTTCGGGCAAGACCCTTGTCATTACGGAACGCACCAGACATTTGATAACAGAATATGGAATCAATCCGGCAAACATTCTTGTCATCACGTTTACAAGAGCGGCGGCAACGGAGATGAAGGAACGTTTTTTGCGCCTGATGGGCGGAAAATCTTCCGCAGTGACGTTTGGAACTTTCCACGCCGTCTTTTTTATGATCTTAAAGCACGCCTACCACTATCAGGCGGAGAACATCATCCGCGAGGAGCAGCGGGTGAGCTGCATGCGTGAGATCATTAAGCGCCACAGGCTGGAATATGAGGATGAGTCGGAGTTCATCGCAGCGCTTCTGGGGGAGATCGGTCTAGTGAAAAACAGCGGAATTTCACTCGATCATTACTATTCCACGAACTGCGGGGAAGATGTGTTTCGGAGAGTTTACAGCGAGTACCACGAATATCTCTATGCGCATCATCTGATTGACTTCGAGGATATGCTTTTGTATACATGGGAGCTTTTCAAGGAGCGGAAGGATATTCTGGCTGCCTGGCAGAAAAAATATCCCTACATTCTGATTGACGAGTTCCAGGACATCAATCAGATCCAGTTTGAGGTGGTCAAGCTGCTTGCGGGTGAGCAGAGAAATCTGTTTGTTGTGGGGGATGACGACCAGTCGATCTATCGCTTCCGCGGAGCAAAGCCGGAGATTATGCTGCGGTTTGAGCGTGAAATTCCGGGGACGAAAACCGTGCTTCTCGACACGAATTACCGGTCACAGGCCAATATTGTCGAGGATGCGCTGAATCTGATCGGGCACAATAAGGAGCGCTTCCAGAAGCGCATCCGCGCGGCACTCCCGGCGGAGACCGGGGTGGAGTATGCCGTTTTTGAGGATCAGCGGAAGGAGAATCTGCGGATCATCCGCGATATTTGTGATGCAGTGGAGAGGGGAAAGAGCTACCGTGATTTTGCTGTGCTGTTCCGCACCAACACACAGCCGCGTCTTCTGATGGAGCAGATGATGGAGTACAATATTCCGTTCCGGACGAGAGACCGCATACCGAACCTTTACGAGCACTGGATCGCAAGGGATATTTTTGCTTATATCCGGATCGCACAGGGAAGCCGGGAACGCCGTGATTTTCTGCAGATCATGAATCGCCCGAAGCGCTATATCAGCAGAGATTCATTGGACGAGGACACGGTGGCATTCGATGTGTGGGAATGGTATTTCAGAGAGGCGGAACAGCCGTGGGTGGCGGAGCGGATCGTCACGCTGGAGCATGATGTGATGCAGCTTCGCCGGATGAATCCGTTTGCCGCCATCAACTATATCCGGAAAGGCATCGGATATGACGAGTTCTGTGCCGAGTATGCAGATTACAGGCGTATCCGGGCGGATGAACTTTATGATGTGCTGGATGAACTGCAGGAAAGCGCAAGAGGCTATGAAGATTATGACGGATGGTTTGCGCACATCGAGAATTACACCAGGGAATTGGAACGCCTGTACCAGAGCCAGGAAAAGCAGAGTGAGAGCGTAGCGCTTTCCACGCTGCATTCCGCCAAGGGGCTTGAGTACGAAAACGTCTATCTGATCGACGTGAACGAGGGAGTGATGCCCTACAAGAAGGCGGTGCTGGATCAGGACATCGAGGAGGAGCGCCGGATGTTTTACGTCGGTATGACGCGGGCAAAAAAATATCTGCATCTCTTTTCCGTCAAACAGATGAATCAGAAAGATGCAGATATCTCGCGCTTTATTGCCGAGGCAGGAGAGCGTCTCAGTCCTCCATGTCGTTAAATTCCGCCTCGTCGAGCCACTCATCAAAGCGGTCGGATACGGCTTCGTATTCGGCGTCGTCTAAAATATTATCCAGAGACGGATTGCCATCGCTATCCTCCGCATAGCGGTAGATATAGACCTCGCCGTCCTCGTTCGGCTCGCCGGCTTCGGTGAGCGGAAGAAGGGCGATATAGTCCTGCTCGTTGACGGTAAAAATGGTTAAAATCTCACATTCTACCTGGCTGCCGTCATCCAGATCCAGGGTGACCAGGATATCCTCGTCTTCGTTGGTGTTATGGTTGTCTGCCATCATGATATCTCCTTTATTGGATGTTATTAAATAATCGCCTGAATGTAGAGCTCCGGATGCTCCTCAAGATTGATGAAACGTGAGGGGGCGATCTGGATCGTAGGTCTCGTCAGACGCTTATTGATAAAAATAATCTCTCCGGTCTGTCCGTTGTTCAACAGAATCCGGTTGTGCAGGTAAGTGTGCGCAATGTGTTCGAGAAAGGTGAGAATATAGCGCGGCTTGTAGCGCTGCAAGCCTTCCTGTTCAAACTGGGCGATCACTTCAAACGGACACAGCCCCAGACGGTAACAGCGGTCGGCGGTCATGGCATCATATACATCTGCGACGGCTATGATCGAAGCGTAGTCGTCAATGTCCGATGCGTACAGACCGAACGGATAACCGCTTCCGTCACATCTCTCGTGATGCATCAGGGCAGCGTTCTTTATGTGCGGATCGAGAGGCTGGTTTTTAAGCAGCTCGTACCCTAAAAGGGGATGGCGCTTGATCTGTTCAAACTCTTCGGAAGTCAGCCTGCCCGGCTTGCCGATGATGCTGGCAGGAATCCGGGATTTCCCGATATCGTGTAAAAGACCGCAGAGAGTCAGTGTGTTCTGGGCATCCTCCGAAAAACCGAGCCAGTTCCCGAGCATGCGGGAGATAATGGCGACGTTGACGCTGTGTGCGTAAGTCGAATCGTCGATCTGCCGTAAGTTATGGAGCATGTCGAACATGGAAAGTGTGGTAGTATGCGACGCAAACAAATCCAGGGTCCTTGCAAGAAGCTTGTCTGTCTCCAGCTTTTTGGCACGTAAAATACAGTCGTTTAACGCGGTGTGAAGCATCGTAGTGCAGCTGTCAAACTTCTGACTGAAAATCTTGTATTCTTCGCTTTGCCGGATACGCTCGGAACGGGAACGAACCGGAGCGTACTGCTTTTGCAGATAATCGTGAAGCCCGCCGGAGGAATCGCTGCTGTCCCTGATCCATACTTCCGGTATGGAATAGTCACGGATGTGCAGGATGGTCTGCGCACTCAAAAGACAGCCCTCATCCAGGATGATCTGCCCCGCGGCAGTGCGAACCGGTCTGGCTGTGAACATTCCGGGCTTTAAATCTGTCGTGGGTATTCGTTTCATATACATCACCTCGATCGTACTGTGACAATAAGAACTCTCGTTTTTTAATATTATAACATGAGATGCAAATGCCGGACAAGCGCATTCTCCCCGAAAAAGAAAAAACTATACAAAAAACAAGCGGGAATGATATAATGTACGCGAAGGCTATTGAGCGGTGCCAGACAGGGAGTTTTAAAAATTTGCCTGCGCAGGCAAAATTTTTTAAAATTCATGGCTGATAGGGCGAAAGCCCGTGAGTCCGGGAAATCTCTGATTTTCCGGACGTGCACAGCGAAATGATGTGTAGGTGCACAGCGAAATGATGTGTAGGTGCATTGCGAAGAGATGCAGACGTGCAGGCAGCGAAGACAAAGGTGGAAGATGGCATGGCGTATACGATAAAAGAGGGCGATTACAGACAATACGGGGCATCAGCCGCAGGCGGCGGAGTCGTGTTTACGTTTGAGGCAGAAAAGGAAGAGGACTGCAGTATTCTTCTGTACGGGAAAGATGGCGGAATCCGGCAGGAACTTAAGGTGCCGGAAAGCTGTTGCAGAGGAGCGATCCGGTCAGTCTTTGTCGCGGGGCTTAAGGCAGAGAGCCTGCGTTATAATTATAAAATCAGCGGGACGGTCGTGACCGATCCTTATGCAAAACGCATCATCGGTAGAGAGCGCTGGAGAGACGCAGGGCGCGTTAAGAATGAGTTCCGGGTCTGCGGCGGTTATTCGGATGACACTTTTTCGTGGGGGACGGATGTACATCCGGAGATCCCGCGCCATGAGATGTTCCTCTATAAACTCAACATCCGCGGATTTTCGATGGATGCGGGAATCCCTGCAAAGGAGCGGGGGACTTTTGCGGCGGTGCGCGATAAGATTCCCTATCTGAAAGAACTTGGTGTCACGACGGTGGAGTTCATGCCGGTGTATGAGTTCGAGGAACTGATCTTAAAGGAGAAGGCGGTATTGCCGGAATATATCAGCTGGCAGGTGCGGAAAGAGGATCAGATCAAGCCGGAGGCATGTGCGATGCCGGAGCGTGTGAACCTGTGGGGATATGCGCCCGCCAATTATTTTGCGGTAAAGGCGTCCTACGCGAAAGGGCAGGATGCGGCCGTCGAATGGAAAAAACTCATCCGCGCGCTCCACGAGAATCACATGGAATGTGTGATGGAGATGTATTTTCCTGAGAATGTCAATCAGAATCTGATCTTAGATGCGCTGCGTTACTGGGTCAGGGAGTATCATGTGGATGGCTTCCATCTGCTGGGGGAGAATCTGCCCGTTACGCAGATTGCACAGGATGCGTGGCTTAGACGGACGAAGATTTTCTGCGCCGGTTTCGAGAACGCTGTGCTCTGGCACCCGTGTCATTATCCGCATCTGTATGTATACAATGACGAATATCTGTATCCCGTCCGGGCACTGCTCAATCACAAAAACGGCGGTATGGATGCATTTGCATGCCAGCAGCGAAAGCAGCATCAGTATCACGGATTTGTCAATTACATTTCGGATAATAACGGGTTTTCCCTGCGGGATCTCTTCTGTTATGAGCAGAAACACAATGAAGAGAACGGGGAGGAGAACCGGGATGGAAGTGACTGGAATTTGAGTGCCAACTACGGCGTGGAGGGACGAAGCCGCAAGCAGCGGATCGTAAGAATCCGTGAACGGCAGATGTGCAATGCGGTGGCGGTGCTTTTCCTCGCACAGGGAGTCCCACTTTTGTATGAGGGGGACGAGACGGGAGATTCCCAGAACGGCAACAACAATGTATACTGTCAGGACAATCCGACCGGCTGGGTGAACTGGAAGAAAGATGAGCGCTACGCGTGGTTCCGGGAGTTTGTGGCGCGGATGGCAGCGTTTCGCAGGGAGCATCCCGTGCTCGCCGCGGATATGCCAAAACAGCTTTCCGATGCAAAAGGAACGGGGTATCCCGATTTGTCCTATCACGGAGAGAATGCGTGGATTTCAGAACTTTCCGGCGAGAGACAGTCTTTGGGCATGCTCTACTGCGGAAAAGAGGATGGCGATGGAACAGAGGGGGAGGAATTCCTTTATGTCGGCTGCAATTTTCACATGGGTCCTACCAGATTGGCGCTTCCGAAGCTTCCCGGGAAGAAAAAGTGGTATCTGCTGATGGACACCGCCAGAGAGCGGGCACCGTTCCTAAAAGAGGAGGAGCGGGTGGATGCGCCGCGGATCGAACTTTGCGGTCAGTCTGTCGTTATATTAACAGGAAAATAAGGTTACATTATTATGAAAGCATGGAAACATTTTTGCACGATCAACCATCACAAGCATCTGGTCATGAAAGGCTGTTTTGCAGTGGGGTTATACAAACAGGGATTATTACATGATCTGTCGAAATATACGCCGACAGAATTTCTGGTGGGCTGTAAATATTATCAGGGAACAATGAGCCCGAACAATGCAGAGCGCAAGGATAAGGGATACTCGTCCGCGTGGCTGCACCACAAAGGGCGGAACAAGCATCATATGGAATACTGGATTGACTACGGCGTGCCGGACGAGGGCGGGGACAAGGGACTCTGCGGCATGAAAATGCCTCTGCGGTACGTGGTGGAGATGTATATCGACCGTGTAGCGGCCTCGAAAAATTACCAGAAGGAGCGCTATACCGACCGGAGCGCATTAGAGTATTACCTGCATGGAAAGGATTTTCATGTCATGCACAAGGATACGCGGGCGCTTCTTGAACTGCTTTTGTACCGGCTCGCTGTCCGGGGCGAGCAGGAAGTCAATACATTTATCCGCGAAGAACTGCTGGCAGGGAAGATCCCCTATGAGCAGAAGGTTCTGGATCAATTAGCGCAGCCATATCACAGGGAAGCGGAGAAGTAAACGTAAGCATCTCCCCAGTGACGGGATGAGAAAAAGACAAACGGTGGGAATGAAGTGCCTGCCGTTTTATTTTTGTGTCTGAAAATGCCGGATAATAGAGCCGGTCGCCTGCCAGAGGATAGCCGAGTGCGGACATGTGGACACGGATCTGGTGCGTGCGCCCCGTTTCCAGATGAAGGGAGAGCAGGGAATAGGGGGCGTGGCATAAGAGACTTTTATAGTGCGTGATGGCATCATCCCCGCAGAGAAAATCAACCTGCCGGCGGACATCGCCCGGCTTTACGCGGGCAATCGGCGCGTGGACGGTGCCGCTTCCGGTGAGCGTGCCGCATACGACGGCGAGGTATTCCCGGCGGATCATACGCTGCTGCATGGCTTTGCCGAGCAGGGCGGCGGAGAGCATATTTTTGGCGACGATGATCAGGCCGCTCGTGTCGGCATCCAGCCGGTTGATGCAGCGGAACGGGCGGATTTCGCCTTTTGCACGGTAATATCCCGTGACGGCGTTTGCAAGCGTATCCCTCTGGTGCGCGGCAGACGGGTGTACCGGCATGCCTGCCGGCTTGTCAATCACCAGAAGATCTTCGTCCTCGTAACA
>ERZ791919.3283-NODE-3283-length-10264-cov-2.813596_pt1 | contig 10264 bp, 9 predicted proteins | sample MGYA00510137_ERZ791919 | MGnify/ENA primary metagenome ERZ791919 (study PRJEB30046, sample SAMN00792059) | human gut metagenome | study: EMG produced TPA metagenomics assembly of the A metagenome-wide association study of gut microbiota in type 2...
TGATCCCTTTGGTTGTCTCCCTCTTTCATATTGACAGGTGTATTGATTAGAATAGCGAACCCGAGAAGTGCTGTCCGACAAATAGCACTATCGGTAGCTTGCTATCGTGGTCTAAGCTGAATGATATAATCGAAGCACATTAAACCAAAAACATTTTCTCACCCCAACGTACAATCAAGCACCATCATAACAATAAACCCTGCCGCCGCACCTATCGTTCCTATGTTGCTATGCTCTTTACCCTGTGCCTCGGGTATAAGCTCTTCTATCACAACATACATCATAGCCCCTGCCGCAAACGACAGCATATACGGCAAAAGCGGAGCGATGAAAGAAGCGAGCAGTATCATCACCGCCGCACCTATCGGCTCGACAACTCCCGACAGCACTCCCATCACAAACGCTTTTCCCTTTTTCATTCCCTCGCTTTTAAGCGGCATTGAAACCACCGCTCCTTCAGGGAAGTTCTGTATTGCGATACCCAGCGCCAGTGCAAATGTGCTTGCAAGAGTAACGCTGTCGCCGCCCGTGCCTGTTGACCCGGCTACAGCCGCACCGACAGCCATTCCCTCAGGTACATTATGGATAGTCACCGCAAGCAGCATCATGGTAGTTTTTGAAAGCCCCGAGCGCACGCCCTCAGGCTTATCGCTGTCAAGATGCAGGTGCGGCACAAAGCTGTCTATCCCAAGCAGGAACAGTATCCCCGCCGCAAAGCCGACCACAGCAGGCACCCAGTTCATTTTCCCGTAGCCCTGCTCGGACAGCTCCATTGACGGTATCAGAAGCGACCATACCGAAGCCGCTATCATAACTCCCGATGCAAAACCAAGCAGCAGCTTCTCCGTCCCAGCCCTCACCTTGTCACGCATAAGGAACACCATAAGCGAGCCGAGCGTTGTTCCCATAAGCGGTATCATCAGTATCAGAAATATCTCCAATTGCGTCACCTCAATATAAGTTAGTTTAGACTTACCACTTATATTTTACCACAAACAAAAGAAAAAGCCAAGCGTTATACCTGACTTTTTCCGTAATATTTACTTTTTACGTTTCTCACAGCGTGCATAAGTATTGCTTGCTTTACTGATTCTTTGTTCTGATTTTTATCAGTTCAGCTATTGTGTAAGTTTCCTCCGTTACAGCAGAACCTTCTATAGAAAACATTTTTCCCTTTTTACGCTATCATTAATTCACAAAAAAATCTCCGCAGCCCAAAGCCACGGAGATAAAACCGTCATATGTAACGCTGTATTACTTGATAACCTCAACCATCATACCGGGAGTAGCCATAACAGCGTTTGACTCATCGGTATCAATGTGCATAGCGTCCGCGAACTTCTCGCTTACTCTGATAACAACATCGCCGAGAATTGCCTTTCTTCCGTCAGAATCGACCTTTACGCTTACAACGTCCTTGTTCTTTACGCCCCACTTTTCAGCGGTTTCGGGAACAAGGTGGATGTGACGCTTTGCAACGATAACGCCCTCGCTGATTTCGATCTCGCCCTCAGGACCTGTTATCTTGCAGCCGGGTGTGCCTGCAATATCGCCCGATTCTCTTACGAATATAGGACATCCGATAGAACGTGCGTCCGTAGCCGAAAGCTCAACCTGTGTAGCAGGACGAACAGGGCCTAAAATAGATACGTTTGCAAGAGATCTCTTAGGGCCTGTTATAGTAACTCTTTCCTCGCAGGCAAACTGACCGGGCTGAGAAAGATCCTTCTTCTTTGTAAGCTCGTGACCCTTGCCGAACAATGTTTCGAGAGCCTCCTGCGTAACGTGGATGTGACGTGCAGAGGTTTCCAGTAATACTTCCATTTTTTCCATAATGTTATCCTTCTTTCATGCCAAAGGCAATTTTTACTGTTAACATTATACACCCGTGAAACGAAAATTTCAAGTGTTTCATATAACGAATATCGGGCGGAATAAAAAAGTTATAACAGCGTCAGCTATCCCCAGCAGAAAGCACCCGATACAGCATACCGCAAACCGCTCAAGATATATCTTATAATAGTGCGGAGCGGTTTCCCGTCTGCCCTTAAGCACAGCCAGCACACTGTTTGAGCATAACACGGACAGACGGCACTGATAGCAGCAGATTACCGTTCCTATAAATGCGGACGGAAGAACAAACACCGCAAAAGCCGGTATCCCGTTTGCCCCGTATGTATTCACAAGCGCCGCAAACGTCATTCCCACGCCTATACCCTTGAATGCAGGGATAAGCGCACCCACAGGCTGTCCCACAGCACACAGTCCAGATATAAACGGCACTATGCACCATATAAGCGCCGATATGAACGAAGCGGCGGCATTCCCGAAAAATCCGCCGTGTATCCTTCCTTCGAGAAAGCCTTCCAGCATCTCATCAGGCACGGTCACCGTTGCCTTTCCGTAAAACACCGCCCCGACAACAGCCCCGATAACCGCCGTTATAAAGAGTATCAGCCCTGCATACTGCCTGTTGCGCCTGCCTTTAACCACCACTTCCGATACGGTTATACCATCGGCACTCAGCTTCCCGTTTTCCTCCGTCATAACCGCCGTATCCGCATCCTGCCCCTTGCAAACATCGTCCCCGCCCGCCACAGCGTCAGACTCGCACACCGCATTTCGTTCCTTTAAAAATTCTTCCCTTGTCATAATTTCGTTCATACTGCACATCCTTTCCTTTCGGGTACTCTACAGTAAATCTATGAAATGAGAAGAAAATTTATGACCGTTTCGCAATAAAACACAACCGCCGTGCCTCAGCACAGCGGTTGTTTCCTGTTATCCGTTAAATTTCATATTAATAATATCCGGGATCCGGCAGACCGCTGAGATAATATCTCGGGTTCAGTCTTTCCGAACCGTACCTTACTTCAAAGTGGCAGTGACAGCCGTACGCAAGTCCGGTTTCGCCTACTGCGGCTATGCACTCGCCCTGATTTACCTCCTGACCTGCACTTACGAATATCTCACTGTTGTGGGCATATACCGTTGTGTATCCGTCGGGATGAAGTATCATCACGGCATTTCCGAGTCCGCCGTTGTCCCAGCCTGCGAATATTACAGTACCGCTTGCTCCGGCATATACATCCGTACCGTAAGGTGCGCCTATATCAACGCCTCTGTGTCCGGCATAACCGCCGTCCCACCAGCCCCACTCCCAGAATGTGCCGCCGTCAACAGGCCATATATACTTCTTGCCCGTATCGGCAGAAGCATCTGAATAATGCGATGACTGCGGAGGCAGAGTACCCTGAAGGATTATCTCCGTTACAGGCTCTTTCACTCTTTCGGTTTTCTTTATGGTACGCTTGACCTCTTCGCCGTTTACATAATACACCTTTGCCGTGATTTTGTTCGTACCGGTCTCGCCCTCCTGGTAAACCGTTTCAACGCCCTCATAGCGTGTATCGTCGTCCTCATATTTCGTTTCATACGGAACTTCAACGTTGTATGTTTCCGTTCTTGAAATACTTACCGACAGGAAAGGCACCTCCTGCGTTTTAAGCAGCTTTTCGCCGGCTCTCAGCACATAGTCCTCATCCATAATACCGGGATTCAACGTCTCAAGTTCTTCTATGCTTATTCCGAGCTTTGAGCATATTCCCGAATGGCTGTCGCCGTCAACCACAGTGTAATAGGACGCTTCTTCCTTTTTGGAATTTATCAGCTTGATGATTTCATCGCTCGACACAATACTGTCCGACAGATAAAGACCGGGAACATACTCTATATCCTTCTCAAAGGCAACGTCCTCGTCCTTTGCGTTTGTGCGGTAACCGTCAAGTATCTTCTCAAGCTCAGCCTCAACCGCTGTATTGTCAACAAGTGCGCCATAGAACTTTCCGCCTATGTACATTCCGTATGCATACTCGATAGGAGTATCGCTCAGCTCAAGCAGCTTGTTTGCAAGCTGATATTTCGTCAGATATTCCTGATCACCGAGCATTTCGAGCGAATATCCCGGCTCCATGCTTATCTTCTTCTCGTTGCCGATATATGTGATACGCTCCTGCATTATACGCTCTGCGTCATTGAATACCTGCTCGCTTTCGATATATCCTACAAACTTTCCGTCAACCGTCAGCTTTATCGCATAGTCTGTACCCGTCGCATATCCGACAACGCTCATAAGAAATACTATTGCAATAATCGGTGCGGCATAGTTGAACAGCGTTACCGCAAGACCCTGCTTGCCGAATACTGCGTCCTTTGCTATACTTCCGTACAGCTTTGCCGCCTTCTTTTTGTCGCCCTGCTCCTTTGCGGTCCTTATCTGCCTGTTTGTACGCTGAAGCACACGCTTTGACTTTAACAAAGGCGCAAAGAAGAAGCTGCCTATTTCGCAGAACGTCCTCTTCACTGCGTCCCTGAACAGCGCCGTATGCTTCCATATAAACACGGCGGCATAAGCCACATATACAGCAGGCTTTGAAAATACATCGGCTATGATATGACAGAAATACTGCCCTGCCATAACCAGAAAATCAAAGATTCTGTCGGCAACAGCCGATATACCGTTTTTGCCTTTGTCTTTTTCTTCGTTGTTTTCTTCATTCCGATTCTCCGACGTATCGGCAACCGCAGGCTTTACATCAGCCTCCTGCGCTTCCTTTTCACTGTCGCTGTCAGGAAGTATAGTTTCCTCAATATCGTCACGATAATCGGGTATCATCAGTTTTCCCATTATCAATCCTTTTCCGTATAAACCAAAACAAACGGGCATACGCCCCAAACAATCAATATATTTATATAATAACCCACCGTTGTGAACGACAGGTGATAAATCAACGCTTTTTCCGTTAAAAGCAGGAACGGGCATAATGCCCGCTCCACACCTTTAAGGTTGCTTTTCCTTCCGTCATGAAAGACAGCAATCTTTTCCGTCACCGCCATTATAACATAAAAGATTACAAACCCGCAACAATTTGTAACTATTTTGTTACCGTTTTGTAACCATTTCGCCCTTTTGTACAAAAATACATCTACTTTCGCTTTTATAACAGTGCATTTTTAACAGACTTATTTTTATTGTGATTTTACATAAACGCTACACATTAATTTGTGCAACCCTTACAAATATTTTTTGGTAATTTCAGTATCTGTTGACACGCTCAACGCATTTGTGCTAAAATATAGATGTGAAATTATGCTTACCGTTAAGTTCAGGCAAAAGGCAGGTGATACCCATGAACACGAACGAAGAAAATAAAACAGAAGACCGTGAAAGCGGGATTCAGACATATAACAGGAAAAAGAAGTCACACGGCAATTTTCTTAAAATCGGCTGTGCATCATGCGGTTTTGTTGCCGTAGTCGCTCTTTGCGTTCTGTCAAGCCGTTACTCATGGGTCGGAGTCAAAGCCGATGACGAGGGTATCAGCTACAACAACGGTTTAGCGTCATCATATTCCACTACTACGCCTGTCGAGGAACAAAAGGTTCCCACCAAAGCCAACAAGCATAACGAGGCACAGGAAACCACCGTTGCAACATCGGCAACAACATCGGTAACCACAACAGCAAAAACCACTCAGACCACAGCGGCCACAACCAAGGCTACAGCTCCCGCAACAACCAAGGCAACAACTCCTGCAACAACCGCCGCACCAAAGCCCGCATGGACAGAAAAGAAGTGCAGCGGCACAATGTACATAAACATTTCAAGCTGTTCCGCAAGAAAAGAGGGCTTACAAGGATCAAAGGTCGTTTCCTATAAATATTACGGAGATGCGGTAAATATCGCCGCACTGACAGACACCGGCTACTATAAGCTCGATGACGGCACATATATCCACAGCGACTATCTTTCCGAAAGCAAGCCTGTCGCAACTACCGTTCCCGCAACAGCAAAACCCGCCGTGCAGGATAATGCAACTCCCGCACCGGTCATAACCGACAGTCCCGTAAACTGCACCGCAGAAGAGGCGGAGGTTTTCCGTATCGTGAATGAAATCCGTATTTCCTACGGACTTAAGCCTTATAAGTGGGATGCAAACGCATACAAGGCGGCGAAGGCACGTTGCAGTGAAATTGAACAGCAGTTCAGCCATCTGCGACCGGACGGCTCAAACTTCAAGACCATATACGGCTACAGCGATGATGAGCTTTGGTATAAGTTCTGCTCCGTCGGAGAAAATCTCGGCTCAGGTCAGCCCACCGCACAGAGAGTAGTCGATAGCTGGATGGCTTCCACCAAGGGTCACCGTGAAAATATTCTCAATCCCGATTTTGAAAATCTCGCCGTAGCATTCGGCACATATAACGATGCTTATAAGTATTACTGGGTACAGGAATTCACGACCTACAGATAAGCATAATAGCATGTTATAAAAGCACAAACGCACAGGCTGTTCGCCTGTGCGTTATTTTTATGCTTTTTTGAGATCCTCCGCTCTTACCGCCGCAGTGACCTGCCCGCCCTGACCGATGACGATATAGTCCTCTCTGTCACCCGAGCCTGCCTGCATAACCTCGTACACATTAGTATAAACAAACAACGCAAGCGAACCGCCGTTATACGTTTTTGCGCCGTAATTCACCTTGACTTTATCGCCTACAGCAAATTTCTGCGTTGCACCATTACTTTCCGTGCTTTCCGCCTTTTCTGCCTTGTACAGATTCTCTGTATAAAGCCAGCCGGTAGGCACCGAGCCGATGCCTATAAGCGTTTCCTTGCCGCTTGCCGACACCTGCTGAACGGTATAGACCGTATCATACACATAAGAATACGGCTCTACCCCGTTCGTGAACCTTGCGCCACGCTTCACCCTCACGCTGTCGCCTTTTTTGAACAGATTCTCAAGTTTATCTGGCTTTTCCGGCATATCACCACAGTTGTTCCTGTACCACTTAGCCGTTATCGCAGGATAATCTACAAAGCATATATCCCCGTCAACGTCCTTGCCTGCGATACTGTCAATGCCCCACTGCCACATTTTCTGCCCGTAGTCATATCTGCTCGGGTTATACGGGCTTTCGGTCCAGTGTGCAAGCCATATATCACGCTTTCCTACAATACGTTCCTTCTGATAGTAGCTTTCAAGCCACGCAGGATTTGCATACACTCCCGAGGGAAGTCCTGCCTTATTCAGCCTGTCGCAGAACTCAAGCGCCATATCGGTTCTTTCCTTGCTTGTGAGGTTGTCTATCTGACGCTGTTCCTCCATGTCGCAGAACACGGGATATGACGGCTTTTCATCGCCTATCACCTTGACGCACGCATTTATCTGACTGTCAAGCTCCTCGCTGTCAGTCGCCGTAACATACCAGTAACAGCCGAAGTCTATTCCGAGTTTTCTGCACTGCTCGATATTGCGTCTGAAATATGTGTCCTCATCCGTGCGTATGCCGGCACGGATAATTACAAACTTCACGCCTGCCGACACAGCCGCCGTAAAATCGAACTGCTCCTGCGCCCTGCTGATGTCAATTCCCTTTGTTCTCACTGTCGTCCTCCCCGCTTTTACTTTTTATCTGCCTTAGTACATTCTTTATTTTCTGTGGCACCGGCAGTCCCAGTGCCGATGCGTTTTCGACAATGCTGATTCCCTCGTTAGCAATATAGAAAAGCATTACCGCCGTCATAGCGACAGGCACACCGCCAAGCACATAGGTGTCTGCGATATGACCTACCGACAGGAACACAAGTATCAGCAGCTTTTTCGCTATCCCCTTGAAGCCTACCGCACTTGACAGCTTCTTCTTCGCTATCGCCACAAGCACACCGCTCACATAGTCCAGGATCATAAAAGCGATAAGCGCACGGAACAAGCCGTTTACCTCACCGTACATAAATCCCAGCACCGCTCCGACAGCACCTGCTATGCTGTCAATAATTATCTGTATCCTGCTCATATTTCCCCCTCCTTTGCTTTGACTTTTTTTACTTTTTGGTCATCCCCTGATTTAACCACCAGAAGCTCTGAGAATGAGGAGGCGTAGCTCCGCCGCCTGTTGCGGTTCTTCTTATAAGTTCATCATCGGGCATACCCATTTTCTTAAACGTTGACGGCCTAATCTCCGGATGTATATCATACAACAGCTCAAGATACGTTGTGCCCTTTGTGTCACCGGGTATCTCCATCTGCTCCACCCAGTCAAAGAAGCCCTCCTTATCACCGTAAAGCTGATAAAGTGCCTCGATATACTCTTCATCCGTATAGATTTTATCCCCGTACTTGCTGATAAAATCATAAGCGTCACTCGGCGAAAATTTCGTACTGCCGGTTTCCTCATTCTCCACAGCGTCTTTCAGCGAGTTGTTCAGTTTTATCTGATAATTGCGGTCGTTGTCATACACCTTCTGAGCATAATCCCTGTCATTTTCATATACCCTGCGGTTATAATCCCTGTCGTTCTCGTAATTATCCCGTTCAAACTGTGCCTGCAAATTACGCTGTGCCAGAGCGTCCTTACTTTTATTATATTCAAAATTTCTGTTTGTGTTATAATCGTCAACGCTGTCACGGTATCTTCCGTAGTCCGACTTCTCAAGCCCTATAAGCGTATTGAGTCGCTTATACGCACTTTCCTCATCATCCTTATAACGTTCATACGCCCTCTGTTCAAGTTCGGGAATCTTATCGCTGAGCTTTGACATATAGCTGTTATATGCCTGCTGACCTGCCGTGACCGCATAGCTGTTGCCGTATCCGCCCGTAAGCGATGCCGCATTCCCCATCGTGTCACGCATAGCTGTTCTGCCCGATTTTTCATAGCTGTTCTTATACTGTGAGAACAGCTTGTCCTTATCTGCGTCATAACTGAAATTCTTCTTTGCCATAACCTTTGTAAGATTGTTTTTCAGTGCGTCGCCGTATCTGCTCTTATATACCGGAGTGCTGTCCTTATCCTTGTTTTTCTGTTTTTCGCTCATATAACCTCCTCGTAAATTTCTGTATTATCCGCCTCGTTCATCTTTGCCTCAAACTCATTCATCTTCTCATCAAACCTCGCAATATCCTCCGCCGTTATCCTGTCACGGCTGTAATGATTGCCAAGCTGCATAGCCGCCCAAGCCCTGTCAAAACTGCCGCTTTTAACGCCGTTCACAGCAACCTCGACTATCCATCTGCCAAAATCCAACATTATACCTCACCTCCCGATACTGCCATAGCCTCAAGCGCCGCAACTCTTGCCTCAAGGCTTGCGATACGCTCCGTATTCTCTTCGACCGCAGGCGACCAGTCCGTAGCCTTAGTGCCTTTTTCTAGCTTGATATTGCAAGCCTCAATCATGCCGTTTTTATCAAGCGCAAGAGCCACGCATTCGAGCTTCGCTATGTCGCTGTCATTTATCGTCCACGTCTTTTCGTAGTAGAGCCACTTGTCTTTAACAGTATCGACTCCCACCGTCAGCGACAAGGCATACAGCTTTTTATCATCTGCCGAGCGAAATCGTGCCATTACATACCCGCTTGCGTCAAGCCCGACATCGCTTCTGACCTTTATCCACGCCGACAGAGTGTAGCTTGTGCCGACGTTAAAATCCGTCAGAAAGTGCCGCTTGCTTATGCCGAAATATCTTGCATTTCCGGAATAGCCTGTTCTGGATATTGCAAGGCTGTTACCGGATATTCCTCCCCCGACATTTATCACCGTAGTACCGCTCCAGCCGTTTTTGATGTTCCCCGTGCTGTCATACAGCAGATTTCTGCCGCCGATCTCGACAGCGTTCACCGCCGCAGTAATATCTGCCGCTGTTGCCGCTCCGACCTCGCTTGCCGTATACGCAGGCTTATTCTCGGTTTTCGTCCATTCTGGCATATCCGTAATATCCGACATATTATGTGTATGATTTTTCTCTGCCGCTCCGACTTCTTCGGCTGTGTAAGACGGCTTTTCATCCCCCTTCGCCCAGTCCGCTATATCAGCATTTTTAAGATACTCCGACATATCAACCGAGATAACCCCGTCAGCCGTAACCGATATGTTATCGCCTATCTTAACACCGCCGAGCGTGTCAGCGGTCGCAGGCAGAAGCACATAGCCTACACCCCCGTCAGCTGTAAACTTTCCCGAAATATGCAGATTACCATCACTGTCAAGCGTTAAGGCATCCCTCAGATTCTTGCTGTCCGCCCCGTTACCGACCGCAAGTAAAATACTCGTGCTGTCGCTCGTCCAGTTGTTTCCGAATCTGACTGCACCGTGTATTTCGGCGCCTAAATAATCCCATCCGGGACTATTCGCTGTCAGATTTCCGGCAAGTTTCAGATTACCGCTATAGTCAAGCGTCAGGGCGTCGCTCCTATATTCATGGC
>ERZ791919.3289-NODE-3289-length-10250-cov-7.422756_pt1 | contig 10250 bp, 7 predicted proteins | sample MGYA00510137_ERZ791919 | MGnify/ENA primary metagenome ERZ791919 (study PRJEB30046, sample SAMN00792059) | human gut metagenome | study: EMG produced TPA metagenomics assembly of the A metagenome-wide association study of gut microbiota in type 2...
GAGCCAGTCCCGGGCGGGGGTCATGCCCGGCCTCCCGTACGCCGGGCCGGACGGACCAGCAGCAGGAAAAGGAGGGAGATGCCCGTCAGGGCGAGGCCTGCCCAGCGGGCGGCGTCGTCCACGCTCATGATGGCCATGACGGCTCCCACGCAGACCGGGCCGATGACCTGTCCCACGCGTTGCAGGGCATCCAGCAGGCTCATGGCCTGATCCACGCCGATGGCCCGGGCTATGTCCAGTTCCAGCAAAAATTCGCTCTGGGCCGGGATGTTGAGACCGGTGGCCAGTCCCAGCAGGATGGAGCCCGCCACCGAAGCCGGCAGGGGAGGCAGTACGCAGAAACAGGCCACGGACAGGGCCGACAGGATGCCGGCCCAGAAAAGGAGCGGGCCTTTGTACAGACTGCTGCCGACCAGCCGGGCGAACAGGGGCCCGCTGTAGATGACGATGAGGCAGTTGAGCATATAGATGCGCCCGATATTGGACTGGGCCACATCGGCCTGCTTGAGGAAGACGGGCAGGAAATAGTTGAGGAAGCCCACGCAGAGCAGGGCCGACGGCAGCAGGGCCAGCAGGATGAAGGCCAGGAAGCGGCGGTCCGTCAGCAGGCGGCGGACCTGCGTCAGCGTCAGCCTGGCGGCCGGGGCCTCCTCCCGGGCATCTGCCTGCTCTTCCCGGCCGCGCAGCAGGCGCAGGGGCACCAGGGCCAGGCAGGCCAGGATGACGGCGGAGATGACGAAAACGGGGCCGTAGCCCAGGCGTTCGGCCAGCATGGCCCCCAGGGCGCTGCCGCACAGGGAGCCGGCATAGACGCCGGCGAACATGTCGGCCAGCCTGCCGTCCCGTACCGTATAGGCCTGGGCCGTGAGCAGGGAGAGGCCGTAGCCCAGCCCCACCAGGGCCCGGGCGGCGATGAAAAGCCAGGGGTTCCAGGCCAGCATGGAGGCCAGATAGCCCAGGGCCATGCAGATGATGCCGGTCATGAGGGGCGGCCGGGCCCCTTTGCGCTTCATCCATGTCCCGGCAATGAGCACACTGAGGCCGGTCATGCCCATTTCGGCGGAGATGGGCAGGCCCAGCAGCACGTCACGCGGGAGCATGCCGGACGTGGTGAGTTCGGCCATGCGCAGGGGGATGAAGGAAATGGTCATGTCCATGGCCAGGATGAAGACGAACATCAGCGGACGGAACAGGGCGCTGCGGTGGGCGTGGGTCTGCGTCGTCCCCTGCAGGCGGGCCTCCAGACTGCGGGAAAGCAGCAGGAACATCTCCACCATGAAGATGAGGGAGATGACCACCAGGGTCAGGATGTCCAGCCCGTTGGCCATGAGGCGTTCCAGCCAGGGGCCGCGCGTGAGGGAGGCCCGCAGCTTCCATCCCTGTTCCGGGGAATCCCCGCTGACGGAGAAGGACGAGGCCAGTTCCAGCAGGGGGAACTCTTCGCCGGGCGGCAGGAGCTCCGGAGCTTCCGGGCCTGCGGCATGGCTTGAGGCGTAGGCCTTGCCGGAGGGGGCGATGATCTCCAGGACGAGACCGTCGCCGTGGATTGTGGCGGCCCGGGTCAGGTAGGCAGACAGACGGCTGGTATCGTCAAGGGAGACGCCCACCAGCAGCAGGCGGTTGAGGTCCTCGGTCAGGATGGCACCGGTATGCGCGGCGTCGTTCCTGAGCCCCTGCGTGTACTGCCGGCTGACGGCATGCAGGGCCAGTGCCCCGTTGCCCAGCATGAGCAGCAGGAAAACGGTGAGGCACAGGTTGCGGGGCAGGCTGCCGGAACGGCGCAGGCCGAGGCAAAGGGACAAAAGCAGGATCCCCGCCAGGGCCAGCCCTCCCTGAAAGAACAGCTGTTGCCGGAAAAGGCTCCAGAGCGTGTCGTCCAGACTGCGGGAAGGCATCCAGACGGCGATATGTCCCGCGATGCCGCCGGCCCGGTCAGTGACGGGGGCCAGCAGCAGCTCGCCGTCCTTCAGATCAAGGACCGTCTCCCCGTCCGTCTGCGGCAGGCGTCCGCTGATATCCGGCAACGGCGGGAAGCGGCCCCAGTGATGCAGGGCCCTGCCCCGGGAATCCAGCACGGCCAGGGGCATGCCGGCCGCCTGGCCCACACTGGCCAGCAGGCGGTCGACATTGTGGTAGGTATCCAGCTTTTTGCCGAAGCGGATCCCTATGGCCATGCGGCTTTTCAGGGCCGTGGCCGCCACACTGGCCGATGCCTGCGTCCCTTCCCGGGTCGCGGTGCGCAGGGAGGAATAGAGCAGGGCATCGTACAGCAGCAGGCTGCACAGCAGGACAGCGACCCATCCGGCCATGATGCGGCCAACGGGGAACCGTGAGTTTTTCGGAAGAGAAGACAGGTTCATGAGGACGTCCGGGCAGTAGGGGCGGGCTGGGCCACGCGGGTGTTGCGCGTGCGGCAAAAGGCCAGCATGGTGATGTCGTCGGATTGCGGCTCTTCACCCCGGAAGCGGACAAGCTCCGAGAAGATGAGCGTCAGCAGTTCCCGGGGCGGGGCCCCGCGATGGGCGGCCATGAAGTCCCGCAACCGGGCCTCGCCGTACAGTTCCTTGTCGCTGTTCATGGCTTCGGTCACCCCGTCGGTGAAGATCAGGCAGGTCTCCTGTTCCCTGAGGGTATCCGTGAACAGCGTGTATTCCATATCCGGCATGACGCCCACCAGCGGGCCGCTCAGCTTGTCCAGCATGCGGGGCGGGGCATCCGAGGCGGCATCGATGATGTAGGGCGGGCAGTGGCCGCCGTTGGCATAGGCCAGCTCGCCGCTTTGGGGGTCGTACAGGGCCAGGAAGAGGGTCACGAACATGTTGCCCGGGTTGTGGGCTTCAAGCATGGCGTTGACCTGTGACATGGCGGCGGCCGGGTCGAGCCCGGAACCGAGGGCGTAGCGCACAAGAGTGACGGTCATGGACATGAACAGGGCCGCCGGGACGCCCTTGCCGGACACGTCGCCCAGGACGAGGGCCCGACGGCCGTCGCCGGTGACGAAAAAGTCGTACATGTCGCCGCCCACTTCCTTGGCGGGATCCAGAAAGGCCGAGGCCCGGAAACCGCACATCTCGGGAGCGCCGTCCGGGGGCGGAAGGATGCCCATCTGGATCTCGCGTGCGGCGGAAAGCTCCCCTTCCATGCGTTCCTTGCTGGCGGTGGCCTCCATCAGGTTGCGGATGTTGGCGGCAAGGGCCCCGCCCAGATGGGCGTAGGCACGGGCCAGCTGCCCCAGCTCGTCACGGCGCTCCAGCGGCAGCCCCTGGCTGAGGAGGGGCTCAAGCCGGTCAAGGGCATCGGGCGCGGCAAAATCCACGCCGGCCAGCTGGCGGGTCTTGCGGGTCAGCAGTTTCAGGGGCCGCAACGTCCTGATGAGCATGAACAGGGCCGCCAGGGCCACCAGCAGCATGATGGGCAGGCTCACGGCCAGCAGGCTGCCCAGCAGGCTGTAGGAAGGCTGCTGTATCTCGTCCAGGGGAGCCGTGAGGGCCACATACCAGCCGAATGCCCGGATGCTGCCCAGCAGGCAGAGCATGTCGCCCCGTTGCGAGGGCAGGATGACCTTGGCCATGCCGGTCTGGCGGGCTTCTGCCCGGGCCGCGTCAAGGCCGTCCGGGAGCAGGCCGTCGCCACCGGAGACCAGCATGCGGCCGTCACTATCCAGCAGGGCCACGAGCCCGCCGGGGTAGAGGGCCATCTCCCGGAATTTTTCCCTGGTATCCTCCAGCAGCTGCGCCTGGGCCCGGACGGCCATCTTTTCCAGGTCGTCCAGGGGGATCATGGCGACCAGTATCTCCCGTGAGGGCCTGTTCCCGTCCAGCGGCAGGAAATAGGCCAGTACCGGGCGGTAGGTGCCGGAGGAAACCATGCCGCCCTCGTTGGTGGCCACGAGGCGGGGCAGGTCCAGAACGGCAAAATCGCCGTCCCGGGGCAATTGCCTGAGCAGGCGCTGCACAGGCCGCTGCTTCACATCCCGCAGACTGGACGACAGGCCCAGCAGGCTCGTCCAGCCGGCAAGAAGCTTTTCCGTATCCAGGATCTCCATGCGTATGCTGTCGATATCGTCCACCAGGCCGATGCTGGCGGCGTCCATGACAGAGAGCAGGGGCTGCAGGCCGGAATATCCGGGGCCGCCCTCACCGTGCCGGTCGAGGGAGCGCAGCAGCGCCTGGATACGGGCGGAGGCGTCCCGCAGCTGCGCCTTGCGCATGAGGACGGCACGCACCTTGCCGGCCAGATGGTTGAGGGTGGCAGTGTTGAGCCGTTCCTCTTCCACCAGCAGCAGGGTGGCGAAATTTTTTTCTTCCATCCCGATCATGGTCTCCCCGACGCGCTGCCAGGTCAGGTACAGGACCAGCGCGACGGTAAAGGCCACGGAGCAGATCACCAGCAGGGCCAGGCGCAGACGAAGGCTTGCGTTCATGCCTCCTCCCCGTCATGGCCGCGGGCCGTCCGGCCGAGGCGCAGCAGTTTCTTGCGCAGGCCTTCCCGGGTGATGCCCAGCAGTTCCGCGGCCCGGCTCTTGTTGCCCTGACACGCGTCGAGGGCCCGCTGCACCAGCAGGCGTTCCGTCTGCTCCAGGTTGAACGTTTCCTGGACGACCGGCGGCTCCCGGAGCGCGGCGCCGGGTGTCCGTATGCCGCCGTGGCGCGCCAGGGCGGCCAGCAGCTTGGGGGAAAGATCCGAGGGCCGGACGACCGTATCCACGGTCAGCGCCGCCGCCCGTTCCATCTCGTTGCTCAGTTCGCGCACATTGCCGGGCCAGTCGTAGGCCAGCAGGCACTGCTGGGTGGCCGGGGCCAGGATCAGGGCGGCGCGTTCCATATTGCGCGCATGCTGGGCCAGCAGGTGCCGGGCCAGCAGCAGGATGTCGTCGCCCCGTTCATGCAGGGGCGGGAGCATCAGCTCGGCCACATTGAGGCGGTAGTACAGGTCCTGCCTGAAGCGCCCCCGGGCCACGGCCTGCCGCAGGTCCACATTGGTGGCCGCGATGACCTTGATGTCCACGGGCACGGGCCGGGCGCTGCCCACGCGCAGGACTTCCCGTTCCTCAAGCACGCGCAGGAGCTTGGCCTGATTGGGCAGGGACATGTCCGCCAGCTCGTCAAGGAAGAGCGTCCCGCCCGAGGCTTCCTCCACCAGGCCGCGCCGGGCGCTGACACCGGTAGCCACGCCCTTTTCGATGCCGAACATCTCGCTTTCGAACAGGGATTCGGGGATGGCCGTACAGTTGACGGCCACAAAGGGGGCGTCGCGCCGGGGAGAGTGGTAGTGGATGGTCTTGGCGAATATCTCCTTGCCCGTGCCGGAAGGCCCCAGGATCAGGGTATTGATGGGCCGCCGGGCGATGGCCAGGGCCTGGGCCACCACCTGCCGCATGGCCGGACAGCGGCCGATGATGCGGCGGACGTTGTACTCCTTCTGCAGGGTCTCCACCACCTGCCTGTTATCCTCGTGCAGGCGCAGGCGGCTTTTCTCCAGCTCCTGGGAGAGCTGCTCCACCTTTTCCAGCAGTTCCGCCCTCTGGAATTCGCGGGCCTCCACCTTGACGATCATCATGCCGAAGGCTTCGGCCAGGCGCTCCAGCTCCGGCGAGGAGCTGCCTTCCCGGGTCAGGGCGAACAGGGCGTCCGCATCCGCGGGACGCCCCCAGGCAAGGTCGTCGCACAAACGGATCAGCAGGGCGAGGGTTCGGGCGTTCTTTTCGTGCATGGCTTATCCTTGGCGCAGGGATTGCACCCAGCGCAGCACTTCCGCCACGGGGCCGATGAGGTCCTGGGGGATGTAGGCGTTTTCCGTGCCCTGTTCGTACAGGCTGCGTGCCAGCGGTACGTTGCGCATGATGGGGATGCCTTCTTCCCGGGCGGTCTCGATCATGCGCTGGGCCAGCACGCCCTGGCCCTTGGCCAGGATGACGGGCAGGGGGGTCCTGTCCTTTTCATAATCCAGGGCCACGGCAAAATGGGTGGGGTTGGTCACAAGCACCTTCGCTTTCCTGACGTTGGCGATCTGGTTCTGGGCGATCATCTCCTGGTGCAGCTGCTTGCGCTTGCCCTTGATGAGCGGGTCGCCCTCGCTTTCCTTGTATTCCCGTTTGACTTCTTCCTTGCTCATCATGTGCTGCTTGTTGAACTGCCACTTCTGGAAGCACCAGTCCGCGGCGGCGATGACGCAGAACACGCCCGCCGAGACGAGGACGAGCTCGCCGCAGGCAGAACCGAGAAGACGCCACATGTCGCCGATGTCGCCCTGCGGGATGCGGAACAGCTGCGGCATGTAGTCGGAAAAAATGACATACACGCTGACCCCCAGGATCAGGACCTTGATGATGTTCTTGAGGAACTCCACCAGGTTCTTGAGGGAAAAGACCTGCTTGAACCATTTGCCCATGCTCAGGTTTTCAAGCTTGGGCATGGCGGCCTGTACGGAAAACAGCACGCCCACCTGCATCAGGTTGGCACAAAGGGCCACGGCCATGACCATGCCGATGAGCGGCAGGGCCACGCGCAGGGAACAGAGCAGGATGGACGTGGAGGCCAGGGGCAGGGCCTCCTCGAAGGGCCTGTCCATGAGCAGCATGGGGATCTCGCCCATGGTCAGCATGGTGTTGAGCATGTCGGAGGCCAGGGCCAGCAGATAGACGGCCACTGCCATGACGGTCAGCGCCGAGGGCACGTCCTGGCTTTTGGCCACCTGGCCTTTTTCCCGGGAATCCCGCAGGCGTTTCGGGGTCGGTTGTTCTGTCTTTTCACTGCTCATGGGCGCATGGGTCTCCGCAGCCCGCGGCTGTCGTCACAGCCGGCGGACAAGCGTGGCGATATCAGTCCCCTCCCGGCAGGAGGTTGTTCAGCTTGAGGATGGATTCCCTCGTAAAATCGAACAGTTCCGGTGCATGTGACAGCAGCAGCCCAAAATAGAAGCACAGCAGGAAGGCCGCGATGCCACATTTGATGGGCATGGCCAGCACATACACGTTGAGCTGGGACGCGAAACGGTTGATCAGCCCCAGGGCCACGTCGGTCAAAAGGCAGGCCGCCGCGATGGGCCCTGCCAGCAGCAGCATGTGGCCCATGAGCCAGCCGACTTTTTCGGCAAAATACAGGGGCGCTCCCTGGGGCACGTCCAGGGGCAAAAGCTGCGTCACCGGCCAGATGTCATAGCTGGCGTACACCAGCCCCACGAAGGCCAGAAAGGCCCCGGACGTATAAAAAATGTAGACCAGGCTCTGGAACAGCAGCTGGCCCAGAGGGCTGCTCTGGTCGCCGGAAAGGATGTCCGCCCCTTCGGCCATGGTGGCGCCGCGCTGGTTGTCCATGAAGAAACCGGCGCTTTGTACGGCCCAGAAGACGATGCCCGCAAGAAAGCCGATCATCAGGCCGAGCACGGCCTCCTTGAGCAGGAGCAGGGCCAGCCGTCCCCCCACGGCCAGGGAAAGTGCGGCAGAGAGCGTCATGTCCTCGGTAAGATGGCTGACGATGACAGGATGCAGGGGCAGGTACAGGGCCAGCACCAGCAGCAGGCGGATCTGGCCCGTCACCACCGCGGAGCCGAAAAAAGGCGCCACGGTGACCAGGGCGAAGAAGCGCGGCATGCCCAGCAGCAAGGCCGTGAGATGTCCGTAGACCCCGAGTTCCTGCAAAAATTGCGAAAAATCCATGCCTGTCCTGTTCCATGCGTGTCCTGGGGGCCGTCCAGCCTGCCGTCAGCATCCGGGCCTGCCGTTCAGAGCAGGTAGAAACGGTTGAAGATGTCCTCGCTGTACTGCAATATCTCCCCGCTCAGCCATTTGCCCATGAGGAAGAGGGTCAGCCCCACGGCCAGCAGCTTGACGCCGAACGCCAGGGTCTGTTCCTGCAGCTGGGTGATGGCCTGGATGAGGCTGAGCACGATGCCCACCACCGAGGCCACGATGATGGGCGGCAGGGAAAGGATCATGACCAGATACAGGGCCTTGACGGCATAATCGATGGCAAGTTCCATGCCTTGCTCCTAGAGGCGGATCCGGTTCATGGGCTGGACGCTGATCTCCGGGGTGAGCTCCTGGTAGGAGACCACGGGCAGACGGTAGTGCTCCGCCTCGATGAGGCGGCGCACATAGCGCCGGATGTCCATGCTGGCCAGCAGGACAGGCATCTGGACATGCTTGCGGTAATCGCCCGCCGCGGCCCCTACGGCCGCGATGAAGCGGCGCGAGGTGTCGGGGGCCAGCGCCAGGAAGGCCCCGGCCGACGTCTGGCGGATGGCCTTGCGGATGGTCTCTTCCACCGAGGGGTCCATGAGTATGGCCGGCAGCATGTTCTGGCCCCGTGAATACATGTAGCTGATCTGGCGCTTGAGGGCCCCGCGCACATACTCGGTCAGCATGACGGTATCCTTTTCCTTGGGGCTCCATTCGATGATGGCCTCCAGGATGTTCCGCAGGTCGCGGATGGAGACCTGCTCCTGCGCCAGACGCTGGAAGATCTCCGCGATGCGCTGCACGGGCAGCAGGCGGGTGGCTTCGCGCACCAGGTCCGGCGCGCGTTCTTCCATGCGGTCCAGCAGGTATTTGGTCTCCTGCATGCCGATGAAGCTGGAGGCGTGCCGCGCCAGGATCAGGGAAAGATGATAGGCCAGGATGCGCGAGTGGGTCATGCAGGAGAGCCCGGCCTGTTCCAGCAGGGCCTGCTTCTCCGCCGGGATCCACAGGCTTTCCACGTCAGGCAGGAAGTTCTCCCCGCGCTTCACCTCCAGGCCGAGCATGCGCAGGGTGTCCTCGCTTTCGCGCGCCAGCACCATGCCCTGTTCCAGATGCCCGCGCGACATGGGGATCTCGTTGACCTGGAGTTCATAGGCCAGGCCCGACAGGGTCGACGAGATGCGCAGATTGATGCCGGGAAAGGGCACGCCAAGGTCGAAATACAGCGCACGGCGCAGGGCGGAAAGCTCGTCGTTGAGGCTGTCATAATCCAGGGACGCGGCCAGGCCTTCCGAGATGTCCAGGATGATGGGGACCGTGGGCGCGAAATCGTCCTGGGGACCGGAGGGGCGCCCCTTGCGTTCCTTGCGGGCGGCGGACTTGAGGGACTGGCCGAGTTCCTTGCGGGCGTCCCGGGGCGCGGGGGCGGAGCGGATCCTGTCCAGGATGTAGCCGAGGCCGGCGATGGCGAAGGCCAGGGTGAAAAGCTGCGGCTTGGGGAAACCGGGGATGAGCGCGAACAGGAAGATCAGCCCGCCCGCCATGAGCAGGGCCTTGGGCTGGGCAAAGAACTGGCCGCCGATCTGCGCGCCCACATCTTCCTGGCTGTCGCCGGAACGGGTGATGAGGATGCCGGCCGAGATGGCGATGATGAGCGAGGGTATCTGGGAGACGAGACCGTCGCCGATGGTCAGGATGCCGTAGATCTCCAGGGCCTCGCCGGCGGAAATGCCGTGCTGGGTGATGCCGATGACGGTACCGCCCACGATGTTGACCACAGCCACGATCATGCCGGCGATGCTGTCGCCCTTGACGAACTTCATGGCGCCGTCCATGGCGCCGAACATCTTGCTTTCCTGGCTGATGACCTCGCGGCGGCGCTGGGCTTCTTCCATGTCGATGACGCCGGCGCGCATGTCCGCGTCGATGGACATCTGTTTGCCGGGCATGGCATCCAGGGTGAAGCGCGCGCCCACCTCGGCCACACGTTCGGCCCCCTTGGCGATGACCAGGAACTGGACGATGGTCAGGATCAGGAAGACCACGGCCCCCACCACGAAATTGCCGCCCAGGGCGAACTCGCCGAAGGTCTGGATGATCTCGCCGGCGTCGGCGTTGAGCAGGATCAGGCGGGTGGTGGTGATGTTCAGGCCCACGCGGAACAGGGTGGTGAACAGCAGCATGGTGGGGAAGGACGAGAACTCCAGCGGCGTCCTGACATACATGGTCATCATCATGATGGCGAAGGACAGGGCCAGGTTGGCGCCGATGAGCGTGTCCACCAGGGCCGTGGGCAGGGGCATGATCATCAGGGCGATGACGGCCACCAGCAGGCCCACCAGGGCAAGGTCGCTGTGTTTCGTCGTCAGGGAGACGATGTGGCGTGCGTCGGAGAACAGGCTCACAGGCGGCCCCCCCCTGCGGCAAGATAGGCATTGAGGGCATTGCGGGCCTCATCGGTGCGCCGGGTCTGCCACAGGGCCCGGGCCCTGAGCAGGTGCAGCACGGCATCCCGGGAGGCCAGCGGCCCGCCCGCCAGGACAAGGTCCAGCTGTTCCAGGGCCCGCTCGGG
>ERZ791919.3291-NODE-3291-length-10246-cov-3.059759_pt1 | contig 10246 bp, 9 predicted proteins | sample MGYA00510137_ERZ791919 | MGnify/ENA primary metagenome ERZ791919 (study PRJEB30046, sample SAMN00792059) | human gut metagenome | study: EMG produced TPA metagenomics assembly of the A metagenome-wide association study of gut microbiota in type 2...
CTACAAAACTTCAGATTGTTAAATGAAGTTTTGTAGTTTTTTTAGTTATTCATTAATATTTTTAAAATTAAAATGTTCTATAAGTTGTGCGGCTTTGTCAAAACCATATCCTATATTATCAGCAACATGGGCATCGGAGCCTACAGCCACAAGTTTTCCACCAAGATCTTTATAAAATGAAAGCATATCAAAGTGGGGATTTACAAAATCCATTCCTTTTGCAAGTGCACCGGTATTAATTTCTAAAGCAATATTTTTATGAATTATTTCTTTAAATATCTGTTCGACAATGTTGAAATAATCACTACAATTATAGTTTTTATCTTTATTTGGCGCATATCTGACTATGTAGTCTAAATGGCCTAATGTATTGAATGAATTAAACAATTTTAATGCATCAAGTAAAGTTGAAAAATAAGTCCTGAAAGCATCAGCTTCATTACGATTTTCCCAAAATTCAGAATAATATGGGTCCATGTTGTCTACAATATGACAGGAGCCAATGACATATTCAAATGGATATGATTGTAAAAAATCAGCATTTTTTTTGTAGTTGTCGCATGTAATGCCAAGCTCAACTCCAATATGAAGATTGATTTTTGAAGAGTATTTATCTTTTAATATGTTTAATTCATTAAAATATGAATCGGTATCTATATCAAATGATTCACCCGGAACAGGCCAGAACCAGTCCTGATGATCAGTGATGCAAATATCTTTCATATTTAAACTTATGGCTTTGCTAATTATATTTTCCAAATCTTCATCTGAATCAGTAGAAAATTTAGAATGTACATGAAAATCAGATAACATAACGTATATTCTCCTTATGTAATATGTATTGCAACTTGTTAATGTTTCAGATTCAGGTATAAATATATATTCCAAACACGTTGTTTTTCTTATTTTTCTGTGCCGTTTATAATAAATAAAAAAGTAAAACTCGCCTAAAGACTCAAACATTACTTTTTTATTTACACTATGCTCGCAAAATTGCGAAAAACTTCCTATCGTTTGTTATATATATTTATTTATACTGAATCTGAAATAATTACAAATTAGCAAAGAAAAAATTTATGAGTAGAATATAACAAATTTTGCTGAAAATTACTATATTAATGAGAAGATAAAAGTAAAAACGTTTTATTTGTCAAAAAATTAACAAAATATGAGAAAAATGCAAAAAACTTCTTGATATTTGGAAAGTATTTATGTAGAATAATCAATAGGTTAATATTAATTAACAAAATATATCTTATTTAATAGGAGGACAATTAAATGTCAGTTAAAGTTGCAATTAACGGTTTTGGACGTATCGGACGTCTTGCATTCAGACAGATGTTTGGAGCAGAAGGTTATGAAGTAGTAGCTATCAATGACTTAACAAGTCCTAAGATGTTAGCTCATTTATTAAAGTATGATTCATCACAGGGTAAATATGACAAGGCTGAAACAGTTTCAGCTACAGATGATTCAATCATCGTTGATGGAAAAGAAATCAAGATTTACGCAGAAGCTGATGCTTCAAAGTGTCCTTGGGGCGAATTAAAAGTAGACGTAGTATTAGAATGTACAGGTTTCTATACATCTAAGGCTAAAGCACAGGCTCATATCGATGCTGGTGCTCGTAAGGTTGTTATTTCAGCTCCAGCTGGAAACGATCTTCCAACAATCGTTTACAATACAAACCACGAAACATTAAAGGCAGAAGATACAATCATTTCAGCTGCTTCATGTACAACAAACTGCTTAGCACCTATGGCTGATGCACTTAACAAGTACGCTCCAATCCAGAGTGGTATCATGTTAACAATTCATGCTTACACAGGTGACCAGATGACTCTTGACGGACCACAGAGAAAAGGTGATTTAAGAAGATCAAGAGCTGCAGCAGTTAATATCGTACCTAACTCAACAGGTGCTGCTAAAGCTATCGGATTAGTTATTCCAGAATTAAACGGAAAATTAATCGGTTCTGCACAGAGAGTTCCAGTTCCAACAGGTTCTACAACAGTTCTTACAGCTGTAGTTAAAGGAAAAGATATCACAGTTGAAGGTATCAATGCAGCTATGAAGGCAGCTTCAAACGAATCTTACGGATATAATGAAGACGAAATCGTATCAAGCGATATCGTTGGAATGAGATATGGTTCATTATTTGATGCTACACAGACAATGGTATCAAAGGTTGATGATGATACTTATGAAGTACAGGTTGTTTCATGGTATGACAATGAAAACTCATACACAAGCCAGATGGTTAGAACAATCAAATACTTCTCAGAATTAGCATAATTAATAAGAAATCTTTAAATAAGATCCATAAGGGTCCGGTCTTAATTGGACCGGACCCTTTTATATTGCGCTGAATAAAATGAACGCCACATCTATATGGATGTACATTTCATGGGCGCATATAATCTTGGAATAAAGTTTATACTGATTCCGGGATTTATGAGACTACGCGTATGACGCGCTTAAATGAAAGGAGCACATATAATGCTTAATAAGAAATCAGTAGATGATATCAATGTAAAAGGACAGAGAGTGTTAGTTCGTTGTGACTTCAACGTACCATTACAGGATGGAAAAATCACAGACGAAAACCGTTTAGTAGCAGCTTTGCCAACAATAAAGAAATTAATAGCTGATGGTGGAAAGGTAATCCTTTGCTCACATCTTGGAAAGCCAAAGGGAGAACCAAAGCCGGAATTATCATTAGCACCAGTTGCAGTAAGACTTTCAGAATTATTAGGACAGGAAGTTAAATTCGCAGCAGATCCTGAAGTAGTAGGACCAAATGCTAAGGCTGCAGTTGAAGCAATGAAAGACGGAGATGTTATTCTTCTTGAAAACACACGTTATCGTGCAGAAGAAACAAAGAATGGAGAAGAATTCAGCAAGGAATTAGCTTCACTTTGTGATGTATTTGTAAATGATGCGTTCGGAACAGCTCACAGAGCACATTGTTCAAACGTTGGTGTAACAAAATTTGTTGACACAGCAGTTGTAGGATACTTAATGCAGAAGGAAATCGATTTCCTTGGAAACGCAGTTAACAATCCGGAAAGACCATTCGTAGCTATCCTTGGTGGAGCAAAAGTTTCAAGCAAGATTTCTGTAATTGAAAACCTTCTTGAAAAGGTTGATACATTAATCATCGGTGGTGGTATGGCATACACATTCATGGCTGGTCTTGGTGAAGAAGTAGGTAAATCACTTCTTGAAGAAGATTACAAAGAATATGCTGTAAACATGATGAAGAAAGCTGAAGAAAAGGGTGTTAAGTTATTAATCCCTGTCGATACAGTAGTTGGAGATAACTTCTCAAATGACTGCAACTTCAAGGTTGTAGGACGTGGAGAAATCCCAGCTGATATGGAAGGTTTAGATATCGGACCAAAGACAGCAGAATTATTTGCTAATGCTATTAAAGGAGCTAAGACAGTTGTATGGAACGGACCAATGGGATGTTTCGAAATGCCTAACTTTGCTAATGGTACAATTGCAATTGCTAAAGCTATGGCAGATCTTAAAGATGCTACAACAATCATCGGTGGTGGTGATTCAGCAGCGGCAGCTAACCAGTTAGGATTTGGTGATAAGATGTCACATATTTCAACAGGTGGTGGAGCTTCTCTTGAATTCCTCGAAGGTAAGGAATTACCAGGTGTTGCAGCAGCAAACGATAAGTAGGATATACAATATTATATAAGGCATCATCAGCAGTTAAAGGCTTAATATGCTTTTAACTGATATGTCTTAAATATAGAGGAGATTATATAATTATGAGAAAGAAAATTATCGCAGGTAACTGGAAAATGAACAAAACTCCTAGTGAGGCAGTTGCTTTAATCAATGAATTAAAACCTTTAGTAGCTAATGAAGATGTAGATGTAGTATTTTGTGTACCAGCTATTTCAATAGTACCGGCTATGGAAGCAGCAAAGGGTTCAAACATCAACATCGGTGCTGAAAATATGTATTTTGAAGAAAGTGGTGCATATACAGGAGAAATAGCTCCTAACATGTTAACAGATGTTGGAGTTAAGTATGTTATCATCGGACATTCAGAAAGAAGAGAATATTTCGCAGAAACAGATGCAACAGTAAATAAGAAAGTATTAAAAGCTTTTGAACATGGTATTACACCTATTATTTGCTGTGGTGAAACTCTTGAACAGAGAGAACAGGGTGTTGCAGTTGATTTCATCCGTCAGCAGATTAAGATTGCATTCTTAAATGTAACAGCAGACCAGGCTAAGGAAGCAGTTATCGCTTACGAACCAATCTGGGCTATTGGAACAGGTAAGACAGCTACATCTGATCAGGCAGAAGAAATTTGTGCAGCAATCAGAGAATGTATCGCAGAAGTATATGATGATGCAACAGCAGCAGCTATCAGAATTCAGTATGGTGGTTCAATGAATGCTGGAAATGCAGCAGAATTACTTGCTAAACCTGACATAGATGGTGGTTTAGTTGGTGGTGCAAGCCTTAAAGCAGAATTTGGAAAGATTGTCAACTATAATAAATAAGATTTTAAATAAGGGTTGTTGCAACAAAATTGCATCAGCCCTTTATTGAAGAACAGATTGAGTATTTAATAACAATTAACTATTATCAGATATTAAATTTAAGGAGTAAGTTTTAAAATTAAAATTCTTTTGTTTAATATCAAACAAAAAATTCGTTAGGAATATGAATATGAAGAAAAGAAATAAAATAATTATAAGATTAGTGTCTACATTGGCAGTTATGCTATGTGTAACAGGAGTAACCCATATACAGGCAAAGAATGTATATGCTAAGAAAACAATAACAATGACAACAAAGTCAATTCCTTCAGAAATAAAAAAGTATTCTAATTATAACAAATATACGAAGTATACAGTAGCTTTTAATTATTATATGAAGCAATTAGAAAAAGCAGGCGGTGGTAAATTTATTATAAAAAAAGGCACATACGAAATGTCTAATTCTGTATATATTCCATCAAATGTTCAGGTTGTGTTGAAGAATGGAGTTGTATTAAAAAATATATATGAAACTGGTGGAGCAGGATATCCACCATCAAATAATGTATTTTCATTATGCCCACCATCAAAAAGCAAGATAAAAGGGTCATGTAAAAAAGTAAGTGGTGCAAAGAACATTTCAATAACAGGTAAAGGGAATGCTACAATTGACAATAATTTTGTTGAAGGTGGAGGAACAATTGTAATATCCCACAATAAAAATGTAAAAGTTTCAGGAATAACATTTAAAAATCAGAATGGAGGACATTTCCTTGAAATAACAGGTGTAGAGAATGTTGTTATTGAAAATTGTACATTTAAAGGTTCTAAAGCAAGTACAAGGGCTAAAAATTATATGAAAGAGGCTATTAATCTTGATACTCCGGACCCTGAAACACATGGCCTTAATGCAGTGTGGGTTGCACAGGATAGAACAGATAATAAAAATATAACAATAACAAACAATGTATTTGATGGAGTTACACGTGGTGTTGGTACACATAAGTATTCACAGAAGAATGGTGAAAATGTTTATCACGAAAATGTAGTAATAACTAATAATACATTTAAAAATATTTTTGACAATGGTGTATTTATACTTAACTGGAAGAATGCAACCATTGAAAATAATACTTTTAACAAAATTGGATTAAAGAGTAAGAAAGCTTATAGTAGTGGAGCACATGCTATTTCAGGTGGCGGAATAGAAGGCATACATGTAAAAAATAATACATTCTCTAATGTTAAGAGAAATCCAATATATTTTTGTGTGCAGCAGAATGTAGGCTCTGCAAGCAGCTACTCAAAAGTAAAGACTAATATTACAAAAGAACAGACTGAGGAAATGTTAACCAACACAGTTAGTAACTGTGGTTATGATATGAATGTTATTTTCAAAGGATACGATATTTTGTATTTCAGAGGAAATAGCGAAAGAACCCGTGAGAATGCAGTGGCAATTAATTTGAAGAAGCAGGAAATTTCATGGGGAATAGAAAAATAAAGTTTAATTTAAGGAGAGAAAAATGAGCAAAAAACCAACAGTTTTAATGATTTTAGACGGATATGGATTAAATGAAAATGCAAAAGCAAATGCTGTTGCAGAAGCTAAAAAGCCTGTAATGGACAAGCTTATGGCAGAATATCCTTTTGTAAAAGGTTATGCAAGTGGAATGGCAGTAGGCCTTCCTGACGGACAGATGGGAAATTCTGAAGTAGGTCATTTAAATATGGGTGCAGGAAGAATTGTATACCAGGAATTAACAAGAATCACAAAAGAAATTCAGGATGGAGATTTCTTTAAGAATGAAGAGTTAGTTAAGGCAATGGAAAATTGCAAGAAAAACAACAGTGCATTACACATCTTTGGATTATTATCAGACGGTGGTGTACACAGCCATAATACACATATTTATGGAACAATTGAAATGGCTAAGAAATTTGGTCTTGAAAAGGTATATGTACATGCATTCTTAGATGGTAGAGATACACCTCCTGCATCAGGAAAAGATTATGTTCAGGAATTAGTAGATAAGATGGCTGAAATTGGTGTTGGAAAGATTGCTTCAATTTCAGGACGTTACTATGCAATGGATAGAGATAATAACTGGGATAGAGTTGTTAAGGCATATGATGCTATTACAAAGGGAGAAGGAAATAAAGCTACAGACCCTGTACAGGCAGTTGCAGATTCATACGCAGTAGATAAGACAGATGAATTTGTTATTCCTACAGTAATTATGGAAAATGATGCTCCTGTAGCAACAGTAAATGACAAAGATTCTGTTATTTTCTGTAACTTCAGACCAGACAGAGCACGTCAGATTACAAGAGCATTCTGTGCAGATGATTTTGATGGATTTGATAGAGGAAAAAGATTAGATTTAGTATTTGTATGCTTTACAGAATATGATGTTACAATTCCTAACAAATTAATCGCATTTAAGAAAGTTGAAATTAGAAATACATTTGGTGAATATTTAGCTGCACATAACATGACTCAGGCTAGAATTGCTGAAACAGAAAAATATGCTCATGTTACATTCTTCTTTAATGGTGGTGTAGAAGAACCAAATAAGGGAGAAGATAGAATTTTAGTAAATTCACCTAAAGAAGTAGCAACATATGACCTTAAGCCTGAAATGAGTGCTTATGAAGTATGTGATAAGCTTGTAGACGCAATTAAAGGACAGAAATATGATGTTATTATCATTAACTTTGCAAATCCTGACATGGTAGGACACACAGGTGTTGAATCAGCAGCTATTAAGGCTATTGAAGCAGTAGATGAATGTGTAGGCAGAGCAGTAGAAGCTATTAAGGAAGTTGATGGACAGATGTTTATCTGTGCTGACCACGGAAATGCTGAGCAGTTAGTTGACTATGAAACAGGCGAACCATTTACAGCTCACACAACAAATCCTGTACCTTTTATCTTAGTAAATGCTGATCCTAAGTATAAATTAAGAGAAGGTGGATGCTTAGCAGACATCGTTCCTACATTAATCGAATTAATGGGAATGGAACAGCCAAAAGAAATGACAGGAAAATCATTACTTGTAAAATAATAAATAGAGAGGTCAATGTAGAACTCTTTGACTTAATTGAATAAAAATAAGTAACAGGGAAACACTAGTAAAATAGTGTTTCCCTGTTTATGTATAAAGAATGTATATAACAGTGTTTTATACAAAGAACTTATATAAATTTGTTTTATATAAAAGACATATATACCGTTATCTAAATAGTAAGAACTTAGTGAAAATAGTGAGGCATAGTATATTGAAAAATCTTTATATATTAACGGAACATTAAATAATATAGGAGAAATGGGGTGCTAAAAATGCATCTGATAGAGAATATGGAACAATATTTAAAGATTGTAAATGTAAAAGCAAGAGAAATTTTAGATTCACGTGGAAATCCTACAGTTGAAGCAGAAGTTACGGTTAGAGGGGAAAATCCAAAAACTGATTTGATTACAGGAAGAGCAGCCGTACCGTCCGGTGCATCAACAGGAAAATTTGAAGCAGCGGAGATTAGAGATGGTGAAGATAGATATTTAGGAGCCGGTGTAAAAAAAGCTGTAACAAACGTAAATACAATAATAAATGAAATGCTTATAGGACAAAATGCACTTAATCAAAGAAGAATTGACAGAATGATGTTAAGCGAAGACGGAACAGATAATAAATCAAAATTAGGTGCAAATGCAATATTGGCTGTTTCGATGGCTAATTTAAATGCATGTGCAAAAGCATTAAATATTTTTACTTACAAATTTACAGGAGGCATAAGTGCGTGCAAAATGCCTATGCCCATGATGAATATTTTAAACGGAGGTGCTCATTCATCTAATAATATAGACGTGCAGGAATTTATGATTTTACCTGTTGGAGCGACAACATTTAAAGAAGGATTGAGATGGTGTGCAGAAGTTTACCATGCACTGAAAAAATTATTAAAAGACAAAAATTTATCTGTTGCAGTTGGTGATGAAGGTGGATTTGCACCGGATTTAAATAACGAAATGGAAGTACTTGATTTAATTATTGAAGCAGTTAAAAAGGCAGGATATATTCCTGAAAAAGACTTTAAAATATCTTTGGATGTAGCAGCTTCAGAATGGAAAGCAGAAGTTACAGGAAAATACAAATTACCTAAAAAAGGAATCGAATTGACAACAGATGAATTAATAGATATGTGGAGTGATATTGTTGACAGATATCCGATATTTTCAATAGAAGACCCATTAGATGAAGAAGATTGGGATGGATGGAAAAAGATTACTGGGAAATTAGGTAGAAAAATCCACTTAGTCGGTGATGATTTATTTGTTACAAATGTAGAGAGATTAAAAAAGGGAATAAAAGAGAAATGTGCAAATGCAATATTGATAAAACCAAATCAGATAGGAAGTATAACAGAAACGATTAAAGCTGTGCAAATGGCACAAAGTCATGGATATATAGCTATCATGTCACATCGTTCAGGAGAAACAGAAGATACAACTATTGCAGATTTGGCGGTAGGGCTTAATACAGGTTTTATAAAAACAGGGGCACCATGTAGAAGTGAAAGAACAGCAAAATATAACCAGTTATTGAGAATTGAAGAAAAATTATAAATAAAAATAGAAATAAAGTTGACAAACGATGAGAAAGACAATACCTACTAAATGAATAGAAAATAATAGGAAATAAACAAAAGATAAAATAAAAAGGAGGAAACAACTACTGCAGTCAGTGTGGCAGTAAACAAACAGAATGAAATAAAAATACAGAGAGTAATGTAGTGACGAATGAAAAAAGTGCTTCTGTAAGTACAGGTAAATCAAAAAGTAAAAGTATAAATTCAAGTAAAAGTAAAAAAGCAAGTGACGACTCAAAAAATAAAAAGACTGATAAAAAGAAGAAAAATGCAGATAGCAAACAAAATGAAACAGAAGATGTAACTATTCAGGAAACAACGATAGAGACTACCAAGTCTGATGAAACAGAATCCATAGAAGAACAACAAAATACAGAGATAGTACAAAGCAAAAGTGAAAATATAGAAATAGAAACTGAAATCAGTAATTTACAGGAATTAGTGAATGAAGGCAATCAGCAATAGGAAGAAATTTAGATGATAAAATTAGAAAAGATTGGAATAATTACTTGATAATAGCATACAAATATGATAATATTTATATATTCGCGTTTGAATAGATATAGAAGGAAACGAAATGAATGAAGTTCATTTTTAATAAATGTTTCCGATGACTAGCCGCTGACCCAAGGGAGGGGGCAATACATAATAATAGGAGGTTCGAAATGATTACATTATTAAGAGTATTATCAGTGATATACATTATCATCTGTGTAGTTATAACAGTAGTAATACTACTTCAGGAAGGAAAGCAGGCTGGACTTACAGGAGCAATCAGTGGTGCAGCAGAATCATACTGGGGAAAGAATAAAGGACGTTCAATGGAAGGAAAATTAGAAAAGATTACAAAGGTTATGATTGTTTTATTCTTTGTACTTTCAATTGTTCTTAATATGAAGTTCTTAAATTTTTAGGATAATTATGATTTTTAAAGTGTTCCTTTTAGGAACACTTTCTTTTTATTATAAAAAGAAAAAATGGCTAAAATAATTATAGAAATAAATTTGAAATGAAGAGATTTCATTTGAAAAATAAATGCATAAATAGAAAGTATTTTACAAATTTATAATAATAGAGTA
>ERZ791919.3295-NODE-3295-length-10235-cov-13.484872_pt1 | contig 10235 bp, 8 predicted proteins | sample MGYA00510137_ERZ791919 | MGnify/ENA primary metagenome ERZ791919 (study PRJEB30046, sample SAMN00792059) | human gut metagenome | study: EMG produced TPA metagenomics assembly of the A metagenome-wide association study of gut microbiota in type 2...
TGGACTTTGCCCGCCTTCTCCAGCCGCTCCAGCTGGCGGTACACGGTGGTCAGGCCCACCGCCTCCCCCTGCCGGTGCAGCAGCTCCGTCAGCTCCGTCGCGCCCACGCCGTCGGCGCAGCCGCGGATGCAGGCCAGCACCGCCTGCTGCTGTTTCGTCATGTATGCCATGGGACGCCCTCCTGAATCTGAAAATGAAAACCGTTTTCAAATTATAGCCGAAATTATTTGTTTGTCAACTATCTTTTTTCCGCCGCGTATGGTACAATGGGGACGCCGTCACCCGTGAGGGCCGATACGCCGGCGGGCGTGTCGTTCCGCGCTTCCCCAAAAAGAGATACGGGAGGATACCAGCATGCAGCACGAGATCACCCACAGCGCACCGCTGCTCAACGACAAGGGCAGCCTGCGGGAGCCGGGATATGCCAAGAAGCTCCTGCCTGTCTACCGCCGCGCCGACATCCGGGCCGGGAAGGCCCGCATCAAGGAATGGGACTACTATCTGGCGGCCAACGACCACTTCGCCGTGGCGCTGACCATCGCGGACAACGGCTACATGGGGTTGGACTCCATCTCGCTTCTGCACTTCGACGAGAAGTGGGAAAGAACGAAGAGCCCCATGCGCGTGTTCCCCATGGGGCGCACCGGCCTGCCGGAGACCTCCGCCGCCGGAGACACCGTGATCACCGGCAACGGCTACGGCATCGCCTTCCGCCACGTGGGGGATTCCCGGGTGCTGACGTTCCGCATGGGGGATTTTCTGGACGGGCAGCCCATCGAGGGACGCCTGGTCCTGACGGAGGAGCCGGAGGAGTCCATGGTCATCGCCACGCCCTTCGACAAGCCGGGGCACTTCTACTACAACCAGAAGATCAACTGCATGCGGGTGTCCGGCGAGGTCAACGCCGCAGGTCGGGTGTACCGGTTTGCGCCGGAGGACTCCTTCGCGGTGCTGGACTGGGGCCGGGGCGTGTGGACGTACCACAACACATGGTACTGGGGCAGCGCCTCCGGGCAGATCGACGGCGTACTCTTCGGCTGGAACATCGGTTACGGCTTCGGCAACACCTACGCCGCCAGTGAGAACATGCTGTTCTACGGCGGGAGGGCCCACAAGCTCAGCAAGGTGCGGTTCCGTATCCCTGTGAAGGACGGGCGGGAGGACTATCTCAGCCCGTGGACGTTCACCTCCGACGACGGGCGGTTCGAGATGGACTTCGCGCCCATCCTTGACCGGGCGGCCTGTACGGACTTCAAGCTGCTGAAGTCCGACCAGCATCAGGTGTTCGGACGGTTCACCGGCCGGGCCGTGCTGGACGACGGCACGGAGATCCACGTCAGCGACTTTCTGGGCTTTGCGGAGAAGGTGGAGAACAAGTGGTGACAGGCACCGCGTTAACAGGTACTTAACTTCCGATTTATGAGAACTTAACAAGCAGGCGGATGCTCCTGATGGGGCGTCCGCTTGTTTCTTTATAAGAAAACAGTTGTAAAATGTCGCATATGGCGGCGAAATACGATACAATCGCAAAATTAGCGTAGTGAATAATGCGGATAAACGGCGCAGGGAGCGCCGTGTTTACCGCTAAGAAAATGTTAAAAGTGGAGAAAGCTGTGCTAAAATTTTATAAATATTGCTAATTGCAGGATTTGGCGGGATACGGTATACTTTAACATGACCCACAGGAAACACTTTCGTGTGGGTCGTCTGCACCGGCGGCGTGCTGCCGGTGCAGGAAGGCTAAGGGAAAGAAAAAATTGTAAGGAGAGAAAGCAATGGAAGAAAGAAAAGGCTTTGGAACCAATTTCGGTTTCCTGATGGCCGCGGTCGGCTCGGCAGTCGGCCTGGGCAACATCTGGGGCTTCCCCAACAAGATGGGCGCCTCCGGCGGCTTCACATTCCTCATCATCTACCTCATCCTGGCAGTCCTGTGCGGCTTTATCGTCATGCTGGGCGAGCTGGCCATCGGCCGTAAGACCGGCAAGGGCGCTATCGCCGCGTACCACGCACTGAGCAAGAAGTTCAAGTGGGTCGGCTGGCTGGGCGTCGCCTCCGCGTTCCTGATCATGAGCTTCTACTGCGCGCTGGGTGGCTACTGCATCAAGTACGTCGTGCTGAACGTGGGCAACCTGTTCAACGCCGGCTTCGGCTCCAACGGCATGTCCGGCGGCGATGTGTTCGGCGGCTTCCTGCTGAATCAGGGCGAGGGCATCATCTACGGCCTGATCTTCGTTATCCTGACGATGCTCATCGTCATGGGCGGCGTCGGCGGCGGCATCGAGAAGTTCTGCGGTATCGGCATGCCCGCGCTGTTCGTGATGCTGCTGATCTGCATCATCCGCGCCTGCACCCTGCCCGGCGCCGTGAACGGCCTGAAGTATATGTTTATCCCCGGCTGGGCCGTGGCCAACGGCGTTATTAAAGAGGCTCCCAGCATCTTTGAAGTCATCTCTACCGCAGGCGGTCAGATGTTCTTCTCCCTGTCCATCGGTATGGGCGCCATGATCACCTACGGCTCCTATCTGGACAAGAAGGAGAACCTGCAGAAGAACGCCATCCTCATCATCGTTATGGATACGCTGGTGGCGCTGATGGCCGGCCTGTGCGTGATGCCCGCCCGCTTCGCCCTGGATCCCGAGGGCCCCATCGGCGGCCCCAAGCTGCTGTTCATCACCATGCAGAACGTGTTCGATTCCATGGAGGGCGCTATCGGCCCCATCTTCGGCATCATCTTCTACCTGCTGGTGGTGCTGGCAGCAGTGTCCTCCTCCATCTCCCTGCTGGAGACGGTGGTGGCCCACTTCGTGGACGAGGCCCGCGAGAAGGGCAAGGGCGATCAGCGCAAGAAGTACTCCCTCATCGCCTCCATCCTCATCGGGCTGCTGTGCGTGCTGGTCAGCGCCGATGGTCTGGGCGCCAACGGTATGGCGCCATGCGATATACTGAATATTTCCGGCGACGCCATCCGGACGTGGAACGACTGCTGGCTGGACTTCTTTGATATGATCTCCGAGGGCGTGTTCATGCCGCTGGGCGGCCTGCTGATGACGCTGATGATCGGCTGGGAGCTGGGCCCCGACATAGTCAAGGACGAGTGCGAGCAGTCCGGTCATGCCATGGGCAGCTACGGCTTCTTCAAGATCTGCGCGAAGTTCATCACCCCGCTGTGCATGATCCTCATCCTGTACGGCCAGATCAAGGAATTCTTCTTCTAAGAGAAGAAACGACAAGGTATGTTATACATGCCGGAACCGCCATTCCGGTATGCTCTCCAAATAACAGAAAGAGCAGCGCCCGTCGCAGGACGGGCGCTGTTTGATTTTGCCCGGTGGTCATCGCGGCGCGGATGCCGCGGCGGGCAAGGCTGCGTCATGGAGGCGGTGCGATGGAGCCGGTTGGCGCGGTGCGGTGTGCGGACGGCGGGACGGTGCGGCGCGGATGCCGGTCACGGGGGCGTTCCGCACTATGACGGGGGCGGCGGGATATGCCCGTTTATTATTTGACAGACTGTTTCCTCAGAGGAAAAACGCAGGATCGCGGCAAAAAAGTCAGGAAAAACCAGTGAAAAGCTGTGCTAACAGCCGTTAAAAAGTAATCAGATATTTATAAACGGCACAAAATAATTTGTTCACAGAATGTTAAAACTGTACAACATGACGCGAAAAATTTATCAATACTGCTAATTGCGGTTGGTTTTTGTTTCCTGTATACTTTTTTTATAAACCGTTCAACGATTTTGTGGGGCGGGGAGTTGAGAGGCGTGGCGGCGCCTCAAGATGTTTCCTGTCGATAGACAGGAAACAGAAAATCAGCCGCTCCGAGGAAAGGCGGAGGGCAAATTTCTGTTATAAGGAGAGAAAACATGGAAGAAAGAAAAGGCTTTGGAACCAATTTCGGTTTCCTGATGGCCGCGGTCGGCTCGGCAGTCGGCCTGGGCAACATCTGGGGCTTCCCCAACAAGATGGGCGCCTCCGGCGGCTTCACGTTCCTCATCATCTACCTCATTCTGGCAGTCCTGTGCGGCTTCATCGTCATGGTGGGCGAGTTGGCCATCGGCCGCAAGACCGGTAAGGGCGCTGTGGAAGCGTATCACGTCCTGTCCAAGAAGTTCAAGTGGATGGGCTGGATGGGCATCCTGTCCGCGTTCTTCATCCTGTTCTTCTACTGCGCGCTGGGCGGCTACTGCATCAAGTACGTCGTGCTGAACGTGGGCGACCTGTTCGGCGCGGGCTTCGGCTCCAACGCCTTGGCTGCGGTCGCTGAAGCCAACGGCACTTCCGTAGGCGCTGAGGTGTTCGGCGCATTTCTCGGGAATCCCACCGAGGCTATCGTCTACGGTCTGATCTTCGTGGCCATCACCATGATCATCGTCATCGGCGGTATCGGCGGCGGTATTGAGAAGGTCTGCTCCGTGGGTATGCCCGCGCTGTTCGTGATGCTGCTGATCTGCATCATCCGCGCCTGCACCCTGCCCGGCGCTGTGGAAGGCCTGAAGTACATGTTCGTTCCCGGCTGGGCTGTCGCCAACGGCGTCATTGACAAGGCTCCCGACTTCCTGACGGTGCTGGCTACCGCAGGCGGCCAGATGTTCTTCTCCCTGTCTCTGGGCATGGGCGCCATGATCACCTACGGCTCCTACCTGCAGAAGAAGGAGAACCTGCAGAAGAACGCCATCCTCATCATCGTCATGGATACGCTGGTGGCTTTGATGGCCGGTCTGTGCGTCATTCCCGGCCGCTTCGCCCTCGACCCCGACGGCACGCTGGGCGGCCCCAAGCTGCTGTTCATCACCATGCAGAACGTGTTCAGCCGTATGGGCGGCCTTGGCCCCATCTTCGGCATCCTGTTCTATCTGCTGGTGGTCTTCGCCGCCGTGTCCTCCTCCATCTCTCTGCTGGAGGTCATCGTGGCCCACTTCGTGGATAAGGCCCGCGACGCCGGCAAGGGCGATAAGCGTAAGACCTACACCCTCATCGCTGCGGCCTGCGTGGGTCTGGGCTGCATTCTGGTCTGCGCCGATGCGCTGGGCTCCACGGGCTTTGCGCCAGGTAATCTTCTGGGTATGACGGGCGAATTGCCCACATGGGCTGCCGACTGGCTGGACTTCTGGGATATGTTGTCCGAAGGCATCATGATGCCGCTGGGCGCCCTGCTGATGTCGCTGATGATCGGCTGGGAGATCGGGCCCGAGGTGGTCAAGGACGAGTGCGAGCAGTCCGGCCACGCCATGAGCGGCTACGGCTTCTTCAAGGTCTGCGTGAAGTTCATCACCCCGCTGTGCATGATCCTCATCCTGTACGGGCAGATCAAAGAATTCTTCTTCTAAAAAGTGCATAAAAAGGACGCCGGAGCAAGGCTCCGGCGTCCTTTTGCGCATTTTTTCAAGGGATGAGTCAGCGGAGAAGGGACACCGCGCCCGGCAGGTTCTCGATGTCCACCCGCGCCGCGCTGGGGGCGTATTCGCCGTCCAGCGACCATGGGATGTGGGTCTGCGTGGTCAGGGTGACGTGCTGCACATGGCGGAAGATGACACCGGGGTAGTCGTACTGCATCCGGGTCATGGCGGTGATGAGGTTCTGCAGATCCAGCGCCGATTTGGGCATTCGCAGGAGCAGCAGCTCGAAGCGGCCGTCGTCCATCTTGACGCGGTTGGGATCCAGCTTCACCAGACCGCCCATGGAGGTGCAGTTGCACACGGCGCCGAAGATAAAATCGCCCTCGAACACCTCGCCGTCCGCTTCAATGCGGCAGCTGTAAGGGCGCAGGGAGTCCAGATCGCCCAGCCCCTCCAGAATGTAAGCGAAGTGGCCCAGCGCGTTCTTCGCCGCCTGGGAGGCGGAGTAGGATGAGCGGGTAAAGGCACCGAAGGACGCCACATAGGCGAAATAGCGGTCGTTGTGGCGGCCGATGTCCAGCGGATGGGGCTTGCCCCCGGCGATGTCCAGCGCGGCCAGCCGGGGGTCGGAGGACAGGTGAAGGCTGGCGGCAAAGTCGTTGGTGCTGCCGTTGGGCAGGTAGCCCAGCAGCGGGCGCTGCGGCAGCGTCATCAGGCCGGAGATCGTTTCGTTCAAAGTGCCGTCGCCGCCGGCGCAGACCACCGTATCGTAGTCGGGGCCCCACTCCGCCGCCACGCGGCGGGCGTCGCCGCCGGCCTTCGTGACAAAGACCCGCACCAGATAGCCGGCGCTGGAAAGAGCGGCCACCGCATCGAACAGGGGGGCGCTGGACTTGGTCTTACCCGCCCGGGGGTTGACAATGAACAGGAGCTTTTTCATGGCTCTCCTCCTCTTGTGTACCGTTGATACCGCGCACGGCGGGAGCCGTGCGCGAGATGTTTTACCATCAGTTGACAAGGGCTTGCCCTGGCCAAGTGATGGTACCATCAGTTAACAAGGGCAAACACGCCTGACAGCGCGTCTTTCCGGCGCTTTTTGCCCTTTTCGCCTTGGCGGGCGCCAGCCTCGCTCCAAAGGAACGTCGCTCGGCAGCATCGGCGGATATATGCCGACTCAGCCCGCCTGCGTCTCAAAAGCCAAAAATCACTCGAAAATCCATCGCTGGCAGGTGCATACAGTTTTGCCGGAGCAGAAATGTGTCCAGACAAGGAAAGACCCGCAGAGAATACTTGTCGTATTGTCAAGGGGCTTGACGTAGTATGGGCGCATTTCTGCCCGTCAAAACCGTGCTTGCCCTTGTCAACTGATGGTATCATTATGCCATAGTGCGGGAGGAATTGCAACAGGCAGCGCGGCGGCGATGACCGGGAAACGGGCGCGGTGCAGGCTGGCAGAAAAAATCTTGCAAAACCGGGGGCTTTCGACTATGATAGAGGGCAAAGGAGTGATGCGGATGAAACGGCGGACACAATATGTAAAGTGGGGGCTGACGGCGTTTCTCACCGTCTGCGCCGTGCTGGTGTTTTACGACACGTTCTATATGGGCGGCACGCTCCAGCACTTTGTGAACAAGCTGTTCTCCGTGCTGGCACCGGTGCTGTACGGCTGCGCCATCGCCTACCTGCTGACACCGGTGATGAACTGGATCGAGAGGGCGCTCCACGCCGGGTGGCAGAAGGCGTTTCCCAGAAAGCACGTCAAAAACGCGGCGGGCGTCCTGCGGTTTGCCAGCATCCTGCTGGCAGAGGCGGTGGCCATCCTGCTGGTGTATCTGCTGATGAGTGTGCTGATCCCCCAGCTGGTGGACAGCGTGACCATGCTCATCAACAACGCGGAGGCATATTACTATAAGGTGTACAACTGGGCCGACGGCCTGTTGGACAGCGAGAATGAGATCGCCGTCTGGGTGGCGGACTTTGTGACCAAGTATTACAGCGACGGCGTGACCCTGCTGAAGGATCACATCCTGCCGTGGGCACAGGGGGCGCTGGGCACCCTGACCGGCGGCATCTGGAACGGTATCTGGAGCGTGGTCAGCTTCGCTACCGACCTGATCGTGGGCATCATCGTGTCCATCTATCTGATGACCATGAAGGAGAAAAGCTTGGCCCGCTGCTGCAAGGTGGTATACGCGGTGCTGGACGAGAAGAAGGCCAACGCCGTCATCCACGGTGCGCGGCAGGTCGACCGCATTTTCTCCGGCTTTGTCCGGGGGAAGCTGCTGGACTCTCTCATCATCGGCGCACTGTGCTTCATCGGGTGCTCCATCCTGAAGATGCCCTATACCCCGCTGGTCAGCGTGGTGGTGGGCGTGACCAACGTCATTCCGTTTTTCGGGCCGTTTCTGGGGGCTATCCCCTCGGCTTTCCTTATTCTGCTGGTCAGTCCCAAGCAGTGCCTGTTCTTCGTGATCTTCATCGTGGTGCTCCAGCAGTTTGACGGCAACATTCTGGGGCCGAAGATCCTGGGCGACGCCACCGGCATCTCCAGCTTCTGGGTCATCGTGGCTATTTTGGTGGGCGGCGGCTTCGGCGGTGTGCTGGGTATGTTCCTGGGCGTACCCATCTTCGCCTGTGTGCAGGAGCTGGTGAAGTATCTGCTGAACCGGCGGCTGCGCCACCGCGATATGCCCACGGAGGCCTACGCCTATGTGGAGCGCGCCCGGACGGCGGGACCGGACAATACGCCGGAAGCGACGGCATCGGAGGAGCACCATGACTGAAGAACTCAAGAAGATACTGCTGGACTTCGGCAACAACAAGGAGCCGTTTCTCACCCACAACCATCTGTACACGGCTGATCTGTCCGATGGCACCGCCACGGTGGTGCTGCCCATGTGTGAGGTCAGCCTGAACCGCTGGGGCGGCGCCCACGGCGGCATCCTGTTCGCCCTGTGCGATGTGGCCATGGGCATGGCCATCATGACGCTGCGGCAGGAGATGGTGGTGACGGTGAACGCCCACATCGACTATCTGTCCGCCGCGGCGGCGGGCAGCACCCTGACCGCTGTGGGGCGGGTGGACAGGCTGGGCGGCAAGCTGGCTTTCTGCTCGGCGGAGGTCACGGACGAGACGGGAAAGGCCGTGGTGCAGGCCAGCTGCGTCATGAGCTTTACGGGCCGCCCCCTGCCGCTGTGAGGGGGTATCTCTCCCGGCGCCGTCCGCTGCTTCGGTGGCTGGCGGCGCTGGCGCTGTTTTTCGCCGCCTACTTCGCGCTGCGCGCCAATGGGGCCGCCATGAACCGGCTGTGCGGGGACGTGATCTTCCCGGTGATGCGGCGGGTGTCGCGGCTGTGCGATTTTTACGACGGCTCCGTGGGCGAGGTGCTGATCCTGACGGGCATCTGGGCGGCGGTAATCTGGCTGGCCTGCACGGTGCGGCGGCTCGTGTCGGGCCCGCGCCGGGGGACGGTGCTGGCGGACTTCCTGCTGACCGCCGGGTGCGTCGCCCTGACGGTGTACGCGGGGTTCTGCCTGCTGTGGGGCGCGGCCTACAGCACCGACAGCTTTCAGGATAAGAGCGGCATCACCGCCCGGCCTGTGCCGGCGGCGGCGCTGGAGCGGGTGACTGTGTACTTCGCGGAGGAGCTGTCCGCGGCGGCGGACGGTGTGCCGCGGGATGAAAACGGCGTGTGCCGGCTGGACAGAAAGGCCGTGCTGGACGGGGCGGGCAGCGCCTACGACGGGCTTTACGACGAGTTCCCGTTCCTGCGGATGGAGACGGGGGGCGTCAAGCCCTTCGGGTGCTCCTACGTCCTCAGCGTGCTGCGGTTCACCGGGTTCTACTTCCCCTTTACCGGCGAGGCCAACGTGAACATGGACAGCCCGTCGGCGTATCTGCCTGCCACGGTATGCCACGAGATGGCCCACCAGCGGGGCATCATCTCCGAGCAGGAGTGCAACTTCGTGGGGATCCTGGCGGCCACCCGCAGCAGCGACCCGGCCTACCGCTACGCGGGGTGGCTGGAGGGCTATGTGCATCTGTCCAACGCGCTGTACAGCATTGATCCGGAGCGGTGCCTTGCCATCCGGGATACGCTGCCGGAGACGGTGCGGGCCGACCTGCGGGCGGGCAGCGCCTACTGGGCGCGGTTCCGGGGGCCGGTGTCGCAGGCGTCGGAGGCGGTGTACGACGTGTTCCTCAAGACCAATGGGGACGCCAACGGCGTCCGCAGCTACGGCATGGTGACAGACCTGCTGGTGACGTATTTTGACGCATAAAAAGTGCCCTGAAGCTGTGCTTCAGGGCACTTTTTATGCACGTCTTACAGGCCAAGACCGGGGATGTTCAGACCGCCGGTCAGGGCGTTCATGGAGGTGCTCATGGCGTCCTCCGCCTGACGCAGGGCCTCGTTGACGGCGGAGATCACCAGATCCTGCAGCATCTCCACATCCTCGGCATCCACCACGTCGGGCTTGATGGTCAGGGCGGTCAGCTCCTTCTTGCCGCTGACTACCGCCGTCACCGCTCCGCCGCCCACGGAGGCGGTAAAGGAGCTGTTCTCCACTTCCTCCTGGGCCTTGTTCATCTCCTGCTGCATCTTCAGCAGCTTCTGCTGCATCTGGGCCTGCTGCTGCATCATGCCGGCTCCGCCGGAAAAGCCCTTGCGGGCGCTGTATCCCTTTGCCATGTTCGTTCTCCTTTATGTCGTTGGTTTTATTTGATCTGGAAGCTGTCCAGCTGCTGGCCGTTGTGCAGCAGCTCGTCCATTTTATCGGGGCCGGGGGCCGGTGCGGGGGACGGAGCCACCCACGGGGGCGTATCGGCGGCGGACGCCGGTTCCGGCGGCTCCTCCGGCAGCGGGGGGTCCTCCGGCGCGGGGGGCCCATTGGGACATCAA
>ERZ791919.3298-NODE-3298-length-10226-cov-5.685675_pt1 | contig 10226 bp, 8 predicted proteins | sample MGYA00510137_ERZ791919 | MGnify/ENA primary metagenome ERZ791919 (study PRJEB30046, sample SAMN00792059) | human gut metagenome | study: EMG produced TPA metagenomics assembly of the A metagenome-wide association study of gut microbiota in type 2...
TAATCGGTCGAGGGCTTGACCAAAGGTTTTGGATAGGAAAGCAGGATGGAAGTTAGGATATAAGAGATTAGATTTCAGTGTTCGGTTTTGAAGGTACAAACAATGTATTTTCAGGAATGGCCCAGTGGCTCAGTTGGTTAGAGCGTCGCCCTGTCACGGCGAAGGTCGTCGGTTCGAGTCCGATCTGGGTCGTTAAAGGATTATTTAATCCTTGTGGGGTCTTAGCTCAGCTGGGAGAGCATCTGCCTTACAAGCAGAGGGTCATAGGTTCGAGCCCTATAGGCCCCATTTTTATGTTTGAAATGAAGGAAAACGTCTTTATGCGTATGCATAGAGGCGTTTTTTTATGTTTTGAAATTATTTGTATTTATGGCACATTGACGAAAAACGAAAGAATAGCTATGATGGAGTAATACAAGTACCGGGAAGGTGGGGAAAATAATGGAGCAGCGCATTTTGCAATATCGAAAACAGATAGATGAATGGCTGACAGAAATGGAGCAGAACGTACAGACATTGTCACAGCACGGTGAATACTCAACGCAGGCTGTACAGAGGCAGACGCATACACAGAAAACTGACACAGAGAAAACTGACATAAAGAAAACGGATACCGAGGAACAGACCATGCAGGAAATGGTTCAGGACAAGCTTAAGGAGCATCTTGTGCAGGTGGGATTTTTCCAGCATGAGCGTCTGATCCATCTGATCGTTACGGTGACTTTTGCGTTGTTAGAGATGCTGGCGATCGTCTTAAGTGTGATCTCCGACAGCCTTTTTACCTTATTACTCCCCATAGTGATCCTGATTCTGCTGATCCCATACATCCGCCACTACTACATCCTGGAGAACGAAGTGCAAAAAATGTATGGGCAGTACGACCGGATGCGGAGACTGCAACGGACAGCAGCCGGGAGCAAAATCGAAAAACCAGAGAGATAACAGAAACAATACAGTGAAAATAAACAAACGAAAAAGATAAGGGCAAAGTTATGAGGACTTCGTATAGTAAAAAACATAAAGCAGCAATATCTGTTCTGTCCGGACTGACTGCGGCGCTCCTGATACTTACTGGCTGCAGCAAGTCTGAAGAGACGGTCTATCAGATCCCGGAGGACAGAAAACTGATCGTCTATACCGCTCACAAAGCAGATGTATACGAACCGATCATCAAGGAATTTGAGGAACGTACAGGGATTTTTGTAGAGCTCAAAGCAGGAGATACTTTGGCACTTTTTGATGAATTACAACAGGATGCACCCGGTACCTTTGACGTCATGTTCGGTGGAGGTGTTGAAAATTTTGAGGAGTGCAGAGACTATCTGGAACCTTATAAAGTCAGCGAAATAGATCAAATTGCGGAACAGTATCGCACGGAGGGAGATGCCTATACGCCCTTTTCTGTGCTGCCGACTGTATTTATCTATAACAATAAACTGGTCTATCCCGTAGCGGCTCCCAGAACCTGGGAGGAATTGCAGACCGATCGTTGGAAGGGAAAGATCGCGTTCGCAGATCCCACGAAATCCGGCAGTAGTTATACAGCACTCTGTACGATGCTTCAGGTATCGGATCAGGATGAGCAGAAGACGCTGGAGGATTTTACCGGTGCACTGGATGGTTACCTGTCACCCTCATCTGTAGCAGTACTGGAGGAAGTCAATGCCGGAACCAGACTGGTAGGTATTACCACAGAGGGAATGGCGAGACAAAAGATTCTGGAAGGGGCAGATATTACAGTGATCTACCCCACGGACGGCACCAGTGCCATACCGGACGCTACAGCGATCGTCAAGGGCGCAAAGCATATGGAAAATGCTAAATTATTTCTGGAATTTACCGTAAGTAGTGATGTACAGAGACTGGTGGAGGAAGCCTTTTTCCGGAGAACTGTCCGCAATGATATGGAAGAGTATGCAGCACCGGAGCAGACAAAATTAAAAACGATCGATTATGATATTCATTGGGCTTCTCAGGAAAAGGAAAAAATTCTGAACACATGGGAGACGTTACAGGGGAGAACAGATGAAAAAGTGGATTAAAAAGTCGTTTCACAGACAGTTGCTGGTCTGCTTCGGTGTAGTTGCGTTATTGCCGTTATTGCTTTTTGGGGTATTCCTGATCCAGACTATGGAGACCAAGATCAACAGCGATTATGAGAAAAAAGTAACAGAGCAGGCGGAACAGATAGATGCTGGCATATTGGAATTGTTTCAGGAGTTCGAGACGGTAGTGGAGAATATAAATGCTAACACCCGGATCGTGGAACAGATAGGTGAAGATGACACCTGGTCGAAGAGCAAGATTTACCTGCAATTCTATCGGGAAGTGGCTGATTACAGAGAATATGCCCAATTTGATCTGTATGATAAAAACGGAAAATGTATTTACACTACGGCACAGGGAAGTGCCAAGACAGATCTGCCGGTATACTGGGGCATCCTGAAAGCAGTCGAGGATAGTAAAGAGACGCTGGTGCTGCGGCGTGCAGATACTAATGACAGCAAGATTTTATTGTATGCAGCGGGTAAACTTATGGGAAAAGACGGTATACCGGAAGGTTATATTGTGATCAGCATGCGCGCAGAAAATTTTGAAAAAGTGCTTCATGATAAGGGAAATGCCAAAGCGGAGGTAGCAATCATGGACCCCTTCTGGAGAACCATTTATGATAATGGTAACCTGCAGGAAGAGCAGATCCGGGAAGAACTCATGGTTGGTCATAAGCTGCTGGGAGTATATCGTGCCGGAGAACTGCTGGTCCAACCGCTGGGAGACAGTGGATTGTATACTGCATTGTCCTGTCCCAGCGTGTTTTCAACAGAAGTATTGAACTCCATGTACAGTGTGTTGATCGTGATGCTGACCATCAGTGTCATTCTGTGTGTTTTGGTGGCTTCCCGGCTGGGTAGAAATATGACCCGTCCTATCGAACGGATGAATACGGCCATGCGTACACTGCAGGAAGGAGACCTTACTGTCAGGATCGTCTCCGACAGAGAGGACGAGCTGGGACAGATGTCCCGGAACTTTAATATCATGGCCAACGAACTGGAGCAAAGCGTGCAGGATAAGGTGGAGAAGCAGAAGGAACTCAATGCTTCCCATATTGCCATGATGCAGGCACAGCTGAATCCTCATTTCCTGTATAACACACTGGACACCATGAAATGGGTGGCGAAGGCCAACCATATCCCGGAGATCGCTACCATGGCGGCGGGACTGGCGAAGATCCTTAGGACCAGTATCTCCAAGAGACAGTTCATCTATCTGAAAGAAGAACTGGAACTGGTGAACTGTTATGTAGATATCCAGAAGATCCGTTTCAATGATAAGTTCTCGTACACCGTGGATCTGCAGGAGGGACTGGAAGAGTGCGTGATCCCCAAGCTGATCATACAGCCCATCGTGGAGAACTCGGTACTACACGGATTAAAGGAGAGTGAAGAAGGAAATATCCTTGTGCGGATCACAGGACAGGAAGATGTTCTGTGTATTGAAGTAACCGATGACGGTTGCGGCGCTCCCGAAGAACGGATAGATGCCATCAATCACAGAAGACAGGAGCAGCTGGTGGGGCATATCGGGGTCTCTAACGTGGATACCATCATCCGGCTGACCTATGGGGAAGAATACGGCATTCACATGGAGAGCCTTACCTCACACGCCGAAAACCCTACGGACGGACAACGAACAGAAGAGGAAGGCGAAGTCCACGGTACGAAAGTGACATTACGATTGCCGGTAAGATACGGAGAAGCCTGAGGAACCGATACAGAGCAACGGACAGAGAGGAATTTTTACCGGATAGTGGGGAAATACCGAAAACGGGAAGAGACAATGGAGGGAGTAATACGATGTACAAAGTGATCGTGATCGATGATGAGATGCTGGTGCGCAGAGGAATCGTGATGGAGACAGATTGGCAGGTACTGAACTGTGTCGTCGTGGCGGAAGCCGGCAATGGGATCGAAGGACTGGAAGCCGTGCGGAAATATCATCCGGATCTGTTGATCTGCGATATCCGTATGCCCAAAATGGACGGCATCGAAATGCTGAAGGAACTGCGGGCAGAAGGCAATGATGTCAGTGTGATCTTTTTAACTGCTTACAGTGAATTCTCCTATGCGCAGAGCGCTCTGAAATTATTGGCCAGTGACTATCTGTTAAAGCCTTTTGGAGACGGGGAACTGGAACAGGCAGTGAACAATGCACTGGAGAAACGTAAGAGGACACAGGAAAAATTGGAAAACAGCAAGGATGAGCCGCTTCCCGAACTAGTCTTAAATAAAGGCGACAAGAGCAAATATGTCATGGCAGCCGTAGACTATATTTCCGCTCATTATGGGGATCCGGAACTGTGTGTGGCAGAGATCGCAGAGCACCTGGGGATCAGTGAAGGACATTTGAGTCATACATTCAAGAGGGAGACGGATTACACGGTGGCGGCATACATCACCAGAGTTCGTATGCGCACTGCCATGAAACTGTTGAATGACTGCCGGAATAAGGTGTATGAAGTTGCGGAGCAGGTGGGCTATCGTGATGTTGCACATTTTTCCAGCAGCTTTAAGAGGATTGTTGGTGTTACTCCCTCTGAATACCAGGATAGAAGCATGTAAAACAACAAAGATGCACAAAAGAAACGATAAAATATCAGAAAAACTATACATAGTATCAGAAATATTAAAATAATAACAGTTTTGCCTTATACAAATTGCTGAATTCCCAACGTATAATAGAATCATCAGAACGGAAGAGGGAAACATCCCATTCCAAGTAAGTGGACCATGAAGGGTTATACAAACTATATGTTTCAAGGGAGGACAGCATATGAAGAAAAGAGTAGTATCGTTACTTATGATCTGTGCACTGAGTGTTGGTATGTTAGCCGGATGCGGCAGCAGCGAGACCCAGAACCAGGCAACTGGAAGCGCAGATAACACACAGACAGCCGGAACCGAGACGGTGGCAGAGACCAAGACCCCGGAGGTAGCCGACGACGCAAATCTTACTGCAACTCAGCAGATCATCAAACAGGCAGAAGGAATGACCATGGAGGAACTGGCACAGAAGGCCATCGAAGAATCCAACGGCAAGACCTTTTACGGTGTAGGTAATTCCAGCCGTGGTAAAGCAGCACTTCCTCTGTTCATCGAGTATCTGCAGTCTATTGATCCTTCTTACAGCATGGAATTTGACTGGCAGCAGCCTAAGAACAACAAGATCTTTGAACAGCTGACCGCTGATTCCCTGAAGCCGGAAGGAACCTTCGCAATGACCCTGATCCAGGATGGTAATCAGATCGAATCCAAGATGACACAGACCGGAATACTGGATACGTTCATTCCCAAGGAATGGGCAGAGGCTAACGGAACCACACCAGATGCGGTGGACGGTTATCTGGCATTACAGACGCTGAATAAGGTATTCGAATACAACTGTACCGGAGATAAAGTATATGACAACTGCTGGGACTTCGTAGCGGAAGGAACTCACGCATTGTTTATGGATATTGATTCCGAGGTTGTAGGTAAGAATTTCCTGTACATGCTGACCGAAGACAAATACGCAGCCATGTTAAAGGATGCTTTCAATGCATTACCCGCTGATGAGCAGGCTTACTTCCAGCCCACGATTGATGAAATGGAATCCGAGGCAAATGATTTAGGCTTAGGCGCTGATGGTAAATATGCCCTGGCATGGATCAAACTTTGGGTAGGCAGCTACAATGCCCAGACCGATGATGGACCTATCTGTAATACGCTGGTATCCGATTCCGCTACCGATCAGTGTGGACTGTTAGTATACAGTAAGCTGCGCTCCGTAGAAGAATCCGCAGGTGTATCTGTGAACAATATCAAGGTTGCCGCTTATCAGGATGGTTATAAGGGAATCGGTGGATACGGTTACTGCCATTATCTGTTTGTTACCGATAACAGCCCGCTGCCCTGGACTGCATGTGCTTTCATCGCATACATGACCTGTACGGAAGACGGCTTCAGCGCATGGGGCAAAGACATGGGCGGTTATTCCGCTAACCCTGAAGTGGCAAAGGCAATCGAAGCTACCTATCAGCACAGCACCGGCGGTAATGATGAGAACGGTAATGTTGTATACGAGAGCAAGAATGACAGAGGCTTCGACTGGTGGTCTACCGATGGCGAACTGGTGCTGGAAGATCCTGAGTACTGCGCATCCGTATCCTTCACGGTAGGAAGCTGGATCGAACTGTTACCGAAGTATACTGCTGAGTGATATGAGTGATATATGATATAGAAAAGTGACTATTCGTCCTGTCAGAATAAGAAAATCTGCTACATCATGCCTGCATGTAAGTAGCAGTTTTCTTATTCGCAGAGGTGGATGGTTTACAGGACCAAAAGCTTGTATTGGGAAGAGAGGTTAACCATGAATCAGAGTGCCACAAAAAAAACAAGCAAGATGGTGATTGTTCTGAACAAGATCAAGACGTATTTCTCCAAGCCACAAAATATCATTCTGCTTCTGTTTGGTATCGTACTTACTTTTACCACAGTGGCGCCGATCGTGGCAATCGTCGAGGATACCTTCAAGATCCATCCAGGCACCATTGATGCACATCTTACCGGAAAAGCAAGCGGATATTCCGTTGCCAACTATGTGGATCTGTTCACCAGTAAACTGGCGAGAACAAATCTGTGGACACCGCTGTTAAATACTGTTCTTTTGGCAGTCTTTACCTGCCTGATCTCCATTTTGTTCGGCGGTTTGTTCGCATTCTTAATTACGAGAACCAATTTAAAATGTAAAAAATATCTAAGCTCCATTTTTATTTTCCCCTACATCATGCCCCAGTGGACACTGGCAGTGGTATGGCAGAATGTATTCAACAGTAATGTAGTCACCGGAACCTCCAACGGACTGCTGGCTTCGCTCTTTCACATTACGATGCCCAAATGGTGGTGCCTGGGGCTGTTCCCCAGTGCAGTAGTATTGGGACTGCATTATGCCCCCTTTGCCTACATCCTGATCGGCGGCATCTTCCGCAACATGGATGCCAATCTGGAGGAAGCAGCGACGATTTTGGATACACCGAAGTGGAAGACCATGTTCCGCATTACTTTACCCATGGTAAAGCCGGCGATCCTTTCCACGATCCTGCTGGTATTCGGAAGCGCCATGGGAAGTTATCCCGTACCTCACTACCTGGGACTGACCACTCTGTCCACCAAGTACATCTCCATGAACTCCAAGTATACCGGGGAAGCCAGTATTCTTGCCATCATCATGATGATCTTCGGTGTGGCGATCCTGTTAATGAACCAGATGAGCTTAAAGAGCCGTAAGAATTATACGACGGTTACCGGTAAATCCGGACAGATCTCCAAGATCAACTTAGGAAAGATTGGAAAATACCTGATCGCGGTCATTCTGATCGTTATCACCTTCTTCACCAGTATTTTCCCGATCTTGTCCTTCGCACTGGAGACTTTCCTTCCGAATCCGGGAGATTACAGTTTCCTGTACACCATGGATCCCAGTGCTCTGACCACCAAGTGGTGGCTGACGGATAACAACGGAGCCGGTGCTCTGTACGGACAGCCCGGTATCCTTCACAATCCGCTGATCTGGAGAGCATTCAAGGGAACGATGTTAGTCGCTGTATGTTGTGCTCTGATCGCAGGTACCATCGGTACTCTGATCGGTTATGCAGTATCCAAGAACCGGAGAAGCAAGTGGGCAAATTACGTCAATGGTGTGGCATTCCTGCCGTACCTGATGCCGTCCCTGGCAGTGGGCGCAGCCTTCTTCATCCTGTTCTCCAATGACAAGATCAACCTGTTCAATACTTACACATTGTTGATCATCGCAGGCGTGATCAAGTACATTCCTTTCGCCAGCAGAAGTGCACTGAACTCCATGCTACAGCTGTCGGGAGAGATCGAGGAAGCGGCCATCATCCAGGATATTCCCTGGTACAAGCGGATGCTGCGGATCATCATTCCGATCCAGAAGTCTTCCATTATCAACGGATATATGCTTCCGTTCATGACCTGTCTGCGAGAGCTGTCCCTGTTCTTACTGCTATGTACGCAGGGCTTTATCCTCTCCACGACACTGGATTATTTCGATGAGATGGGACTGTATGCATTTTCCAGCGCCATCAACCTGATCCTGATCGTAACGATCCTGATCTTTAACACTTTGGTAAATAAACTGACCGGGGCCAGCCTGGATGAAGGTATCGGAGGTAAATAACTATGCCGGAAATCAAATTAACACATGTTACAAAACGTTGGGGAAAATTCTATGCGGTAGATGATCTGAGTCTGGATATGGAGGACAATTCCTTTATCACTCTGCTTGGTCCCTCCGGTTGCGGCAAGACCACTACTTTACGTATGATCGCCGGTCTGGAGACCCCTACCAGCGGGCAGATCAAGATCGGAGACCGGGTGGTATTCGACAGTGAAGCGGGAATCAATGTTCCTGCAAATAAGAGAAAAGTCGGATTCCTGTTCCAAAACTACGCACTGTGGCCGAACATGACGGTATACCAGAACATCTCCTTCGGACTGGGCAATATCAAGGAAGAACTTCCCGTGATCGATGAGGATGCCAAAGCTTTAAAAAGTATGATCAAGGCACTGGAGAATCCGGGAGAGCTGGTAAAACTCATTGAGGAATGTAGAGATAAAAAGGGAAAATTAGACCTGGATATGGTCTACCTGAAGCTGATCGATAATTATACCATTTCTATCTATACTGCAAAGGAGCTGTATAATTATAAACTCCACGAGGCAGCAGACAAAGAAAGTGTATCAAAACAAAAGAAGCAGGAACTGACTGCCAAGCTGGACAGCATCCTGGCAGGTCATAAGGAAAAAGGGGAAGAGCTTAACGAGAAATTCGAAGTCGTATCCGGTGGCAAGGTAGTAACCAGGGTCAGAAAATATTCCAAGGAAGAGATAGACCTGGCGGTACGCAGAGTATCCCGTATCGTTAAGATCGGAATGTTCATGAACCGTTATCCCGCAGAACTGTCCGGTGGACAGCAGCAGAGAGTTGCTATTGCCAGAACACTGGCACCGGAACCCCAGGTACTGTTCATGGATGAGCCACTGTCTAACCTGGATGCGAAACTCCGTCTGGAAATGAGATATGAACTGCAGCGTCTGCATGTAGAGACCGGAAGCACCTTCGTATATGTAACCCATGACCAGATGGAAGCTATGACACTGGCAACGAAGATCTGCCTGATCAACAACGGTGTGCTGCAGCAGTATGAAGCACCGTTGACTGTGTACAGCAGACCCAACAACCTGTTTGTGGCTGATTTCGTAGGAAATCCTTCCATTAATTTTATCGAAGCCAAGGGTGTGCAGAATGAAAACGGCAGCCTGGATGTGACGATCTTAGACGGTAGAAAGGCAAAGTTTGTTCCGAAAGAACATCTGGATCTGCAGAGATGGTTTGCAGAGAGAGATAAGAACGAAGCCGATGAGGCAGCCCATCACAAAGAGAAAATGCAGGATAAGAAAGCTGTGGAGAAATCCAACAAGGATGAAGTCTTCAAGTATCATATTGCCAGAGTGAACGAGGATGATTATGCACTGCAGGAAGCTCCCGTGATCACCAACGAGGATTTTGTCATCGGTGTACGTCCCGAAGCCCTGCAATTACACGATGGCGCAGGACTGGACGGCGTGATCTACGGTGCCATGCCCACGGGTATGGAATCCACGATTAAGCTTCGTATCGGTGATTTCCTGTTGACCGGCGTGGTCTTCGGCAATACCGCCTACAAGATCGGCCAGGAAGTGAAGTTCGAGATCGGTGGAGAAGATATTCTGTTATTTGACAGAAAATCCGGAAAACTCATTACAGCCGGCAGACTGCAGGTATAATCATAAACACAGGTGATTCAGCATCTTAAAAAAACGTATCGGAAAACGAGACCGAATGTCTCACTACCGATACGTTTTTGTTGTAATCGAACAAAGATTCGTATATAATGAATATGTCTGCAAAACGAGAACATCAAAGATGCAGTTTTGCGAATGAGGTTCTGCATCGTTACAATCTTTTGCAACAGGTGCTACAGGGTTAATGCGGGAGGCAGCAATATGAAAATCATCCATTGTGCGGATATCCATCTGGATTCCAAAATGAGTGCAAATCTGACCAAAGAAAAAGCGAGAGAACGTAAGACGGAATTGTTGACCACCTTTCAGAATATGGTT
>ERZ791919.3307-NODE-3307-length-10203-cov-4.677670_pt1 | contig 10203 bp, 6 predicted proteins | sample MGYA00510137_ERZ791919 | MGnify/ENA primary metagenome ERZ791919 (study PRJEB30046, sample SAMN00792059) | human gut metagenome | study: EMG produced TPA metagenomics assembly of the A metagenome-wide association study of gut microbiota in type 2...
TTAAAAATTTAAATTCGATTAATGATGCATTGGAAATAAATAACTTCAATCTTTTTAACTTGAATAATAATTTTTTTAAGATTATTTTAGAATGTAATGTCATTAAATTGGATGTTTTAAATGATTTTCTAGAAAATTTCGGATTTAATAAAACAGTATTACATTATGATAACGGAGAGGGTTAAGATTACAACATATGGCAAATTTTTCTATAAAATAGATTCTGGGGATTTCTGTAAATTAATTTTGGAATCTAATCTAGACAAAACAGATTTATTTTTAGATATTATTGAGTTACTAGATGATTATTCAGAATTTATCTCTAAAATTATTATTCATAAATCTTTAGAAGAACATTTCGAATCACAAATTCAAATTACTGTTTCGAAATCTAAAATAGAGTTATTAACTAAAAATATTAGAAATTTAAATTATAAAGACTTGAGTGAGGTTAATTAGATGTCTGACCATGAATTGAGAAAAGAAATGATAATGGGAGTTATTGATGAGATGAGGGGGCCTCGTTTTAACATTAATGAGGTTGTAAAATATAATCCTGCAACTGAATATCTTGTTGGTACTGTAATTCCAATGGATTGGAAACCTCCTATTAAAGATAATCGAACTATGGATGATTTAGACTCTGTAAATATTAATGATGTAGATTATGTAGGGTCTGATGATTCAAATTCAGGAATTGATAATGTTTTGGGAAATAATTCTCCAATTTTAAATCCTAATTCTCAGATTAGATCTTTTGGCCTTTCGTTCATGGTTGATTCTCAAGAAAATATTTCATTGGATATTTGTGTTACTTGGGGAAGATATTTTAAGGATGAAGATTCCGAAGAAGGATTTTCATTAAATGGTGTTTTAAGTAAAAGACAATCAGACGATCTAATGTGGAAAAGGGAATCGTTTGGTGAAGTACGTAATGTTAACGTAGATAATTCATTTAAAAAAGGTAAAAAAATACGGGTTTATGAATCTGATGATGGATTAATTAATTTATTTATTAAACGTCAGGAATTAAATGAAAATAAATCTCATATCTCAATTTATTTAATAAACAATTTGAATGTAACAACTAACAAGAAAAAATCTCGTCCTGAAGCACAAGATTGTTTGTTCCAACCTTCAATTAGGGTAAATTTAAAAGATTCAAAAAAACTCGTAGGTATGGATACTTTTGCTGAATCTAATGATGAATTAGATTTTTTATATAGAAATAAGCCAGTTTTAGCTACTGGACATTTATGTTCTGTGATTTGGAGTGAAATTGATTATTATAAAGAATTTAAAGAGGATTATAAAAATTTAATTTGGCCAGACGAATCTGCAATTGATAATTCTCAGGATTTCATCGAACCAACAATTAGAACAGAATTTTTACCTTTATATCCTATTAATTTACCTAACTTTGATATAGGGGATGTTGATTTAGAATTACGAGCCAATAAATTAGCTTATTCAACACAAAATGAATTATATGATAATTTATTAAAGTTACATGATTCTTATTCTGATTGGATAAATGATAATGTTTCTAAAAGGAAATCCCTACCTGAAAAATATCTTAAAATTTCTAAAGATATAATTGAAAATGAAAAAGAAGATTTACGCAGGATTGAAGAAGGTATTGAGTTAATTAAGTCAGAAGAATTAGTTTATTTAGCTTTTTGTTTTGCAAATAAAACTATTCATCTTCAAGATGAATGGAAAAGAGGGATTAACACTGATGTAAAAACGGATTTAAGTGATGGGTGTGATGAGTATGCTTTTAAATGGAGGGCATTTCAATTAGCATTTATTTTAATTAATCTAGAATCAATATGGAACGAAAATTCAGAAAATAAATCAGTTTTAGACTTGCTATGGATTCCTACTGGTGGAGGTAAAACTGAAGCATATTTAGGAATAATGGCATTTACAATGGCATTAAGAAGGTTAAAAGCTAAATGTGGTTTAATTGATGAAAAAACTGGTGCGGGAGTTTCAATTATATCTAGATACACATTAAGACTGCTCACTGTTCAACAATTTAGAAGAACTCTTAGAATGGTTACTGCTGCGGAGTATTTGAGGGTGTATAAGTCTTATGGTAATATTGGTTGGAGAAATTCTAATTCTTTGTCAGGAGATTGGATTTATGGTTCTGTAAGATTTTCTGTTGGAATGTGGGTGGGAGGTTCAGTTACTCCTTTGCATTTAAATAAAGATGAGATTGGAGCTATTGACATATTGAAATCTGATGGTTCTGAAGGTTATGGAAATCCTGCTCAAGTTATGAAATGTCCTGTTTGTGGGTCATGGTTATCTATTCCAGATGAAGGATTAACTGATATTAAGAATCATGTTCATATCATTGTCTATGCTGAAAATTCTAGTAAAGATGAAATTCAGAAGGATATGGATGAATTTGAAGAGAAGTTTATTGAAAAGATTAAAGTCAGTGATAAAACTAATAAAAAAGATTACTATACTATCTCGATTTATTTTAATCGTAAGGTGAAATCTGATGAATATAAAGTTTTAATCGGCCAAATTTATGATGGTTATAAATCTGTTTCATTAAATAAAATGTCACCAGGTTATATTGTAAGTCAAGATCGAGTTAGTTCATATCAAAAAAGATTTGAAACTGATTATGAAATATGGTGTACTAACCCCGAATGTTCATTAAATCATGATTGGAAGGAAGGAGTTCCTTTTTCAAATAATGAAGTAGAATTTCCTGATGGAAATTATTTAAGATTATTAGAAAGTCCGTTTAAAAATAATTCTAAGATACCGATTCCAGCGTATTTGATTGATGAACATGTTTATTATAGATGTCCTACTGTACTTGTGAGTACTGCGGATAAAATAGCTAGATTGGCATTTGAACCAAGAGCTGGATCAATATTTGGTGTAGTTAATAAATATCATAAAAATTATGGATATTATCGTAATGAATTATTGCCTGAAAATTCTTCTGCTTATATTAAAGATAAGTTCATTGAAATTAAATCATTACTTCCTCCTGATTTAATTATCCAGGATGAATTGCATTTGATGAATGGTCCGTTAGGTAGTCTTTTTGGACTTTATGAAAATATGGTTGATGCTATTATTAAAAAGCAAGGAGGTAATCCAAAATATATTGCTTCTACTGCAACTATTAATAATGCTGAAAAACAGGTAAAATTGTTATTTTCAAAAAAGGTATCTCAATTCCCACCATATGGATTGGATATTGCGGATAGCTTTTTTGTTAAAGATTTTTCTAATTATTATGGTAATATGTGGGATGAAAACAATCGTGGTAGAGTATATATGGGTGTTTATTCATCTGGATTTGGACATTTTACTCATCAAATTAGATTATATTCTAGATTGTTAAGAGTTGCTAATGATAATTTGGATAATGATAAACTCAAGTATTATTGGACTATCGTAGGTTATTATAATGCAATTAAAGAGTTAGGTAGTGGTGTTGCATTATATAAAGATGATATTTTATCAAGACTTAAAAACATTTCTTATGATCCATTTACTAGGAAGTTAAAACCTGAAGATGATAATTTAGAATTATCGAGCCGTATTGATTCAACTAATTTACCAATAATTTTAGATGAATTAGAAAGAGACGGGGAGAATAAACCTCCAAATTATAACGCTATTTTCACAACTTCTATGTTTGGAACTGGTGTAGATATTTCTCATTTATCAATAATGATTATGAATGCACAACCTAAAACAACTGGTGATTATATACAAGCTACTGGACGTATTGGTCGTAATCATGGTGGTTTAATTATAGATTTATTAAGGTCAGGTCGTCCAAGAGATTTGAATCACTATGAACTATTTTCATCATATCATTCTAGGATAAATCGAGAAGTGGAACCTATTTCTGTTTCTCCATTTTCAGAGGGATGTCTGTTAAGAGGTTTAGGACCATCATTAGTTTCATTTTTAAGAAATGTTGGTGATGCCGAATTTAATTTAGATGAAAATCCATTTAATATTAGTTTAGATGATTCTAAAAAATATGTTGATTTATTTAAAGAAAGTACAAAGAAAAGATTGGAGAATATGGATTTTTCTAATAAAGAAATTAGGAATATTTTAACAAAAATTGATGAGGGAGTGTCTGATTGGAAAAATTTAGTCAAGGAAATGGATGATGGAGGAAATATCTTAGAATATCATGAAAAATTTAGTAAATTCCATTCCCCTTCAAAAAATGTTGTTTTAGGTGATCCAGCACATGATAAAATTGATGGATTGGAAGTTGTATATAAAAATGCTCCAATGTCTCTCAGAGATATTGAAGACACATTGGAATTCTGGGTGTAAACATGGTTAGAGAAATACAAGAAATTAGAGAATCACAGTTTGTTTTAATGTATGGTCCAGGAGCTCTTATAGAAAGTAAAAATGGAACTCGATTAATTCCAGAAATCAATCATTGCCTTGGATCTAGAAGATATAATGCTGATTTTTTAAAAAAGAATGAATTTGATAATGAAATTAGGATGAGTAGTGTTATTAAGAGTATAACTGATGAAAGTAAAATTCATTTATTTTCAATGCCATCCAATTCTAGTCAAAACATTGAAAAAGGAAATGGAAGTTATAATACTTATGTTTTCCCTACATGGAAGATATGTAATGATAAACATGATGGTATTGGAACCATACTATATGACTCTTTCCATTCTAAGAATAATAAATGCCCAATATGTGGTGAAGATCCTTCTACTAATGTACGTTTTGTTTTAGCATGTTGTGATGGTCATTTAGATGATATTCCATGGGATTATGCAATTCATGGTTCAAATAACTCTTGCAGTCCAAAATATTACTTTTGGAAGGATAGGGGAAGTAGTTTTTCAGATATAGAAATTAAATGTCCCGATTGTGGTGCAACTAAAACAATGGATGAAATTTATCTTGATGTACCATTTAAATGCTCTGGAAGATATCCTGAAAAACAAGGTCCTCTTTTTGATAAAACTAGTGAATCTAATGCACTTTTCTCTAATTTTGCTGATGATTCTAAAAAAAGTAAGTGTGAACATTATATGAAAATTGTTCAAAAGCAATCAACATCTCTGAGAGTACCGAACACTATTACTTTATTAAAAATGCCAAAATATGATGACCCAATTGTCAAATTGTTTGACCAACAAAGTTTTAAATTTTTAAAATCTTTAATTGCTGCATCAACTGATTTTGTTGCTCTTTTAAATCTGTTCCAGGATATTGAAAAAGACGATTTAAAAACATTGACAAATTATCTTCTTGAAAAAAAATTTATTTTCGAAAATAATGGAAAGTATGTAAATAGCGATGATGAAAATAATAATCAACATTTTCAAGAGTTTAAAAAATTAATTTTAGACATTATAAATGGTGTTGATTTTAAAGGAGCACTTAACGAAGAGTTATACACATTAAATATGGATGAGATTTCTGAATCAAGCATGGTTAAACGTTCTTTTATTAATTATGATTTAAAATGGTTGGATAATGAATTCCCTATTAAAATTTCTCCTATTTCAAAATTAAAAACAGTGACCGCACAGTTATCTTACCGTAGGGAACCTTGGCTTGATTCTGATGATGAAGAACCTGGAAATATTAAAAACGAAAATGTATCTTCAGGCCATAAAAATGAGGATGGAGTTTGGTATCCTGCTTATGAAGGTGTGGGTGAAGGAATTTTCATTACTTCAGATTATAATCCCTTAAAATATATGAATTTGGATAATGATGTAATTGAGAAGTGGGGAAATGTTATTGGACATATTGATGTTGGAGATAGGGATGAAATTAAGGTTCCTTTATTTGTTTGGTGGCATACATTATCACATGCATTGATTAATAGTCTTTCGTTATCTTGTGGTTATAATTCAACTTCTTTAAAAGAAAGAATTTATATAAATGGTGATAATGCAGGTATTTTGATTTATAATACTTCTCCGGGAGAAGATAGTGGAATGGGGGGTTTAGTTGAAACAGTGAACTCTTTTGATATTGTTTTGAAAAATGCTATGAATACCTTATTGTTTTGTTCTAATGATCCATTATGTTATAATGAAGAAATAGGTAACAATAAAGTTAATGGTGCAGCTTGTCATAATTGTTTACTTATTTCTGAGACTTCCTGTGAACATAGAAATACATTATTGGATAGACATTTATTTATTTAAGTTGTAGGTGTTTAAATGAGGAAATATTTTACTAATATTCAATTTTGTCCAAATTGTTTTGATGTTGTTAATAATCATTTAAAACATTTGGATATTAATAAAGATATTCTTAAATGTGACTCTTGTGGTTGTTATTTTAGAAATAATATTTTAATTAATAATTCTAATGGTAATTTTTTATTTCCTCAGTTTAGTGAGGTTAAATTGAATAAAATTGAAGAATCATATGTTAATTGGATTTGTGATGATTTCCAAGGCAAAAATATTATTACATGGCCGTGGAAGTCTGTAAAATTTATTCCAATTTTATTATCTCAGTTTTTATTTAAAAATTCTACTAGTAAAATAGTGGTATTTACAAATCCAATTTATTTTCAAAGTGATGAATTTAGTGGTTCTAGTCTTCCGAATATATTGAATTCATTATATTCTATAAAAAATCCAAAAGAAAATGTTGATGTTCCAATAGTTGATGTTGATGATGTTTTTATCAAATCAAATGTTAATAATTCAAATTTAAATTCCAATTTTGTTGATTCGATAAGATTATGCTTTAATAATAAATTTGACTTAGTGCCTTGTTTTTTTGATGTTGATTATTGTTTTATTAATTCAATTGAAGATATTAACAAAGATGTAATTAATAATCAAGTATTCTTTATTAATGAATCTATATTGTCTTCACATATTATTGAGTTTATTGATTTAATATCTCCTGAATTAATAATTGCTACAGATATTGATGCACTTTATGGAAATAATAGATTTGGTAAAGGGAATAAGATATATGAATTATTTAAGAGGGATTCTAACCTCTTGTTATTTTCTGTAGATTTATATCAAAGAAGTACTCATAATATTGGTCAGGAAAATTATTTTCTGAAAAATTGGGATATTATTCCACATACTTGGGATTATTCTATTGTTCTTAATAAAATTAAAGATATGAGTATTGATGAACATTCTTTTTGTTCATCATGTTTTTCAGATATTCAAAGAATCACACCGATATTTGATATTGATTTTATTGAGTGCGAAGTTTTATCTGATATTGAATCTACATTTGAAAAATTTAATGAAATTTTTCCTCATGATAAAAAAATTATGGATTCTTTAAAAGATTTAATGAAGACTCCATTATATATAAAAGGAGCACATAAAGATTATCGTGTCTTAAAGAGGAATGTTACTTTTGAATATCTTTTTAATTTAATTTATAATATTGATTTGGATAAATGGAAATTATTAATGGATGTTTTTGATGATGTATATGATTTCCATGGAACAGGGAAAAATCCAATTGCAGAATCTTTAGTTGAATTAATCAAAAATAAAAATATTTCGCATGATGAATTGGTTGTTATTGTTCATAAATATGATATTAAAGGAACAAAGCTTATTTTAGAAGATTATCTGGGCGAAAATAATATTTTAGTGAGTAATTGGACAGATTTGGATGATGATATTAAAGATACTTCAATAACTTATGCTATTTCTACTATATTTCCCCAACCTAAATATAATGCTTTTTCTTCACAAATTGAAAAATTGGATATTGTTTGTAGTCCAAATAATCATAAACGTTTTGAAGTTTATAGAAAAAATAGATTTACTGCAAATGGTTTAAAACCTGTTTATTTATTGTCTGAAGATGAAAAAGCTCCGGAGTTACTTAAGAATTGTTTGAAAGATGTTGAAGTTCCTCAAGAATACTATGACGAATTAAATAAGATTCATGAGCTTGATTTTATTTATAATAGTCAAAATTTAATGTTTAAAAGGTTCAATTATTCAAAACTACGTAAGAATGATAATGCTATTTTAATTTCAAATAGTTATGGTCAAAGTATGTTTCTTAAGTTTAATACAATAATTTATATTCTTGACGAAGATGGTAAACCTGTTGATTTTGAAATTAAATATAACAATTATAAGAATTTAGATAATAATAAAATTATGATAAATGAAGGAGGATACCATTCTATTGGACATATTTTTTTCAAATTTGTCATTGAAAACGGACAAGACATAATACTGCGCGAAGGTAAATTTAAATGGCAGGGATTTAAGAATTTAGTAGAAAACATGTTTGAATGGGTTGAAATTTTAAATAATATTTCTCATGATGAATTTAAAAGGAGTTCAAAAGATCTTGATTTAATTAAACTAGATTTAGCAAAAGAATTGAGTGGTTTGGGTCTTGCTGCTGAAAGAGAAAAGTACATAAAGGATGTTTGGTTTGATGAACCACAATCTTTAGAAACAACTGAAGGTGTTGTTAATATTTATGAAGCAGAACGTCCACATGGTAAAGAGGATATTCCGAAAATATATGAATGGATTTCAGGTACCTATTCTCAATTTGCACTTACTAATTTGGGAGCTAGTAAATGTTTTACTGCATCTAAATTGTTAAAGCGTATAAGAAAAAATTTTTTAAAAACTGAATCTTCAAAACTCGGTAAAGATCTAGATGATTTAAATTTAGAGTTTAAACAATTTTTAAATGAAGAAAAAGAATTGTTTATTAAGTTTCAAATTGATTCAGTTGAAAAAGTTAAAATTAAACATGATGCTCCATCATTTGAGATAATTAATAATCCTGAGGAATATATTAAATAGGATTTTACAGGAAATTAACTTAAATTATCTTTTATCGTTTTGGTCAATAGTTCTTAGCCAATTTTCAATATTGTCGCTAGTAATGGAATTAATTCTAAGGATTGCTGCAATATCTGAAGCAGTAACAATTAAAATTGGATGTCCGTCTTCAATAACTTCACTATAAGCTTGGCTATTCACATAACTTGTAGTCACTAATATTCCAAATTGACGATATTTTATTCTTGAAATCAATCTTGACATGTTTCTTACATTAACACCAGTATTTGATGAATAACATTTTGCTTCAAGTGAACAGTCAATAATTAGCGGATAATTTGCTTTTCCTCCAGTAAAAATTTGATATTTTCAGTAAGCATCTCTACCACCGTCTCTCCAAGGGCGTGTTAGTTCAAAATTAATAAAATTTGAATCCATTTTACTTATTAAATCGCATGCACAGGCTTCAAAACCTTGTGGATTATCTTTATAATGATTTCGAATAATTTCCAGACATTTTTCTCCTTCACTGTCACATTCTAATTGTTTTTGTTTTGAGGGAATATCTTGAATTCTTGGTGATTTAAGGGCGTGAATACCATCTCTTCCTTTTTTAATATATTCTCTCCAAACGTCCGGAGCATATTGTAAATTATTTTCATGATTTTCTATTAGGCTAACTAACCATTCTTGTGTTATTGGTTTTTCACCGGTGTCTAATATTGTAAAATAAGCTTCATAGTTTTGGAATCTTTTTCCATCCATTGTTCTCCAAAAAGCTACTAAATCACGATCAGGTGAGATGTTTTGATTGCCTGGTGCGGCTAAACCTAAAAATTGAACATCTCTTCCATTTCCTGTCTTTTTAAATACAAAAAATGGAAGAATGTCTTCTAGATTCTCTTTTGAATTTAACATTTCAAATATGCTTTCTAATAATTCATTTCCTTTTAATTTGGTGTTGGTGATTTCTCTTCCAGGTTTTCTATTATCTCCAAAATATCTAAATATTCCTGTTTCTTCATCAAGATAATCTGGCCATTCTAATTCAGACATTGTTGTGTATAATATTACATAGGCAGGTTTACTTCTATCATCATCACGGTGTACTTTCTAAATCCGCCCATATTACCACATTTTGGAAATATTTTAGATAATGGGTCATCAGCAAGATTCTTTTGATTTCCACCTTCATAAATACAATCAATGATTAATTCTGCGCCTTCCAATTCATTAAAGTTTATTTTCATAATATCTTTCCTTAAATTAGAATATAACATCAACAATGCCTTTAATTAAAAGTTTGTTATAAATAACTTAAATATTTTCTCAAAGCAATTTTTCAATGTTAAAGCAATTTTATATTGTTGAATCAATTTTAAGATTTTCTTTAAAATATAAT
>ERZ791919.3310-NODE-3310-length-10200-cov-7.909808_pt1 | contig 10200 bp, 7 predicted proteins | sample MGYA00510137_ERZ791919 | MGnify/ENA primary metagenome ERZ791919 (study PRJEB30046, sample SAMN00792059) | human gut metagenome | study: EMG produced TPA metagenomics assembly of the A metagenome-wide association study of gut microbiota in type 2...
GCGGCCCGCCCTGCCCCTTTCCGGAGCCCTTCCCATACCGGGCCGGCCCCACCGGCCCCTCGCTGTAAGGAGTACCTATGGAACATACCCTCACCCTCTCCCGGGCCACCGCCGCCCTGCGGCAGCACGGCCTGCTGCTTTCGGCCCCCCATTGCCCGCAGGAGCTCACCTTCCCCGCCCTCACCTACGATAGCCGGGCCGTCGCTCCCGGCGCCCTTTTCGTCTGCAAGGGCCTGAATTTCAAGCCGGAGTACCTGCAAAAGGCGCTGGAAGCTGGCGCCGCCTGCTATGTGGCGGAGCAACCCTATGACAATGCCGCCCCGGCTCTCCTCGTCAGCGATGTCCGCCGGGCCCTTTCCGTCCTGGCCGCCGAATACTACGGCCACCCTGCCGAACAGCTCACCCTCATCGGGCTCACCGGCACCAAGGGCAAAACCACCACCACCTACTTCATCAAGAATATTCTGGATACCGCCCTCGGCCACCGCACCGCCGTCCTTTCCACCGTGGAAATGTACACCGGCGGTGAAAGCACCGAAGCCCACCTTACCACCCCGGAAAGTCTGGAGCTGCAGCAGTGCTTCGCCGATACCCTGGCCCACGGCATCCGCCACCTGACGATGGAGGTCTCCTCCCAGGCGTACAAGCAGCAGCGGGTCTACGGTGTTCCCTTCACCGTCGGGCTGTTCCTCAATCTTTCGGAGGACCACATCGGCCCGCTAGAGCACGAAAGCTTTGAGGATTACTTCCAGTGCAAGCTGCAGCTGATGAAAAACTGCAAGCTCGCCGTCATCTGCCGCGGCACCGACCGCTTCGAGGAAATTTACGCCGCCGCCAAGGCCCATGCCGAACGGGTCCTGGTCTGCGGCAATGACCCCTCCTGCGACCTGTGGGTGGAAAATATCCGCAAGGAAACCCCCGGCTTTACCTTCACTGTCTGCGATAAAAATTCCCGACGGGATTTCCGCATCACCATGGAGGGCCGCTTCAATATCGAAAATGCACTGGCCGCCATCACCATCACCCGGGCCCTTGGCCTGCCGGATGATGCCATAGCCGCCGGTATTGCCGATGTTTCCGTCCCCGGGCGGATGAATGTGCTGCAAAAGGACGGCCGCACCGTCATTGTGGATTACGCCCACAATTTTCTCAGCTTTACGGCGCTGTTCCGCTCCCTGAAGCAGGATTACCCCGGTGCCCCCATCAAGGTGCTGTGCGGCTGCCCCGGCCACAAGAACCTGAAACGCCGGGTGGATATCGGCCACCTCTGCGGGGAATACGCCGATTTTGTTTACCTCACCGCCGAAGACCCTGGCTTTGAGGACCCGGCCGAGATCTGCCGGGAGATGGCCGGTTACATCGGGGAATCCCATCACCGCTTCATCATCCTGCCGGACCGCGCCGCCGCCGTGGAGCGGTCCATCGCCGAACTGGCCCCCGGTGAAATTCTCATCCTGGCCGGCAAGGGCGAGGAGGACTACCAAAAGGTGCAGGGCCGCTATGATTTTTACGAATCCGACCTGGCCATTGCCCGCCGCCGCCTGGGGCTGTAACGCCATCGGGTCCCGGCTCCCAGGTGAGAGCCCTTTCACTAATACGGCAAAATGGCCCCTTTTTTGCAGTCCAAAGGTTAATAATTCACTTTTATTTACGGAAGATTTACAATACTGGGATATTCCGGGCTGAAATCGCATAAATGCTGGGGTATATTGGTTCCCTGTGCCCGGGATTATTTATGCTATTTTGAGGGTGTTTCTCGCCGCGCAATCCCCAAAACACACCGCCCGAATATAAAAAACAGGTCGAAAAAAGAAAGAAAAGGAGACCTTCATCATGCCTATCCTGCAGCAAAATGACGCCGCTGCCGTGGCGCGCTATACCGAATTTGTGACCCGCAGCCCCTGGGGCAACCTGATGCAGGACCGCGGCTGGGCCCATGTTAAAAAGGGTTGGGTCGGCGAGCAGGTCTATCTGGAGCAGAATGGAGAGATCACCGCCGCCATGAGCATCATTTTTGCCCCCGCTGTGGCCGGGCGCACCCTGGCCTATGCTCCCCGCGGGCCGGTCTGCGATCCCTACGATACCGAAACCATCGCCGCGCTGATGCAGGAAGCCGCCCCCGCGCTGAAAAAGCACCGGGCCTTCCTGCTGCGCTTTGACCCCGAAACGCCCTATACCGATGAGCTCATCGCCAAATATGAAAAGCTGGGCCTGCGCTGCCGCGCCCGCAACTGCGGCCTGCACGATCAGATCCAGCCCCGCTTCAATATGTTCCTGCCGCTGGAGGGCAAAACACTGGAGGAGCTGATGCCCGCCTTTGGCGAAAAGACCCGGTATAATATCCGGCTTTCCGCCCGCAAGGGAGTGACCACCCGCTGGGCCGGCGCCGAAGAGCTGGAAGCCTTCTTCCGCATCTACCTGGAGACCTGCGAGCGGGATGGCATCGGCCACCGCCCGCTGGATTATTTCCAGCGCATGCTGGAGGCCTACGGCCCGGAGCGCTGCCGCGTCTGCCTGGCTGAATACGAGGGCGAACCGCTTGCCGCAGCCATCGCGCTGCACTATGGCCGTAAAGTATTCTACATTTACGGGGCCAGCAGCAATGAGAAGCGCAACCTGATGCCCGCCTATGCCATGCAGGCGGAAATGATCCGCTGGGCGTGCTCCCTGGGCGTGGATTTCTACGATTTCGGCGGGGTGTACTCCCTCAGCAAGGAAAACGGCCTGTACCGCTTTAAGGAGGGCTTCTGCCACTCGGTAGGCGTCACAGAACTGGCGGGTGAATTTGACCAGGTGCTTTCGCCGTTCTGGTACTGGGCTTTCCTGCGCGGCAAGCCCCTGCTGCAAAAGCTGCGGGCCCGCCGCAAAAAATAAGGCTTGATTTTTTCGCAGGGTTTTCTGGCCCGGCGGGCCGTCCCTGCACTCTGCACCCACCGGAGGTCCCTCTATGCCGCAAACTGTTCTGCATCCGCTGGCTCCGCTCATCACAGCGGAAAGCCATACCCTCATCCTGGGGACCATGCCCAGTCCCCGCAGCCGTGCCGAGGCCTTTTACTATGCCCACCCGCAGAACCGCTTTTGGCCGGTCATCGCGGCCCTGTACGGCGAGGAGGACCCCAAGACCAGCGAGGGCCGCGCCGAGCTGCTGCTCTCCCACGGTCTGGCCCTGTGGGATGTGCTGGCCAGCTGTACCATCACCGGCGCCGCGGACAGCACCATCCGGGATCCCATCCCCAATGATATCCCCGGCCTGCTGCGCCGGTATCCGGGCATCACTCGCATTGCCGCCACCGGCAGCACCGCCGCACGGCTTTACCGCCGCCTGGTGGAGCCCCAAGCTGGTCTGCCCGCCATCGGGCTGCCCAGCCCCTCCGCTGCCAATGCCCGCACCTCATTCCCGCAGCTGGTGGCCGCCTATCGCGCCGCCCTGCTGTAATATCACTACGGGGGCAGAGAGATTGCTCCCCCTGCCCCCTACATGACCCCCGCGCCGGTTACTGCCCGCGCCCGGGTCTGTTTTTATATTACGCGGCTTTGCCCCACCCGGTGCTTTGCAGGGTTTTCCGCCCATTTGGGCCGTCCTTTCCCTGTCTTTTTCTGGTTTTTGCTGCATCCCGGCACCGGGCGCAGCCCAAACCGTCCTCCGGACGGTTCCAGCGGACCTCGTCCGCTGCGGCGGCTTTGCCGCCGGGGCTGCGCCCGCCCTCTCCCCCTCCGCGCGCTCCCCCTAAACGCACAAAGCCCCCCGCAAGGCTTCCCCTGCGGAGGGCTTTTTCTTTTTTCGGTTTACTTTTCGGCTTACTTGGCGTAATCCACAGCGCGGGTCTCCCGCACCACATTCACCTTGATCTGACCGGGATAATCCATCTCCTCCTCGATCTTCTTGGCAATGTCACGGGCGACAATGACCATCTGGTCATCGCTGATGACCTCCGGCTTGAGAATGATGCGGATCTCGCGTCCCGCCTGGATGGCGTAGGATTTCTCCACACCCTCAAAGGAGGTTGCGATGGCTTCCAGCTTCTCCAGCCGCTTGATGTAATTTTCGAGGTTTTCACGACGGGCACCGGGACGGGCCGCGCTTACGGCATCCGCCGCCTGAACCAGGCAGGCTACCACCGTCTTGGCCTCCACATCGCCGTGGTGCGCCTCTATGGCGTGGATGACCTCGGGGCTTTCCTTGTATTTCTTGGCCAGCTCCACACCAATGGCCACATGGCTGCCCTCTATCTCGTGGGTCAGGGACTTGCCAATATCATGCAGCAGACCGGCACGCCGTGCCAGGGTGGGGTCCAGTCCCAGCTCAGCCGCCATGCTGCCCGCCAGCTTCGCCACCTCTATGGAGTGCTCCAGCACATTCTGGCCGTAGCTGGTGCGGTAGCGCATCCGACCCAGCAGCTTCATCAGCTCGGGGTGCAGGTGGTGTACGCCGGTTTCGATGACGGCGCGCTCGCCGTCCTGCTTGATCTTGGTTTCCACCTCACGGCGGGCCTTCTCCACGGTTTCCTCTATGCGGGTCGGGTGGATGCGCCCATCCTGGATGAGCTTCTCCAGCGAAAGCCGCGCCACCTCACGCTTGACGGGATCGTGGCAGGAAAGGGTGATGGCCTCGGGGGTATCATCAATGATAAGGTCCACACCGGTCAGGTTCTCCAGCGTGCGGATATTGCGTCCCTCACGGCCGATGATGCGGCCCTTCATTTCGTCATTGGGCAGCGGCACCACCGAAACGGTGACCTCCGCCACATGGTCGCTGGCGCAGCGCTGGATGGCGGTGGAAAGGATCTCGCGGGCCTTTTCGTCGCTCTCCTCCTTCAGCTGCTGCTCGTACTGGGTGATCTTCAGCGCCTTTTCGTGGGTCAGCTCGTTCTCCAGCATCTGCAGCATGTAGTCCTTCGCTTGCTCCTTGCTAAAGCCCGAAACCTTCTCCAGCATCTCAAACTGGCTCTTCTTGATCTGCTCGACCTCCTGCAGGCGTTCATCGGCTTCCGCCTGACGGCGCTGCACGGCCTCTTCCTTTTTCTCCAGGTTATCGATCTTCTTATCGAGGTTTTCTTCCTTCTGCTGCAGGCGGTGTTCCTGCCGCTGCACCTCGCTGCGCCGCTCCTTCACTTCACGGTCGGCTTCGCTTTTCATGCGATAGATCTCGTCTTTTGCCTCTACCAGTGCCTCTTTTTTCTTGCTCTCGGCGGTCTTAATGGCGTCACTGATCAAACGCTTGGCTTCCTCCTCGGCGGAACCAAGCTCTGCTTCAGCAACCTTCATTCTATACTTAACGCCCAGAAAAAAGGCGACGACTCCGGCAATCAGTACGAGAGCTACCGCTGCGACTATCACAAGCCACAGTTTCATCTCTACCATTGGTCAGGGTCCATCCTTTCTTATGAATGTATCGTAAAAGTTCCCCCGCTGCGGGGGAGGGGGTAATTGAACAAATAATTTGTAAAGTATCTACAATTATTCCGTTCTATTTTACGCCCCCATCGTCCCTTTGTCAAGGTAAAATACCATCTTTTGTAAAACCGACATAAATTTTTTGTCTATTCGCCCAGCGCTTCGGCCAGCCGCAGTCCCACGCTCTCTCCCTGCGACCCGGGTTTCTCGTCCTCCTCGGCCAATCGCAGTGCCTGCCGCCTTGCGGTGCCCGAAAAAATCTTCGCGCTGTTCGCTTGCTTGATTTTTTCGACCGCTGCGGATGCTCCGCCTCGCTGCATCCGCCACAGGCGGCGCTCGGCTCCGCATCCCCATCCCCCGCGACCCCTTTTATACCGAATTTCATCTCACCTGTCGGCACACCAAAAGGCTCCCCTGTGTAAGGGGAGCTGGCAGCCACAAGGCTGACTGAGGGGTTGACGGCTCCCCTTTACACAAGGGAGGCTTTCGCCGCCAGGTGGCCGCAAATCGTCCCGCGAAACAAACTCATATTCCCAGTAAATCATTCTCTCATTAGCCCAATCCTTATGTAAAATCAGCCCATATTCCTCCAATATTGTAAATTTTCCATTAAAAAAAGTGAAATATTAACCTTTTAACTGCAAAAAAGCGGCCATTTTGCCGTATTAGTGCAGGGGATCTTATCACAAGGAGGAAATTTATGATCATTTGTCAAGTCACCGGGGCCGCCATCACCGTGGCCCAAAATGAACTTCTCACCACCGGCATGGTACAGGCTGTCCCGGTGCGGTTCCGCTTCTCCCCGCAGTGGGCCGCCCTCGATCGCACCGCCGTTTTCACCGCCGGCACCGTCAGCGTCAGCTGCCTGCTGGGGGAGGATAACCAATGCTTCATCCCGTGGGAATGCCTCACCCGCGCGGGCGAGTACCTGCGTGTGGGGGTATACGGCACCCGCGGGGAGAAAATGGTCCTGCCGACAGTCAGCTGCCTGCTGGGGCCCATATGCACCGGCACCCAGCCGGAGGAAAATACCCCCACTGAAGCCACCCCCACCCTCGTCCAAAGCCTGCTTACCAAGGCGGAAGCCGCCGTTTCGGTGGCAGATGCCCTCCAGACCGATGCCGATGCCGGGCTGTTTAACGGCCGGGATGGCAAAGACGGCACCAACGGTAAGGACGGAAAAGACGGCCAAAACGGCGCTCCCGGTGAGACCGGTCCTCAGGGACCAAAAGGGGACCCCGGTGAGACCGGCCCTCAAGGGCCGAAAGGCGATCCCGGCGAGACCGGCCCCCAAGGGCCGAAGGGTGACCCCGGTGAGACCGGCCCCCAAGGGCCAAAAGGGGACCCCGGTGAGACCGGCCCTCAGGGACCGAAGGGCGACACTGGTGAGACCGGTTCCCAGGGGCCGAAAGGCGATCCCGGCGAAGCCGGCCCCCAGGGGCCAAAAGGGGACCCCGGTGAGACCGGCCCGCAAGGGCCGAAAGGGGAAACCGGGGAAGCCGGCCCCCAAGGGCCGAAAGGCGATCCCGGCGAAGCTGCCATTACTTTGGGGAGCATCACCCTTACCGCTGCCGGATGGAGTACCGAGGAACCCTATTCCCAAGCCGCCGCTTTGGCCGGACTGACCGCTGGTTCGCTGGTGGCTCTGCATCCCACCGCCGCCCAGCTGATGGCCTTGCAGGAGGCCGGGGTCACCGCCCTTACCGCTGCCAATGCCAATGGCACCTTGACCGTCTATGCTCTGGGGGCCGCCCCCGCCGCCGATCTGACTCTGCAGGTCACCATCACTGCCACGGGGCAGTAAAGTTTTCCCTTTCCGGCAGCTCACCGGTAGGACGGCAAAATAGCACCCAACCTGCCGCAGCTCATTTTGGGGGAGGCTTCCCTCAAAACACTGTGGGCCTTGCCTCTTTCCCCCAAAAAGTCCCCCCAGCGGAGTACTCCGTTGGGGGGGACTGTAAGGCTTGTATTTTTCTTTGGCTTAGCGGTTGTAAACCTTTCCGATATAGTTCTCCGGCGCCTTGATGGCACCATCGATACGGATCTCGAAGTGCAGGTGCGGACCGGTGGAATTGCCGGTGCTGCCGCTGTAACCGATGACCTGGCCCTGCTTGACATACTGGCCGACCGTAACAATGACATTGGACATATGGGCATAGCGGGTGATCTGGCCGTAGCCGTGGTTGATGACCACCGTTTTACCATAGCCGTAGTTCCAGCCGTAATTGAGGGCGGTGGTAACGGTACCGGCCTTGGAGGCACGGACCGTGGTGCCGAGGGGACAGGCGATATCCATGCCGGTGTGGCCGCCGTAGCTGCCCAGCGAGCCATAGAAGTAGCCGCCATCGGCGGGCCAGATGAACCGGCCGCCGGTGCTCGCAAAATAGTCATCAATGGTCTGGGTGCCGCGGGCAATAACCTGATTGACCGGGTCCTTGAGGCGGGTACGGCTCAGCACCGTTTCGCCCACTCTTACGCCGTCAATGTAGGTGACATCGGCCACCACTTCATCCTGGCCGTAAATACCGGCAGAAATGACGCTGGTATCCCCGATCGGCTTTTTGTTGTTATCCTGGTAGGTAGTGCCGTAACTGACCCGGGCGGTGTAGGTTTCCCGGCGGGTCACCTGGATGCCCAGCTCCACATCCATCTGCACCACCAGCAGTTCCTCATCGCCCTGCAGGGGCACCTGCTCCAACGGGATGAGGCTGATGGTCTGCATGGGGGTGCCGGTGGTGGTTTCGCCGCTTTCGGCGTCCTCCGCCGGCGTGGTGGGATCGGTCGAATCGGCTGTATTATCGGCGGCGGCATCCGTCGGGGCCTCATCGGCCGGGGCTTCCGCCGTTTCATCGGTGATGCCATATTGCAGACGGTACAGGGCATTGTTATCCCCGGCGGCCGCGGCCAGCTCCTCGGCGGCGCCGTCCGGCAGGTCCTCCGGCCAGTACAGCAGGCCCATATACAGCACCATGCCGTTATTGATGGCGGTTTCCAGCGGAGTTTCGCCATTGACGGAAATATCCTCCAGCCGGGCGTTCCACTCCTCGGCCGGGGTACCGGAATCGGGCAGGATGACCGAATCGGGATCGTAGCCCAGCTGCTGCTGCCGCAGGGCGGTGAGGTACTCCTCCAGCTCCATATTGAGGTCGTACATCTCCTCCAGCGTCAGGCCGTAGCGCTTGGCGATGGCTTCGATGGTCTCGCCGGGGCGGGCGGTGTAGCTGCGGCGCAGCTCCTTATTGCTGCGCAGGTAACTTTGCAGATTGGAAACGGTCATGAGCGAGCTAACGGGATAAACGCCGTCCTCCAGCCGGATATTTTTGGTGAACCGCACCGTTTCGTGCTCTTCCCCGGTGCGGTAGTTATTCAGCACCTTATCCATGTAGAGCAGGAACTCATTGCCGTCCTCCAGGGCGCCGAGGAACTTGCCCTCCAGATAGAAGCCGGAGGCATCCACCAACTCATTGCCGGAGGAGCGCATGATGGCATCGGTAAGTTCTTCCTTGGTCAGGAGGTCCTTTTCCTTGGCAACAGCCAAAGAAAGGGTGGGGATGGTATCCTCCGGCGGGATGTATTCCTCATTGATGAGGCGAGCCAGCATGGCATCCCGTGCCTCGTAAAAGTCGCTTTCCTGGGCGATGTAGCCGATGGACTCGCCGTTATACTCCACCCGAAGGGCAAAGGTAAACTGATTGAAGAAGGCGATGGCGCCGGCCAGAATGGCCAGGCCGAAGATGGGTGCAAAGAAATTGGCGATGCGGTTTAAGGGGCGGGCCACTGCCCGGCTGTAATCCCGCCAGGCCTCCCGGCGGCCGGCTTTCCCTTCCGGGGTCTTATCCCGCAGGGCGGCGGCCAGCTCGGCTGTTTCATCGTGCAGGATGCGGTAGGGGAACAGCACCTCATCGGCGAAGTGCTCCGTCCGGCGGACGACCTTAAAGCGCAGGCTCCGCCACAGGATGGGCACCCGGGCCCGGACACGGCCGTACACATGACCGATGCCCCGGCGAATGGCATAGTATTCCCGCAGCAGCTGCATGCCGATGTAGGCGCAGCCGCGCTCCATGCTCTCGAAGGATTCCGCCAAAGTGGGGCGTTTTTCCCTGGGCTTTGCATTCTTTGCCTTGGCGGGGGCTTTCTTCCCCTGCTTCGGCCGGGATTTTTTCTTCTTTTTCTTCGGCTTCTTGGGGGCCTTTGGCTCCTGGGATTCCGGGGATTCCTGGGGTTCGGCAGGGGCCGGCTCGGCTGCCGGCTCCGCGGCGGGTTCCTCCCGCTGGGAGGGCTGCCAGCCGTTGGTTTCCGTCGCTTCCGGAGCGGGCTGCTCCGCCGGTTCCTCGACGGGTTCCGGGGCGGGGGCAGTTTCGGGTTCCTGCTGTACAGGACTCTTTTTCTTTTTGGGCTTTTTCTGCTTCTGCTTTTTGGGCTTGCGGGAAGCGAGGATCTCCCGGCCGACTTCTGCGGCGGCTTCCGAGGCCTCGAAGTACTGCATGGCAGCGGCGGTATCCACCGGCTCGGCTTCGGGTTCCGGCTCATTCTGCGGGGTTTGAAGGCTCTTATTTTCTTCTGTCATGGGGCATCCTCCTTCCTTGCGTATTAACACAGCTTAGTATTATAGCAAAGATTTACGGTTTTGTCCAGCCCGGGGCTTTTGGGTGGAGCCAAGGGCGGACTGCCGATGCTGCCAGTATACCACCATGGGCGGGGGATTTCTTGTTGCTTTTGTAAACGGAATGTGACGGTTGGGGGAAAACTGGGTGAGGGGCCGGGGCCGGCAGCAGGCCGCTGCAAGCCGCAAATTGGGCGGGCCGC
>ERZ791919.3312-NODE-3312-length-10194-cov-6.800276_pt1 | contig 10194 bp, 8 predicted proteins | sample MGYA00510137_ERZ791919 | MGnify/ENA primary metagenome ERZ791919 (study PRJEB30046, sample SAMN00792059) | human gut metagenome | study: EMG produced TPA metagenomics assembly of the A metagenome-wide association study of gut microbiota in type 2...
AATAGAAGAAGAATTTCAAAATAAAGAACGCGCTCGCCGAGCGGTTTGCCGCCGTGAGCGGCTACGCCTGCGAGGACACGCCCTACGCCTCCGGCTTTGCCGGATATAAGGACTGGTTCATTCAGAATTTTGACCGCCCCGGCTACACGATCGAATGCGGCCTCGGCGAAAACCCGCTCCCGCTCTCACAGTTTGAAAGCATCTGGAGCGCCAACCTAGGCATCCTCACCCTCGCCGCGCTGGGGATATAGACAAAGAGGGCGTGCCGCAGCGAATTGCGGCACGCCCTCTTTTATGCAATTTCTTTGTACCGCGTAAAAACGTACTCATAGACTTTCTCGCGGTATTCCGTAATGTCGTCGTTATTATAGCATTCCGGCAGCGTCTCCCAGAGAACATCGCGGATCAGCGTATCGACAACCGCCCGCGTTTCCTGCTTATCCGTCCAATGATCCAGTTCAGAGATTTTCGTCTTGATTTTTCGGAGAAGATCCGACGCCGCCGTCTTGAGCTTTTTAATATCGTTTTTGCTCAAATCATCACGGAACAGCATGTCGTACAACGAAAGCTCTTCGTCACTCGCAAAGCCCTCCCGCGCGTAGCGCTGCTCCTCCCGGCTCATACGATCGGCGAGATCCATCAGATCCAGGAAGGTCTTTTCGATCGTCGCTCTGTCCTGCTCGCCGTTGTAGCTCTGGATAATCTCACGGTATCGTTCGTAGTAATCGATGCGCTTCGGATTGGCAAACACCATTTTGTCTAGTTGCCGCCGGATCGCCTCATCCAGATCGCGCATGAGCAGGTTCTTCCGCCGGGTTTTGGCAAACTCGCGGCGGAGCAGATCAAAGTCGATGGCGCTGATGTCGAAACGCGGCGGCGCGGTTATGGCGTTTGGCTGCTGCGGCTCAATTTCCACATAATCGTTAATGATGGCGTTGATCTCCACCATTAAGTCGGTCGTATCGGTATGCTTTCTCTTTTTTTGCAGCATACCGTAAATGGCCGCAATCGCCTCACATTGCCTGCGCATATGTCCGGTTACGTCGTCTCGATCCGTATATTTCATCAGGCGCTTCAGTTCCGAGGCATAGGTCGAAAACGATTTCTTATCCTCAACGGAACCGCACACGGCGTTGGCGGCATCCTGCAAATACGAAAGCTTCGCAAAACCTTCTGCTGCGATCAACAGACCCAGATCGATCTTCCGTTCGGAGAGAAACGTTTCCGTTTTGGCAACCGTGTCGCCGATCCGCGCGATCAGTTTCTCTTTATCCACTGTCGGGTCAGCACCGCCGAGGCCGCCGGCATTTGCCGTATAGTCTGCAAGCGCTTTTCGCAGCGCTTTTACAATGCCTATGTAATCAATGATCAGACCGTTGCTTTTCCCCTCTGCCACGCGGTTGGCACGGGCGATGGTCTGCATCAGCGTATGCGCTTTCAACGGCTTATCCAAATACAGGCAGGACAGGCACTTGACGTCAAACCCGGTGAGCCACATGGCGCAGACAAATACAACGCGGAGCGGATTGCCGGAATCCTTAAACTCTTTGTCCAATTCGCGGTTTTCCATCTTTTCGCGGTGCGTCTTGATATCCAGTCCCCATTTTCTGAAGGTCTGTATTTCGTTTTGCTCCTGCGAAATGACGACCGCCATTTCCGTTTCCTGCATCCAGCGCAGCTTGCGTTCCAGCTCCTGCGCCTCCTGCTGCGTCGCCGACTTAATCTTTGCCTTGAGATTTTGAATTTCCGCTTGCCAATATTCCTGCACGAAGTTATACATGCGCACGCAGGTCACTTTATTCAGGCAGACAAACATCGCCTTGCCGCTCGTCCAGAGATCGGAGTAGTGGCCGGCAAAGTCTTTGGCAATAGACCGCAGACGCGGCTCCGCCGTCAGCAGATGGATCTCCTTGGCGAACTCCGATTCGAGCTTATCCTGCTGATCCACGTCGAGATCCGCGTTTTCTATGGCGTCCAGAATCCGATTTGTGATCTCCGGGTTGTGAAGGTCAAGGATCTTCTCTCCGCGGTTCTCGTAATACAGCGGGACAGTCGCGCCGTCCTCCACGGCTCGCTTGAAGTCATAGATCGAAACATAGCCGCCAAAGGTGCGGGCGGTGATGTTGTCGCTCGACAAAAGCGGCGTTCCGGTAAAGCCGATGCGCGCCGCCGTCGGCAGCAGCTTCATCATGTTATCGGCAAAGATACCGTATTGGCTGCGGTGCGCTTCGTCCGACATGATGATAATATCGTGGTCAGGATAGATCGGCGCGGCGTCGGGCTTATTGAATTTCTGGATCAGCGTAAAGATGAAGCTGGGATTCCCTTTCAGTTTCTGCACGAGATCGTCCCCGCTCGCGGCGATAAACTGCGCTGCTTTGGTTTTTCCGAGCAGCCCGCAGTTTTCAAACGTGTCGCTGATCTGCTTGTTCAGCTCGTCGCGATCCGTCAAGATCACGAACGTCGGCGAACCGGCAAATTTTCGCCGAATCTTCTGCGCGAGGAACACCATGGAATAGCTCTTGCCGCTGCCCTGCGTATGCCAGAACACGCCGAGCTTCCCGTCGTTCAGCTTGCGGCCGGCATAGGCCTTCACCGCCTCGTTCACGCCGAGATACTGGTGGTTGCGGGCAAGGATCTTTGCCGTGCGCCCGCCGGAGTGGTCGTAAAGGATAAAGTTTTCCAGAAGATCGAGGAAGTTTTCCTTCCTGCAGATGCCGCGCAGCATCGTTTCCAGCGCAACGCTGCCGGGGTCGGACTCTGCCAGACGCTTCCACTCGTGGAAAAACTCGTATTTGCTGCCGAGTGTGCCGATCTTCGCCTCCGTGCCGTTTGAGAGCATCAGAAAGGCATTGTAGTAGAAAAGCTGCGGGATCGTATCGAGATAATCGGTGTAATTGTCCTCATAGGCGTTCTGCACGTCCACGGTATTCTTCTTGAGCTCCACGAACAGCAGCGGGATACCGTTTACGAAGCCGACGATGTCCGTCCGGCGGCGGTAAAGGTCGCCTTGAATTTTCAGCTCCTTGATGGCGAGAAATTCATTATTCTCCGGGTTTTGAAAGTCGATCACCGCGGCTCGCTTCGTTTCCGGCTGACCGTTCGGCTTTTTCACCGCAACGGGAATGCCGTCCCGAATGAGAAAGTACTTTTCCTCGTTGACTTGCAGGAGGGACGCCGTGGAAAGGCGGCTTTCCAGCGTTTTCTGCGCCTCGGAAAGCTGCGAATCCGTCATCCACGGGTTGAGCCGCCGCAGAGCATTCTGAAAATACCGGGTCAGCAGTATCTCGTGATAGCTTGTCCGCCCAAACGTGCCGTTTTTGCCGAGCACTTCCGTATTGTAAGCGAACTGCACATCCCAGCCGAGCTCATCCCGGAGCAGATCCCCGGCGCTTTTCTGCACGAGGATGTTTTCAGAATAGTCGTAGCTCATTTCTTCACCGCCTAATTTATTGCATGAATAATATCGAGTTTTAGTTCTTCATCTGTTTCGTATGTTCCATCCATAACAGCGATGATGATTCGATGGAGCAAATCTTTATCAATTTTCCCCGCCGCAACTTGATAGCTGATGTTTTCCATAACTGTAAAAAACGATTTGGCCACAGCCATATACCCATTAAAAAGGAGAAATTGAGCGCTTAATGTTATTGCCAGACGCTTATTGCCATCAGCAAAGCAGTGGAATTCACACACGCAGAAAAACAGGTGTGTCAGCTTATCATCGAAAGTTGGGTAGTAATCATCGTTCTGGATGTTTTGAAGAACGCTTTCTAAGCGGCCAAGATCAAAATGCTCATATGTACCGCCGCCGCTGTATGCTATGGTTTTTGCATGAATTGCTTTTGCCTGTTCAAGCGTGAGATAAACAATCCCATCCATTTACTCGCGCTCCTTAAGTCTCTTTAAAACGGCTTGATTTTCTTGCATTAACCGCTCAAGCACATCACCCGAAGCACCAAGGAATTTTTGGTATTCGTCTTTGTCAAGGGGCTGAATATATTCAGACAGCTGATAGTGAAAAGCATCCCGCAACGCCATGTCTCGACTGGCCATTTTCACGCGGCCGCGCTGAATCAACGGCTTCCATAGTGCCATGTTTTCAAACTCCCGAAAGAGTTCTTCTGTTTCATTATATGAAAGGGCGCGGCCAAGCTCCTCACTTTTTCTTCTGATTGCATCCGCCAAGCCGCTCTCGTATGCTGCGACGATATCGAGAATCTCACTATAAAAAGTGTCTCTTACTTTTTCGCTCGCCTTCAAATCCAGAATCTTTTTGTATTCCTTTGCCTTTTCCTTGAAAATACTAATATAGATCAAATCCGTAAAGTGCGCGTATTTATAACGATTATCTTCAACGCAATTTTTTAATGCATCCGTAAACTGCCTACGATAATTATCCTCCTGCAAAGAGGAAAACACAAAATCTTTATCGCGTTGGTTGATGTATTTTGTTCCACCGCCGGTTTTCCGGTTAATCAGATCAATCACGATATCCAGCATAAGCTGCCGCAGTGCACGAGCTTTCTCACTCTCCGACAGGAGCATTGCCATATTGAGAAACGCGCGAAAATCAAAGACTGTCATGGACCGGATTTTGTGACCGACATTAATGTCGGTCGCAAAAGCACTGTCATATGCCGAAATAAAGGATTCCAGTTTTTTTCCTTTCAGGATTTCCATTCCGTTTGCTTTCAGCTCATCGCTGAAACTGCTGATATACCGTTCAATTGTACGGATATCCACGTCAAAGAAAGCAGCAACTAATTCCTTTGTAAGGTAAAGCCTTTCATTCCACGGAACGCTTCTAATTTCAATAGAATCTTGTATTTCTTCAACAGCGAGATCGTTATTCAATATATTTTGTCTGTCAAGGCGGGACGAAGTCAGATCTTTCGCCACTGTATGAAACCTCCTTATGTTTTAGTTTTCTGCGCTTAAATGAGAAACCATCTTTCTGGGCACCCAACGGGTACTACCCATTTCAATTCCAGTTCCCACAAACGCCTGGTGCTCTTCTGCACGAGGATGTTTTCAGAATAGTCGTAGCTCATGGTGTCACTTCCTTATTGTCTTTCCAGATGCAAAATTCATCGTTCATCTTCGTGATGATTAACACCATCAATTTCAGCAACTGTATGTAATCGGTTTGTTGCTCGGTCTCATTTGTTGAATATGTACTATGAATGTATTTATTTCTCAAATCTAACCCGTCACTGAATTTTGATTTATTCAGTATATAATCTAAATAATCTGCTTCTGGTTGTGAAAACAAAGTAGCTTTTCCCCTCAAATCCCCCAACTCAATCATGTGGTCAATTTGAGATATCCAGGAGTCGTGCCAACATAAACACAGAGCATCGTGTTCATATAGATCCTTCAAAATTTTCACTCTCGGATTCGAAAGTTTCACAATCTCCGCGTCGTCAATCCAAAGACTCCCCCGCTGCACCAACCATTCCAAAGACGTTGTTTGGAATGGCTCAAAATCACTCTCTCGCATCTCTTCGCCGCTCAAAAGCTGGAACAACGTCGCATACTTCGATTTCGTTTTTTCTGTATATCCCAATAGCGCTTGATCGGAAAACAGCGCGAACATTTCTTTTTCTATATCATCGCTGGCAGCATACGCATATTTTTTTGTAAGTAGGCTTGGAACGCTTTCAAATACTACATGTTCTGAAGACATTTCAAACAGTTCTCGATCAATTGAACCATTCAGCACAAACATTCGGAATTGTTTTAATACGCCGTCCATTTCAGATGCCAGATTGCGGCATTTTTCAATATACGTCGCCGTGGACGAAGAAGTATTCATGCTGAAGCCTACAACACCAAACTCCTCCGGAAGGTACTTTTCGAAAAACCACTTGAAAACATCTTCTAAATTGATGACATGCGCTGCGAGAAAATCACAATATAAAGACATCTGCGCATTGGACATTGCGCTCATCATATTGAACTGACTTCCGCATCTATAAAACTTGATTCCGTCAACAGCAAAAGCGCGCTCAATTGCGCCAATGTCTGATTTAACCGAAACAAGCTTGCTTCGCCCTTGCCAGTCGATCATTTCGAAAACATATCTGAAGTTATGCAGAATTAATGGATAATCCAAAGTCTTTTCAAGCCATCCGACATTATATGAAATAAGAAATTTTGACCCCTCACGATTGCATGTCTTTAGTTCGTCCTGTTGCCGAAAGCCTACTCCTACTCCATATTCAATGCTCGTTGCCTCGGCGGAATGGTCTTGCCAAAATTTTTTGATTGCCCTCTTTGCCTCTAACCGAAGGCTGTCACTAATAGGGCATTCCGCTGAACTTTGAGACTTATAAATAAGCTGCAACAGATTTGCATTTACATTATCACCGTGGACATAACGAAGAAATATCTCTTCAAATTCAGCGGGCTTAAATGATTTAGGCAAATAGCAAACGCTTTTGTTTTTCTCTAAAAACTTCGAGGCAAGAATGCGAACCGTCTGATCCGAAATGCGTAGCACCTCGGCAAATTCTTCATCGTAGTGCCCTACCAGTTCTTTATGTGTAAGCAACTTATAAAGCGTCGTTTCTGGCTTATTAAGATAACCTCTCATTACTTCAGACGAAATTCTTTCATAAACCTTAAATTTAACAAACAGTTTCCAGAAATCATCCAAGTATATTATAGAAACACTTTCCTGCGTTTCCACAAAGGAGGAGTTATCAATTTTTCCAAAGCGACGGCCAAGTATTGGCTCAAATTGCTTAACCAGCGCACAATACCGTTTATGTATTTCATCCGTCCACGAAGTTAACGCTGCTCCTGTTTCAATCAGCTGCTGAATATTATATAATTCCAAGACTTTATTGATATCGTTATAATCGCCATCAGCATTAAACGAAGCGAGTGTCGGTTCAGCTTTCTGCAACGCCCAGGCGCTGCCAAAGTCTTCTTTACTATAGAATTTGACGCCATCGTATTCAGGTCGCATGCAGTTACCTCCGTTTCATTAGAGTTCAATTTCTCCGCTCATTAGTTTGGGAAGCAAGCGATCACGCGCTTCTGTTAATATGATATTCTGTCTCGCTTTCGTTTTAATTTGCTCCATGATTGGAGAAACTGAAGCCTCAAACATATTCAAAACATCCTGTGTTGGCGCAATTAGGCAAATGCTGTCAAATGTTTTTACAATAATGGTGTTGAATACGCCTCCATTCGACATAGTTTTCAGTGCTGCGACTTCGTTTTTTAACGAAAAGAACAGATAGTATGGTGAATTCAGCTCATCGCACTTCAACGCATAACAGGACTGATTCATCGCCATGGGAACAGCCAAAATTGTTGTCTTTCCAACCGTCCCTCTCGCCGTGATAATAATTGTGTTTACCGGATAAAGCTGGCTATTGCAGTTATCCAAACCGGATTGGCTAATATGCGTAATTGTATCAAATGCAAAAAATGAATCGTCACTATCTTTGGGTGTATAGAACGGAATATTACCATTATAAAACTCTTTTACATCCGTCTTCGGCGTACCGCCACCCATAATAGACGTGGTGTCAGAAAACTTATATTTCCTCCACCCTTCGGGAACGCCGTCTGTGATTTTCGTGTTCTCGTGGCCGGGGAAACGGAGGTCTACGAACCACTCCTTATACAGCCGCTGCGCCGCTTCCTCCAATAGTTTGATTTGTTTCTGGTTGTTTTCAATCAAATCATCGTAGGCAGATAGAATATCAACCACTTTCAGCATATATGATTCGTCCGTAATTGGAATCTGGAGCGAACGAAGTTGCTTGAGAGAGAGGAACTGTTGACTCGATCCTTTTTGATTGCCAGACATGTGTCCTTGCGCGTCAGGGGAACTTAGGTAATAGGCCAGCCACTTTCCCTTTAGTTCACAGCCCGCACACTTAAATAGTGCAACGTTTTTTATTGCATAATTAGGCTGATTTCTTACAACTGCTGCTTCGCCGACGGTGCCTATCATTGACATAATTACATCCCATTGTTCGACTAAGCTGCGCGCGTTGATTTTCTTGTAGTCCTCTTCAGAGATATAATAAGCATCGACTGGGGTAATTTGGCCATTCTTAATGTGCTTGCTTGTTAAAAGTTTATAGCCAGTTTCGGTCTGCTTAGGTGTATCATGGGTACCATCTCTGACAGATTCGCAAAACTCGTCAGCGCGAATTGTTTTCCACTTCACAGCCCCATCTCCTCCAGATTCTTGGAGATGGTCTGCATCAGTTCGTTGGACTCCGCCTGCAATTTCAGCAGTTCCTGATGAATCTCCGTCATGCGCTCGGCAAAATCCACACCGTCATCCTCGACCGCCGCAACGCCGACATACGTGCCGGGCGTCAGAGAATAGTTTTTCTCCGCGATCTCCTCACGGCTTGCCACCCTGCAAAGGCCGGGAATATCCCGATATTCCCCGTTACCAAATTTTTCCGTAAGCCAGATCGCCTCGTCCAAAACCTGCAAATCGCTTTGCAGCATGGAAACATACTGGTCGGAAACCGCCTGAATGCTTTTCCTGTCCTTTTTGCTGGCAGCTTCCAGTTTTTCCTTGCAATCCCTTTTTTCGTCCTCGATTTCCGAAACGAGTGTATCTCTCATCTCCGCAAAATCGCCAATGCCCCGGATATCGGCAAACACGCGCCGCGCTTCTCTCCCGATGATATACTCTTTGCATGTCCGGAAATACCGGATGTATTCCTCCAGCAGCGACGTATATTTCTCCGTCTCTCCCCGATACAGCCACACGATCGCGTTCAGGTTTTTGAGCTGCCACTCGCTCCACTCGTTCAGCGTGCGGTCTACGACCGTATAATAATTCCGCGCGTCGATAAAGAGCACCTTGTCCCGGATGCTCTCCGTTTTGCCCTTGTCGAAAAACCAGAGCGAGCAGGGCAGACTTTTGGTATAAAAGAAGTTGTTGCCGACGCTGACCATCACATCCACATGGCCGGTCTCCACCAGTTTCCGGCGGATATCGCGATCCTTGCCGGAGCTGTCGGTGGCGGAGGACGCCATAACGAACCCGGCACGGCCGTGCTCGTTCAGATAACTGTAGAAATAGGAGATCCAGAGATAGTTGGCGTTGCCGACTTCCTTGTTTTTATTCACGCCCGGCATGCCGAACGGCAGCCGCCCGGCGCTCTCGCACGATTCGGCTTTCACCTTGTCCACGTTGAACGGCGGGTTGGCCATCACATAATCGCAGCTGCCGACAAGTCCGTGCGCGTCGTGATAAAAGGTGTTGGCCTCGTCGCCGGAGCGGATCACGCCGGTCAGTCCATGCACCGCCATGTTCATCTGGCAGAGCTGCGCATTATACTCCACCTTTTCCTGTCCATAGAACGTCATGGCGCTGTTGGCGTTCATGCCCGCCTGATTGACAAAATCGCCGGACTGGATGAACATGCCGCCGCTGCCGCAGGCAGGGTCAAGCAGCACGCCGCCCTTGGGTTCCAGCACGTTGACGATCATTTTTACCAGAGATTTGGGCGTGAAAAACACACCGTCGTCCGAGGCGATGTTCTTGGCAAATTTATTGAGGAAGTATTCGTAGATACGCCCGATAACATCGCCGCCGACTTCGTCGAGCGCGCTGTTATTGAAAATGCGGAGCAGCTCGGAGAGGATCTCGTCGGAAAAGTCGGTATAGGTTTTCGGCAGCACACCGGTGAGCTGCTCGCTCTGTTCCTCGATCAGGGACATGGCATTGTTCACCGCTTCGCCGAGGCTGTTCATGGTGTGTCCGTCTTTATTCTTGATCCCGGCTTTCGCGATGTTTTCCGGCAGGCTCAGCAGATAGCTGTACTGCGCTTCCCGCGGGAGAAAGAGCGCGCTTTTCGCCACAAAATCGTTGGCCTCCACGGGCATCACGCGGCCGCCGCGGGACGGACGGTTTTTCAGTATCTCTTCTTCCACCAGCTTGAAACGGCTGTAGGCGTATCGAAGAAAAATCAGCCCGAGTACCGGCATGCAGTACTGGTTGGACGTCAGCTTGGAGCCGGAGCGCAGAAGGTCGGCAGATTCCCAGAGATCGGATTCCAGTTTGCGGATATTTACCATGTTGTTCACCTATATCTTTCAAATGTCCGCCGTGTGTGCCACAATCCGACGGTTTTGTAATATTTTATTATATCGTATGCTCACAAAAAAGACAACGTTCGAGCATAAAAATCCCGCTGCCGAAGC
>ERZ791919.3313-NODE-3313-length-10194-cov-5.470658_pt1 | contig 10194 bp, 8 predicted proteins | sample MGYA00510137_ERZ791919 | MGnify/ENA primary metagenome ERZ791919 (study PRJEB30046, sample SAMN00792059) | human gut metagenome | study: EMG produced TPA metagenomics assembly of the A metagenome-wide association study of gut microbiota in type 2...
TTTCTTTTCTGTCTGAGAAAAGAAACGCCTGCAAAGAAAAGGCAGACTCGGGGTTTCACCCCGAGACCCCGCAACGCCGCGCCGCAGCACATAGCCCGCGGCTCTCATTTAGTTACTCGGCACATTCGCCCGTAAACTCGCTTTGCTCAAACAATACGGGCTCGTGCGTCTTGCTGCGCAAGCCGTTCCCTCGCCAGTCACCGTCAGATATCAAACACTTCGGCGCGGCTATTGGAAGCTTGATTATAAAGACAAGTCGGCAGTCCACTTCTACTTTGTAAAAATTCGTGCTAATCAAATCAACAAATCCAAGTTTATCAAACCGATAAACTTGGCACGTCTATGCACCTTACAGAAACAAAAACGACCTATGAGCCATAGATCGTTTTTATATTCTATAAGCACCCCGCCAAAAATCAATGGGGAAAATTATTCATCAAACAGACCGTCCATGAGTTCGAGAGCTGCTTTGCGGCGGCGTTCTTCTTCCTCGCGGTCGAGCACGAACGAGCCGTCCGGCAGACGGCGCAGGACATTGCCCTCGCCCGCTCCGTCGGGGAGCAGAGCGCGGCTGATATTGACCATTGTTTCGCCGTCTTTTTCGCAGACTGCGTAGTTTTCTTCGATACGATCGATGGCGTAATATTCCATTATTCCGCCTCCTTTTTTACTTCTCAGCGGTCTTGTTATCCGGGAAAGCCGTTGAAAGATGCTCGCCGTCCGAGCCGACAACTATCGTGCCTTTTATATCCGTGCGCTCATATGGAATATTGTATTTCTCAAGCTTTTCTATAGTCTCCTTATGCGGATGACCGTAGTCGTTATCCTTGCCGCAGGAGATGAGCGCGAGCGACGGAGAAACGACTTTGAGGAACTCCTCGCTCGTCGATGTGCTGCTGCCGTGGTGACCGAGCTTCAAAACATCGGCTTTGATATCCGCGCCGTTTGTGAGAATCTTCTTCTCGCTCTTCTCCTCGGCATCGCCCGTGAAGAGGAACGAATTCTTGCCGTAGACAACCTTCATCACTACAGAGGCATTGTTGAGATCCTCAGGCGTGCCGACGGGTCCGACTATAGTTATCTTTGCGTCGCCGAGGGTATAGGTATCGCCCGCCTTGGCGGATATCACCTTGGCGCCGGACGCTTTAATAGCCTTTATGAGCTTCTGATATATCGAAGTTGTGGGGACAAGGGAGTTCGGGAGCTTCGGCATGATAATATTATCGACCTTTATCCCCTCGATGACCTTGGGCATACTGCCGATATGGTCGGAATGGGGGTGGGTGGCGACTATGTAATCGAGCTTTTCGACGGAGTTCGCCTTGAGATAATCAAGTATCGTCTGATCGTTGCCGCGCTCGCCCGCATCTATCAGCATGGCGTGGTCGCCGCTCTTGACTAAGATGCTGTCGCCCTGACCGACATCTATAGCATGGACGGTGAACGGCTGGTTGAGTGCGTCGCCGCTCTGTATCGTCTGCTCATTGTCCGAGAGCAGCTCGCCCCATGTGGGGATATCGAACGGGAGATTCATATAGGGCGCGAAGGTTATCAGCAGCGCGACGGCTATCACGACTGCGGTGACGATTATCTTCGTGCGCTTGTTCTGTGCGGCGGAGCCGCTTTTTCTCTGATTTGCCATAATTTCCTCCGATCAGGTCTCGTCGTCTGCGGGAGCATCCGACATGGCACATTTTTCCATCCACTGCTGTTTGGTTATAAGCACCTGACGGGGCTTGCTGCCCTCGAACGGTCCGATGATACCCTTGCTCTCGAGTTCGTCCATGAGCCTTGCGGCGCGGGCATAACCGAGCTTCAATTTGCGCTGGAGAAGAGTTGTTGAAGCCATTTTGGCATCGAGCACAACCTCGACGGCGTTCGGGAACATCTCGTCGCCCGGCTCCTCGCCGTCTTCGCTGCTCGCGGCGCTGCTCTTCTTGCTCGAGCCCGCTATTGCGGCCTGCCTGTTTATCTCGTCCATAATGCCCTCATCGTACTCCGCCTCGGCGTTGTGCTTGATGAAGTCGGCAACATCCTCGACCTCTTCGTCGGAGATGAAGCAGCCCTGGATACGGGTCGGCTTGTTTGCACCGATGGGGCTGAAGAGCATATCGCCGTTGCCGATAAGCTTCTCCGCGCCGGACATATCGAGTATCGTTCTCGAATCGACCGACGAAGAAACGGAGAGCGCAATTCTGCTGGGGATATTCGCTTTGATAATACCCGTGATAACATCGACGGAGGGGCGCTGAGTCGCTATGACAAGATGCATACCTGCGGCACGCGCTTTCTGAGCGAGGCGGCATATCGCATCCTCGACTTCATTCGGCGCGACCATCATAAGATCGGCAAGCTCATCGATGAAAATGACTATCTGATGCATCGGGCGCAGTGACTTGTCGCGCTCGGCTAACTTGTTATATCCTCTTATATCGCGGACATTCTTCTCGGAGAGTATCTTATATCTGTTCTCCATCTCGTTGACCGCCCATGTGAGAGCGCCCGAAGCCTTGCGCGGATCGGACACGACGGGCACGGCAAGATGCGCGATGCCGTTATAGACCGTGAACTCGACCTGCTTGGGGTCAATCATCAGAAGCTTCACTTCGTCGGGAGTCGCGTTATAGAGAATGCTGACTATCATTGTGTTCAGGCACACGGATTTACCGGAACCCGTAGTACCCGCTATGAGCAGATGCGGCATCTTCGCGAGATCTGCGCAGACGGCGTTGCCCGCGATATCCTTGCCGAGGACGACATTGAGCTTGCTCTGGGCGTTCTTGAACTGCGGGGTTTCGATTATCTCGCGCATATAGACCATCGAACGCAGCTTGTTGGGCACCTCGATGCCTATCGCCGCCTTGTTCGGAATAGGCGCTTCGATTCTTATTCCCGACGCGGCAAGGCGCAGGGCGATATCATCCGCAAGGTTGGTTATTTTATTTATTCTGACGCCCGCGTCCGGCTGAAGCTCATATCTCGTGACGGACGGACCGCGGCTTATCTCAGTTATCTTTGCGTGGACATTGAAGCTTTCGAGCGTGTCGAGCAGCTTCTGCGCGTTGGATTTGAGCTCATCGGAGAAATTATCGTTGCCGTCATGGATGGGCTCTTTGAGGCAGGTTATCGGCGGCTTGCGATAAGTCGGCTGACTCTCGATAACAGGCTCTTCCTCGTCCTCCTCCGGCACATCGGGCACGGGATCGGGCTCTTTGACGGGCGGGAGCTCCGGCTCTTTCTTCTTCGGCTTCTCGGGCTCGGTGGGCTTCTTGCTTATATCGAGCATTTCAAGCTCGTCTTTCGCGCTCTCGGTCGGCAGAGGCGGCACGCAGGCGGGTCTGCCGTCCACAACGGCGGCGGCCTTTGACACGCCCTCGGCTATCTTCGCAGTCGCCGACGCAGCGTTGACGCGGTTGACTATATCATCGATGCCGACATCGGCCTGAACCGGCTTGCGCGGGAACACGGTGGGCTCGGGGCCTTCATCGGCGGCGGATTTTTTGCGGCTCTTTGCAGCAGCTGCAGGCGTATCAGTCGGCAGAGGCGGCACGGGGAACGGACGGGGGCTGACATAGGGCTCCTCCGCTTTTTTCTCCCTGCGCTTGTCTCTCGACGGCGCTCTCTCCTGCTCATCTCTGACGCGCTGCGCTCCGCGCTCAAGGCGTTCGTTGGTATCCTCGCTCATGCGCTTTATGGGCTTGGCGATAGATGTACCGAGGCGGGACAGAGTGAGTCCCGTGAGGAACATTATGCTGACTATCAGCAGGATAATATTTATTATCGCCGCGCCGACCTTGCCCGCCATTTTGGCAAGCAGTCCGCCGACGAGCGCACCGAGCGCGCCCGCACTCGGGAATGTGTCATAATCCCTCCACGCGGTCTTTATCTGATCGCCGAGGGTCATGAGCGAGAAGTATTCCGACGGGTTCGAGAAAATATGTATCGCCGAGCACAGCAGCAATATTGATATCCCGACGCCGATAAGATTCGACGATATCGAGCCGAACGTCTTGTTCATGGCGAGCATGACCGAGACATAAATGAGCATGACGGGCCAGATATATGTACACGTGCCGAACACGCCGAACATAAAATTATGCACGGCGCGCCACGCGCTCTCGCCCTCGATAAACGCCATGGCTATGAGCAGAGCCGCGACAGCCATGAGCGCGATAGCCGCTTTCTGGCGGCGCGAGGACTGCTGCTCGGGAGTCTGCTCGACAGGCTCTTTTGCAGCCGCAGGCTTTGAAGCCGGGGCTTTTTTTGGCATTGTAGTTGTTGTTTTTTTCTTCTTAGCGGCCGTTGACTTTGCCGCAGTCTTTTTCGCAGCCATTAAGGCCCTCCTTAGAAATTTGAACGAACTTATCTGACCTTTTCAACTATGCCGGCGATGATAACAACAACGCCGAGGACAAGGCAGTAGTAACCGAAAATTTTGAACTTATCAATTTTGACGAGCCACTCGAGAGCCTTTATCGCGGCAAAGCCGACGACGGCGGCGGTGACAACGCCTATAATAACGGGCAGGATATCTATCTGCTCGCCGAGGGCTACGGCGTCCTTTATCTCCATGACATTGGCGGCAAGGATAGCCGGTATGCCGAGGATAAACGAATAGCGAACCATATACTCTTTTGAAACGCCGCAAATCATACCGGTCGAGATGGTCGAGCCGGAGCGCGAGATGCCGGGGAATCCGGCGGCGAAAGCCTGAGCCACGCCGACGGCAAGCGCGGATTTCGCGCCTATCTGGGGACGAGCTTTGACCTTCTTTGCGCGCCATGAGCCGACGAGCAGGAGAGCTGCGGTGAAGAGGAAGCAGACTCCCTCGACCAATATATCATTGTCATCGGCAAGACCGCCGAGAACATCCATGATGCGTCTGTCGCCGCCGACGGGAATGAGCAGGAACAGCAGAGGCACGCAGGAGATAACGAACATGAAGAGCATACGCCTGTTCTCGTTCATCTCGCTCCACTTGAACTTGCCGGTGAAGATATCTTTTATAGTGCTGAAAAATTCAACGATGAGACCCCATATGGTCTTGTAATAAACGACGAACACGGCTATCAGAGTGCCCATATGTAACAGCACCGTGAAGAGCAGCGAGCTTGTGCCGCCGACATTGCCGAAGAAGTGCTGAAAGACCGAGAGATGCCCGCTCGATGAGATGGGCAGGAATTCGGTCACGCCCTGCAGAAAGCCGAGCAATATTGCCTTGAGTATTTCCATGATATATTACCCCTTTTCCATTTTTCCGGCGGAATATAAAGCGCCGGGCGAATAACACGGTTTCAGATATTCAAACGGATCGGTCGTCACAAGTCTTTCAACGACCTCGCCTTTTTCTGTCCTTGAACACATCACGCAGCCAAACGGAGTCTGATGCTCGCAGATATCCGCGGGCGGCTGCATAAAAATCTCGGCGGGAGAAACAACTGTGTAGAGCATCACCCGTTCTCCCCTTTCTTTTCACTCTGCTCCTCGATCATATCGCAGAGCTTATCGAGGGCATCGGAGAGAGAGCCGAGAGAATCTATAAGCCCCTCTTTGACCGCCGCCTCGCCGTCGAGCACAGTGCCGACATCCATAACGAGCTGACCGGTTGCGAGCATAAGCGAACGGAAGCGGTCGGCGGAGATGCGCGAATTATCGGCTACGAATCTCACTATACGCTCCTGCATCTGCTCAAAATAGGACATAGTCTGCGGCACGCCCAGGACAAGTCCCGTCATTCTGACCGGGTGGACAGTCATGGTGGCGCTCGGTGCGATAAACGAATACGCGCTCGAAGCCGCGAGCGGCACGCCTATCGAATGTCCGCCGCCGAGGACGAGGGACACGGTCGGCGTTTTCATTCCGGCTATAAGCTCCGCTATCGCGAGTCCGGCTTCGATATCGCCGCCGACGGTGTTGAGGATTATGAGCAAGCCTTCGATATCGCGGCTCTCTTCTATCGCGACGAGCTGCGGAATGACATGCTCGTATTTTGTAGTTTTATTCTGCGCCGGCAGGACATAGTGACCCTCGATCTGACCGATAACAGTCAGGCAGTGGATATAATGCCCGCGCTTGTCAACGGTTATCGAGCCTGTTTCGACTATCTGGCGAAGCTCCCTGTCCGTGCTGTCGGACGAATCGCCGTCATCCTCGCCGACACTCGGAGTCGGCGCGACGGGCTCCAATATGCTGTCTTTTTGTTCTTCGTGCTTTTTTCTGTTCATCGAATTCACTCCCGACAAACAGTATGCCCGAATAACTTTTGATAATTCAGCCATAGCACAGCGCACTGCGGCAGATTACATTTAATTATACCACGCAGAAAGCTTTCGGGCAACATAAAAAATCGTCATATATCAATTTCCCCTATAAAATGTAATATATACAGGTATATATTTGGCGCGGCGCACCTTGACAAAATCCGCGGATTGCAATAAAATTTAAAGGTAATTTTATTTTTATACGGAGGGATACAAGTGGGCAGCACTATTGCACAAAAGCTTATAAAAAGCCACCTGCTCAGCGGCGACATGACCGTTGGCAGCGAGATCGGTCTGAGGATCGATCAGACTCTCACTCAGGACGCCACAGGCACCATGGCATACCTTGAATTCGAGGCTATGGGAGTCGAGAGAGTAAAGACCGAGCTTTCGGTCGCATACATTGACCACAACACTTTGCAGACCGGCTTTGAAAACGCGGACGATCACAGATTCATCAGGAGCGCCGCAAAAAAGAGAGGACTGCTTTTTTCACGCCCCGGCAACGGCATCTGCCATCAGGTGCATCTTGAGCGCTTCGGCATCCCCGGCAAGACGCTCATCGGCTCGGACAGCCACACCCCGACCGGCGGCGGCATCGGCATGCTCTCGTTCGGCGCAGGCGGACTCGACGTCGCGGTTGCGATGGGCGGCGGCGCATACTACATAACTATGCCCAAGATGACGCGCATAAACCTGCACGGTGCGCTTTCACCGTGGGTGAGCGCAAAGGATATAATCCTCGAAGTTCTTCGCATCATGTCCGTCAAGGGTGGCGTGGGCAAGATAATCGAATACGGTGGAGACGGAGTCAAGACTCTTTCCGTCCCCGAGCGCGCAACTATAACCAACATGGGCACGGAGCTCGGCGCAACGACCTCTGTTTTCCCCTCCGACGAAGTGACGAAGGCTTTCCTCGCCGCTCAGGGCAGAGAGCAGGATTGGGTCGAGGTCAAGGCTGACGACGATGCAGTCTATGACGAGGTTATCGACATAGATCTCAGCACCCTCGAACCCCTCGCGGCAATGCCCCACATGCCCGACAACGTAAAGAAAGTTTCAGAAATAGGCGAGATAAAGATCGACCAGGTCTGCATCGGCTCCTGCACGAACTCCTCGCTCTACGATATGCTCAAGGTGGCGGCTATCCTCAAGGGCAAGCGCGTCGCCCCGAGTGTCAGCCTCACTATCTCCCCCGGCTCGATGCAGGTTCTCAGAATGCTCTCCGAGGACGGCGCACTCTCCGATATCCTCGGCGCGGGCGCAAGACTGCTTGAGTGCGCGTGCGGTCCGTGCATCGGCATGGGTCAGTCGCCTAACTCGGGCGCTGTCTCCCTGCGCACCTTCAACCGTAACTTCGAGGGACGCTCCGGCACTGCCGACGCGGGCGTTTATCTCGTCAGCCCCGAGGTCGCCGCGGCTTCCGCTCTCACAGGCGTGCTGACCGACCCGAGAACCCTCGGCGAGGCGCCGCACATCACAATGCCCGACCACTTTGAAATAAACGACAATCTCATCGACAAGCCCGCTTCTCCGGAAGAGGCCAAGAATCTTGAGATAGTCTACGGTCCGAACATCAAGCCCGTCCCCAACGGCGACGCACTGCCCGAGAGCATCGAGGCCGAAGTCGTTCTCAAGGTCGGCGACAACATCACAACAGACCACATCATGCCCGCAGGCGCAAAGATTCTCCCCTACCGCTCGAACGTACCGTTCCTGTCGAACTTCTGCTTCAAGCAGTGCGACGAGAACTTTGCCGAGCACTGCAAGCAGGCTGGCAAGGGAATCATCATCGGCGGCAGCAACTACGGCCAGGGCTCTTCGAGAGAGCACGCGGCTCTTGTTCCGCTGTATCTCGGCATAAAGAGCGTTATCACAAAGTCCTTTGCGCGCATACATCAGGCAAACCTCATAAACGCCGGTATCGTGCCGTTCACATTCGCCGATCCCGCCGACTATGACCGCATCGAGAAGGGCGACAAGCTCGCGCTCGACGGCATCAGAGAGACTATTGAAAACAGCGGCGAAGCTGTTCTCAAGAATGAGACAAAGGGCGAGAGCTACAAGCTCTGCTACAGCTTCTCCGGCAGGCAGAAGGACATAATTCTCGCAGGCGGTCTGCTCAACTACACAAGAGAATCACACAAATAAGAGAGGAAGATAAACATGACAGAGGCACAGGTCAAGAACGCCGTCGAAAAATTTGAGGCTCTCATCCGCGCTCAGAGCGACCGTTCGGACAAAATAAAGGCTCAGGGCGATTTCATCGACTTCAAGTCGCTCGACAAGATCATCATCGGCGTCTGCGGCGGCGACGGCATCGGTCCGGTCATCACCAAGGAATCCGCAAGAGTTCTCGAATATCTGCTCGACGATAAAGTTAAGGCAGGCAAGATTGAATTCAAGGTCATCGACGGACTGACCATAGAAAACCGCGTCAAGGCAAACAAGGCTATCCCCGACGACGTGCTCGAAGAGCTCAAGAGCTGCCACGTTATCCTCAAGGGTCCGACCACTACCCCACAGGCGGGCGATCCGTGGCCGAACATCGAAAGCGCAAACGTTGCGATGAGAAAAGCTCTCGATCTGTTTGCGAACCTCCGCCCCGTCAAGGTTCCCGAGCAGGGCATTGACTGGACTTTCTTCCGCGAGAACACCGAGGGCGCATATGCCGTCGGCTCGATGGGAGTCAATGTTACCGACGACCTCGCGCTCGACTTCGTCGTGACGACCTCCGAGGGCTGCGACAGAATCGCAAGACTCGCATATGACTACGCGCGCCGCAACAACAAGGGCCGCGTTTCGATAATCACAAAGGCAAATGTCATCAAGACCACGGACGGCAAGTTTCTCAACCTCTGCAAGAAGGTCGGCGAGGAATATCCCGACATCGTGACCGACGAGTGGTACATTGACATCACCACGGCGAAGCTCATCGACGAGAAGCGCCGCCGCGACTTCAAAGTCTTCATTCTCCCGAACCTCTACGGCGACATCATCACCGACGAGGCAGCTGAGTTCCAGGGCGGCGTCGGCACAGCCGGCAGCGCAAACATCGGCAAGCGTTACGCGATGTTCGAGGCTATCCACGGCTCGGCTCCGAGAATGGTTCGCGAGGGCAGAGCACAGTACGCCGACCCCTGCTCGATGCTCAGAGCGAGCGTGATGCTCCTCTCCCACATCGGCGAGCAGGAAAAAGCCGATCTGCTCGAGAGAGCGCTCGATATCTGCATGTATGAGGACAAGAAGCTCAAAATCACAGGCCGCGAGGACGGCTGCACATGCAGCGAGTTTGGCGACTGTGTCATGGAGACAGTCAGAAAAATCAGCGAGTAAAAAAATATATAAAGTCAAGCCGCAGCGATTTGTTTTGCTGCGGCTGTTTTGTTTTGCCGCGATGTGGGGATACGGAGAGACAAATCGGATTTGCCACAAAAACTATTTAAGCTCCCCTTCAGGGGAGCTGGCTCGGCGTAAGCCGAGACTGAGAGGGTGTTTTGCTTCGCTCAAAGCAACAAATATATGCGGTAGGGGCGGATATTATTTGACCGCAAAATTTGTAGTGACTTATTGTCTTGTATTTTGTAGGGTGCGGCGACTCGACGCACCGATGCCGCGCGAGCGGCACAAAATCTTTGAAAAGGCTTGTTTTACCGACCGCTCGTAGGGACAGCCCTCGCGGCTGTCCGCTATCGGCGCAGCCGATACAACAATTTTGATTTGTTTATAATTGGCTTACTACCTTCGCGTCCCACTATAATCAAACTTTTCACACTACCCGCGTTTCGGCATTTCTTTTCTGTCTGAGAAAAGAAACGCCTGCAAAAAAAAGGCAGACTCGGGGTTTCACCCCAAGACCCCGCAACGCCGTGCCGCAGTACATAGTTTGCGGCTCTCAGTGGGCAGCTCGGCACATTCGCCCGTAAACTCGCTT
>ERZ791919.3317-NODE-3317-length-10184-cov-3.154507_pt1 | contig 10184 bp, 8 predicted proteins | sample MGYA00510137_ERZ791919 | MGnify/ENA primary metagenome ERZ791919 (study PRJEB30046, sample SAMN00792059) | human gut metagenome | study: EMG produced TPA metagenomics assembly of the A metagenome-wide association study of gut microbiota in type 2...
CGCGCGGTTATGTTTTGTTCAGAGGTGCCAATAAGGGACACACACAAAAGTCCTACAAATTGTCTTCCGGGATGCGGACATGACCCGCGGAGTGCTCCAAACTTGGAAAGACACGGATCATCGAAGATGCAAACATTCGGCTGGTTAGAAATGCCACATTTTTTGAACCGAATTTCCAGATGCATTCCCTCAGAAATCGATAGGCATGATCTTCCCATTCTATTCCTCGTCGTGCAAAAGGGGTTGGCTGCTCAAAGTGACAATCCGTTTTTTTGCGGCAGGATTCGGCAGGGCGGATGCGCACATTTCATTTGGCGCCGGCATATGATAATACGAAAAGAATCGATGAGGTTTTTATGCCAGATATCAGATATGCACAGAACGAGAATGTGGATCGCGGGGATCTCAGGATGCAGGTCATCGAGCGGGGAACCAGCACGCCGATCGACGATGCAAAAATATCGATCTCCTATTCTGGAGATCCCGACAGCACGGTCGAGGAGGTGAACACGGATGCTTCCGGAATGTCCGAAACACTTACGCTTGATACGCCTCCGCTTGAACTGTCAATGCAGCCGAGCGAGGTGCAGCCTTACGCGGAGTATACCATTCAGGTCACTGCAAAAGGATATCGTCCGATCAATATCTCCGGCATTGAGGTCTTTTCGGGTCAGCTGTCGCTGCAGGAAATCCGGATGGACGCAGAGGAAGCCACCGAAAGCATGACCGATAATATCGTCATTCCGGCACATACCCTTTTTGCGGAATATCCGCCCAAGATCGCGGAAGCCGAGATCAAACCCGTCACGGAAACCGGAGAGATCGTTTTAAGCCGTGTGGTGATCCCGGAATATGTGATTGTACATGACGGCGCTCCGAGTGATCCGACAGCCAGAGACTACTATGTCCGTTACCGGGATTATATCAAGAATGTTGCCTCCAGCGAGATCTACTCGACCTGGCCGGACACAACGATCCGGGCGAATGTTCTTGCCATCATGTCGTTTACGCTCAATCGTGTATACACGGAGTGGTACCGCAACAAAGGCTACAGCTTTACGATCACGTCCTCCACGGCATATGATCAGAAATTCATGTACGGGCGCAACATTTACCAGAGCATCTCGGACGTGGTGGATGAGATGTTCCAGAACTATCTCTCCAGACCGAATGTCAGACAGCCGATCTTAACGCAGTATTGCGACGGGCAGCGCGTGACCTGCAGCAACTGGCTGAGCCAGTGGGGCAGCAAGTATCTCGGCGATCAGAATTATGAGACGATTGAGATTCTGCGCTACTATTACGGCAATAACATGTTCATCAACACGGCGGAGGAGGTCTCGGGCATCCCGGCGTCCTGGCCGAGAGTCGATCTGTCGGTCGGATCGACGGGAGAAAAGGTCCGGCAGATTCAGGAACAGCTGGCGCGCATCTCGCGTTCCTACCCGGCCATTCCGACGATTACGCCGGACGGAATCTACGGGCCGGAAACCAGGGAGGCGGTGGAGCGTTTCCAGAGTATCTTCGGACTTCCGGTCACGGGAGTGATCGACTTTCGGACCTGGTACCGTATTTCCGAGATTTATGTCGCGGTTACGCGCATTGCGGAGCTGGTTTAGAGGTTGGTTTTTTCCCCGGTTTGTGATAGAATAAGTTACAAACTGGGGATTTTTTTTGGAGAATTTTATGGCGAATTACAGGATGACAATACAGTATGACGGCACGCGCTACAGCGGATGGCAGAGCCAGCATGCGACGGACGCGACGATCCAGGGCAAGCTTGAGACTGTTCTGACACGGATGACGGGACAGCAGGTGGATGTCATAGGTTCCGGGAGAACCGATGCGGGAGTACATGCCATCGGGCAGGTTGCCAATTTTCATCTTAAGCAGCCGCGCAATACGGGGGAGCTGCTGGATGGATTGAACCGTTACCTTCCGGAGGATATTGCCGTAAGCAGCCTGACAGAGGTGGACGAGCGGTTTCACAGCCGCTATCAGGCAGTGTGCAAAACCTACCGCTACCGGATTCATACGGGCGCGGTGCCGGATGTTTTTGCGCGCAGGTATGTGTATGATTACAGGATTCCGCTTGATGTGGAAAGGATGCGGGAGGCGGCGGGACTTCTTCTGGGGGAGCATGATTTTAAGTCGTTCTGCGGCAATACAAGAATGAAAAAGTCCACAGTGCGGACGCTTTATGAGATTCGTGTGGAGGAACACGAATCGGAGATAGATCTTTTTTTCACGGGGAACGGTTTTTTACAGAATATGGTGCGGATTCTGACGGGGACACTGATTGAGGTGGGAGACGGCAGAAGAGAGCCGGGGAGTATGACGGACGTGCTTGCCAGGAGGGACAGACAGGCGGCGGGCTACACGGCACCGGCGCTGGGGCTGGCGCTTCTCTCCGTGGAATACGAAGGCGACGGGCAGAATACGATGGAACAGGCATAAGTGAAGATGGAAAAGTGGTATGAAATAAAAAAAGGCGCCGATTTTCAGGCGATTGCAGAACGGTTTGGCATCAGTCCCGTGACAGCGCGGCTGATCCGCAACCGCGGGGTGATCGGTGATGCGGCGATTGATAAATATCTGAACGGCACATGCAGGGATCTGTATGATCCGCATCTGCTTTATGAGTCAGAGAAGCTGGTTTGTATCCTGTCAGAAAAGATAAGGCAGGGAAGACCGATCCGGATCATTGGAGATTACGACATCGACGGCGTGATGTCTACCTATATTCTGTATCAGGGGATTACACGATGCGGCGGCAGTGTGTCCTGCGCGATTCCCGACCGCATGCGTGACGGCTACGGCATCAATGAGCATCTGATCGATGCGGCGTATGAGGAGGGGATGGACACGATCATCACCTGCGACAACGGCATTGCAGCCATCAATGAGATTGTGCATGCGAAAGAGCTGGGGATGACGGTTCTGGTGACGGATCACCATGAGATTCCCTATGTGGAGGAGCAGGGAGTGCGGCGGTATCTGCGGAGCGCGGCGGATGCCATTGTGAATCCGAAGCAGCAGGAGTGTTCCTATCCGTACAAAGGGCTCTGCGGGGCGACGGTGGCGTGGAAGATTATACAGCTGCTTTACGAGAAGTTTTGTATTGACGCGGAGGAGGCATTCGCGTTTCTGGAATTTGTGGCGTTTGCGACAGTGGGCGATGTCATGGAACTGACGGATGAGAACCGGATTCTGGTGCGGGAGGGATTAAAGCGGCTGCACCGGACAGCGAACCTTGGCATGCGCGCCTTGATTTTACAGAATCAGCTGACGCCGGAGCAGATCACATCGTACCATATCGGATTTGTGCTTGGTCCCTGCGTCAACGCCAGCGGGCGGCTGGAGACAGCCAAAATTGCGCTGAATCTTTTCTTGCAAAAAAACGAGATTGATGCAGGAAAAATTGCAAAAGAACTCGTGGAACTGAACGCACAGCGCAAAAGCATGACGGCAGACGGCGTGGAACTGGCAAAACAGATCGTCGACGAGGGAACAGCGGGCGAGAAGGTGCTGGTGATCTATTTGCCCGGGGTGCATGAAAGCCTGGCGGGGATCATTGCGGGGAGAATCCGGGAGTCCTACCACAAGCCGGTATTTGTTCTGACGGACGGCGAGGAGGGAGTGAAGGGGTCCGGCAGATCCACGGAAGCGTACTCGATGTATGACGAGATGTGCAAGTGCCGGGAATGTTTTTCAAAATTTGGCGGACATCCGATGGCGGCAGGGCTGTCGCTGCGCGAGGATGTGGCGGTATTCCGCGGCAAAATAAATGCCTGCTGTGAATTGACAGAAGATGATTTTATACCTAAGATAAAGATAGATATGGCAATGCCTGCCGCGTATCCGACGATCGGGCTGATCCGGGAGCTGGCGCGCTTAGAGCCGTTTGGAAATGGCAACAGTAAGCCACAGTTCGCGGACAGGGAACTTGCGCTTCTGCGGGCGTCTGTGGTGGGCAGGAACCAGAATGTGTTGAAGCTGTCCCTTATGACGGCGGCGGGAGAACATGTCTCTGCGGTCTATTTTGGGGATGTGGAGGCATGGAAGCAGTATTACAGCGAAAAATACGGGCAGACGGAGGTGGACGCTGCGCTTCGCGGAAGGGCGAATGCCATCCGGATGTCGGTGATTTACTATCCGGAAATCAATGTATATCAGGGAATGGAGAGTGTCCAGCTCATCATTCGCAACTATAAATAGAACGTGGCGGGTGGACAGAAGGAGTAGCTATGTTTAGTGGAAAGAGAGAAAAGGCTTTATTAGAAGAGGAACTTGCGGCATTAAGGGAGACGGAGAAGCGCGAGAGGGAGCTGCTCCATAAGATCGCAGGACAGAAGGATACCGCGGAGGAACAGTTTGCACGCATGACAGCCTCGCGTGCACAGATGGAAAAAGAGATCGAAGAGATCGAACAGCAGATGCAGCAGAACGGGGAGTTGTCGGAGAACGGCGCGCAGGCGGCGGGAGAACTTCACAATACGTTGATCACAATGAATAACGGAATCGCGACGTTCGACGCCAACCACAGCGTTTTTATGGAGCAGGTGAAGGGGCAGAATGAAAAGGTCGTCGAGATTGTGGAGAACAACAAGCACTTTACAACGCCGATGAAGCATATCTCGGAGGCTCCGCAGGCGCTTCGCGAGATGCGCCAGGCACTTGGTGAGAGGGCAGAGCGCATGGAGGAACTGTCGAAAACGATGGGGGTGCTGGCGCTCAATTCTGCGATCGAAGCAGGAAGAATGGGGGAGAGCGGAACCCGGTTTGTGACGGCAGCAGAGCAGGTGCGTGCATATGCGGACGATTATGAGCAGGAGGCGCTGGCGTTAAAAGCCCAGCTTGGGGAGGCGGAAGAACGGATCACGTCTCTGGAGGAGCAGGTACACCACTTAAACGAGCTGCTCAAGGAGAATAATATTTCCATGGGAAAACTCTACCGCGACTGTGCGCAGAATATGGTGGCTTATGAGACCGGACAGATCGGGCTGAGGGGGCTGATCCAGGATACGGCGGTCGCGAGAGCAGATGTGCTGCAGCAGTCGGCGGACGAAAATGTGCGCGCCAGGGAGGCATTCCTGAAATATGTATCCGGCATGCAGGAGGAACTGGCAGAGCAGAAGAGCAGCGCGGATGAACTGGAGAATGTCTGCAAGAGCATCCTGCAGTCGGCAGGGGAAGCCGGATGATGCCGGTTTTGCTGCAAAGGATACAGAGCAGAGAGCAGGAATCAGAGAGTATAAATAATAAAAAGTGAGGGAACAATGCTATGACAAAAGAAAAACAGTTCAGTTTTTTATCAAAGGACGGGAAGACGAAGATTCATGCGGTAAAGTGGATGCCGGAGAGCGGAGAGTACCGGGCGGTCTTGCAGATCACGCACGGCATGGTGGAGTATATTGAACGCTATAAGCCGTTCGCGGAATTTTTAAATGACCAGGGGGTCCTTGTGGTCGGACATGATCATCTGGGACATGGCGCGTCGGTTACATCCGAGGAGGACTGGGGATATTTTGCAGAGCCGGATCCGAGTGATACGCTCGTGGAGGATATGCACACGCTGCGCACGACGATCCAGCCAGAGAATCCCGGCGTGCCGTATTTTATGATGGGACACAGCATGGGATCTTACATGCTGCGCAAATACCTGTGCATTCACCCGGAGGGAGTGGCTGGCGCCATCATCATGGGAACCGGGGCAATGCCGGATAGCACGATGAAGTTTGGATTGTTTTTATGCCGTACGATCGCACTATTCCGTGGATGGCATTACAGAAGCCGCCTGATGCAGAGCCTTTCCTACAGCAAGCCGTACAAGCGCTACGATTTATATGGAAAGGATTATGCCAACAGCTGGCTTTCCAAGAATGTGGAGAATGTCAAGGCATACTATGCTGATCCATGCTGTACTTTTCTGTTTACCGTAAACGGCTACAAAGGCCTGATGGAGGCGGTATTGTTTGACAATCAGATGGAGAATATAAAAAAGGTCCCGAAAAATCTGCCGCTGTTTTTTGTATCCGGTGCGGATGACCCGGTCGGAGATCTGGGAGAGGGAGTTAAGAAGGTGTACGGGATGTACAAAGATGCGGGGGTTTCGGATATTACCTACCGCCTGTACGAGGATGACCGCCATGAGATTTTAAACGAGACAGACCGCGATCAGGTCATGGCGGATATTGCGGCTTGGCTGAACGTGCATGTGGAACTGTAATCTTGCCGGACAGGTTTCTTAAATTTATATAAATAAAACGGCTGGAGGGAAAACGCCGGTTGTTTTTAGGGAAAGTTCGTAGTAAAATAGAGACTTGTTTTGGAAGGAGGATTTCACATGAAAAAGAATGGAATGAGAGTTACCAGTTTATTTCTGGCTGCGGTGATGCTTGCATCGGCGCCTGTGACGGCATCCGCGGCGGATACATCAGCGAATGTAGAGGGAGAGGTTGTCGTAGACCAGACAAGTCAGGATCAGACTTCAGCAGAGTCGCAGAATCAGGCAGGGCAGGATCAGACTTCGGCAGAGGCGCAGGATCAGTCACAGGCTTCGGCAGCGGAGGACGCTGCCACGGGAGCAAACAGTGATAACGTGACAATCCAGGCGGATGATAAGCCATATCTTGCGCTGGGAGCGGATCTGACGGATGTCCAGAAGAATACGGTGCTTTCCCTGATGGGGATTGATCCGGCGAACCTTGGCAATTATGATGTGGTCTACACAACGAATGCAGAGGAGCATCAGTATCTGGATTCCTATATCAGTTCCTTACAGATCGGAAGCAAGTCATGGTCTTCCGTTGTGATCGTAAAACGCGATAAGGGAAACGGATTAAATATTTCAACCAGGAATATCAATTACTGTACAGTCGGCATGTACAAAAATGCGTTGACAACGGCGGGTATTACCGATGCGGATATCATCGTTGCAGGACCGCAGGAGATCTCCGGTACGGCGGCGCTTGTCGGCGTATTCAAGGCATACCAGGAGATGACAGGTGAGACGATCAATGCGGATATCATCGACGCATCCTTAAATGAGCTCGTGGTTACCGGGCAGTTAGAACAGTCGATTGCCGGACTTTCCGATGAGGAAGTGGAAGAGTTTATCGCTTACATCAAGTCGGTCATTGCACAGAATGATCTGAAGGATGAGGCGAGCATCAACCAGGCGATTGATGATGCCTGCAGTAAATATAATGTGACACTGTCAGATTCCGAGCGCCAGCAGATCGTGGATCTGCTCTTAAAGATTACATCTCTGGGGATCAATCTTGACAGCCTTGTGGATTATGCGGAGTCACTGTACCATTCCTTTAAGGACGGCGGAGGAGACAGCAGCGTGCTCTCGAGTGTAGGCACATTTTTCTCAAATGTATTCAGCTCGATCGCGGACTTCTTTAAGGGATTGTTTTCGTAAACGGAGGAGAGGAAGGAATCTATGGTAGACAGAAAGAGACGGCTGGATTGCGCGAACGGAATCCGGAAAGCAGACATTGTATTAAAGCACGGCAAAGTATTGAACGTATTCACGGAGGAGATTCTGGAAGCGGATGTGGCAATCTGCGGCGATACGATCGTGGGAGTCGGTTCCTACGAGGGTGAGCGGGAGATCGACTGTACCGGAAAATATCTGGTACCGGGATTTCTGGATGCCCATATGCATATTGAATCCAGTATGGTATCTCCGGGCGAATTGTCCAAGGTGCTGGTGCAGGCGGGAACGACGACCATTGTTGCGGATCCGCACGAGATTGTCAATGTGTGCGGTGTGAAGGGAATGGATTATTTTCTGAAATGTGCGGGCAAGGCGCTGGTACATATTTTCTTCATGATTCCGTCCTCTGTTCCGGCAACCGATGTGGAGACAAACGGATGCGGGGAGTTTCTGGCGTCCGATATGATGAAGTATGTGGATGATGCACGAGTGTTGGGACTCGGGGAGACCATGCGTTTTGTGGAGTGTTACCAGGGCGAGCGTCGGATGTCGGATAAGCTGGAACTTTTTGCAAAGAAGCACATCGACGGACATGCACCGGGCATTACAGGAAAGGCGGTACAGGCGTACCGTCTGGCTGGCGTGGAGAATGATCATGAGTGTGCGAACTCCGAGGAAGTGCTCGACAAGCTGCGCGCCGGTTTTCACATCTATATCCGTGAGGGAAGCGGTGCCAAGAATCTTGACACGTTAATCCGCACGCTTTTAGATGCCAATGTGGCGCTCGACCAGTGCGCATTCTGCACCGACGATAAGCATATCGAGGAAATCCGCAAGGAAGGACATATCAGCACCTGTATCCGCAAGGCGATTGCACTTGGGGTTCCGGTGGCAAAGGCATACAAGATGGGAAGCTACCAGCCGGCAATGTTTTACGGGCTTAAGGGATACGGTGCCATCGGAGCCGGATATCACGCCGACATTGTGTTCCTCGATAATCTGGAGGAGGTGCGTCCGACCGATGTGATGAAGGACGGCAGGATCCTGGGAGAGGAAGACTATAAGAAAGATTATTGGGTTCCAGTGCCGGAGGAACTGCTTCACACGGTTCATGTCGGGGAGCTTTCCAGAGAGCGGATTCAGCTTGCATGCAACGGAAAGACCGATGTGATACAGATGAATGCGCATCAGATCGTGACGACGCATCTGGTGGAAGAAGTGCCGACAGAAAACGGATATTTTGTCCCGAATGAAGTATACAATAAGATCTGTGTGGTGGAACGCCACGGCAAGACCGGAGAGATCGGTGTGGCACCGCTCAAGGGCTTTGGCGTAAAAGGCGGTGCCGTAGCGACGTCCGTTGCGCACGATTCCCACAATATGATTGTGGCGGGAGACAATGACGATGACATTCTGCTTGCCATCCGGACTGTGGAGGAGCAGCAGGGCGGCTATGCGATCGTGTCCGGCGGAAAGGTAATCGATGTACTGCCGCTGCCGATCGCGGGTCTTATGAGCGACAGACGGTATGAGGAAGTCACGGAAAAGCTCTCTGCTATGCAGAAGGAGACGAGAGAACTTGGTATCTCAGAGAATGTAGATCCGTTTGTTACCCTTTCTTTTATGGCGCTTACGGTAATCCCGGAGATCCGTGTCACGGAGCGCGGTGTTTATTTATTCTGATGAACAGATTATGAAGGAGATTTATGCAGGAAAAGATTCAAATTATCAGCGACGGGTCATTAGACCTTTCAAGAGAGCTCACAAGAGAGCGCGATATTCTGGTGGTGCCTTTCTATGTATCTTTTGATGGAGAAACTTATATGAAAGAGGGGGTGGAACTGGATATCCGCGAGTTCTATCAGAGAATGGTGGATCATCCGGATGTATTTCCGAAGACGTCGATGCCGTCGGTGGATGATTATTATCAGGTTTTTCTCCCGCTCGCAAAGCAGGATGTTCCGATGATCTGTATCTGTATCACGACGAAGTTCAGCGGCTCCATGCAGTCAGCGACGACTGCCAGAGATATGATTTTAGAGGAATATCCAAAGGCGCGCATCACAGTCATTGACGCAGAGATCAACACGGTGCTGCAGGGCTTGTATGTACTTGAGGCATGCCGGCTGCGCGACCTCGGCTGGGAGTATGACCGCATGGTGGAGAGGCTCCTTGCCATAAGGGAGAGCGGCAGAATCTTCTTTACGATCGGCAACATTGATTACTTAAAGCATGGCGGAAGAATCGGAAAAGTGATGGGAATTGCGGGAAGCGCGTTGAAAATTAAGCCGCTCATCACACTGAAGGAGGGCGAGATTTTTGCCTCCGGCATTGCGCGGAGCCGGGAAAAATCCATGCAGAAAGTAATTGAGATGCTCAAGGCTTATCTGGACGAACGCACCGCAAAGCCGGGCGAATACAGTTTTGCCATCGGCTATGGCTATGATTATGAGGAAGCCTGTCATTTTCGTGAGATGTTAAAAGATCTCGTGAGGGAGCGCCTGGGGATCGATGAGATTGAGATTTACCAGATCGGCGCAACGATCGGCGTTCATACCGGACCGTATCCGATTGGCGTGGGGATTATCAAACGCGCGGACTGGGAAGCGTAGGGCAGACAGAAGCCGGAGATAAAGCGAATCAAAAATGTAAATCGTACATGTTGTGTAAGCGTTACACATGCATGTACGATTTTTTGATTCATAGGAGCATTCCTGTTTGCGGGATTCTTTTTTTT
>ERZ791919.3327-NODE-3327-length-10165-cov-5.123244_pt1 | contig 10165 bp, 5 predicted proteins | sample MGYA00510137_ERZ791919 | MGnify/ENA primary metagenome ERZ791919 (study PRJEB30046, sample SAMN00792059) | human gut metagenome | study: EMG produced TPA metagenomics assembly of the A metagenome-wide association study of gut microbiota in type 2...
ACGATATCAAAGAAACACAGCTGGAGATCACTTACGCGAAAAATATGCGTCTGACGCCGGAAGAAATCCGCGATATGGATACGGAAGTGGAAAAGTTCCCGGAGATTTTCCAGACGTATAATGCGAAACTCAGACAGATGCAAATGATAGATTATGATGATCAGATGATCTATGCTCTGCGGATTCTCGAACAGTATCCGGAGGTGCTTGCGTATTTCAGAGAAAAATATCAGTATTTCTGTGTGGATGAGGCACAGGATACTTCGAAGATACAGCATGATATGATGGATCTGCTGGCGGCAAAAAGCAGAAATCTGTTCATGGTGGGGGATGAAGATCAGAGTATTTACGGGTTCCGGGCGGCATATCCAAGGGCACTGGTGGAATTCGAAAGCAGACATCCCGGGGCGCAGTTGCTGCTTATGGAGACGAATTACCGCAGCAGACAGGAGATCGTCCGGGCAGCGGATCAACTGATACAGAAAAACCGGAACCGCCATGCGAAGACCATGACCGCAGCCAGAGCAGCCGGTGGCTGTGTCACGGAGATCAGGGCAGTGTCCAGACAGGGACAATATAACTATCTGCTGAAAGTTGCGGAGGACTGTGAACAGGAGACAGCGGTACTGTACCGGAACAATGAGAGTGCACTTCCCATCATTGATATGTTGGAACGAAAGGGTCTGTCTTATCGGGTGAAAAATACGGATATGACCTTTTTCTCACATCCTGTCGTGAACGATATCTGTGATTTTATTCATTTGTCACTGGACCCATGGGACGGGGAGACTTTTTTGAGGATTTATTATAAAATGGGTGCCGGAATCAGCAAAAAGGCGGCAATGGAAGCGGTTGATGCCAATACCGGGAGACTGACATTGCTGGATATGGTCGCAGAGCAGGAGGATGTGTCCGTTTATACCAGAAAACAGTGCAGGGCGCTGGCAACGCACCTGGACAATATGAGGTATGAGACGGCAGGCAGGGCGATCTACCGGATCCTGAATTATATGGGATATCAGGAATTCATGGATAGCCACGGTATGGACAGTGGTAAAGCAGAGATCTTGAAAGTACTGGGAGACCGGGAGGAGAGTCTGTTTGATTTCCCGAAGAGATTACAGAAATTGCAGGAGATGATCCGGGAAGGATGTGGCGATCCGGAGAGCAAATTTATCCTGTCGACGATCCATTCCAGCAAAGGATTAGAATATACAAGGGTCTATCTGGCGGATATGCTGGCCGGAGTACTGCCGGCAGCGATCCCACCCGGAGGATGCAGACCGGACTCTCCGGAGGCAAATGCCTACGAAGAAGAGAGAAGGCTTTATTATGTAGGGATGACTCGTGCAAAGGAACAGCTTTATATATTTACTTTTGGACCGAATATGACTTCTGTGTTTTCCGGGGAAGTGTTGAAAAAGCCGAAGGAGCGACAGATCCTTCCGGAAAAAGCACAGAAAAACATACATAAAAATGTACAGAAAAAAGTACAGCAATTGTCTGCGCAGGAGGTGGAAAAATGTATTGAGGCATGTGTTACCGGTTGTAAGGTGCAGCATCGGAAATACGGAACCGGTGAGATTATATCAGGAGACGGCAGAATCGCGGAAATCTTGTTTTTGGGAGAAAACACGCCACGGAAGATTTCTCTTCCGATCGCATTTTCCGCGCAGATACTTACTTTAAAATGAAACAGTGAGGTTACCTATGTATACGATTGTAGTTGCAGATGATGAAGAAGAATTACGCAGAGCGATCATACGGAAAATTGATTGGGAAAGTATTGGGTTCCGTGTGGTGGGAGAAGCTGAAAACGGTATCGAAGCATTGGAGCTGGTGGAGCGGATGGAACCGGATCTTTTACTGACGGATATCCGGATGCCCTTTGTGTCGGGGATTGAACTGGCCAGACAGGTCAGAGAGGTGCGGCCTACCACACAGATTGCTTTCTTAAGCGGATTTGATGAATTTTCCTATGCACAACAGGCCATTCAGTACAACATTATCAGTTATATGCTGAAGCCCATTACTATGGCGGATCTGACGGAAGAACTGAAGAAGATCAAGCTTAAGATCGATGGCATTTTTGCGGAATTTGACACCAGAAAAAATGATAATCCCAATCTTCAGCAGTTTTTTCTACCGCTGCTATTGGATGATTATGTAAATTTCGACAGTGGAGAGAGAGAAGAGAAGCTGATCGAACAGGCGATCGCGAATGGATTCCTGAAGGACCGGAATAACTCGTTTGAGTATGCTGTACTGGCAATCTCGGTGGAAGACAGAGACGGACAGAACTGCACCCGGCCGGAGCTCGCACATTCGGCTGATATGATCCTGCAAAAATATATGAAGCATTACAGCTTTGCCATGGATGGGCGGATCATAACGATACTGGCGGCTACGAGGACCACGTTTGAAAAATATCTTCATATTGCAGTTGGTGAGATGGCACAGAGTACGGAACGTATTTTGAACATGCATTGCCACATTGGTGTCAGCCGTATCAGAGAGCGTCTGGGAGAATGTCACGAGGCATACCGCGGAGCCATGAGTGCACTGGGATATTGCAAACCGGGAGAGAGCGGGATCCATTATATCGCGGATGAGGAACGGGACAACTCCATGGATATGGAAATGGCTTCGGAATACGTGGTGCAGATGGAGAATCTGATCCGAAGCGGTTCCCGCGCAGAACTGGAGCAGTATCTGAAAACTGTTTTTGAAAAACTGGAGTCGGAACAGGATACTCAGTTAAAATGCAAGTTTATGATTTTCAGAATGTCATCGGCACTCATCCGTATAGCTTATACCGTGACGGATGACAGCGCCCTGTTCCAGCGGTTTGCCATGCTGGAGGGACCGGTGCGAGAGGTAAAAGACCGTTTTACGTCCTTATGTCTGGAGGTCTGGGAGCTGATCAACGCCGGCAAGAAAAAAAGCAGCCAGATCCTGTGTGAGAAGGCAATGCAGATCATCGAAAGGGATTATGGTGATCCGACGCTGTCTTTGGTGGGTGTCAGCAACAACATTCATGTAAGTCCGAACTACCTAAGCGCACTGATCAAAAAGGAGACCGGAGCCAGCTTCGTAGACCTGCTGACAAAAAAACGGATCGAGACGGCGAGAGAGCTGGTACTGGGCAGCGCAATGAAAATGAGGGAGATCGCGGAACGCTGCGGCTACAGCGATCAGCATTATTTTAGTTATTGCTTTAAAAAATATTGCGGAATGTCTCCCAATGCCATGCGTCAGGAGAAAGAATCATTATGAAAAAACGGAAAGCATCACTTTCTTTTATCATTACGATATTGGTGGTCGGACTGGTTACACTTTTTTTACTGTGGTCTACCTTTTTCTTTTTATCGCTGTATGTATCCAGTATGAAACAGGCAGCGCAGACCAGCAGTGAACAGGCGGTGACACAGGCATCCAATGCGATCTCCAACTATATCGGGGACATGCAGGAGATCATGAGCCTGATCGAAAAGAATCTGACAAAGAGCGGAGAAAAATCCGACCAGACCCTGGAGACGCTTTGCAATGTACGCTCGGATCTCGTGGCTGTCTATATCTATGATGCGAGGGGACAGCTTGCGGATTCCTATACGGGGACACATACGATGAAGGAGCATTACCTCAAGGATCTGTCCTATATCGCACTGGATTCCTATAGTCCGGGAATACTCTATTTATCCGAACCGCATGTGGAGTCTCTTCTGCAGGACTATTATCCCTGGGTGGTATCGGTGCTTCAGGAACTTACCGGGGCAGACGGACAGAGGATGCGGGTTGTCATTGATATCCGCTTCTCTAAAATATCGGATTATGTGGATAACGTGGGAATCGGACAACATGGTTATTGCTTTATTACGGACAGCAACGGAGAGATTATCTATCATCCACAGCAACAGCTATTATATTCCGGGCTGAAAAAAGAGGCAACCGCCGGACTGGATCTGAGCAGCAACGGTTCTTTCGAGACAGATGACCTGATCTGCAGCGTGAGGTCTCTGGATAATTGTGACTGGAAGGTTGTGGGAGTCAGTTATATCAGCGAACTGGTGACAGCCAAGGAAATGGAACTTTTGGGCAATATCTGCGTGATGCTTACCATTATTTTGCTGGTGACAATGCTGGTAAGCTTTCTGGTCTCCAGACTGGTGACGAACCCGGTGCAGCGCCTGATACGGGCTATGGGAGAGTTTGAAAAGGATGCAGCGGGATATGTTTATCGTCCGGTGGAAGGGACTATGGAGATCGAGGCACTATCCCAGTCCTATGAGCACATGGTACGAAAAATCCAGAAATTGATGAATCAGGTACGTCAGGAGGAAATATCTCTGCGGAAAACAGAACTGAAAGCATTGCAGGCACAGATCAATCCTCATTTCTTATATAACACACTGGATGCCATCGGCTGGCTGTGTGAAGAAGAAAGATGTCAGGATGCCGTGGAGATGGTCAACGCATTGGCTAAGCTGTTCCGTATCAGTATCAGCAAGGGACATGAGCTGATCACGATTCAAAAAGAGGTGGAACATGCGAGGAGTTATCTGAAGATCCAAAACTTCCGTTATAAGAACCAGTTTTCCTATGACTTCCAGATAGAAGAAGACTGTCTGCAATATTATTGTAATAAGATCACATTACAGCCGATCATTGAGAATGCGATATATCATGGGTTGGACCGCATGGTGGATGAGGGGCATATCCAGATCCGGATCTACAGTGAAGGTGAGGATGTTATTTTCCGGGTGGAAGACAATGGGGTAGGTATGTCGGAAGAACAGTGCAGATCCATTCTGCATAAGGAGCCGGGGGACAATTCCGGTATCGGTATTAAAAATGTAAACGACAGGATCAAAATATATTTCGGAAAAGAGTATGGACTGTCCATTGAAAGTGAACTGGATGTGGGAACCTGTGTTACGATACGGATGCCTAAAGTAGAAGAAAATGCAGCGGCAGGATGGGAGAAGGTATGAGAAATAACATAAGGAAGAAAATACTGTCCCTGCTGCTTGTGGGAATCCTGGCAGCCGGGCTGTGTGGCTGTGGACAAGAAGCGGAGACACAGAAGACACGGGTTGCAATGATCGTAAAATCTACAGAAAGTGCTTTTTGGAAAAGCGTTTTTGCCGGAGCCGGAGCAGCAGCCACGGAGTACAATATTAATGTATCTTTTGATGGGCCGGCGGCGGAGGAAGATTATGAAACGCAGAATGAGATGGTACGCCGGGCAATGGATGACGGTGTGGACGTGATCATATTTTCTGCCGTGGATTATAATGCCAATGCCGAGATCATTGATCAGGCGGCACAGAGAGGGATCAAGATCATCGTGATCGATAGTGATGTGAACAGTAGTCAGGTCAGCTGCCGTATCGGAACCAACAATCTCCAGGCAGGGATAAAGGCAGCGGAAGCAGCGCTTGCCACTGATGATGAGGAATTGTATATCGGTATTGTGAACTATGATGTGAATTCCGCGAACGGACAACAGAGAGAGCTTGGATTCCGGCAGACGGTGGAGCAGGATCCGAGGGTCAAAAATATAACCACGATCAATGTGCTCTCCACCACGGAAGATGCCAGAGCGGGAGCCAAGGAAATGCTATTGTCCGATTCCAGGATCAATGTGGTGGTGACCTTTAATGAATGGACCAGTCTCGGAGTAGGCTGGGCGATCCGGGATCTGAACCGGGCGGACAGGATCCAGGTGGTGGCTTTTGATTCCAATGTGGTCTCTGTGGGAATGTTGGAGACAGGAGAAGTAGATGCCCTGATCGTACAGAATCCATATGCTATGGGATATCTAGGAGTGGAGACAGCAGCTAATCTGATGAACGGACAGACAGGCGGTCCCAGCGTGGTGGATACTGCCACGACCATTGTCACCAGAGATAATATGTATGAACCGGAGAGCCAGAAGATATTGTTTTCTTTTGAAGAGGAAGGTTATTGATCCTGTGCAAAATCTTACGATAACGATAAGCAAAGTGTAAAAATATGTACAAAGCATGAACAAAATATGTACAGAATAGTATAATTTCTTACCCCTTGCGTAAGATTTTGCATATCTTTTTTGTACAACCTGACATATAATTACCTCATCAAGAGATGAAACACATACAATTTCATCAAAACAAGGAGGTATTTTGTATGAAAAAGATTATGTCACTACTGTTGGTCGGCATTATGATGCTCAGCCTCGTAGCGTGCGGAAAAGCCGGCGGAAAGAACAGCGGAGAGTTGAACGTAGGTGTATTCTATTATACTTACAGTGATACTTACATCTCCAGCGTACGTACCGCACTGGACAACGCACTTACCGAAGCAGGTATCAAGTTCCAGAATTACGACGGCAACAGTAACCAGACCACCCAGAACGAACAGATCGATACCGCTATTGCACAGGGTACCAACCTTCTGATCGTTAACATCGTTACATCCGGTTCCGTAGACGCTTCCCAGGCTATCGTTGACAAGGCAAGCGCAGCAGGAATCCCTGTTATCTTCTTCAACCGTGCGGTTGAGTCCGATGAGGATGAAGGTAAGGTATTAGGCAGCTATGACAAGTGTGCATTCGTAGGAACCGATGCTCCCGAAGCAGGTCATATGCAGGGTAAGATGGTAGGCCAGTACGTAGTAGATAACTTTGATGCTATCGACTTAAACGGCGACGGCAAGATCAGCTACGCAATGTTCATGGGTCAGTTAGGTAACGTAGAAGCAATCTATCGTACCCAGTACGGCGTAGAAGATGCAGACGCAGTGATCACCGCAGCAGGCAAGCCCGCTCTGGAGTACTTCGATGCATCCAATACTGATAAGTACCAGGTTGACCAGGACGGTAACTGGTCCGCAACCGCAGCTAACAACTACATGACTACCAACCTGTCTCAGTACAATGAGTCCGCTGGTAACATGATCGAGCTGGTAATCTGCAACAACGACGGTATGGCTGAAGGCGTTATCTCCGCTCTGAATGACAAGGGCTACAACTTAGGCGACGGCAGCTGCACCACCATTCCTGTATTCGGCGTTGACGCAACTGACGCAGCTAAGCAGCTGATAGCAGATGGCAAGATGACCGGTACCATCAAGCAGGATGCAGAAGGTATGGCAAACGGTATTGCTTACCTGGCTAAGAATATCCAGTCCGGTAAGGAGCTGATGGCAGATACCGACAGCTTCAACATCTCTGAGAAGGTTAGCAACAAGATTTACATCCCTTACGCTACTTATACCGGAGAATGATCTGAATAACAAGTAAATAAAAAGAGCGGCTGCTGCATCGGGCAGCAGCTGCTCTTTATGTATAGGAGGATGCGTATGGGACAGGAAGTATTGCTTCAGATGACAGACATATGCAAGGAATTCCCCGGCGTAAAGGCACTGGATCATGTATCCCTGACCGTAAAAAAGGGAACGGTACACGCGCTGATGGGAGAGAACGGCGCCGGTAAATCCACCTTGATGAAGTGTCTGTTCGGTATCTACAGTAAGGATGCAGGAAAGATTGAACTGGAAGGCAAGGAAGTTAATTTCAAAAATTCCAGAGAAGCATTGAATAACGGAGTGGCCATGGTTCATCAGGAACTGAACCAGGCACTGAAGAGAAATGTCATGGATAATATCTGGTTGGGCCGTTATCCCATGACAGCAGGTATTATGGTCAACGAGCATAAAATGCTGGAAAACACCAATAAGATTTTTGAAGAACTGGGGATCGCAGTAGACCCCAAGAGAATTATGAGTACGATGCCGGTATCACAAAGGCAGATGGTTGAGATCGCCAAGGCGGTATCCTATAACAGTAAGATCATTGTATTCGACGAACCTACTTCATCCCTGACGGAAGAAGAAGTGGAGCATCTGTTTAAGATCATCAACATGCTTCGTGACAGAGGATGCGGTATTATTTATATCTCCCACAAAATGGCAGAGATCCTTAGGATCGCAGATGAAGTAACCGTCATGCGTGACGGTACCTGGATCGCAACGGAGCCTGCTGAAGAATTGACCACAGATAAGATCATCAGACTCATGGTAGGACGTGAGCTGACCAATCAGTTCCCTCCCAAGACGAACAAACCCGGAGAAGTGGCATTGGAAGTGGAGCATCTGACTGCAAGGTATTCCCTGTTGCAGGATGTATCCTTTAAGGCCAGAAAGGGTGAGATCGTGGGTTTGGCCGGACTGGATGGAAGCGGCAGAACGGAGACACTGGAGAATATTTTCGGCGTTGCTACCAGAAAAGATGGCCTGATCAAATTAGACGGCAAAGAAGTGAAGAACCGCAATGCCAGAGAATCCATTAAAAACGGCTTTGCACTTCTGACAGAGGAACGTCGTGCTACCGGTATTTTCGGTATCCTGAATATCCGGGAGAATACGGTGATCTCCAGTCTGAAGAAGCATAAGAGAGCAGGATTTTATCTGAGTGATAAATCCATGGAGAAGGACACCGCATGGGCTATTGATGCCATGCACATCAAGACGCCTTCCCAGAAGACGAAGATCCGATCATTGTCCGGTGGTAACCAGCAGAAGGTTATCCTCGGCAGATGGCTTCTCACAGAGCCTGAGGTGCTGATGCTGGATGAACCTACCAGAGGTATCGATGTAGGTGCAAAATATGAGATCTACCAGCTGATCATCGATCTGGCGAACAAGGGCAAAGTTGTCCTGATGGTATCTTCGGAGATGCCGGAGCTGCTGGGGGTATGTGACAGAATACTTGTCATGAGCGGCGGCAGACTGGCAGGAGAAGTAGATGCCAAAAATACGACACAGGAAGAGATCATGTCTCTTGCTGCAAAATATGTATAGGAGGATATGCGTATGAATCCCGGCAAAGCAATTCAAAATAAAATTAACGGCGTAAAGCAAAATTTTGCAGATTACAAGAAGCTGGACAGCAAGGACAAGAAAACTTATTGGAAAGAGTTTTTACTGAACAATGCGTTGTACATCCTGCTGATTGTAGCAATTATTTACACTTACATCCAGAACTCCAATTTCCTGTCGGCGGCTTCCATTGTCAACATTATCAGCCTGTCCGCAGCGAACCTTCCCATTGCCTGTGGTATTGCGGGATGTATCGTATTGACCGGTACTGACCTGTCCGCAGGACGTGTGGTAGGACTTACCGCATGTATTACCGCATCCCTGATGCAGTCCGTAACCTATGCGACCAAGATGTTCCCGAACCTTCCGGTACTTCCAATCCCTCTGGTGATCCTGATCGTACTGTTGGTCGGTGGTATCGTAGGATGGGTCAATGGATTCTTCGTGGCGAAGTTCCAGTTACATCCCTTCATCGTAACTCTGGCTACCCAGCTGATCGTATATGGTTTACTGTTAATGTATATCATGATCAACGGCAATAACGGCCAGCCTCTGTCCGGTCTGGATCAGCATTTCAATGATGTGGTAAAAGGAAGCGTAGTATCCTTTAATGCCGGCGGAGCAAGAATTGCCATTCCCAACTATGTATGGCTGGCAGCTGTCATTGTTATCATTATGTGGTTCATCTGGAACAAGACAACCTTCGGTAAGAATATGTTCGCAGTCGGTTCCAATCCGGAAGCAGCGAAGGTATCCGGTGTTAACGTAATGCGTACTACCATTCTGGTGCATACTCTGGCAGGTGCTATGTACGGTCTGACCGGTTTCATCGAGTCCTCCCGTATCGGTTCCAATACCGCCAACACCGGTCTGAACTATGAGTGTGATGCTATTGCAGCCTGCGTTATCGGCGGTGTATCCTTTGTAGGTGGTACCGGTAAGATCAGTGGTGTTGTACTGGGTGTATTCCTCTTAAGAATCATCTTCGTAGCACTGAACTTCCTGTCCATCAACATGAACATGCAGTATGTGATCAAGGGACTTATCATTCTGGTTGCCTGTGCGATCGATATGAGAAAGTATCTGGTAAGAAAGTAATGACATAAGACTCACCCATAGAAAACATCCGTGACTGCTTGCAGGCAAAGGATGTTTTCTATGTGGGGAGTAAAACAATATGAGTATGAAGGACGACAGTCCGGAATACGAATATTGGTTGCAATTTCGAGAGTGCGCAGCACATAGAAATTGCTTATGATAGATTTGGAAAAGGAAAGATTATGAATCAGGAACAAGTGACAGCAGA
>ERZ791919.3328-NODE-3328-length-10156-cov-10.577270_pt1 | contig 10156 bp, 6 predicted proteins | sample MGYA00510137_ERZ791919 | MGnify/ENA primary metagenome ERZ791919 (study PRJEB30046, sample SAMN00792059) | human gut metagenome | study: EMG produced TPA metagenomics assembly of the A metagenome-wide association study of gut microbiota in type 2...
TGGGCCATGCCTACGGCTGCGAGGGCCTGGTGGTGCACGGCGAGGGCCGCGGCACCGGCCTGGGGTTCCCCACGGCCAACATCGCCATCCCGGACACCATGCTGCCCGCGCCGGGCGTCTACGCCACCCGCGTGGTGGTGCCGCATCTGGGCAGGACCCTGCAGGCCGTGACCAACATCGGCCGCAAGCCCACCTTCGGGGACCATGGCCTGAGCATCGAGAGCTTCCTGCTGGATACGGACCTGAACCTCTACGGCAATGAGCTGCGCCTGGACTTCGTGGCCCGCCTGCGCGACGAGAAGCGCTTCGCATCCGCCGATGCCCTGGTGGCCCAGATCCGCACCGATGTGGCCCGGGCCCGCGACCTGCTGACCATGTATTTTTAGAACAGACGGCGATGGCATATCGCCTTTGAGATGACGGGATTGCCCTTGCGGGGCGGTATCCCCATGCCAGTGAGACCGGCGTGTGACGAGAGATCGTCATGCGCCGTTTTTGGGTTGGGAAAGGCCGTATTGCGGGACTGCTGCTGTGGAAGGATTGCCCGGTATGGAGCGAACGTCAGAGGCTTGGTTGCCGGTGCGTGGCAACAGACTGCCGGAGGATGGTAACATCCCGTTTCGGCAGGCAGACTGTGACTGGAGGACACGAAAACTGGTCGGGCTGTTGCCCGCAGGCAGTTTTTGTGCTTGAGTGGTAGCGTCTTTTTTCTGTGATACCAGAAGCGCTGACCATGAGGTGATCTATGGCCGACATCGCACACCTTGATGACATCTGGACAAAATTTCTTGAACTCTGGCCCGTGGAAAAAGTTCGGGCCATGACGCTGGAACAGTATCATACGCTCAATGATCCGACGTGTTTCGTTCGGTGCCTGGAGAGCATGACGGAGATGCTGGGCTCTATCTGGGGTGGATATGCCATCAAGTTTGGTATTTATGAACGAAGCGACAAAGGAGCACAGAAAAAGAATTCCAGCAATTATATCTACTCTGATATATATGTATGGCGTCCAAGTCTGGGGAATTCCCCAGAAGAGGCTTTTGCCGCCGTTAAAAAAAATATCCTTGGCATCATCGACGCCGTCCAGCTCAAAGATTTGGATGCGGTATCCTGCGAAGCTCTCTGGCCCATGGTAGCCTGGAAGATTGCCTTTCTTTATCAGGAAAGGGACGATCCTCAAGTGCTTTCCGTGTACAGGCGCGAGAAGCTCATCGCAGCCTTGGGTGAAGATACTGCCAGACTGAGTACAGCAGAGCTATATCGCCGCCTCATGGCCCGGCGTAACGGCAAGAACCTGCATGTCTTCAGCGAAGAAATCTGGAATGGAAAGGGAGGCAACGCCCCTAGAGATGGGCAGAATCCTCCTGTCGATTCTGTTCCCTGTCATCCCATCCCCCTGAACCAGATACTCTATGGCCCTCCCGGCACGGGAAAGACCTACGCCACAGTGGAAAAAACACTGGAAATATTTGCCGCTGCGGGTATGCGGGATGTAGGCGCTACCCGGGAAAAGAAGAGGCAGCGTTTCGACGAGCTGGTTGCTGACGGCCATATCCGTTTCGTGACCTTCCATCAGAGCTTCAGCTATGAGGACTTCATAGAAGGCATACGGGCGTCGGTGGATGAAGATGGCAAGATTACCTATCAGGTGGAGGACGGTATCTTCAAGGAATTATGTACCAAGGCCGGCAGCCGCATGGAACGGCCGCACCGGCAGTCCGTCAACCTGGAAGGCCGTACGGTCTGGAAGATGTCCCTAGGCAACACGCAGGGAGACGATGCCTCCATCTATGATGAATGCCTGCAAAAGAATTGTTTGCTCATGGGCTATGGCGGCAGCGTGGATTTTTCCGCTTGCCGGACACGAGATGAGATACGGCGCAAGTTTGAGGAGGAATTGCCACGACAATTACAGAGCGACTCCTTGTATCCGGTACAGCGGGTGGAGTGGTTCGCCCACAAAATGGCCATCGGTGACATCGTCATCATTTCTGACGGCAACCTTAAATTTCGTGCTATCGGCGAGATTACTGGCCCTTACCGCGTTATCGAACGGGATGAAGATGATTATGGCCAGTGCCGAGATGTCAGGTGGCTGTGTACCTTTTCGCCTTCGCGTCCTGTCGAGGAATTGCTACATAAGACTTTCAGCCAGCCTGTCCTCTACCGTCTCACAGACTCTGTTCTCGACCGACAGCGACTTGCCCGCCTTCTGCAGGTGGAGCGTGCGGAAGAGAAAGATTCTTTGCCCTATGTACTCATCATCGACGAGATCAACCGAGGTAACATCTCCCGCATCTTTGGCGAACTCATCACCCTTGTGGAATCATCGCACCGTGCTTGCCTGCCGGGCAGTCCCTACACGCGGGACAGCATCAGCCTACGCTTGCCGTATTCGCGAGAATCGTTCTCGGTGCCGGAGAACGTCTACATTATCGGCACCATGAATACGGCGGACCGCTCTCTTACCGGGCTGGATGCGGCCCTGCGGCGGCGTTTCTCCTTTACGGAGATGCCGCCTCGCCCCGAGTTGCTGGAGGGCAGCCGTTTGCATGGGACGGAATTCTCTCTGGCGGATCTGCTGGACTGCCTGAACCGACGCATCACCATACTGCTGGACGGGGATCATTGCCTTGGTCACGCCTGGTTCATGGGCCTTGGCCGGGTGGTGACGGCAGAGACTCTGGCGACCGTGTTCCGTAACCATATCCTGCCCCTGTTGGAAGAATATTTCTTTGAGGACTGGGAAAAAATCCAATGGGTCCTCAACGATCACCGCAAGGAGGCAGAAACCCGCTTCCTGCTGCGGGATGATACGGAGCTGTCCAGTTTGTTCGGAGATGACGTGCAACTGCCGGATAGGGGACAGAGCTGGTACTGGAATCAGGAAGCATTCGGGAGCATGGCCGCCTACGCTCAGATTATTGATGCGGAAGTGTGGCCCGAACCTGATGATGAGGCTGGTGACGGGAACCGCAGGGCTGACGAGGAAACGGCAACAGAGAGCTTTGCGGACTTGGGTGAACAGATAGATAGTGTGGAATGGCGGGGATACCGCATTGAAAGATACCGGACCAGGGCTGGTAGTAGCCCCATCCGCGTCTTGCAAGATGGAAAATATGTTGGAGACAGGCTCGTCACCCAGACTTTGAGAGTCATTGCCGCACATCTGGGCATCGAACTCAGGGGAGCCAACACCCAATCTCAAGGCAACTTCCTGATACAGAAGCTGAAGGAGCTGGAACAGCAGGCATGACCTCCATCACCATCCGTGAATGCGGCTGTCTGACCACCGCTCCTGTATCTGTTCCCACACTGGACAGGGCGCAGATCACGCCCTCGGCCTTTGACTGGCTCTGCCGTTTTTGCGAGCAGGAAAAGGATGTGGCCACCCTGCGGACAAGGCAGACCTTGCAGTGGAAAAGTTTCGTGGGTGTTCTGCGCACGCCCTGCGGTCTGGAGCTGGAGATACTGCCCAAGACGCATTCCGAGATAGATGACGCGGAGGCCTGCCGCGCGCAGCTGGTGCGTATGCTCTCCAAAGTGCTGGATGTGACCTGTCGCGAGACGGGCGAGGCCGACATCAGCCTGTTGGCCCTGCCGCTGACGGAGTGGGTGGCAAGGCAATTCTTGCGGCATGCGCATGCCCTTGTCCGGCGAGGGCTGCGTTTCGACTATCAGCGGGTGGAAGAGGAAGAGCCCTACCTGCGCGGCCAGCTGGACGTGCGGCGCCAGATTGAACAGTTGCCGCACCGGCGGCATCTGTTTCACATCCGGCATGACGTGTTCAGCGTGGACAGACCCGAGAACCGCCTCCTGCGCAGTGCGCTGGACGTGGTGGTGGCCAGTGTGCGAGAACCGGAGAACTGGCGTTTGGCCGCGTCCCTGCGTCCCCTGCTGTCTGCCGTGCCGCCCAGCCGGGATATCCGGGCAGACTTCGCCCGCTGGCGACAGGACAGGCTCATGGCCGATTATGCAGCTGTGCGGGCATGGTGCGAGCTGGTGCTGGGCAAATACATGCCCAGGGGCATCGCCGACCGGCAGCGCGGCATCAGCCTTTTGTTTTCCATGCATGAGCTTTTCGAACGCTATGTGGCTCGGGCTTTACGGGATCGGCTCATGCCCGGGGCCCGCATGGAGGTGCAGGCATCGGGCAGGGCCCTGTGCTCGCAGGAAGGCCGCGCGGCCTTCCTCCTGCGGCCCGACATGGTCATCCGTTATGGACAGGAGGCCTGGGTACTGGACACCAAGTGGAAGCGTCTCGGACAGGGCAGCGGGGAGGACAACATCAGCGTCCAGGACGTGCACCAGCTCTATGCCTACGGCTGGCAGTGGCTGGGCGGGCGGGGAGATGTCGTGCTGGTCTACCCCCGGCATGCGCACTTCCCGCATCAGCCGCCCTTTCTTTTTCGTCCGCCGCCGTCATGGCCCAATGCTCCAGCCCTGCGTCTGCTGGTGGCCAGCTTCGACCTGTCCACAGATAGCTTGTCGTGTCATGAAACAGCGGGCGACTGGTGCCCTTGGTTACATATGGTCTAGACTCTGGTGAAAAGCGGCGCAGCCTATCCTGCCTGCATAAAGCCGCCCGTAGTCCTTTGATTCCACTTAGGTTGAAAACTCTTTTTTGCCAAGCTTTCGGCTCCAGAATCCCTCAGTTAGATGAAAGACCATCCGTATTCCGGGTGGTCTTTCATTTTTGGAAGTCCTGGTCTTTTTTTTCACGAACTATCGGCGGGCTGATAGATTGAGAATTTTTTCCCAGCTAGATTCCAGGGCAGATGTTCCGTTTTGTCATGAAAAAAGGAGTCTGCCATGCCTGAGCAAACCTCTGCCGGTTCCGGTTCGTTTTTGCAGTACCTGGCCGGGAACCTGCGCCGCAACGGACGCAGCCCCGTGCGTGTCTACACGGGCTTCGTCATCGCCTGGGCGCTCTTCTTCCTCTTCTGGACAGTGCTGCCGCCCTTCCCGGGCCTGACCCACAACGGCATGGCCGTGCTGGGCATCGTGCTCTGGGCCAGCGTCATGTGGGTCAGCGAGGCCATGCCCACGGGCATCACCGGCATCTCCATCCCCACCCTGCTGCTCATCACCCAGGCCATCCCCTGGCAGGGCGGCAAACCGCCCATGTCCATCATTTTCGCCGGGTTCACCAATCACGTCATCTGGCTGTGCCTGTTCGCCTTCCTGGTGGGGGCCGTCATGCAGCTGGTGGGCCTGGACAGGCGCATCGCCCTGGGCATCCTGGCCCGGCTCAAGGCCTCCAGCGTGGGCCGCGTCATCTGGGGCATGTTCTTCGTGAACATCGTGCTGGGCTTCCTGGTGCCCGCGGCCAACGCCCGCGCCGCCACCCTGCTGCCCGTGGTGCAGGGCATCTGCCGCCTGCTCGGCGACACGCCGGAAGAACGCGCCGCCAAAAAGGCCATCGTCATCCAGTCCCTGGTCTACGGCTCCATGATCTGCGGCATGTTCATCATGACCGCCCACCTGCCCAACATGATCATGGTGGGCATCTTCGACAAGGCGGGCTTCAGCAACCTCAACTATCTCAACTGGATGCTGCTGCAGGCCCCCTATCTGGGCATGTTCGCCCTGACGCAGGCCTGGATCCGCTGGCACTTCGGCACGCGCAAGGTGCACATCGCCGGCGGGGTGGAGGCCCTGCAGAAGAAATACGACGACCTCGGCCCCATGACCATGCCCGAAAAGGTGCTGCTGGGCATCTTTGCCCTGGCGGGCATCATGTTCATGACCGGCAAGGGCAGCTTTATCGCCGAGCTGCACCACCAGCCCCTGGGCGTCATCGGCCTGCTGGGCATGCTGGTGCTCTTCGCGCCCGGCCTCATGCCCTGTTCCTGGAAGTCCGTGCAGGAAAAGACCATCTGGGGCACCTTCCTGCTGCTGGGCGGCGCCATGACCATGACCACGGCCATGACCCAGTCCGGCCTGGCCCAGTGGCTGGCCGACCACATCCACGCCTGGGTGGTGGGCATGAGCTGGTGGCAGGCCATCCTGACCATGATGGTGGGCACGCACATCATCCGCCTGGGCATGCTCTCCAACGTGGCGGCCGTGGCCATGCTGGCGCCGGTGGTCTTTGCCATGGCGCCCAAGCTGGGCCTGCATCCCGTGGCCTTCACCATGCTGGTCTGCGACACGGACACCTTTGCCTACATCCTGCCCACCCAGATCACCGCGGCCGTCATCGCGCACGGGACGGACACCTTCTCCTCCACGGACTACGCCCGCGCCGGCTGGGTCTCCGTCTGTATCGCCATCGCCTACGGCCTGCTGGTCATGGCTCCCTGGTACGCCCTGTGGGGCATGCCCGTCTGGGATGCCAGTGCCCCCTGGCCCTTCTAGCTTTCCGCCGACCTGCCGGGGCGGTGTGGCCCCGGCGCCAACAGCTTTTTACAGGAGAACATCATGGCCAACATCCCCGCGGCGCACATGCGCCAGTTCACCCCTGAAAACCTGGACGATGTCGAGACCGTCGTCGTCGAGACCGACCTGCTCATCATCGGCGGCGGCAATGCCGGCTGCTTCGTGGCCACGGAGGCCGCCCTGGTGGACCCCGGCGTCCGCGTCACCATCATGGAAAAGGCCGAGATCATGCGCTCCGGCGCCTGCTCCGCCGGCATGGACGCCATCAATACCTACATCCCCGAAGGCAAGACCCCCGAAGACCTGGTGCGCTGGAGCCGTGCCCAGGTGGGCGGCGGCCCCCTGCGTGAGGACCTGGCCCTCTCCAATGCCCGCGAGCTCAACGAGTCCGTGGACGATCTGGAGCGCTGGGGCCTGCCCATCCTGCGTGACGAGCAGGGCCGCATCCGCTACCGCGGCAAGTGGGACATCTCCATCCACGGCGAGCAGCTCAAGCCCATCATGGCCGAGAAGGCCCTGGAGAGCGGCGCGGACGTCTACAACCGCGTGACGGCCACGGCCCTCATCATGCACGAAGGCCGCTGCACCGGCGCCATGGGCTTTGGCGTGCGTGACGGCAAGTTCTATATCTTCCGCGCCAAGGCCACGGTGGTCAGCACCGGCGGGGCCGGTACCCTGTACAAGTCCTACACGGCCGACAGCACCGACAGCGGCGCGCAGATCTGGATGTGCCCCTACTGCGTGGGCACGGGCTACGCCATCGGCTTCCGCCAGGGCGCCGAGCTCACCAGCCTGGAACAGCGCTGGGTGGCCACGCGCACCAAGGACTTCTGCGGCCCGGTGGACACCATCTCCGTGGGCTACGGCGCGCCCATCATCAACGCGCACGGCGAGCGCGTCATGAGCCGCTATGAGCATCTGGGCGGGGACGCCGCGCCGCGCTACATCCGCGCCAACGCGCCCATGGAGGAATGGCTGGCCGGTCGCGGGCCCTGCTATTGCGACACCACCCACCTGAGCCCCGAAACGGCCAAGGCCATGATGGAGGACTATCTCAACGAGCGGCCTTCCTTCGTGCTCTTCCTGGCCAGCCGCGGTCAGGACGTCACCCGCGAACCCATCGAGATCTACGGCTCCGACCCCTACATCCTGGGCGGCCATACCGGCGGCGGCTTCTGGGTGGACATGCAGCGCATGACCACCATCCCCGGCCTGTTCGCCGCGGGCGAGACCGCCGGCGGCAACCCCAACAAGTTCGTGGGCGGCTGCTGCGCCGAAGGCAAGCTGGCGGCCCGCGGGGCCATTGCCTACATGAAGGATCTGGAGCTGCCGCCGCTGGACATGGCAGCCGTGGAGCGGGAAAAGGCCCGCGTCTACGCGCCCCTGCTGGCCCGGGACGAGGACGGCGTGCGCCCCGTGGAGATGAAGGAGCGCCTGCAGCGCCTGATGGACGAATACGCCGGCGGCGTGTCGCAGTTCTACCGCACCAACGAGGAACGTCTGGACTACGCCCTGAAGCACATCGCCAGGCTGCAGTCCCAGTTCGGCTACCTGCGTGCCCGCGACCTGCACGAGCTCATGCAGGCCCACGAGACCATGGACAGGGTCGATGTGGCCGAGGCCGTGGTCCATCACCTCAAGGCCCGCAAGGAGACCCGCTGGGCCGGCTGGCAGACCCGTTCCGACTACCCGGAACGCGACGATGCCCGTTTCGACTGTTTCATCGAATCCCGGCGCGATCCCGCCACGGGCAAGGTGGAGACCTTCACCCGCCCGTACGAGCAGCTGATCCCCGGTGACCGTTATACCGCGTAAGCAAGGAGCCAACCATGCCCCCGAGAATAGATCTGAACAAGTGCAACGGCTGCGGCGGCAAGTCCGAGACCGCCTGCGAGATGGTCTGCCCCGGCGACCTCATGATGCTGGACCCCGGGACGGGCAAGGCCCGCTGCCGGGCCACCGGCGAATGCTGGGACTGCATGTCCTGCATCAAGGTCTGTCCCACCGGTGCCCTGCAGACGCGCATGCCCTACCAGCTGGGCTACTACAAGGCCAGCCTGCGCCCCATCATGGGCAAGGACTGCATCACCTGGAAATGCCGTGATATTGACGGGAATGAATATACATATAAGTATGTCAACCGGATACGTCACTAGAACACGACACGGCTAAGGCCGGGTCCGGGAACGCGCTGCCGGTGCGCCGCAAGTCTGGTTTGCGGCGCACCGGTTCCGGCGTCTGTACGGCAGACAGGGAACGCCTCTTCACGGGCCTGGTGCACGGGAGGAGGCATGCGCAGTTTCTGGCATCTGGAAAAAGGGGATTTCTTCGACGGCATAGAAGAGTGCAAGGAACACTTCCTGCACAGTGCCCAGCGCATCGAACTGAAGAAGAGCGACATCGTTTTTTTTGAAGGCGACGCGGGCGGGGCCTGCTTTTATGTGGCGTCGGGGCTGCTGCGCATCTTCTGCGTGACCGAGGCCGGCAAGGAGTCCACCTTTTTCCTGCGCACCGCGGGCGAGATCTTCGGCCTGTCGGAGGTCCTGCAGGATCTGCCCCGCAAGGTCAGTGCCCAGGCCCTGGCCGCTTCCGTCATCTTCCGCCTGGACAGGCAGGCCTTCGACGGTCTGCTGTCCCGCAATTATGCCCTGGCACGACGGGTCATCACCGTCATGGGCAGCCGCCTGCGCTATCTGGGCGACAGCCTCAGCGCCCAGACCTGCGATGTCCGCCACAGGCTGTGCCGCCTGCTGCTCGCGCTGGCACACGAGAGCCTGCGCGACCCGGCCGCCTGGGAACGGCCGCTGGCCCTGCCGGTCAGCCTTTCCCAGGGCCAGATGGCGGCCATGGTCTGTTCCACGCAGCCCACGGTCAGCGAGACCCTGCACCAGTTGCAGGACGAGGGCCTTATCGACATCCGCGGCCGCTGCATCGCCATCAGAAGGCCCCAGGCCCTGCTGGCGGCCCTGGAAGCCCCCGGGGATCGCGCTTGAGTCCGGCCGCGCTCCGGCATAAGGTGTCCGCCGGAGGAAACACCATGCTGGCAGACCTGCATACCCACACCAGCACGTCCCACGGGCACCACAGCGCCGCCGGGATGTATGAGGCAGCGGCGGCGGCCGGGCTGGACCTTTTCGGCCTGAGCGAGCACTCCCCCCTGCCGGAGGAATACGCCTGCAAGCTGTATGTGCCGGCCTTTCCCGGCAATTTCCGGGACTTCGTCCGGGACGTGCAGGCCCTGCGGCAGCGGGAGCTGGAGCGGGAAGACCGGCCGCTGCCCCTGCTGGGCGTGGAGCTGGACTGGCTTCCCGGCTACCCCAGGCACATGGGCCGCTTCTTGTCCTGCTGGCCGTTCAGCTATGTGATCGGTTCCCTGCATTATGTGGGGCTCTTCCCGGTGGCGCGTCCCCATACCTGGACCGACGGCCGGGAGGCCGCCTATGCCCGCTACCGGGAATATTATGAAGAGATGGCCCGCATGGCGGCCAGCGGGCTGGTGAACGTGGCCTCGCACCCCGACTTCATCAAGCGGGCCTCCTATGGCCTGTTCCATGAATGGCTGCGCGAAAAGGGCAGCCTGGACGTGGTGGCCCGCGCCGTGCAGGCCATGACCGATAACGGCGTCATCATGGAAGTCTCGTCGGCCGGGCTGCGCCAGCCCTTTGCCGAGCCTTATCCCTGCCCGGCCATCATGGGCCTGGCCGCCGACTTCGGTGCGGACATCCGCCTGGCGTCCGACGCCCACGACAGGGCCGATGTGGGCGCCGGGCTC
>ERZ791919.3333-NODE-3333-length-10133-cov-10.605279_pt1 | contig 10133 bp, 5 predicted proteins | sample MGYA00510137_ERZ791919 | MGnify/ENA primary metagenome ERZ791919 (study PRJEB30046, sample SAMN00792059) | human gut metagenome | study: EMG produced TPA metagenomics assembly of the A metagenome-wide association study of gut microbiota in type 2...
GCCAGCCACGGACATTATAGGCATACGTCAGCTTGTTGGTGGCACTTCCGTGCAGAGACTTGGACTGCAGTCTGCCCAAGTTGTCATACGCATAGTCGGCAAGGGTTATCTTGGTGCCGCCTAATGTATGCTCTACTTTCAAGAGTCTGTCCGCATGGTTGTAGCTGTAAGTATACATTTCAGTACGAGTGGGCTTTCCGCTTGTAGTATGCGTATGCGTTACAGTAGCGGGCTTATCGGTGAAGGTATATATGGTAGCCGTCACATCATAGCCCCCCAAGAGATTGCTTTGCACGGTCTTTGCCACACGGCCCTTGATGTCATAGTAGTATGCGGTATAAATCTTGTTGCTGCTACCAAGTACCGTTGCCACACTTGCAGTCAAGGCACCTTTTCCATTGCCCGAAGCATCATCAGGGAAATTGCTGTTATTGAAACCTGCTTGCGAACGGAAAGCGTAACTGTCATAGAAGTGCTGCACAAGTACATTCGTTCCAGAAGTGGTCACTTTGTTGGTACAAGTCCCCTGTTCCGTCAGGCGGTTCAGCCCGTCGTACTTGTAGTACGTCCAGTTACCGGATGTAAGGGCACGCTGGTTGCCGTCCTGCGAAAAAACCAGGCGGTCGGCATTGTCATACACCATTTCCACATATCCTGCACCCGGAAGTTTCTTCCAGATACAGCGGTTACGTCCGTCGTATTTGTACTGAAAAGCATACAAGTCGAGATTGGCCGAGCTCTGGTACATAGGCTGGAGTACGAAACAAAGATTACTTTTGTCGTCATACACATAGTAAGTGTCGTGCGTTTCACTGCCTTTCATCTGACGCGTCAATACAACATGTCCCATCTCATCGGTAAAGGTGTAGCTCACGTTCAGGTCTTCATCGGTGGTTTTAATAACCGAAAGCTGACCGGAAAAATTGCGTATAGAAAGCAAAAGGCAGATGATTCACGAAGCCAAACTGAAAAACAAATTCCCTGCTTATATTCAAAAGACATAAGCAGGGAATCATTTAGTTTATTGAATCAGAGATTCGGGGACTTGGGAACAATGGGGGAAGAACATACACTGAAACAGAATATTTTATCTTATCAAGAAACGTCCAAATATAAAATACCATTCTTCAGAAAGTGCATTATTCGTTTTTTGCCAACTTCCTTCAGTGGATAGGAGTATTTTTTTTATTAACTTATCGTAATTATACTTGGAGTTATTATACCCTGCCCTTTTCACAATTTTTATTTCTCTAATTTTAAGTTTTCTGTCAAAAAGAATAGTGTATAAACAAGAGGCATTCTGTTCATCACCATTGTAGTTTTCCCAATAAAGACTATCTTGGTATTTCCTTAATGATTCGTTTCCACCAATATAAGAAATTTCCGTTGAGACTTCTCGCAACCGCTTCCTAAAATAATAAGAAGTATACATTTTAGAAGATCTTGCAGTATCCAATATCAATTCAAAAACTGGTAAGTTGGTCTCAGTATCAAAAAAGATAGTTTTTTCTATCTTCTTTTTATAGGAACTTATATCACTTGAATATATTATACTTTCTTCCACCAACTTATTTTGTCCGTACAATAATGGCGGAAGCATAATAAACATGAAAAATAGTTTTAATTTAATAGTCATATCCTAATCGTTTTGACATTACATCAGCTCTTTTATTGTATATAAAATTATTGACCCCTGGCTGTCCGTGGCTAAACGGTACATTCCTCAAGTATAAAATAACATGCCCAAATTCGTGTGCAATCCCAACTGTTCGATGATTCAAAGTGCCATTCTTATTAATTATGACTTGTACATGGCTATTGGTTGAACTCTTACCGGAAGCTAACCTCTTGTCAGGTACTAATGTCTGACCTAAATTTCCTTGAATATGTTTTCCAAAAGGGACTCCAGCCTTTGAATACTCTTCTTTTTGATGAGCAGGTATTTCGCTATCATCATCGTCATAAGGAGTACCAAAAGTTTCTTCTACAGTCTTCCCATTCATTTTATATGTATTCTTATCAGATAATGACAGTTCTACCATTTTCTCACTATTGGCAATCTCAAATAAGTCTTTCAGAAAGAAATCATTACTACTATTAGCTTGTTTCGCAATGGAAGTTGGATCCAATATACCATTATTGAATTGCATCTTTATGTTACTACCATCCTGCAAACCATTGTAAATAGCTTCAATAGCTGCTGGAGTTACAATAAGCAAGCTATCTCCATTGATGTCAATGGTATTCACTGGATTATTCGCTCCATACTGATACGGAGACAATGAATGATACTTCTCAGCAAATCTGTCATTTGTCGTAAACCTCCCCAACGCCGCATCATAATGCCTTGCACCGTAGTCATACCAGTTCAACCCTTTCTTCGCATCAAGCTCCTTGCCGTTATACTTGTAAGGCTGCACATTGCCTGTACTTGCAAACACACCACCGAACGGATAGTAATGGTTCGTCTCCTCTACAGTGCCGCTCTGGTTGATGACTACCCGGTTGTTCCCCTGGTGCAAGTAGTAATGATACTTGCCGTCGCTCAAAGTAACATAGCCCTCATCGGTCAGCAACAACTTCCGAACACCGTTCTCATAGACCACGTTTCCGCAATAGTCCGTCGTGGTGGTAGTACTGCCTGTCTTATGGACAGTTTTCAGCTTCGTGCCGTCGGCACCGTATGTATGACTTATCCTACTGCCGTCACTGAAAGTCACCGTACTTGGCAAATTTAAGCAATTATACGATATGTTGCTAATTCCCTTGTTCAAATCTTTAGTTAAATTTCCATTGGCATCGTAGGCGTACTCATTTGCCTGCTTCACGGCATCTTTGAACTCGAAACCGCCACCGTAGGCAGAAGCCGCTACCGCATCGTCCACACGGGTCGGGCGGTTGCCCGCAAACGTGAAGGTGAGGTTTTCAATCAGACCGTCGTAAGTGAGCTTAGAAATTCTTATCATAGAAATAATACTATATGAAATTCCCTGCCTACATCGCTGTATGTAAGCAGGGAATCATTTAGATTATTGAATCAGAAGATTCTGATATTCAGAAGTAGTAAACAAATAACATCCGTTACAACAAAATTTATCTGATTACTAAACTATAATTTCTAATTTTTGAGAGTAGCGCTTCTATTTATATATATATCACCTGATTCACAATCTCTTCTAACAGATAAACCATGTTGCAATAATACATAAATAACATACCTTTGTTCCGATAAACTTAATACACTATTCTCATTATAACACGGAGTAAACCATATATCATCAAAATAAGCTGAAAACAAACCTTTTATTCCTTCACGTTTACAAATAGAATCTATACGATATTCCGGAACAACGACATAGTCTTTCAATTGTATATACGAGAGACTGTCCATTATTAAAGTGTCTTTATCAGATAACTTGATAAAATTTTCATAAAAAGGTTTCGTTATATAGTCCTCTTCATCTATAACTGATACCAATTCAATCTCATCTAATACAACCTTACAAATAGAATCATGCCACGCTATATTAGTTGTTATCATACAAGGCGCAGTAGTAATTAAGTTATTAGAATCTATCGTAGCTTTTTCAGAATAATCATACTTTATGTATAAATATAAAGATATCCCTCCGATAATAATTACTATTAAAATCAGCATCCTACTCCAATAATTCTTTCGGTACTTTTTGGGTTCCATACATCGTTCTTTTAGGTTCACCTATTACTTTTCTTATTCGGTTCTCGGTATTGATAGCGCGTATATCCATTAATAAAATACCGTTTTTCGTCCTTTCATAAGTAGCCACCTTCTTATCAACATCAAATGAATGTTGAAGTTCATGAGCTAAACCTATTCTTGGTGTTCTCATGTCGCTGTCATTTCGGCCTCTTCTCCGATTATAGGGGTTATAATAAATTTCACTACCTTGTGAAATATTCTTTTTTACCTTGTCTGCATTAAACCCAGTAGAGTTATACTCTCCTTTTTTAGGCATTGTGATATAATGTATATTCTTACTCTCTTCTAATTTTCCAATAATATCAGCTACCTTTTTATCATCTTGTTTAAGTTGGAAAAGATCTGCTTTTACATCTTTTTGGAATTTTGTATCATACCCAAAGAGCACTTTTATCTGATCAATTATTCCATTCGCATTAGGTTTAATAATTATGCTATCCCCATTCACATCAATATTCCCAACTGGACTATTCGCCCCATACTGATACGGAGACATCGAATAATATTTCTCGGCAAATCTGTCATTCGTCGTAAACCTACCCAATACCGCATCATAATGCCTTGCACCATAATCATACCAGTTCAAACCTTTCTTCGAGTCATACTCCTTGCCGTTATACTTGTAAGGCTGCACATTGCCTGAGCTTGCAAACACACCACCGAAGGGATAGTAATGGTTCGCTTCCTCTACCGTGCCGCTTTGGTTAATCACAACCCGGTTATTACCCTGATGGTCTTTCAAGTAGTAATGATACTTGCCGTCGCTCAAAGTAACATAGCCTTCATCGGTCAGCAGCAACTTCTGAACACCGTTCTCATAGACCACGTTTCCGCAATAGTCCGTCGTGGTAGTAGTGCTGCCTGTCTTATGGACAGTTTTCAGCTTTGTGCCGTCGGCACCATAAGTATAGGCAATCGTACTACCGTCACTGAACGTGACCATATTGGGCAAATTTAATACATTATAGGTAATTGTACTAATTCCCTTGTTTAAATCTTTAGTTAAATTTCCATTGGAATCGTAAGTGTATTCGTTCGCCTGCTTCACACCGTCCTTGAACTCGAAACCACCATTGTAGGCAGAAGCTGCTGCCGCATCGTCCACACGGCTCAACTGATTGCCGGCGAGGGTGAAAGTCAGGTTATCAATCAAACCGTAACTGGAAGCAGCGGTCTGACCGTAACGTTGCAAGGTCTTGATGTTGCCGTTTTTGTCATAGGCGGTTACATTCTCACTGAAACGGTTGGTGTTTGTATTGATGCCGGCTGTTTCGCCGTAAGTGGCGTTCATCAGACGGCTTAATCCGTCGTAAGTGAACTTATAGCCACGGATAGTGCTCTCATTTCCAGCCTTCCACGTCATGCTGCTGATGCTGCCGTTGTATTTGGCGGTGCCGTTGCCGTTGTTGTAGTACAGATTCTGTGTAAACTTGCTTCCACTAATTCCCGTCAGCCAGCCACGGACATTATAGGCATACGTCAGCTTGTTGGTGGCACTTCCGTGCAGGGACTTTGATTGCAGTCTGCCCAAGTTGTCATACGCATAGTCGGCAAGGGTTATCTTGGTGCCACCTAGCGTATGCTCCACCTTCAAGAGTCTGTCCGCATGGTCGTAGCTGTAAGTATACACTTCCGTGCGGGTTGTTTTTCCGCTTGCCGTGTGGGTATGGGTCACTGTAGCAGGCTTGTTTGTAAAAGTATAGACGGTAGCTGCTACATCATAACCACCCAAAGGATTACTTTGTACAGTCTTCACCACACGTCCCTTGATGTCATAGTAGTATGCGGTATAAATCTTGTTACTACTACCAAGTACCGTTGCCACACTTGCAGTCAAGGCACCTTTTCCATTGCCCGAAGCATCATCAGGGAAATTGCTGTTATTGAAACCTGCTTGCGAACGGAAAGCGTAACTGTCATAGAAGTGCTGCACAAGTACATTCGTTCCAGAAGTGGTCACTTTGTTGGTACAAGTCCCCTGTTCCGTCAGGCGGTTCAGCCCGTCGTACTTGTAGTACGTCCAGTTACCGGATGTAAGGGCACGCTGGTTGCCGTCCTGCGAGAATACCAGGCGGTCGGCATTGTCATACACCATTTCCATATATCCCGCACCGGGAAGCTTCTTCCAGATACAACGGTTACGTCCGTCGTATTTGTACTGGAAGGCATACAAGTCGAGATTGGCCAAGCTTTGGTACATAGGCTGGAGCACGAAACAAAGATTGCTTTTGTCGTCATACACATAGTAAGTGTCGTGCGTTTCGCTGCCCTTCATCTGACGGGACAATACAACATGTCCCATCTTGTCGGTGAAGGTGTAGCTCACGTTCAGGTCTTCATCGGTGGTTTTAACGACCGAAAGCTGGCCGGAAGCATAGCTGCCGTTGCTCGTCAGTGCGCCTGCACTGCTTACGCCATAGTTGATGCAGTTCAACTGCGCGTTAGCCGTACTGTTGGCCAGATAGTCCGTATTGACGGAATGCCCGCCATGCCATGCGGCTCCCGGTCCGTATTCCTTGACGGTACGGTTCAGCGGAGAAGCCTCGTACACCGGCTGGCCGTAAGGACGCGAGTCGTTGCCATAGTTGCTGGGCGCACTGCTCTTGAATGCAGCAGGCGCCACATACTCGGCAGACGAGACTATCGGCAGCCAGGAATTCACGGCACGTCCTGCAACGTCGTACTCCTGCAGCGTCACCAGATTGCTGTTGCTTGCCGTCACCTTCTTCAATACCGTCTGGAACGGACGTCCCAGGCCATCAAAATACTCCACCTTATCCAGGTATTTACCTCCCATTTCATCCAGCATGCTACGGGTACGCACATAATTGTGGCTGGCATCCTGCGCCGCTGTTGTCAGTGCATAGCACAGCAACGCCATGAACATATATTTTCGTTTCATACAATTCTTTCGTTTCATTGGGGTTTGTAATTATACTGATATTCATTCACTACCTTTCCATTATGCTCCTTAACCTGGAACAAGCGGTTGAAGTCATCATAGGTAAAGGTCGCTTTCTCTTTATTCGGTTCTACAATTTCCGTAACACCCACAAGCGGGCGATAGAGATAGGTAGTAACCAAAGCATTGTCGTTGGCAAGCCCGTTTCGCACTGTGTTCAGGACAGCTGTAATGGACGCAGTATTCGCATTGGCCGGCAGTTGGCTGATGCTCGCCGACGAGATTTTCTCTACAGCCTCATACGTCTTTCCTTCTATCTTGGCCACCGGATAAAGATTGTTATAGGCCCATAGGAAGCTCACCGGCAAATTGTTGCGTATATAACCCAGCAGCCGGCCTCTTGAAGTGTACTTGCCAAACCAAATATCCTGCACATAGGCTCCCGCATAATCGGCCAGTGTCTTGGGAGTAGTAGAGCTGAATTTCAACGTACGTTTGGGCAATATCATGTTGAGCGTGTCTTTATATTCCGTCTTCGACGCATTCACCACTTTGCCGGCAGAGAGTTCGACGCGTTCTATGGGTATGCCCACCATATATTTCCCTTTCATCTTGACGGAAACGGCATCCGTAAAGCTGTTTGCATATTTAAACTGCTTTTCTTTCTCCACCCCGTGCTTGTTGCTCTTCAAGGAAGAAAGTACCCCATAGTCAGTATAGGCATATCTCTCTTCGTCCACTATATTGCCTTCAGCGCGATAGTCGGTAGTCACTTTCTTGCTGAGATAGTACGATTGTGCCCACAGATTGTAAGGCTGCATGGTACGGGTAGGATGGGAATAATCCGGATTGAAATAATAGTTGCGTATTTTCGGTGCCCAAACCTCTTCCGAAGAAGAAGGTGAGTAGGTGTACTCCTCTCTCTTCAGCAGTTTATGATTTTTATCCCTATATTCTACCGACGAAAGTTTACCGTTCTCATAGTCAGGCACCGTAGGAATGCCGGCCAGGTATATATCAGTAACCTCATCCGGAACGTTATGGTATCTGTAAGTGGTATATCCCTGAGTATCCATGTCGCCATATGATTCACTGACCGCCGTATATCCCACAAGGTTTCCTCTGGAAAGATTCGTCAAAGGGATATAAGGAGCAGATTGAATCAGTTCATAGTAAGCATTCATCCAGTTTCCCGCCCAACTTTGCATTTGTTCTACATAGACCGGTGCGTTGAATACCGGCTTCACCATCAGCTTTGCATCCTGATATTCAAACTTACGCCAACTCTGGTTACCGTTGCCGTCCGTATTCGTGATGGACTTGATGCGCAGCCCGGCACCCAGGTAATCCTTATCCAAGGGAGCATTCGTTTTGCCTACTATCTCTACCGAAATATTGATAGGATACTCCAACCTTACATTCTGCACTGCCAATGTCACACGATACGTACCTCTGTCCAGTTGCTTTTCAGTGTCATCAGGCCAGGGCTCCATCACATCATAATCGGGAGAAGAGAACAAGGTTCTATAACCATTACCCTCTTTCTTTTCGAGTTGTGTTGTGTAAGTAAGCGACGAAGCAAGATGTTCACTGGGATGAGGTTCGTCATGTCTTCTGCGGATGATAATCTTGGGATTGGCATCGTCCACTTCAAAAGGCTCGCCAATATACATAAGGACAGGAGCTCCGGGTGCCACGGGCGGCATACCGTTGTCTACCAGGTTAAGGGTTCCTTCGCGCAAGGGGGGCATCATAGGCAAAGTTTCAAAACGATGTCCTTCATACTCAAAGGTAGTTGTGCCACCCGTAGGATAGGTGATAGTGCGCAGCGTCCCTATCTTGCACAACGCCTCATTGAATGAACGGTCCATACCTTCTTTAAACAAACTCGTCTTACTGCTCGGCTTTATCGACTCCGACCAATAAATGCTGGGGCTAATCTTTAAAGAAGCAGTCATTGGTGACGCACCGTTGTAGAATCCCCAGGCATCTACAGACAGAGAGCGTTTGGGCGGCAATTTCCCCATATTGTAATCCATGGTATATACATTGTTCTTCTTCGAACCAGCCACATCATATACCTTCGACAATAACAAACGGTCATCATAACCATTGGTAGTGGCAGCCATTCCGCTAAGCAGATATTTATACTCCAGCATGGTGGTCTTGATAAGGTTACCGGCAGTATCACTCACCTTGATACTCGACAGCTTCTGTACCTTTTTTCCGGTTTCCGCACTCTCTATATCCTCACGATCAGTTGTACCGAATTCTACTTTACCCCCTTCAAAAGTAATAGCCGACAATGTCCATTGCTCTATCTTGGAGTATGAGTAATTGTAGTTGAACTTATTGGTGAAATACTGCGGAGATTGTGAAGACAATTGGCCATTCACTATTTTAGACAAAGATATAACGTCTTCTGTAGTAGAAATGGGAGTAAAAATACTTTCTTTTTTGTAACTAAACGTAATCTTTCCACCGTTGGGAGATGTCACAGAGTCAAGCATCCAGGCTGTTACAATCTGCGGTTCGTTATAGTATGGAAATATATGACTTCTAGTTATATCTGTTTGAAAAAAATCAATGGTATTTAAGAAATAGTATGTGATTTCTTTTGTCGAGAAGGAATAGACATATCCTTCCAAGTCCGTCATGGTCCATGTTTTGTTACTTGTATTGTATACCATCTTTACCACTTTTTCTTGTGTTTGGATGGTAGGGACGGCATTCAGTTGTCGGTTGTTCTTCAATACGTCGAAATACATGGAGCCCGAATGTCCGCCTGCATTGAAGTAAAACATATCAGGTTCGGCATCATAGTCACCTTTGAAATAACCCATATACTTCTCCAAATTCTGGTCGGTCACTTCAAATCTGGGATTGGTCAGCCACGGAGCATCAGTAAGGTTATAGCATCCACGTGCTGCAAAGTCGTCCGTACCCTGCACTTGTCTGACGACGCACCCTCCTGCCTGGAGGGTCCATCCAAGGCCAATCCAAGTAGCTTCTTGTGCAACACGTGTTCCGTCCGTATGGTACGATAGTGCAATGGGGAACTTCTTTCCGTCAAGGTCAATCTCGTAAATGGGAATGCTGATTCGGGCTTGCCCCACATAATTGTCAGTAGGTATCAGTCCATACGTTCCCAATGAAGCTGCATTGGGAGATACCGGAACAATCCGGAAGTTGGTTTCAGGATGGCCATCCTGCGAATACATAACCGTTGCCTTCAGTAAAAGGAACAGTAATAAAAACAAGGATATTCTTTTCATGATAAATCGTTGTTATTAGAAAAATTATTCAATATGTTTTGCGGGATAAGGGATGGGGGAGGCTGTTTTCCAAGCCTCTCCCATTCCCTTGCTGGCTTTTCAGCCTCCTACAGTGGCATCGCCTGCACGCCCAGCACACTGGCTATGGTGGCAATGATGGTGCCCACAATTTTCAAGATATCTTTCCAGGTTTCTTTGCTTATTTTCATAATTCCAT
>ERZ791919.3352-NODE-3352-length-10080-cov-16.598005_pt1 | contig 10080 bp, 7 predicted proteins | sample MGYA00510137_ERZ791919 | MGnify/ENA primary metagenome ERZ791919 (study PRJEB30046, sample SAMN00792059) | human gut metagenome | study: EMG produced TPA metagenomics assembly of the A metagenome-wide association study of gut microbiota in type 2...
TCGCACAAAGCGCGCACGGCCTGTACATAGTCCGGGTCCAGCGCCATCACGCCGCCCTCACCCTGAATCAGTTCCATCATCACGGCGCAGGTGTGGCGGTCTACCAGTTCCCGCAGCGCCTCGATATCCCCCACCGGGACGTACTGGAAGCCTTCGTTGAAGGGGCCGAAGTAGTTGTGGAACACCTCCTGCCCGGTGGCGGTCAGGGTGGCAAGGGTGCGGCCATGGAAGCTGTTGACCAGCGTGATAACGTTGTAGCGGTCCTTGCCGTAATGGTCTACGCTGTACTTGCGGGCGGCCTTGATGGCGCCCTCGTTGGCTTCAGCACCGGAATTGCCAAAGAAAACCTTGCTCATGCCGGTGCGCTTGCACAGCTTTTTCGCCAGCTTGCCGCAGGGTGCGGTGTAGTACAGGTTAGAGGTGTGCTGCAATTTGTGTGCCTGCTGGGACACGGCTTCTGCCCATGCAAGGTCGCAGTAGCCAAGGCTGTTCACCCCGATGCCGCTGGTGAAGTCCAGATACTTCTGTCCCTCCGGGCCCTCGGCGTACAGCCCGTGCCCCTTTTCCAGCACGACGGGGTTGCGGTTATAGGTGTGCAGGACGTACTCGTTGTCCCGCTTGATGACTTTTTCAGAATCCATAGGTGTACCTCCTGTAACATGGAGTTCTTGCGCAATGCTGTGCGGACTCCTCTGAAGCTGTACCGCCACCGCTGAAGCCTTCCCCCCAAAGGGGGAAGGCTTTTAAGCGCTCCTGCAAAGGGAAAAAGCGGAGCGGTTTCGTTGCCTTTATTATAACTTTCCGCCGGCGATTGCGCAATCTTTTTATTCGCGGTGGCTGCGGCGGTAGAAGCGGGTACCGGAGCCGCGGTCGGAGAACAGTTCCAGCAGGATGGAGTGCGGCACACGGCCATCAATGATAACAGCCTCGTGCACGCCCTGATAGATGGCATCCGCCATGCCGCCGATCTTGGGGATCATGCCGCCCGCAATGATGCCGGCGGACTTGTAGCCCTCGATCTCGGTCACCTCCACCTCGGGGATGAGGGTGGTCTCGTCCTCCTTATCCCGCAGCAGACCCGCGATATCGGTCATGGACACCAGCTTTTCGGCCTTGAGGGCAATGGCGATCTGGGCCGCGGCAGTATCCGCGTTGACGTTGTACGCCTGCCCGAGGTCGTCCATGCCCACGGTGGCGATCACCGGGATAAAGCCGCCGTCCAGCAGGCTTTCGATCAGGGTTGCATCCACATGGACGATCTCGCCCACATGACCCAGCTGCGGGTCCAGCTCGGTGCAGCGGAGCATCTGTCCGTCCATGCCGCACAGACCCACGCCGCGCCCGCGCAGCTTTGCCACAAGGTCCTTGTTTACCTTACCGGCCAGCACCTGCTGCACGATCTCCATGGTAGCATCGTCCGTCACCCGCAGACCATTTGCAAAGTGGCTCTCTACGCCCACCTTCTTGAGCATCTCGTTGATGGCGGGGCCGCCGCCGTGCACCAGCACCACCCGCACGCCCAGCAGCGTCAGGGTGACAAGGTCGTTCATCACGGCGTTTTTCAGCGTCTCGTTGATCATGGCGTTGCCGCCGTATTTGATGACCATGGTTCTGCCATGGTATTTCTGGATATAAGGGGTGGCCTCCGAAAAAAGCCGCGCCATTTCTTCGTTTTTCATCTGTTCCGCGCTCCTGTCAGGTTCTGTAATCGCCGTTGATCTTCACATAGTCGTAGGTCAGGTCACAGCCCCACGCCTTGGCGCTTGCCTCGCCGGTGCCCATATCCACCTTGACCAGAATATCGTGCTCTGCCAGCACCTTGGCGGCTTCATCCTCGCTGTACGGGTGGTAAGCGGCGTTCTCGCACACATACACCTCGCCCGCCTTGCTGGAAAGCCAGACGCAGACCTTATCAATGGAGAAATCGCCGGGGGTGTAGCCGATGGCACACAGGATGCGTCCCCAGTTGGCATCGCGGCCAAAGACCGCCGCCTTGAACAGGTTGGAGCAGACCACGCTGCGGCTGACGGCGCGGGCGGTCTTGAGGTCGGGTGCGTGGGTCACTTCGCAGGTGATCAGGTGGGTAGCACCCTCGCCGTCTCCGGCGTGCTCGGCGCACATGTGCTCTGCAATGGCGGTCAGCGCTGCCACAAAGGCGGCGTAGTCCGCGTTCTCCTCGCAGATCTCCGGGTTGCCCGCCAGACCGGACGCCATGATGATGAGGGTATCGTTGGTGGAGGTGTCCAGATCCACGCTCATCTGGTTATAGGTGCCGGGCACTACCGTCTTGAGCGCCTTTTCCAGCAGCGCGGGCGAGACGGCGGCATCGGTGGTATAGAACGCCAGCATGGTGGCCATGTTGGGGGCGATCATGCCGCTGCCCTTGCCGATGGCACCCACGGTGCACACCTTGCCGCCCAGCTCGAACTGGATGGCGTACTCCTTTTTATGGGTGTCGGTGGTCATGATGGCGGTGGCAGCGTCCGTGCTGCCTTGCGCGGTGGCAGCCAGCTTTTCCGCTGCCGCCGGGATGCCCCGGGCAAAGGGGTCGATGACCATGGGCTGTCCGATGACGCCGGTGGAGGCGGGCAGAACGTCCTTTGCATCCATGTTCAGTGCCTTGCCTACCAGTGCACAGCACTCCTCGGCCAGTGCCACGCCGTTGGCGGCGCAGGTATTGGCGTTGCCGCTGTTTACCACGATGGCCTGTGCGTAGCCATCGGCCAGATGGGCGCGGTCCACCTTGATGGGCGCACCGCAGACCTTGTTGGTGGTGTATACGCCCGCAGCAGCGCAGCGCACCTCGGCCTTGATGAGTGCCAGATCGTATTTTTCGCTGTGATTTGCCCGGATGCCGCAATGGACACCGGCGGCAGCAAAACCCTTGGGCGCGCAGATGCCGCCCGCAACTTCCTTATACTGCATAACGATTTTCCTTTCCCACAAAGAAAAACAAGTTTATTCCAAGCCCTTGGTCTCTTCCAGACCCAGCATCAGGTTCATGCACTGGACGGCGGCACCGGAGGAGCCTTTGCCCAGATTATCAAACAGCGAGACCAGCATCATCTGGTCTCCCGCGGCGTTCACGGTCAGGTACAGTTCCATGCGGTCGGTGCCCGCCATGGCGTTGGAGTACAGACCGTTTTCCGGCAGCGGCTCGTTCAGCCCGTGCACCTTCACGGTGGCGGCGTCCTTGTAGTAATCCGCAAGGGCGGCAGCCACGGCCTCGGCGGTAGTGCCCGCAAGGGTAAGATCCAGCGGCACCAGCACCTGCATGCCGCAGTAGTAGTCGCACACCACCGGCACGAACATCGGCGTGTGCGCAAGGCCGCTGATCTTCTGCATCTCCGGCAGGTGCTTGTGACCAAGGCTCAGGCCGTAGCTCTTGGGCGCATCCAGCTTGCTGTGCGCCGGGCGGTCGGGGCTTTCGTAGTCCGCGATCATCTTTTTGCCGCCGCCGGAGTAGCCGGAGATGCCGGTGCAGCTGAAGGGGTAGCTTTGCGGCACCAGCCCCAGCTCCACCAGCGGGCGGGCGATGCTGATAAAGCCGCTGGCATAGCAGCCGGGCACTGCCACGCGGTAAGAGTTCTGAATTTTTGCCTTCTGCCCCTTCAGCTCCGGGAAGCCGTAGTCCCATGCGGCATCGGTGCGGAAGGCGGTGGAGGTGTCCAGCACCTTCACGTCCGGGCGCAGCAGGGGCATGACTTCTTTAGAAGCCGCATCCGGCAGGCAGAGGAAGGCAAGGTCGGCAGAATTGATGACCTTTGCCCGCTCGTGCACGTCCTTGCGCCCTTCGGCGGAGATGGACAGCAGCTCGATCTCCGGGCGGGATGCAAGACGGTCGGCGATGCGCAGGCCGGTGGTGCCGGAAGAGCCATCAATAAATACCTTTACCTTCATGCGTTTTCCTCCTCCCATGCGTCCAGCCGTGCCGCTGCCAGCGCGATCTGCTTTTCTACGCTGGCGGCGCTGGGCCCGCCGTAGCTGGTGCGTCCCTCGCAGCAGTGCACAAGGTCGATGGCATCATAGATATCGGCCCCGAACAGCGGGCTGTAACTCTGGAACTGAGTCAGGGTCAGCTCTTCCAGCGTTTTGTCGGCGGCAATGCAGTCCGACACCATGCAGCCGGTCAGCTTGTAGGCATCCCGGAAAGGCATTCCTTTCTTGGTCAGGTAGTCGGCGCAGTCGGTGGCGTTGATAAAGCCCTTTGCGGCGGCGCGGCGCATATTGGCGGGCAGGGTCTTCATGGTGTCCAGCATGGGGGTGATGGTCTTGAGGCAGAGTTCCAAGGTATCCACTGCATCAAAGATGGCTTCCTTGTCCTCCTGCATATCCTTGTTGTAGGCCAGCGGCAGACCCTTCATCATCACCAGCAGGGTGTTCAGGTCGCCGTACACCCTGCCGGTCTTGCCGCGGATGAGTTCGGTCACGTCGGGGTTCTTCTTCTGGGGCATGATGGACGAGCCGGTGGTAAAGGCATCGTCCAGCTCGATGAACTTGAACTCCCAGCTGCACCACAGGATGATCTCCTCCGAAAGGCGGGACAGGTGCATCATGCAGATGGAAATGGCGCTTGCCAGCTCGATGCAGAAATCGCGGTCGGACACGCCGTCCAGACTGTTGGCGCAGGGGGCGGCAAAGCCCAGCTTTTCGGCGGTGAAATCCCGGTCCAGCGGGTAGGTGGTGCCTGCCAGTGCGCCAGAGCCCAGCGGGCACTGGCTGTCCATGCGGGCGGTGGCGTCCGCAAAGCGGTCGAGGTCGCGCAGCAGCATGGAAGCGTAGGCCATCAGCGCGTGGCCGAAGGTGATGGGCTGGGCACGCTGCAAATGGGTGTAGCCGGGCATGACGGAGGCGGTGTTCTCCGCCGCCTTTTTGCACAGCACCCGCACCAGCTCCACAATGTAAGCCTGCAAAGTTTTGCTGTAATCCCGCAAAGTCAGGCGGATATCCAGCGCCACCTGATCGTTGCGGCTGCGGCCGGTGTGCAGCCGCTTGCCCGCATCCCCGATACGGGCGGTCAGGGTCTGCTCCACAAAGGTGTGCACGTCCTCGGCGGCGGGGTCGATGGTCAGCGCACCGCTGGACAGGTCGTCCGCGATGGAAGCCAGACCGCTGAGGATATCCGCACAGTCCTGCTCCGAGATGATGCCCTGCCGTGCCAGCATGGCGGCATGGACGCCGCTGCCGCGCATATCCTGCGCGATCATCCGCTGGTCGAAGCGGATGGAGGAGTTGAAGTCGTTGACGCGGCTGTCCACTGCCTTGGAAAACCGACCCTTCCAGAGTTGTTCTGCCATAATATAAACTCCTTATAAAAACGGCAAAGCCGCCGCAGGGGAAAACGCTCCTGCGGCGGTGCCGCCGGCAACGATGCCGGTGTGAGAACCCGCGTGTGAAAGTGTGAAAACACACGCAGTCGAAAATGTTGCGATTACTTGACCTCCGGCCAGTTCTTGGACAGCTTTGCGCGCTCCTTGATGGACAGGCCGAACAGGTTGATGAAGCCTGCGGCATCGGCCTGATTGTAGTCCTCGTCCTCACCGAAGGAAGCGGTCTGCTCGTCGTACAGGGTGTACGGAGAGGTGACGCCGGCGTTGATCATGTTGCCCTTGTAGAGCTTCAGCTTCACATCACCGGTCACAGTCTTTTCCAGACTATTGGCAAAGGCATCCAGTGCCTCGCGCAGCGGGGTGAACCACTGGCCGTTGTACACGATGTCGGCGTACTTCTGTGCCAGCTGTGCCTTGAAGTGAGAGCTTTCCTTGTCCAGCGTGATGGTCTCCAGCACGTCGATGGCCTTATACAGGATGGCGCCGCCGGGAGTCTCGTACACGCCGCGGCTCTTCATGCCCACCAGACGGTTCTCCACGATGTCCAGCAGACCAATGCCGTTTGCGCCGCCCAGCTTATTCAGGTACTCCACCAGCTCCACAGCGCCCATCTCCTTGCCGTCCACAGCAGTGGGAACGCCCTTTTCAAAGTGGATGGTCACATAGGTGGGCACATCGGGTGCCTGCTCGGGGCTGACACCCAGCTCCAAGAAGCCGGGCTTATTGTACTGAGGCTCGTTGGCGGGGTTCTCCAGATCCAGACCCTCGTGGCTCAGATGCCACAGGTTCTTGTCCTTGGAGTAGTTGGTCTCGCGGTTGATCTTCAGGGGGATGTTGTGGGCCTCGGCGTAGTCGATCTCCTCGTCACGGCTCTTGATGTCCCACTCACGCCACGGAGCGATGATGGCCATATCCGGGCACAGTGCCTTGAGGGTCAGCTCAAAACGCACCTGATCGTTGCCCTTGCCGGTGCAGCCGTGGCAGATGGCATCTGCACCCTCCTTGATGGCGATATCAGCCAGTGCCTTGGCGATGCACGGACGTGCAAAGCTGGTGCCCAGCAGGTAGTCCTCGTACTTTGCGCCGAACTTCAGGGTGGGGAAGATGTAGTTCTCCACAAAGTCCTTCTTCAGGTCCAGCACATACAGCTTGGATGCGCCGGTAGCCTTGGCCTTTTCTTCCAGACCGTCCAGCTCGGTGCCCTGACCCACGTCACCGGAAACAGCAACGACCTCGCAGTTGTTGTAGTTTTCCTTCAGCCAGGGAATGATGATGGAGGTATCCAGACCGCCGGAGTAAGCCAGCACGACTTTTTTGATGTTTTCCTTTTTCATGATAAACGCGCTCCTTTTAATAAAAATACACTTTTGTTCTCTGATGCGCATTTCCCTTCGCATCCTCTGTCTTTCGTTTGCGGTTGATGCTTTTATTATACGCAGCGCGGGTTTTCCGTCAATGCTAAAAACTGCCAAACATAGCGCCTGTTTCGCTTTTCTTTTGGTTCAATCTGTATCTTTATGCAGATATTTTTAAATATATGCGTATTTTATGCAATTTGAGTGTATTTTTTCATGGGTTTGTGGGAGGTTTTACGCCGCAAAGCGGCAGATGCAAAAAGCTCCCCCCTCGGGGGAGCTGTCGAGCGTATGCGAGACTGAGAGGGTTCGTCCCCCCTGCAAACAAAACCACCGGAGCATCCGCAGACGCTCCGGTGGTTTAACTATAACGATTTAGTTCAGCTTCAGATCGCCCTCTTTGATCCAGCCCAGCTTGCGCTCCACCTCGCAGAACACCACGCTGAGCACGGCAGGCAGCACAAAGCACAGCAGCGCCATGGCAGCCCAGTCCATGGGGGTGATGGCAGCCTTGGTACCGGCGGCAATGTCGCTGACCCAGCCGGTGTAGACGCCGATCTGACCCACCAGACCACAGGTGCCCATGCCGGAGGAGACCGCCGCGCCGTTCATCTCAAAGTGGAACAGGCAGGTAGCCAGCGGGCCGGTGATGGCACTGGCCAGCGTGGGGGCGATCCAGATGCGGGGGTTCTTGATGATGTTGCCCATCTGCAGCATACTGGTGCCCAGACCCTGACTGACAAGGCCGCCCACACCGTTTTCCTTATAGCTCATCACGGCAAAGCCCACCATCTGGGCGCAGCAGCCCGCCACGGCAGCACCGCCTGCAAGGCCGGTCAGACCCAGTGCGGCGCAGATAGCAGCGGAGGAGATGGGCAGGGTCAGTGCCACACCCACGATGACCGACACCAGAATGCCCATGACCAGCGGAGCCTGCTCGGTGGCCCACATGATCAGGGTGCCCACCTGACTTGCAGCTGCACCGATGGGTGCGGCGATAAGCATGGAAAGCCCGACGCCTGCAAAGATGGTCACCAGCGGGGTGACAAGGATATCCACCTTGGTCTCCTTGCTCACGGCCTTGCCCAGCTCTGCTGCCACAATGGCAATGATAAGCACGGCCAGCGGGCCGCCTGCACCGCCCAGCGCATTGGCCGAGTAGCCCACGGTGATCAGGCTGAACAGCACCAGCGGCGGGCAATGCAGTGCCCAGCCGATGGCGCAGGCCATGGCGGGGCCGCTCATGGCCGTAGCATAGCCGCCCAGATCCACCAGCAGTGCAAGACCGGTCTGCTGACCCACCGTCTTGATGATGGTGCCGATGAGCAGGCTGGCGAACAGCCCCTGTGCCATTGCGCCCAGTGCGTCAATGAGGTAACGCTGCGGAGAGATGACGATATCCTTCCGCGCCAAAAAATCTTTCAGCTTCGACATAAAACTTGCCTTTCTATCCAAAACAGATCGTTAAAGTTACGAACGTATGTTCTGTATCATACCATACACCTGTCAAGACAGCAAGAGGTTGCTGGAAAAATTGTGAAATTTCGGCTTTGTGCAATGTTCTGCCCTGCCGGAACGTATTCCATTTGGAACTTTTCCCGACACACTGCCCCGGTGGAGAATTTGTGTAGAAGCCCGCTGTGCCGTTGACGGCTCCCCGCGTGCGGGTGTATACTAGAGGAAGCGTAAAGTTATCATCCGCCGTCCTTTTTATCCTGAACCCATGGGCGGCGTGGAATAAAAGCGGGCCCGCCCCGGGCAAGGGGCAAAGACCCGGTGCAGCACAGCGCTGCACCACCGGGAGATTCGGAGGCAGAGACGACAGATGAAAAAGCGATTTGACCAATCCGGCACAGCCCGCCGCAAGGCGGTGACAGCCATTGCAGCGCTGACCATGGCGCTGGTTCTGGCTGTGGGCGGCGCAGGGGCAGCGACCCTGCTGTCTGCACAGCCGGAAACTTTGACCGTGGGCGCGGTCGTGCCCCACATCACCGCCGGGGCACCGCAGGCAAGCAGCCCGGCAGCAGCAGCCCCTGCCCCGGAAACAGAGAGCACGGCAACCGCCCCGGAACAGGCAGCGGAAAGCACCGCGCAGCAGGCTGAGTCTGCCCCGGCGCAAACGGAAAAACCGGAAACTGCCGAAACTGCGCCGGCTGAACCGGAAGAAGCTGCCGCAGCACCGGAAACGCCGGAAACGCCGGCACAGCCCGCCGGGGACGCCGCGCTGGAAGAGGAGAACTCCCCTGCCATGCTGCTGGAAGAGACCCCGGAGCTGGCCGCACAGGACCCGCAGGCTCCCGCAGCGGACGGCACCGCACAGAATGATACCGCCGCCCAGCACACCCCGGAGGGCAGCGTACTGCTGACCCCGGAGCAGATCCAGCAGGCGCTGGATTCCGGCGCGCTGGAAGATGCCGAGGCGCAGTGCATCGACCTGACCGATGAAAACGGCTTTTTCCGGTGGCTGTTCAACTGGCTGTTCGGCAGCAAGGATAAGGAAGAGGAACCGGCTCCGGCCTACTCCGGCTGGCGCACCGAGAACGGCAAGACCTACTACTATGCGCAGGACACCAACAAAAAGGTCACCGGTCTGCGCTCCATTGACGGCAAGCTGTATTATTTCGATGCCAACGGCGTTAAACAGGACAATGTGACCTTTGGCATCGACGTGTCCAAGTATCAGTCCGGGCTGGACTGGAACAAGATCAAAAAGTCCGGGGTGAGCTTCGTCATCATCCGCATCGGCTACCGGGGCTACGGCGCTGCGGGAAACCTGGTCAAGGACCCCATGTTCGAGGAGCACTTTACCAACGCCCGCAATGCGGGGTTGAAGGTGGGCGTGTATTTCTTTACGCAGGCCGTGAACGAGGCCGAGGCGCAGGAGGAGGCCGATGGCTGCAACTGGGCTTTGAATGGCCGGATGTTGGACTACCCCATCTTCTATGACACCGAGGCCTCCACCGCCCCGCACGGCACCGGCCGCGCCGACGGTCTGGGCGTCGAGGACCGCACCAAATGCGCCATCGCCTTCTGCGAGCGGGTGAAGGAACTGGGCTACAAGCCCGGCGTGTACGCCTCCACCACATGGTACCGCAAGCGGGTGGATTACAACACCCTGCGCAGCCGCTACACCATCTGGAACGCCCACTACGGCGTCTCTTCCAGCCCCATCGGCTGCGACCTGTGGCAGGGCACCGAGAAGGCCCGCATCAACGGTTACAGCGGCGAGCTGGACGCCAATATCAGCTACATCGGGTAAAAGAGACTAAACACCCCGGTCAGCGGCGCAAGCCCTGACCGGGGGTGTTTTTATCATACTGTCCTGTTTTTGTGCATAAGCTGGTGGCAGAGTATGCAAGCGCAAATGGCGGGGAGGCATGGGGATATGTTTGTGG
>ERZ791919.3365-NODE-3365-length-10053-cov-2.314363_pt1 | contig 10053 bp, 12 predicted proteins | sample MGYA00510137_ERZ791919 | MGnify/ENA primary metagenome ERZ791919 (study PRJEB30046, sample SAMN00792059) | human gut metagenome | study: EMG produced TPA metagenomics assembly of the A metagenome-wide association study of gut microbiota in type 2...
CCGAGGCTCGTGTCGGCAATCAGTGGTACAATCTGAATCCGCTATTTCAGCGCACTGACGGAAATATCGATGTCTGTCCGGTCATTTCGGGACGAAATTGGCTTCGTGAAGCATATGAAGAACTGGAAGAAGTCAGCTACACTTGCGGTCGACCGGAGAATCTGAGCAGAGAGGTCAGGTCGGTATTTTGCCATGAAGACGATGAACCATACGACCCGTACTTACATATCGACACCTACAAGGATTTTTACATGTTCCTTGTGAACTACGGCAAATCCGTAAAAGGTCGAGTCAAAAAGGACAAGCCGACACGATACCGCGGGTATGCTTCCAAGGTCAGTATCGCAGCATTTGAAATCGACGAGTATGATACCATAGGTTATTGGCTCACGCCCGAGGAATATGAAAAACTGTCCGATAAAGAGAAACAGAAGTATTCCTACTATGAGTGGGACGAATATGATGACTGGTACAGGGTTTATAACTTAATCGTAGACAGAGTGGATACGATGCTCGTCTATTTCTGCCGATGGGCAGAATATGCTATCAAGGATGCAAATCCGGACGAAATATGCCCAACCGCTGACTATGTCCGGCTACTCGTATACCGGTGCTGAGAATAGACAGAACATCTGAGCGAAACATGAGAAAGGTGGGATCGGTATAGACTATCATTGTGGTGATATATTCTCTCCTAACAGGACCGGTCACGAACTTATAATCTGCCATCAGATAAACTGTCAGGGAGTTATGGGTACAGGGCTTGCGAAGCAGATTCGCGCCATGTTCCCACAAGTATATGAGATGTATCAAAGGAATTGCACCCAAGCCGCTAACCGTCAGGACTTGCTCGGGAAAGTGTTGTTTTGTCCAATCCGATACAACGGATGTGAATGGCTCGTTGCCAACCTGTTCGCACAAGACGGCTTCGGTCGGGATAAATGCTATACCGATTATGACGCTCTGCGAAAAGCACTCACCACTGTGAGAACCGTTGCAACACCATTACCGGCAAGGACGCTGACGACCGTCCGAATCCCCTATAAAATGGGCAGCGGTCTTGCGGGAGGGTCTTGGAGCATCGTGGAACAAATAATCAAAGACGAGCTTGTGGCTTATGACATACCCGTAGAAATTTGGAAGAAGGAATCAGTATGAGCAAAATAGTCCTTTGGAAGATATATCGCCATCTTCCGAATGCAATTTAAAGAAAGAGACAATGACCATAACCTATACGAAGGGAGATAAAATATGAGTTACGATAAATTGAAAACAAGTGAACTGAATACCACGGCTCAGACCGAGGAAGAGTTAGATGTCATTGAGGTGCTTGACCACAGAGCACTGTTCAGCAACGGACGGATTAAGCCCGAACAGATTCCCGAAGGTTTACATGCATACGACCTCCGCCATAGCGATGACGGAGGTCGCTTCTGCTCCATTGAGCCGAAGGTTGGAGTCAATCACGGCGGCACTGTGCTGATGCGGGATGTCCTCGATTTCGGTAAGGACGGATATATCCCGCTTGACGATGACACTGAGCCAAACTTTTTGGGTGAAACAATGACAGCATCGGAGTTTGTCGATGAAGAAACCCAGGACGAAGTCATGCGAATGAATGGGATGTGATGTTGAAAGGAATACGATGATATGAATATCGAAAAGCAGATAGAAAATTTCAATAACACCAACGCACCGTTCTATGTGGTTGCACACGACGACGGACGATTCAGTCTCTGCCTGCCGATTGCTTTGCTGAGCGATGAGTACTACCCGTACTGTCAGACCGCGTTTGACAATTATGCTAAGGAAATCGGCGATGAAGTGTGCGATGAGCGCGGACTCAAAACGCACGGCAACGGATATGAATGGGACGCTACGTTTCGTGAGGCATTTGCGGATGAACCGAATATCGAAAGAATTATCTTTGACAGCGAGGCGGGCGGCTTTTTCTGCAATTGTGATGATTTGCAGATATTGACGGACTTCGGAAGCCGATTCAAAAAAATCTGCGAAAACACGGAAGTGTTTACGAAAACGATTGCCGAAGGTATAAAAAATGCCGACGAGCGTGAAGCTGAGCAGGAACGAATCGCCAAAACTGTCCGCGGACAGCTTATGCGCCATCCCGAATGTTCTTTTGACATCATGACTGCCGATGGCAGAGTTCAGCTTATGCCGGAGGATATCAAGGCAATGCTCGGTGGAGAGAAACAAGACATCAGAATAGATGGCGTGATATACGCGGCATACGAACTTCTTGATATGGAAGTTGTGGATATGCAAGCGGATCTGTTCAATAACGGTCTAATCCGAATGAAAGCCGATGAAACGGATGGGCAGACCTTCGTGCAGACAATGTGATTAAATAAGAAAAAGAAAGACAAGCAAAAGGAGATAGAAAAATGAGCTACGACATACATCTCAATGATCCTGTCACCAAGCAGACCATTGAATTGGAAAATCCACATTTTATGCGTGGAGGTACATATGCGATTGACGGGACAAAGGAACTAAGTCTGAACATCACATACAACTATGCCTGTGTATTCTGCCGTCCCGAGGTTCTTGGCGAAAATGGCATCCGAAGCATTTACGGAAAAACCGGAGCCGAGAGCATCCCCGTTTTGCAAAAGGCAATTGATGCCTTGGCCGATGAAGTTGATCCTGACTATTGGAAGGCAACCGAAGGAAATGTCAAAAAGTCACTCTGTCAATTGCTGTCTATGGCAAATATGCGACCGGATGGCATTTGGGACGGCGACTAAAGGAGTTTGATATAATGGAATTTGAAGTAGATAACAAACTGAATTTAGCAAAGGTGTGGTGCTCCCACGCCGACCAAAGGGACGAGGTAAAGCAGAAAAAGCTAAAGGGGTTTATTGCTGATTGCAGGAAAAAGAAAATCTTCGTCTGCGTTTATGAATCAGGCGACGGCAGCCTTTTGGAAAACACCAAAGAGTTGCTTGCCAACAATCTCAATAACCCGACACCACGCACACAGACTTCAAAATCACGCGACGCGAGATAAAGCGAAAGCGGTACAAGCAAATACAGACTGATTTATATTTGTATCCGTCATAAGAAAACTCGTTTGTCCGCGAGCAATGCCTTGTCTACCAGTTGCGATTAGAACAAGTCAAGAGCAACATTGATAAAATGCTATATGACGACCGTCCAAATGCCGTATAAAATTGGCAGCGATCTTGAAGGAGAGCCTTGAAGCATTGTGGAATAATAATCATAGATGAGATGGTGGCCTTTGACATACCCGCGGGAATTTGGAAGAAGGAATCAGTGCAAGGGAGAATATCCTCTTTCCTTGGTTATGTATTTGGTTTGGAGAGCAGAATTATGCATATAAATATACTGAGTGTTGCAAAGGAAACAGCATTCTTAAAAGTATATTTATCCTATATATAGAATATTTCAATGCGAAAATAACACAAGATATTGTGTTATTCGGGCGATAAATGTTGAAAGATGGGAGGAGATATGATATAATGCTTTATACGGTGGTGATAAATATGAAAAATCCCAATGCGCTAATCGCCATGGCGCAGGTTGCTCAAAATGCTAAAAACCCTTACGAGGCATTTTGCGAATACATCAAGTATTGTATCTTTTCCAATGTTTCCGACACAATGGAACTATCAGAGGTAAGAACGGCTGTCGGTCAAGAATTCGGTCTTTATATACCTCATAATGTCTTGATGAAATGCTTGTCCTATATTCGGGATGAGGGTGTAGTCACATTTGATACACATCAAATAAAACGAGTAGGCACATTTGACACGGAGGCGTTTGACCGAGACAGAGCAACATATCGTGAAACGGAAACAGCTATTATTAAAGCATTGATGCAGTATGTTTCAAAGTATGGACGCGAATGGACGGTAGAGCATGCTCGTGAACTTTTAATAAGAGTGCTGGACCGTAGTGGTCTTGCTTATGATATCTTTTTGCACGAAGGAAGTTCTGCAAATGGGGTCTGTGAGCCGACTATAAGTGAGAGCGAAATAGCGGAGCTGTTGCCCGATGACGAAGAAATAGATCCGAGTGACATTGTAAGCCAGCCACTCTTCACGGATGACTATTTCGTTGGAAAATTCATTGAAGAAGTATTGGCTGGCGATACCGTTCAGAAAGACTATTTGATGAAAATCTGTGAAGGTCTTATGCTCTGCGTGGGAACATACCAGTTGCCTGCGGCAAGCAACAATGGATGCGCTCCGCAGATAAATGGAACAAAATTCTTTTTCGACACAAAATTATTGCTACGATTTCTTGGATGTGCAAATGAAGCGGCTGTATCAGCCGCAAGAGAGCTGGTTACAATTATCCAAAATGCAGGAGGAAAAATATATTATTATCCACAGACACTGCAGGAAATGGAGCGCGCTTTTGAAAATGCAGCAAAAAGCTTGTCTCATGGTTATTCCCCCGTCGATAATGAAATGCGTCTATATGCAATACGCATACAAAATCGACCTGCAATTATTAACGCAAAGAAAGCAAGTCTTACAAAGGAATTAGCAAGTTTAAATATACATCTTGCTCCCCATGAAACTTTCACAGAAAATGAGCGTATTCGTTTCGGATTTGATCAAGCTGATTTACAACAATATATGCACAACAATTTGCCTTGGGAATCTCAGGTAATTGACAATGATGCTTTGGCAATATGGGAAACACATATGCGGCGGCAAGGCAATTATAGTGAATACTGCGGAACAAAAGAGCAACTTCCCGTATTTGTAACGACAAACTCAAGGCTAATTGGGATTGCATTGAAGTTTCGTGAAAACAGGTCGAAAACCACTTCTCTCTATGGCTGGAAGCATAACCGCTTGCCTGTGATAACAGATATTAGGCTGACCTGCAGACTGTGGTCACCGTCAGATAACGGTGAGCGAATGTCTATGCTTTATTTAACCGCTAATACAGTTGCGGCAAAACGTCCGACGAAGCGTTATTTGAACAGTATACGCGATCTTGCAATTCAGCTAAGCAAGCAAGTGCCTGAATATTCCGAAATATGCTTATCGGAGTATTTTGACGATACGGTGACGGATGCCGTCCTTGAACACACGAAGGGCGAAGAAGACCGATTGGATATAAGCACTTTTGCCACTTCGATTGCCGAATTGTCTGAATGGAAAGCAAAAGAACAGGAAGAAATCACAAATCAAGTACAAACTGAGCGAGACAATAAAATTGCAGAACTTAATCAGCAAACAGATAACATTATTAGAGGAGCAGTAGAGAGCAATAAAGATCGTCTTGGGCATGTCGGGTTGATTTTGCGCATGATCCTATGGTGGCCTGCTCTTGTGGCTCTGTTATTTGCGGGAATAGGTTCTGCGCTGTCATGGATAATTGGTAGCTGGGGCTTTGTGTGGATTACATTACTGCCGATTGTAGTCAAAGGCTTTGAAATGGTTTTTGCTTCGAAATTTTTGGAAAAAGCAATGTTGAAAAAGTATATGCCCAAAGCTGAAGCAGAATTCGACAAGCGTATTGAACGAAATCTACGACCAGCAGAACAACCATACAAGGAAACCATCATACAACAAGTAAAAAAAGAAACATCGTTGTGGATGAAATGCCAATCACTCGTGAATTCATAAATGGAAGGATATCTTTTTCGGTTCGCACCCCAAAAAGAAAAGGCATCACAACCCTCGCTGTCAAGATACCGTTATTTTATAAAGAAGGCCGAAAAAGCCTTACTACAATCGGCTTTTTCAAAAAATCCGGTGATATCTTTTTGGGTTCTACGAGCCATAAAAGAAACCTCTTTTGTCTATCTTAACGGAATGCTCACTAATGAGCAGGTCATAGAGGAACTGCTGAATCTGGCAAAACAGATACAGGCAGCCCAAAAGGAAGGCGAACAGCTTGGCCTGACTGCCGACGAGTTGGCCTTCTATGATGCGTTGACAAAACCGCAGGCAATCAAGGATTTTTATGAAAACGAGGAGCTTATTGCCATTACAAAGGAATTGGCCGAGACTCTTCGCAAAAATAAAACAATCGACTGGCAAAAACGCGACTCTGCAAGAGCCAAAATGAGGATGCTCATCAAGAAGCTCCTCAAGAAACATCGCTATCCACCGGAGGGCATGGACGATGCCGTTCAAACTGTTATGACGCAGTGTGAACTGTGGACGGATAATAACGATATGAGTGCTTAACAGCGATTGCAGAACGGGAGAAGGCTATGAATACTGATAATTTGCACGAACTGATCAATCGATACGAAGAACACATCGATACGATCTACAACGAAGAACACGATGAGCTTTTCAAATGGAAGGCGATGAAAGTCTGGCGGGACGAATGGTTCAAGCCGGACGATGCGTTTGCGTCCTTTGCCGATCGGTTCAGTGCAGCAAAAAAGGAGTTCTCGCTATTCATTGACAACAGCAGGATGCATCCGAGCTCCGGCGTGATCAAGCTGTGGGAGAAAGAACCGGAAACGGTCGAATGTCTTTTCCGCGATGTTCTGTTCGCCGACGCACATGGTGACGTTTCAGCCGTGCAGGATAATATGGACAGGTTCCTCGACAAATATGAAAACCTGCGCGGCAAATACTTCCCCGGCAACTGGTCGTTCAAGCAGGATCGGCACTCCGCGTCCGTATTCCTTGCCATGAATAACCCCGATTTCAATTACGTGTTCAAAGCAAGCGAAGCGCAGACAATGGCAAAATACCTCGATTTCGGTTTCAGCATTGGGGCGGGTATGAGCCTCAGCCTGCCGAACTACTACCGGCTTTGCGAAGAGATCGTTGCAGCACTCAAAGAACACGAAAGCCTGCTCGCCGCACACTTTACCAGACTGACCCCGGAGCATTACAACGATCAGTCGCTACACCTTCTGGCGTTTGACCTCATGTACTGTTGCCGGACATACAATTACTACAGAGGGCTGACGGTACCGTCCACAGGCAAAACTGTGCGGAAGAAAAGCGGATTCTCGGCGCTCACGCCGGAAGAACTTGCCCAGAACGAAACAGAACGGCTCGCAAAGATCGGTGCTCTGGAGCGGCAGATTGCGGATTTGGAGCGCAGCTGCGACGAATTCATAGATATTTCCCTGATCGGCGTTCAGGTGACGACCGCGCAATACGGCGTGGGAATCGTTATCGAGCAGGACGTGAACAAGATCAAAGTTCGTTTCGCAGAGGTTGAGAAATCCTTCATTTTGGACAAGAAATACTTTTCGCGCCCCCGTTTTGAGGATGACGATGAAATCGTCTCGGCATTCACAGAATACGGTCAGGCGCAGGAGCAGATAAAACGCCTTCAGCGGGAGCTGGCAGCTCTGCAGGCATGATATAGGAGGAAGCCATGGCAATCAACATTGCACCGAAGTCGTTGGATACGGATTTGAGCGAACTGATGCGTGACGTTGCATCCGGAAAAGCGCAGCTCCCGGAATTTCAACGCAGCTGGACTTGGGACGATAACCGCATTATCGGCATACTGGCCAGCCTGTCGCAGGGCTATCCGATGGGTGCTATCATGCGCCTGACATACGGAAATGAGAACGTGAAGTTCAAATACAGAACGATCGAGGGTGTTACCGCACACGGTGTCGTGCCCGATTATCTCGTGCTCGACGGCCAGCAGCGCCTCACCTCCATGTTCCGTGCCACGTGCTGCAAAGATCCGGTTAATACGACAACGGAAAAGGGCAAAAACATCAAACGGTACTATTACCTCGATATCAATAAGTGCCTCGATGACGGCGAAGACCGTGAGGATGCCGTGTTTTCCGTTCCGGCAGACCGAAGAATAAAAGCGAATTTTGACAGGGATGTCGTTCTTGATCTGTCCACCAGAGAGCTGGAATACGAGCACGAAATGTTCCCGCTGAACATCGTATTCGACAGCAGCATACGCGAAGACTGGGCTGATGGGTATAAAGAATACCATGGCTACAGCAAAGAGTTCATGGAAAAGTATAAGCGCTTCCGCGCAGACGTGCTCGACACGATCACTGGATATAAGCTTCCCGTAATCACGCTCGGCAGAGAGACGCCCAGAGAGGCCGTCTGCAAGGTGTTTGAAAACGTCAATACCGGCGGCGTTCCGCTGACAGTATTCGAGCTCGTTACAGCGACCTTCGCCACTTACGAATTTGACCTTCGCAAGGATTGGGAGGCCTGCCGAGAAGTCATCTGGGGCCAGAACGAACCGCTGAACACGGACGTTATGTACGGCGTGGATGAAACGGCGTTCCTGACGGCGGTCACGCTCTTCACCACCTACCACGCGGAGACGATGACGACTTGCAAAAAGAAGGACGTTCTGTCACTTGCTTTTGAGGATTATCAGGCAAACAAAGCCGCGCTGCTTGAAGGCTACAAAATGGCACGTAAATTCTTGTTCAGCCAGTACGTTTTCAGAATGCGTGACCTGCCTTATACCACACAACTTATCCCACTGGCTGCTATCTGCGCGGAGATCGGAAGATCCGCATTCAATCAGCCGCAGACGCAGAACATTTTGAGCCGGTGGTTCTGGTGCGGTATCATGGGAGAGATGTACGGCGGCGCGAATGAAACGCGCTATGCCAATGATATGGAAGACGTAGTCGCCGCGATCCGTGGCAACGAAAGCCAGAATCGAACCATCAACGCAGCATACTTCTCTGCAACCCGCTTGATCTCGCTACAAACGCGAAACAGCGCAGCGTATAAGGGTATCATGGCGCTCGTATACAGAGGCCGCTGCCACGATTTCGTACAGGGCACCACGATCGACATCGTTAAGAGCATGGACGAAGCGCCGGACATCCACCACATTTTCCCAGAGGCCTACTGCGTCAAGATGGGCTATAAAAAGGAAAAGTGGAATTCCATCGTAAACAAAACTCCGCTCCTGCCTGAATCGAACCGGCAGATCGGCGGTGAAGCGCCGAGCGTGTACAGCAAGCGTGTTATGCGTAAGGCAGAGATCGACGAAGCAGCATGGAGATCACGCGTTGAATCCCACCTTGTGGATTACGACACCTTTATCTCTGATGATTTTAACGGGTACTTCATTGCACGCGCCAAATCCATAATGAAGGTGATCGAAGCTGCGATGGGAAAAACCATCGCCGATAAAGGATCAGAACAGACTATCAACATTTATGGCTTTTCCCTGGAAGATCAAGCTGAGGCATGATTATGGATAAGTGCGACTCGGAGGCAGCACACCGCTGCTTAGACAGCCACAAACCCGATGGTTTAGCTAATGCCAACAAGAACCTAAAAGTCCCTCGTACTCCTCCAAAGGTACGAGGGATTTCTTTTTGCGTAGTTGCGTAACGAAATCATTACTTCAAAGCTGCAAACCGGGAATTCTGTCTCAAACCCCTTGACGCATTCTACCGGCGTGAATATAATTTAGTTGTAAATGAGACACAGGTTTCATTTAGGAGGAATTTCGCATGAGAAGCAAAGATAAGAACCTGATGGCGGCTATCGAGAAATTCGTGAGTGACTACACGGACAGCAACGGTATCTCGCCCACTATGCAGGAAGTCGCAGACGGAGTTGGATCGTCAAAGGCTACGGTGCAGCGCTACATCGCCCAGCTGTGTGATGATGGCATTCTTGACTACTCCGGCTACCGCACGATGACCTCTACGAAAACGAAGGCAGCAGCAATCCGAGTCCCCGTTCTCGGCACCATTGCCTGCGGCATTCCGAAATTTGCAGAGGAAAACATCGAGGAATACGTCCGGCTTCCTGTCGCATTATTCGGCAAAGGCAACTTCTTCATTCTCCGCGCCTATGGCGATTCGATGATCGAAGCAGGTATCGATAACGGCGATCTCGTTCTGATTCGGCAGCAAAACTACGCAGACGAAGGTCAGATTGTCGTTGCCCTTATGGAGGATGAAGCGACACTCAAAAGATTTTATCCAGAACCCAAAAAGCATCGCATCCGTCTACGGCGTTGCCTGCCATTTTGTAGAGCCGTCCGTCGCTTAGTCCCGTGGCCTTGGCTTTGTCGAACTGCTCGTCGGTAAAGCCCTGCAGTCGCCAGCATTCT
>ERZ791919.3394-NODE-3394-length-9994-cov-12.105443_pt1 | contig 9994 bp, 7 predicted proteins | sample MGYA00510137_ERZ791919 | MGnify/ENA primary metagenome ERZ791919 (study PRJEB30046, sample SAMN00792059) | human gut metagenome | study: EMG produced TPA metagenomics assembly of the A metagenome-wide association study of gut microbiota in type 2...
GCACTCGGGCAGGCGGGCGGCCACCGCCGCCAGCACCGGCTCCACACTTGCCAGCGTAACGATACCGGCTCCGGTGCGCAGGGCACCTTCCACGGCCAGCGCCGCCGCGCCCCGGTAGGACGCACTGCCCGCCACCGCCAGCACGGAACCAAAGGTTCCTTTATGCGCGTCCCGGGGACGGGGCCGGATGGCCTGCCAGACAAAATCGGAAGTTATTTCGAACATAGGCGGCTCCTTTCGGGTGAGATTTCGCCCTCTCAGTCAAAGCCTTACGGCTTTGCCAGCTCCCCCAAAGGGGGAGCCTATTGCGGGTCTTGGATAAAGGCAGCATTGCCTCTCCCTTTGGGAGAGGTGGCAGCGCGTAAGCGCTGACAGAGAGGGCGAGGATGTTACCCTTCTCCCTGCAAATACCTCCGGATCTCCTTCTCCGCTTCCTGCACTTCTTCATGGAACATGCGGGCAGAGACCCGGAGGGCACCATGGCCCAGAATGATGACCTGTTCCATGCCATCGGAGGTGGCCACGCGGACGCGGCGGCCCTTGCCGATCTCATGGGTGACACGCTCGATGAACATATCGGCGGTCTCGGCTTCCCGGGTGTAGACCACATGGATATTGTGGTACTGCTCTATGCTGCCGGGGCTGCCCGGCACACGGTAGGCATCAAACACAAGGATGAGCACGCACTTTTTGAAGCCCTGATAGTTGCAGAGGATGTCCATCAGCCTGTGGCGGGCCGCTTCCAGGCTCTCTTTGGAGAGTGCGTTCAGCTCGTCCCATGCAAAGATGATGTTGTAGCCGTCCACCAGCAGGTATTCGGGCTGGATCTCCCACTGCTCGGCGTTGAAATCGGGGCGTTCCCGCTTCTGGGTGGGGCGGAACGCCGCCAGCGGGTCCCGCTTAATGGGCCCATAGGTCTGTTCAAAGATCTTCAGCAGCTCAGCATCCTCTTCCAGGGTGGCACGGTAGGCAGCCATCCGGCGGGGACGGGCCTGCACCGTTTCCTCGGTCTTTGCAGTCTTACCCCAGCCGCTGTCTACATGCATATGGCTGCGCACCTGCTCCCAGGGCACCACAAATCCGGCCCCGTGGGCGCAGAACACCGAATCCGCCGGGTTGTCGAGGTCGTGTTCCGGCTCATAGCCCGCGGCCTCGATGACCTCCGCTGCATTGTGGCAGGGGCGGTAACCGTCCAGCGTCAGGGTCAGGTGTCCCCTGCCCCGGGTGTAGCCCACCACCTCCATGGGGTAGCTGCGCATGGTGGAGGCCGGTGCGGTGCCGGTGAGCAGAGTGGTATCCCCGTCGGCTCCGGTCTCGGGCGGGTCAAAACTGCCGCCCATGTTCTGGATATCGTTCATGGCGCGGCCCACGTTGTCAGAGGGCAGCTCCAGCCGGAAGGCATACCACGGCTCCAGCAGCTGGGTCTTGTGGATCTGGTCTGCCATCATCAGGCCCTGCCGGACGGCGCGGTAGGTCGCCTGCCGGAAGTCGCCGCCCTCGGTGTGCTTGAGGTGGGCGCGGCCCGCAATGAGGGTGATCTTCACATCGGTCAGAGGTGCCCCGATGAGCACGCCCAGATGCTGCTTTTCCTCAAGATGCGTCAGCACCAGCCGCTGCCAGTTCTTGTCCAGCACCTCTTCCCGGCAGTCGGTGGCAAACTGCATCCCGCTGCCCCGGGGCAGCGGCTCCAGCTTGAGGTGGACTTCTGCATAGTGGCGCAGGGGCTCGTAGTGGCCCACACCCTCCATGGCTTCGGTGATGGTCTCCTTATACAGGATGCCGCCGGGACCGAAGCTGACCTCCAGCCCGTACCGCTCGGCCAGCAGGCTTTTCAGCACCTCCAGCTGGATCTCGCCCATCAGCTGGACATGGATCTCGCCCAGGGTCTCGTTCCAGACCACATGGAGCTGGGGCTCCTCCTCTTCCAGCCGATGGAGCTTTCCCAGCGCGGCGTGCACGTCTGCGCCCTCGGGCAGCAGCACCTGATAGCTCAGCACCGGCTCCAGCACCGGCAGGTCGCTGTCCCGTTCCGCCCCCAGACCCTCGCCCGGGCGGGCTCTGGTCAGGCCGGTAACGGCGCACACCTGGCCGGGGCCGATGCACTCCGCCAGCGTAAACTTTGCGCCGGAGTAGAGCCGCAGCTGGTTGGCCTTTTCGGCCCATGGCTCCCCGTCGGCTTCTCCGGTGAGCTGGGCTTTCACCTTGAGCGCGCCGCCGGTCACCCGCAGCCAGGTCAGGCGGTTTCCCTGCTCATCCTGGCTCACCTTGAACACCTTGGCCCCGAAGGCTTCCAGCGCGGGGGCCGGGCGGGTATAGCGGTCCAGGCCCTCCACCAGCGCGTCCACACCCTGCAGCTTCAGGGCTGAGCCAAACCAGCAAGGAAACACATGCCGCCGGGCAATGGCGGGGATGAGGTCGGTATCGGTCAGGATTCCCCGGTCCAGCATTGCCTCCATCAGCCGCTCATCGCAGAGAGCCAGCGCCTCGTCCCGGTCGGCCTGCTCTGCCCCAAAATCCACAAAGCCATCCCCCAGCCGACGGTTCAGCTGGGTCAGAAGCGCTTCCCTGCCCGGGCCGGGCAGGTCCATCTTGTTCACGAACACAAAGGTGGGGATGCGGTACCGCCGCAGCAGCCGCCAGAGCGTCTCGGTATGGCTCTGCACGCCGTCGGTGCCGCTGACGACCAGCACCGCATAATCCAGCACCTGCAGTGTCCGCTCGGTCTCCGTGGAAAAATCCACATGGCCCGGGGTGTCCAGCAGGGTAAAATCGGTATTGCCCGCCGTGAAGAGGGCCTGCTTGGAGAAAATGGTAATGCCGCGCGCCTTTTCCAGCGCGTCGGTGTCCAGAAAGGCATCCTTATGGTCCACCCGGCCCAGCTTGCGGATGGTGCCGGTGCCGTAGAGCAGGGCCTCGGAAAGGGTGGTCTTGCCGCTGTCCACATGGGCCAGAATGCCGATGACCAGCTGCTTGTGCTCTTGTTCCATGCCGCGGCCCCCTTACAGCACGCTGGCGATCAGCGCAGCAGCGACCAGCGGCAGGCCCAGCACCAGATTGGAGAGCAGGCTGCAATAGGTGCGCTCCTCGGGTTCCAGCTCCTCAAAGGAGACGATCTTCTCATCCGCATAGTCGATGATGGAGCGGGTGGAGTGGATCTTTTTCTGCCGCTTGCCCATCCCCTTGAATTCCTCCAGCAGATGGTGGATGGTCACGCCATCCAGCCGCAGGTAGTCCACCCAGGCCCAGATGAGCAGCACCACGCCGCACAGAAAGCCCGGGGCCTCCCAGATGGTAAACGTGCCATCGCTGACATAGCGCTGCCACAGCAGCATCAGCACGGCCACAATGGAGGTGCGGGTCACGGTCTTATATAAAATGGGGTGGAACATGTAGCGTTTGTACATCGAGGTCAGTTTCTTCATGGTGCGCTCCTTATTGATACAGATACACTTTATTGTATCATGTTTTTGTGAAAAAAGATAGCTGTTTTGTGCGCACAGCGTGAACAGTTTCTCTCTTTTGCCTGTTCTTCACAGATATACAGTTCTTTCCATTTTATAGTAATTTTTTCCATATTCTTTTCCCACGAAAGTGTTTGTCACCGTTTTGTTTCCAATTCTATGCTGTGGCGGATTGACTTCTTTCCAGTAAAGTGCTAAAATATACAGCGGTGCGACTTTTGTCTTTCCTGTGCACTTTTTGGAAAGGCAGACAGCCTCACTGCGTTTAGGAAAAGGAAAAACGCGCGGCTCTGTCCGCGCAAGATCTGGGAGGATCATCCAATGAGCTTCAATTTTGATCGCCGCACCTTCCTAAAGGGTGCAGGTGCTGTGGGTGCCGCCAGCCTGCTGGCAGCCTGCGGCGAAAAGTCCAACAACACCGGCAATGGCGCTGCCGCCAGCGGTGCTGCTGCCCCCAACTCCACCGGCGCTACCCCCCTGAAGGAGTTCATCTCCTTTGAGAGCGGCAACCGTGAGCTGGAAAGCTGGAACATGCTGTACAGCCAGAGGGCTGAGGATGCCAACGTGGTCACCAACCTGTGGGACGGCCTGCTGAGCTTTGACTGCTACGGCAAGGTGGTTCCCGCCATCGCTTCCAGCTGGGAGCACAATGAGGATGCCACCGTCTGGACCTTCCACCTGCGGGACGACGTGGACTGGGTGGATTGCAACGGTGAGGTGAAGGCTCACCTGACCAGCAAGGACTTCCTGGTTGGCTTTGAATGGGTGATGAACGCCATCAAGAACGAGGCCAACAACACCTCCATGCCCAACGACACCATTGTGGGTGCTTACGAGTACTACCAGCTGACCAAGGAAGCCGGTGACGCTGCCGCTGACATGACCTATGAGGACATGCTGGCTGCCGGTGTGGGCATCGAAGCTCCGGATGATTACACTCTGGTGTTCACCTGCCCCAACGCCTGCCCCTACTTTGATACCGTTGCTGCCTACACCAGCTTCTACCCCGTGGCTCCCGCTCTGATCGAGGAGCTGGGTATCGATGGCTTCCGTGGCTGCGACAACACCACCATGTGGTACAACGGACCCTATATGGTGGAGGAGTACATCCAGGGCAACACCAAGAGCTACATCCCCAACCCCAACTACTACGATGCTGCCAACGTCAGCCGCTTTGAGCGTTTCACTGTCACCATGATCAGCGACGGTGCCATCAGCCTGCAGCTGTATCAGAACCGCGAGCTGGACGAGGTGGATCTGGGTGAGAGCAGCATCACCACCATTCAGTCCGATCCCTCCAACGAGTACAATCAGCAGCTGTGTGAGAAGCGTGCCAAGAAGTTCAGCTACTGCTTCATCTTCAACTACGACAAAATGAACACCGATGGCACCCCCGATGAGAACTGGAACAAGGCCATTGCCAACAAGGCCTTCCGTCAGTGCTTCTCCAAGGGCATGGTGCTGAACAAGTTCTTCGCCCGTTATAACCCCATCAATCCCCTGAAGTGTGAGAACGACTTCTTCACCATGAAGGGCCTGTGCTACACCTCTGATGGCACCGACTACACCAACCTGGTGGCCAAGGAGATGGGTCTGGACGGCGAGGCTTACGATGGCAAGACCATGAAGCGTCTGCGCGCCAACAACGGCGACATCACTGAGCTGAAGAAGCAGGCCATGGAAGAGCTGAGCGCCATTGGTGTCACCTTCCCTGTCCACTGCTCCTACTACGTTCTGGCCGGCTCCACCTCCGCTCTGGACCACGCCACCGTCCTGAAGCAGTGCTTCACCGACAGCTTCGGCGATGACTTCATCGTGCTGGATGTCAACACCTTCGTGTCCTCCACCATGAAGGAAGTCGTGGCTCCCAAGCTGCAGAGCTTCGTCCACATGGGCTGGGGTGCTGACTTCGGTGATCCCATCAACTTCCTGACCCAGATCATCATTCACGATGAAAACGCTTACTACAGCTGCAACATGACCAACATTGCAGGCATTGTGAACAATGGTCCCGCCAGCTACCAGACCGAGCTGGTGGCTGCCTATGAGAAGTTCACCGATCTGGTGAACGAGGCCCGTGCCATTGTTGACGACACCGATGCACGCTACGCAGCATTTGCCAAGGCCGAGGCTTACTTCCTGGACGAGAACCTGATCTTCCCCACCGTCTACGATATCACCTGGTGCCTGACCCACGTCAACGAGTACAGCAAAATCAACGCAATGTATGGTCCCTGCAACTACAAGGCTGTGAACTGGGAGACCAGTGAGGAAGCCTACACCACCGAACAGTACGATGAGTTTGCCGCTGCATTTGACGCAGCCGCTCAGGCCTGATCGAGTGGACCAATAACCAATCGCAAAAGCAGAACCGGACGTTTTTGAAGCGTCCGGTTCTTTTTTCTCTCCATGGCAGCACAAAACCCCGCCGCGCGGGAAAGCTCCCAGCACGGCGGGGTCATTGTGTTAAAATACAGGAAAGCGGTTCAGCTTACAGCTGGCTTTCATACTCCTTGCGGTAGCCTTCCAGCTCACGCTGGTTGCCATACACAAAGTGGCCGTTTGCGATCTCTTCCCAGACCGGCTTATCCACGCTGTAATCGTGGATCGAGGGGTCATAGACCAGCAGCTTCTTGTGCTTTTCCAGGCTGGGGTCAGGGATGGGAACCGCGCTCAACAGGGCTTTGGTGTAGGGATGCAGCGGATGGAGGAACAGCTCCTCCGCCTCAGCCAACTCCACGATGCGGCCCTTGCTGATAACGGCGATACGATCCGAGATGAACCGGACCACCGACAAGTCATGTGCAATGAACAGGTAGGTCAGACCGCGGCTCTTCTTCATCTCGTTCAGCAGGTTCAGCACCTGTGCACGGATGGAGACATCCAGCGCGGAGATGGGCTCATCGGCCACGATGAACTCCGGCTCCATGACCAGAGCACGGGCAATGCCGATGCGCTGGCGCTGGCCGCCCGAGAACTCATGGGGGAAGCGGGAGGCAAACTCCGGCAGCAGGCCGACCTCATGCAGGGCGTTCATCACCTTTTCGTGCAGGTCATCCTGATCCTTGTAGAGATGATGGTTCAGCAGGCCCTCAGCAATGATATACTCCACCTTGGCGCGCTCGTTCAGCGAAGCCATGGGGTCCTGGAAGATCATCTGGATCTTACGGATGACCTCTTTGTCCAGTTCCTTGGAGATCTTGCCGTTGATCTTCTGGCCCTTGAAGAAGATGTCGCCGCCGGAGGTCGGGTTGATGCGGCAGATGGCACGGCCAATGGTGGTCTTGCCGGAGCCGGACTCGCCGACCAGCGAGAAGGTCTCGCCCTTATAGATGTCAAAGTTGACATGATCGACAGCAACAAATTTCTTCTTACCGGAGCCAAAGGTGATCTGAAGGTCTTTCAGCTCAATCAGCTTTTCGCGTTCAGCCATTTAAGTTGGCGCCTCCCATCTTTCCCATTTTCTCACGCAGGTTCTGGATGGAGTGCGGCCGCTCGATCTTGGGAGCGCGCGGATCCAGATACCAGGTCTTTGCGGCGTGGGTCTCGGACACCTGGAAGAACGGAGGCTCTTGCACAAAGTCGATTGCCAGCGCATGCTTGTTGCGGGGCGCAAATGCGTCACCCTTGATCTCATTGAACAGGTTCGGGGGAGTACCATCCACGCTGGGCAGGGCCTCACCCTTGGTGCCCAGCTGCGGCAGAGCCTGCAGCAGAGCCCAGGTATAGGGGTGCCATGCGTCGTAGAAGATCTCCTCCACGGTGCCGTATTCCACGATCTGGCCGGCGTACATCACGGCCACACGGTCTGCCACGTTTGCCACAACGCCCAGGTCATGGGTGATGTAGATAACGGACATGCCCAGTTCCTTCTGCAGGTCGCGGATCAGCTGCAGGATCTGTGCCTGAATGGTCACGTCCAGCGCAGTGGTGGGCTCGTCGCAGATCAGGATCTGCGGGCGGCAGGCCGCTGCAATGGCAATGACGACACGCTGACGCATACCGCCGGAGAACTCGTGGGGGTACTGCTCGTACCGACGCTCGGGGTCGGGGATACCCACCTTGCCCAGCATCTCGATGGCAGCCTTTTTGGCTTCCTCGCCCTTCAGACCCTGGTGATGCTCAATGCTCTCCTGGATCTGCTTGCCGATCTTCTTCAGCGGGTTCAGGCTGGTCATAGGATCCTGCATGACCATGGCGATCTTCTTGCCGCGGACCCCCAGCCAATCCTTCTCGGTGAACTTGGTCATATCGCGGCCTTCGAACATGATGGAGCCGCCGGTGATCTTACCGTTGGCATCCAGCATACCCACAAAGGTCTTGGTGAATACGGACTTGCCCGAGCCGGACTCGCCCACGATGGCAAGGGTCTCGCCTTCGTACAGGTCCAGCGAGCACTTGCGGATGGCGTTCAGCTTGCGGCCGCGCAGGCTGAAAGTGATCTCCACGTCTTTGGCAGAGATAATCGGTTGTCTATCCATTTACGTCTCTCTCTCCAATCTATCAAACGTGGTTGCGCGGATCAGCCGCATCCGACAAAGCGTTGCCCATGATATAGAAGGAAATGGAAATGATGGACACGATGGATGCAGGGAAAACCAGCAGGTACGGATAATCCAGGAAGAAGCCGCGCACCTTGCTCAGGATCAGGCCCAGAGAAGGCGTGTCGATGCCCAGGCCCAGGCCCAGGTAGGACAGCGTGGATTCCAGATTGATGGTGCCCGGGATGGACAGTGCCATACGCAGGATGATAACGGAGACCAGATACGGCAGGATGTTCTTGGTCAGCACGCGCCACAGCGGGGTGCCCAGGCAGCGGGACGCGAGGTTGTACTCGCGGTCACGGAACATGAACACCATGTTGCGGACACGGCGTGCCATAGAAAGCCAGTTGATGGCGATCATGGAGATGGCCATGATCCAGAAGCTCTGGCCCACCATCAGGGCGATCAGGGTCATATAGATGATATAGGGCACGTTGTCGATCAGGTTGTACAGCTCCGTGAAGAAGCGGTCCAGACTGCGCACATAGCCCCAGATCAGGCCGAAGATCACGCCCACGATGCTCTCGCCCACGGCGACCACCAGAGCCAGACGGATGGAAACCTGGGTGGCATACCACACCTGGCACCAGTAGTCACGGCCCAGGTTGTCGGTACCGAACCAGTACTCACTGTTGGGCTTGATGAAAGCCTTGCTGGAATCAGAGATCAGGGTAGTGTAGTGATACTTGCCGATGCCCAGCGCAATGAAGGAGAACACCGTCAGCGCCAGGAACAGGATCAGGCAGAAGACAGCGACCTTCTGCTTGAGGAAGTTCTGGATGACAGAACCCCAGTAGGAATAGTTGGAGTAGCCGATGCGTTCAGCTTCTTCCGGGGAATAATCCACAAAGTAGAACAGTTCTTCGGGCTTCTTGCCCTCAAAATCCGATGCCTTAGCCATCAGCGAGCCTCCTCCTTTCCGGTCAGAGTAATACGGGGGTCAACCACCATCATCAGCACATCGCCCAGGAACACGCCCACGATGCCCAGCACAGCGTAGAGGATGACCAGGGTCTGAACGACATTCAGGTCATAGCGCTGGATGGCATCCGTCAGCAGGGGGCCCATGCCGGGAACGGAGAAGAACCGTTCCATCAGCAGGGAGCCGCCCACCGTCACCAGGATGGACTGGGGGATATACTGCACCATGGGGACCATGGCGTTGCGCAGAACATGCTTGAACATGATCTCGCGGGAGCTCAGGCCCTTGACACGGGCCAGCTTGATATAGTCGCGGGTCAGCTCATCCACCATGTAGCGGCGGGTCCACAGGGCATAGCCTGCAATGGATGCCAGCGAAAGGCAGGTGATGGGCAGCACGCTGGAAGCACTCACATTGCGGGTGGAATACAGCGTGGGGAATCCCAGGTACTTGGAACCAAAGACCAGCACCAGAGAATACGACACCAGCGACGGGACCGCGTTGACGAACACGGTGTAGGCCGTGCCGATCCAGTCGAATACCTTGTCCTTGAATGCCGCCTGCAGGATGCCCATCAGCACACCGACCACCAGAGAGATGCCGGAGGCGATGAGGCCCAGACGCATGGAGACACCAAACTTTTTACCAATGACCTTGACCACCGGGGCACCGTTCTGGATGCGGCGGGAAGTGCCGAAGTCCAGATGCAGCAGGTTGTTATAGAACTTGACCAGCTGGGTGGGGATGGGATCGGTCAGGCCAGCTGCTTCCAGAGCGGCGGTCTTCTGCTGATCGGTAAACTTCATGAGCTGTTCCTCAGTGAAGTAGTAGTCCGTCGGCAGGCAGCGCATCATCAGGAAAACTGCTGTTGCGATCAGAAAGATTGTGACAAGCGACTGGAGCAGCCGCTTAACCGTGTATTTTAACATGTTATCGAACCCTTAACTTTTATTTCTACCCTTTCGGGCGGGGAAACGGGGAACTTAAGCCTTGGTAGCTGCGTCGAATGCAGCGGCGAACTCCTCGTACTGCTCGGTGGTGTAAGCCTCTTCGCTGGTCTCCCAGTT
>ERZ791919.3398-NODE-3398-length-9990-cov-1.951887_pt1 | contig 9990 bp, 8 predicted proteins | sample MGYA00510137_ERZ791919 | MGnify/ENA primary metagenome ERZ791919 (study PRJEB30046, sample SAMN00792059) | human gut metagenome | study: EMG produced TPA metagenomics assembly of the A metagenome-wide association study of gut microbiota in type 2...
CCTTCCAAGGCAGGCTCGAAGGAAGGACGGAGCCGCGCCACCTCGGGTTTCACCAGTCCGTTGTCAATGCCCGTGACGATGCCGACACAGAGCAAGGCCGAGATCACGGCCAGGATAATCTGTTCCGCCTTCTCGTTGTTTTTCACTACCAGGTAGAGCAAGGAGGCATAGAGAGGCACCCACGTCCACGCGCTGGTGAGAATGAGGGCGAGCTGGTCGAGAAACAGAGAGTCGCTGCCGTTCATCGCGAGGAGCAACTGCTGATCTGAGGTCAGAAGTGATTGTATATCCATGAATGCTGTATGGGTAATCGTTTGTGAGCGCTGCTGGGAGCGTCAGATCTCTTCTATCTGCCTTGCGGTGAGCCAACCTTCGCGCCCATCCTCCAGTTGGACGAGGAACCAGCCCGTGATGCCGCGGTCCTTGATGAAGACCTTGGTGCCCTCGTGGATGACAAACTGGTCGGGCGAGGCCGTGTCGGGCGACTTCTTCACCGCTACCGAACTGCCCATGACGATGGCCCCACAGTGGTTCTCCAGTTGTTGCTGCTGCTGCCAGGCAAAGAGCGTGCTGAGCAGGAAGAAGACGCCCAGCGAGATGGCGGCGTATCGTCCTGCCGTGCGGCGGACGCGGTTGCGGGTGGTGAGAAAGACCGCCAGGGCGACGATCAGGAGCACCAGCGAGAGGATGCCGCAGACTGCCCACGCATCGACGGGCATGAAATTGACCAGCGCCCGATAGCCCGTGACGAAGAAGAGCTGCGACTGCGGCGTAATCTTGTCGATGGTCTTGGCCCGTGCCACCTGGAGGTTGAAGCGGATGTCGCCGTCGCCTGGAGCGAGCAGCAGGGCACGCTCGTAGGCGAGGATGGCGTGGGGGATGTCGTCCAGTCGGTAGTAGGCGTTGCCGAGGTTGTAATAGACGTCGGCTGAGACCCCATGTTGCAGCAGGTCGTTGTAGTCCTTGACCGCCTGAAGGTAGTTGCCCTGTGTGTATTCCTTGTCGCCCATCTGCTTGGTGACGGCCTGGGAGGGCAGCGCCATCAGGCAGAGCATGACGACCAGCAGCGTCTTGAAGCCCCGCGTCTTGGCCCCTTTCTGATTCTGTTCCATAGCGTTCTCTATCTGTGTGATGGCCGTCATGGCCGCCTCGATGGTGCGGTTCATGTTGCCCTTGGCGTCACCCGGTGCGTAGCGCTCAAACTCACACTCGTCGATGGCGCCGATGAAGCGGCGGATGGTGTCGCCGTCGATGTGGAGCTCATGGAGCTTGGTGGCCACGTGCTCGCGGTTGAGCTGCTCAGCCTCCATGTTGAGTCGGTCGCCGATGTAGCCCCACAACGCGCGGAGCACCTCGTCGAAGAACTCGCCCGCATTGCCCTGCAACATCAGTTGATTGGCCTTTTGCAGGCGGATGGTAGCCACCTTGTTGGCGTTCTTGCGCTTGTTGCGGAGGAAGTCGCCGTTCTCCTTGGCCCGCTTGCGGAACGTGTAGGCCACGGCGAGGAGCACGATGATCAGCAACACGATCGTCGTCCACCAGCCTGCCGATCCGAAGAAGAAGTCGGCCCTGTTCTCGAAGACCGTGCTTCCCGACTTGATCGGACGGATGTCGCCCGGCTTCTCGGTGAAGTCGTTGACCTCGCCCGCATTGTCGCCCGGCAGCACCTTGAGTTTGAAGGCATGGGTACTGATGGTCTTGTAGGCCTGCGTCTTCATGTCAAAATAGGTGAAGGAGACCGGCGGGATCGTGTAGTCTCCCTCCTTGCGAGGCACGGCCAGGAGATCATAGACAATATTGCCCTCGATACCGTTGTCCGTCAGTCGGGTCTTGTCCGTCACTTTCGTGTCGTACTTGTCAAACGACTGCGGGAAGTCGGCCTTGGGCTGCTGGATCAGTTTGAGGTTGCCCGTTCCGCCGATGACGATGCGCAGCGTGACCGGCTCTCCCGCCTTCACCTCCGCTTTCGTCAGCTGGCCCGAGATGTTGAACGATCCCACGCCTCCCGAGAAGTTGCTCGGCTTCGTGGGTAGCGGATCCACCTTTATCGTGATGCCATCAGCCTTGATGTTGCGCTTGGTCTCCCTGTAGCCCGCTCCGTCGATGAACGCCTCGAAGGGATCCACGCTTCGGTTCTCCTGTCTGACGATACCCTGGAAGGTGATGGGCGGGATGGTGATCTTGCCCGTGATTTGCGGATAGACCACATACTGGCTCCACGTCACGCAGTTGTAGCGCCGGCCTTTGTAGGTCTCGGTATGAAACGATTTCTGCTGCGGGAGTTTCACCTCCTGCACGTGGCAACCCTTGAGGTCCGGCATCTTGCCGTCGAGCTGCACGAGGTTGACGGTCGTATAGACCTTATAAGTAAGGAGTACGGCCTCTTGCTCTCGGACGTGCGTCTTGTTGGCAAAGACCTTGATAAACAGTTCGTTGCCGCTGCTTGCCTGCTGCCTTCCTTCCTCCTCCTCGTAGCCTTCGTCCTGGCCGTGAGCCCCATAGCCCTGCGACGACGCGTGGCCACCCGAGGCGACAATCTTGATCGGTGTGGAAGCCAGGTTGTTGCCCCTCGAGTGGAAGCGTGCTGGCGGGATGGTGAACGTGCCGCTCTTGCGCGCTATGAGGACGTAGGCCACGGAGACCGACGACGAGGAGGTGGTGTGGCCGTTGACGACCTGGAAACTCGACTGCTCCGACCTGAAAGGTCCGTAGCGACACTCCAACCCGCTGGGGAGGCTTCCGATGTGGAAGTATCTCACGTCGCGCGTGTTGATCGTATATTCGATTTGAAATTCCTCACCCACCATCACATGGCTTGGAGCCGCCACCTGCACCCGTTGGGCGTAGAGGCAGGCGACTGCCGTGAAGAGCGTACATATCAGTATCAATCGCTTCATATATGTCTTGTATCGTCCTTACCAGTTTTTGTCCAGCTTTCTCTTGTTGGGTTGGCGCATGGCTTGTTTCAGCCGCTGCTGCGTCTCCTGCTCCTTCAGCATGGCCGCATTGAGCAGTTGCTCAGCGTTCTGCCGGCTCATTTGGTTTTGATCCTGCTGCTTCTGCTTCTGCTGGTCCTTCTGCTTTTGGTTTTGCTGTTTATTATGGTCCTTTTTCTTATTCTTATTCTTATTCTTGTTCTTGTCCTTTTGGTCCTTGTTCTGCTTCTGATTCTTTTGCTGCTGTTGTTGCTGCTTGAGCAGCCGCTTACACTGCACGTAGTTGTAGCGTGCGCGTTCGTTCTGCGGATTCATGCGCAAGGCGTTCTTGTAGGCTTCCATCGCCTTGGCATACTCCTTCTGTCCCTGCAGCACCGTACCCATGTTGTAGTAGGCCTGCGACTGTCGCTTCGGTCCGCTGATCGTCTTGGCCGCCTGCTTGTATTGCACGAGGGCCTGCTGGTCCTTCTTCTGCTTTTGCAGCGCGCAGCCGAGGTTGTAGTGGGCCGTGCCGTTGGCCGGCTGAGCCGCTATCGCCTTGCGGTAGCAGAGTTCCGCCTGCGGATAGTTGCCCTGTCGGTAGAGCTGGTTGCCCTGCCTTACCAGTTGGCGGTCGCCCTGTGCGCACGCTGGCAGCATGGCTACGAGGAGCCCGATGATTATAAGAACCGTTTGTTTCATTTTCTTTCTGTTGATGAGGCCTCCTGCCCCTTCTTTTCGCGCTTCTTCTCCAGGATCACGGCCTCGGCGATGAGGAGGATCAGAATGAGGATGGCCACGCCCTGAAACTGCTCGTCGTAGTCGCTATAGACGACGTTGTCGATGGCCCCCTGCTGCATCTTTTGGAGTTCCTTGTCCAGTTGTCGCTCGGCGATGAGCGAGTTGTCCACGTGCATATAGACACCCTTGCCCGCCTTGGCCACCTCCTGACACATTGTCTCGTTGAGGCGCGTCATGACCACTTGTCCCGCGGCATCCTTCATGTAGCCGCCGTCGCCGAGGGGGATAGGAGCTCCCGCCGCCGTTCCGATACCGAGGATGAAGACGCGGATGCCCTGCTTCTCTGCCTTCTTGGCCATTGCCTCTGCGCCCCCCTCGTGGTTTTCGCCGTCGGTGATGACGATGATGGCCTTGCCCTGCTTGCCGTTCTTCGCAAAACTCTGCATGGCCAGCCGGATGGCCTGAGCCATGTCCGTGCCCTGCGTGCCGATGAGCGACGGGTCGATGTCCTGCAGGAAGAGTTTGGCCGACACATAGTCGCTCGTGATGGGCAACTGGATGAAGGCGTCTCCGGCGAAGACCACCATTCCTATCTGGTCGTTGCGGAAGTGATCCACCAGGTCCTCCACCACGATCTTGCTCTTCTCCAGTCGCGACGGCGCCACGTCCTGCGCCATCATGGAGTTGCTGATGTCGAGGCAGATCATCGTCTGTATGCCCTGTCGCTTCTCGTGCGAGATGCTGCTTCCCGTCTGCGGGCGGGCGATCATGACGACCATCAGGGCGATGGCCGCCATCAGCAGCCAAAACTTGATGGCCGGGCGCCGGCGCGAGATGCCTGGCGAGAGCGTTCTGAGCAGCGTGGGGTTGCCCAGGAGCGCCATGCGCTTCCGCTGGCTGCGGAGGCCGATGATGCGTATTGCCACCAGTGCCGGGACGAGCAGCAACAGCCAAAGGTATGTTGGATCTTCAAATCTGAACATGATATCTTACTTCCTTATTTCTCACACTGGCAGGCGTCTCAGCCACGTCAGTCTCAGTAGCACCTCCACCAGCAGCAGGACCAGGGCGGCGATGGCGAAGGGCATGTAGGCCTCGTAGCGGCGCGCCGAGGGAGATGCGACGAGCTTCGTCTTCTCCAGTTTGTCAATGTCCTTGTAGATGCGCTGCAGTTCGCCCTTGCTGGCCGCGCGGTAGAAGTTGCCGTCCGTGGCCTGCGCTATCTTCCGCAGCGTCTCGTAGTCGATCTCTCCGCGTCCCTGCACATACTGCTTCATGCCATTGACGGAGATGGGGTAGCGGACGATGCCGTTGGTTCCCAGTCCGATGGTATAGACGCGCACGCCAAACTGCTTGGCGATGTCGGCCGCCGTCAGCGGCGAGATGTCTCCCATGTTGTTGCTGCCGTCGGTGAGCAGGATGACCACCTTGCTCTTCACCTTCTGGTCTTTCAGTCTGCTCACGGCGTTGGCCAGTCCCATGCCCACTGCCGTTCCGTCGTCGATGAGACCGCTGGCCGCCAGGTCGGGGCGCAGGGCGTGGAGGAGGTTGAGCAGCGTGGTATGGTCGGTCGTCATGGGACACTGCGTGAAGGCTTCACCCGCGAAGACCGTCAGTCCGATATTGTCGTTGGGCCTTCCGGCTATAAACTCCGCCGCCACGTCCTTGGCCGCCTCCATGCGACAGGGAGCCACGTCCTCGGCGAGCATACTCGTCGAGACGTCCATGGCGAGCATGATGTCAATGCCCTCCACCTCTCGCTTGTCGAGCGGGTTGAACGTCCGCGGGCGCGCCAGGACGATGACGACCAGCGCAAACGTCAGGCAGCGCAGCAGCATCGGCAGGTGGAGCAGCCTCATGCGGAGCGACCGCGGTCCGTAGCGGTAGGCCTTCGTGGTGCTCATCCTCAGCGACGGTAGTCGGTTCTTGCGATACAGGAAGTACCACAAGACATAGGGTATGAGCAGCAGCAGGAGCAGCAGATATTCCTTATTAGCAAATTCCATTTTTTTCTTTCTTTTGTTGATGCGCAGGATTTTGTTGATGCGCAGGACCCGCGTCCGAATGGCAGGCTACAGCAGCTGGTAGGCCATGCAGGCTACGTAGGCCACTATTGCCGCCGTGGCGGCGATGATCAGCCAGAGCGCGATGCGGACGCCCCTTCTGCGGCGTCGCTTGCTGCGGTCCTCGTCGCTCAGCGTCTCCTCCACGCATATCTCCGTCGGCGTGTCCGCCAGTTTCGTGTCTTCGATGAATCGGACCACGTTGGCCAGATACATCTCGCCGATATGGCGGTCGGCGGCGAAGCGCGCAAACTTCACGAGGTCGGCCGTGGCGAAGAGTTCGCGCAGCTCGTCGATCTTCGTGGGATCCTGGTCCGCCTTCAGTCGCTGGACGATCTCCTGCGAGGTCATCTCCATGGCGTTGAAGCCGAAGCGCTCGCTCATATACCTTCTCAGCGCCTCCGTCAGCAGCGTGTAGTATTCCTTCTGGTCGTCGCCCCCTTCGAGGCGTGCCGCCTTGATCTCGTTGATGCGCCGCAGGGCCTTCTGGTGGGGCGGCTCCTGGCGTAGGATCTGCTTGTGGCTGATGATGGGCTTGCCACTGCGCAGCCGCGAGAAGAGATACCAGCCCACGATCGTCAGCAGCAGGGCCAGCAGGCTCCATAGGTAGATCGGCGTCCATTCCTCTTGGCTGAAGGGCAGCTCCTGGATGTCGTAGGGCGGCTTGGGATCGTCCGGTCGGATGGAGTCCGTCTGCACGGTCAGTACCTCCAGGGCGATGGCCTCCGTCTTGTATTTCTTGCCGTCCACGTCCACCGTGAGCGCCGGCACCGTCTGTCTGCCCTCGTCCCATGCGGTGAGCGTATAGACCTTGCGCATCGTGGATTGTCCCTCCTCGTTATCGCCCTCGGTCCGCTGTCCCACCACCTCTATCTCCTTGGACAGATGGTGGTCCTTGAGCGTCGGCCACAGGATGCGCGCGCCCTGTCGAGCGCTGACCTCCACGACCAGCCTGCATTGCGACCCGACCTGGATGCTGGTGGAGTCGATGCGGGCCGTCACCTTGGCCTGCGCAAGGGCCAGGATCGGCGTCAGCACGCCGAGGACCAATAGTAGTATCGTCTGCTTTCTCATGCTCTTCCTCTCTGTTTGAACAGCCGCAGCAGGGCCTGTACGTAGTCGTTGTTGGTTGCCAGGGAGATGTGGTCCACCTGGCAGCGGCTCAGCATGGCGCGCAGCCGTTGCTCCTGCTGCAACCAGTAGTCGTGGTGGCGGCGTCTGAGCCGCTTGTCGCCCGTGTCGATGATCATCTCGTGGCCCGTCTCGGCGTCGCTGACGCTGAGCAGTCCCACGTTGGGCAACTCGCGCAGCAAGGGGTCGTAGAGCTGTATGGCCACGACGTCGTGCTTGCGGTTGGCGATGTTGAGCGTGTGCTCGTAGTCGTCGGTGTCATAGAAGTCGCTGATGAGGAAGGCCGTCGTGCGCCGTTTGGTGACGCGGTTGAGAAACTCGATGGCCTGTCCGATGTTGGTTCGGCGGCTCTGCGGCCTGAGCTGGAGCATCTCGCGGATGATGTAGAGGATGTGGCGTCGTCCCTTCTGTGGCGGGATATACTTCTCGATACGATCTGAGAAGAACACCACCCCTATCTTGTCGTTGTTCTGTATCGCGCTGAAGGCCAGCGTGGCCGCCATCTCCGTGGCCATGTCTCGCTTTGTCTGCTGCGTCGTTCCGAAGTCGAGCGATCCGCTGACATCGACGAGCAGCATGACCGTCAGTTCGCGTTCCTCCTCGAAGAGCTTGACGTAGGGGCGGTGCAGGCGTGCCGTGACGTTCCAGTCGATGTCGCGCACGTCGTCGCCGTACTGGTATTCGCGCACTTCCGAGAAGGCCATGCCTCGTCCGCGGAAAGCCGAGTGATACTCTCCTGCGAAGACGTTGCGGCTCAGTCCGCGTGCGCGGATCTCGATCTTGCGCACCTTGCCCAAAAGCTCTTGCGCGTCCATCAGGGCACCTCCACTTTGTTGATGACCTGGGAGATGATGTCCTCCGTGGTGACGTTGGCGGCCTCGGCCTCATAGGTCAGTCCGATGCGGTGGCGCAGCACGTCGTGGGCCACAGCCCTCACGTCCTCGGGCACGACATATCCCCTGCGCTTGATGAAGGCGTAGGCCCTGGCCGCCTTGGCCAGGCTGATGCTTGCTCGTGGGCTTCCTCCAAACTGTATGTACTGGTGGAGCGACGAGAGTTTGTAGCGGTCGGGGTAGCGTGTGGCAAAGACCAGGTCGGCTATGTACTGCTCTATCTTCTCGTCGATATAGACCTCCTCCACCACGCTGCGTGCGTGGAGGATCTGCTGGGCGTCGGTCACGGGATAGACCTCCGTGCGCTCTCCGGCGAGGTTGCCGCGGATGATGCGCTTCTCCTCCTCGATGGTGGGGTAGTCGATGATGACCTTGAGCATGAAGCGGTCCACCTGGGCCTCGGGCAGCGGGTAGGTGCCCTCCTGCTCGATGGGGTTCTGTGTGGCCATGACGAGGAAGGGCTTGGGGAGGGCGAAGGTCTCCTCGCCGATTGTCACCTGGTGCTCCTGCATGGCCTCCAGCAGCGCGCTCTGCACCTTGGCGGGTGCGCGGTTGATCTCGTCGGCCAGCACGAAGTTGGCAAAGACGGGACCCTTCTTGACGAGGAAGCGCTCCTCCTTCTGCGAGTAGATCATCGTGCCCACCACGTCGGCGGGGAGCAAGTCGGGGGTAAACTGGATGCGGTTGAAGTCGGCATCGACCAGTTTCGAAAGGGTGCTGATGGCCAACGTCTTGGCCAGTCCGGGCACGCCCTCCAGCAGCACGTGGCCGTCGGAGAGGAGACCGATGAGCAGCGATTCTACGAGGTGCTGCTGGCCCACGATCACGTGGCTCATGCCGGCGGTGATGTTGGTCACAAACGCACTCTGCTGCTCGATGCGGGCGTTGAGCTCGCGAATATCAATGGATTCTGACATAAACGTATTTGTTGTCTCTATTTAGACGCTATTCTGTATTTGTTTTGCGTACCACTTTTTATTTTGTCGCAAAATTACACAATTTATGCCATAAGGGGGAATGGTGGTATCTAAATAATATTAAAAAGGCCGCCCCTTTGCTTTATTTTAAGAAAGATTTTTGTTTTGAAACAAGCGCGGGCCGTAGTGGGATAGTCCTTGGGCTTGCGGTGGGGTAGGCAGGGAGGAAAAAGTCATTCCCTTGCCTTGGGCTGGTGGTGCCGTCAAGAACGAGCTGTGGGCCCAGCAGTCCACAGCCCAAAGCGGCGCCTTGGGCCATACGTCGAGGCGGGGTGCGCCTTGTATGGATAAAAGCATATAACCAATTGATTATTAGTGCTTTTATCCTTGCGTGACGAGGTGTGTCAGTTGGAGACAGAAGCGCACTCGCAGCGCTGCTTGCGCTCGCAGTAGCGCTCACATTGGGCGCAGATGTCGTAGCCGAGCATGGCGCCGAGGATGAAGTCCTCTTCGGGCGTGAGTTGGCAGAGCGGGCGCGTCACCATGCGGCGGATGGCCGCCATACACTCCCTCTTGCCAAAGAAGAGGTTGACCCTTCCGTTGCCCACGGGCTGGATGATGTAGTCGATGCTTTGCTTCTCCAGTCGGTTGACGGCGAAGTCGCGATACTTCTCGTTGAAGGTGTAGAGCACCATCTGTCTCACTCCCTTCTTATACTCATAGATATGATTCATGAGCACCTTCATGTCGGCCAGCGGCATCACCTCTCTCTGTTCCATTTCTCTTTGTCTCCTCGCTTTTTATTGATTGGGTTGTTTGCTATGTGTCATCCTGCCCCGAGGGCCACCCATGGTCTCCCACGGAGCAGGCTTTTGGTCTTAGAAGTAGGGGCCTGTCCAGCCCTTGGGGCAGCGGACCTGGCCTCCTACGAACTTGGCTTCCTACAGGACTTGACCTCCTACAGGCTCGGCTTGATCTCCTCCAGCCAAGCCTCGATGCGTTGCTCGGTCTTGTCGTCCTCGTTGACGTCGTCGAGGGCGAGTCCCACGAAGCGTCCATCCACGACGGCCTCCGAGTCCTCATAGGAGTAGCCCGCCGCATCGACCGATCCTATCACGTGTGCGCCTGCTGCCTCGGCCGCGTCGTGGAGCTCCTTCATGCCTCCGCAGAACGTGTCGCAGTAGGCTTCGCTGTCGCCACAGCCGAAGACGGCCACGGTCTTGCCTTCCAGGCCCTCGGCCTTGATCGTTTTCAGCGCGTCGTACCAGTCGTCCTGCAGTTCTCCCGCGCCCCATGTGCTCGTGCCGAGCAGGAGGTTGTCGTGGGCCTT
>ERZ791919.3408-NODE-3408-length-9960-cov-2.180010_pt1 | contig 9960 bp, 13 predicted proteins | sample MGYA00510137_ERZ791919 | MGnify/ENA primary metagenome ERZ791919 (study PRJEB30046, sample SAMN00792059) | human gut metagenome | study: EMG produced TPA metagenomics assembly of the A metagenome-wide association study of gut microbiota in type 2...
GACAGGTGTGGTTTTACAAACAAGAGTTTCTTTCAGATGATGATATATTGATGAAAACTAAAAGGGCTGAAGAGTATGGAGATACGATAGAGTATCTAGATTCTGGTTGGATCTGCTATATTTATAATTAAGTAGAATCAAGAAACAACATTAGAGGTAAGAATTCCACCATATTACAACGGACAGTACGGAGTACAGACGGACAAGTCGGGATATCTGTACATGAGAACAAGATATTACAGCCCCCAATTTAAGCGTTTCATGAGCGCAGATGTTATCGACGGCAGTATCGCCGATTCTACAACACTAAACCTGTATGCATATGTAAACGGCAATCCTATCTCCTTCGTCGATCCCTTCGGACTTAGTGCGGATAGTGGAGACAATAACAGTAAATTTGAAATCGGCTGGGAGTTGAATCCGGGACAGGCAGATTATATTGGCTGGGGACTTGACGGAAAGGAAATTAGTGTTCGTTATTACAACTATGTCAGATACGGATTTAATGTTAACAAGGTTGGGCAATACGCAATCATCAATGGCGCTCGGTCAAATCCGGCATTGAATCAAGGTATAAAAGGTACAAGATATGCCTTCAATACTGCTGATGTTTATCCAAATGTTTTTACCTATGTTGATCCGATTACAGCAGGCAAAGAAGCTTTAAAAATAACCAGCAACGGCAGTGTAAACTGGGGGAGCGTTTTAGGATATGGTACCGTTGCTTTGGATGTTGGACCGGGTATATATGACAACATCCAGGATGGCACTTGTACACAGAAGATTGTTACAGACGCTGTTGTTGACACCGGGGTTGGTGTTGGAACGATATGGGTTTCTGCTGCCGCGGGGGCTTGGATTGGTTCTGTAGTTCCTGGACCCGGAAATGCTATTGGCGCGGCAGGTGGTTTAGTTGTTGGCGGAGTTGTATACGTTGTTACAGATGTAATTACAATCAACGATAAGTCTTTAGTAGACTGGGGCAAGGAAGGACTTGCCTGGGTTGGTGATACCGTTGTTGATATGGGATGCTGGATTGGCGATACTGCTTCTGATGTAGGCAGTTGGATAGATAATAAATGGAGTGCAATTCGATGATTAAAATTACAGGAGCTGGTTTTAATGGAATTAGCTGATATAAAAGGTTTTATAAAAAGATATTCTGAATCTTATCTGTTTTTATCCGGTATAAAATCATTGTCATGGATGTACATATTCATTGGGCTTATACCATTAGGATATGGAATAATTACGTGTAAATTTATTGTTGCCTCTATCACAGTGATAATGGTAATTTCTTACACTGCTATTACGAATATATTAGTACGAAAAATGACTTCGATTTCTTATTATCAAAGATTTTTGCTTTCTGGCAGTTCATCATTGTTTACATCGTTGTTTTTTCTAATGCTACCATATTCATTAGTAGAAACTGTGATGTCGGATAGAATGACACAAATCGTATATTCTCTTCTTATAGGATTGGCATGGATCTTAGCGGTGTTTCTCATTTTTAGTTTTGAAGTATATAATACCAAAAAGGGGAAATATAGCAAAGCAAAAAGCAAGAAAAAGAACAGGGCGGGAATTGCGGCTTTTTCTTCAATCGGAGCAATTTTAGGAATCTCATTAATGAAAATTGCATCGAAATGGATGACGCAAGAGGTGGCAATAAATGTGGTTATTATATTAAGCTATATTGCATCGGTGTTAGCTGCACTTGGAATACCACATCTTTTAGCAGCTTATTTTGTTGAAAGATATCACATTTCCGGAGAATCGCTTCCTGTTTCACCGTTTTCTTTTAAAAAGATGTCTGCAAGAAAACGAAAAGTGCTAAAAATATTGGTTATTTGCTTGATTATATTTGTGGCTGTAATTGCTATCCTGGCAACCCTGAGAACCTTGATTGATAAGGGTATCCTCAAATAATGTTAAAATCTCCAAGAGTATAATAGTTAAGAATATTGTGGGAGCAGACAAATGAGTATAACTGGAAACGAAGCTGAACCATTCAAAACATATGACATAGTAGTTACGGTGGACAGCCGACATCGAGATAATCCTGTAGCATCATATCTATGGGTAAGCGACAATGGAACAGTTATGGAAACACCTGCTATATACTCAGGTGATAAGGTTGAAGTTGGAACAAGAGGTTTTTGGGGATTTGGTTTTAAACCGCTTGCAAATGTTGATTTGGGTGGTTCATCTCCCATTGCATCTGAATATCAATCGGTTTTCAACAGATTATTGGAAAAATATAAGTGAGGACGATTATGAAATCGAGACGATATAATTTAATTATTGGCGTATTCGTAATGTTTATATCGAACATCATATACTTTTTCTGGATGCCATATCCAAAAGGCTTTTTGAAAACGGTTGGAAGCACCACATTTGTTTTTGATGTTCTTACAAATTTATTGTTTTTCTCGCTTTATTCCGTAATGCTCATTGTAGCAATCAACGCCATAACAAATACAGGCTGCAAGCTTCGCACAAAAAAAGTTGCTGCCATCCTGGGGATTTGTATTGCCGTACAGCTCGGATGTGACATCACAAAGTATATTACCGGATATTTGATGAGACAGTTTGCGCTGATATCAGATGATTTTTTCACTGTTGTAAGCGTTCTTGTGCTTTCACTTGTAGTTATGAAGCTCTTAGGAGCCAAAGTAAGCTATAAAAAACTTTATGCGATTTTTGCGCCGATAATGATACTTATATTGATTGTGTATACGGTGCTCGACGTTAGATATATTCATAGTATGTCAAATGTTGCCGAAAAGTATTTCGGTACGCCGTCAAACATCTTATCAGCATTAAGTTTATCGGACTCATCTTCTGTAGCTGCGACGATTTTAAAAAATATGGAATTTATGTATGAAATTCGGAACGCACTCTTGGATTTCGCTTCAGAAGCTGCTATTCTTATTGCAGTCTATTTTTCAATCCAAACCAACAAAGCTACCAATTGCAATGCCTACCACATCGATAAAGCACATTTTATATCAAGGATAGCCGTCATATTGCTGTTTTCATTTGTGATATCCGGGCTTAAGTTCCTTGTGCTGCCGCAAAATTTTCTTACAACGATCCATGTGAATAATTCTGTTTCACATTCAACAGAACCATCATTTGACTATAACAGAAGCTTTACAACGATTAGTCGTGCGATAGGTTATCATGAGAGAAAGGAGATTTACAGAAAAACACACGGTATGATATATTATGGTGATAAAAAAGTGCTTGATATTAAGATGGATTATGAATTTGAAGGAAATCCAATTGAAGTGAGAACAGTGAAGGGGATGGAGATAAGAATCATATGCAAAAATCAAGCAATCGCTTATTTCAAGAATGAAAAACCGTATGTGGTATCGTTTCAAGATATTAATTGGCAAAGCAATGATATTATACTGTTAGAAGTGTGTAAAGAGCTTTTGTCGGAGGGGAGGCTTGACTGTTTTGAGTATATTTGTTCGTATATAATGCGGTATGATTCTGATTTTATACAACCATATCTGCGAAGATATATTGTAAGCGATTTTACATCTGAGGAACTCTCACAGGTCGGTGAAATTTCTATAGATTATATCACTAAAACAGCTCAGCGTTTTTATAATGGCTTGTCGGCTTAATGATTATACGCTGTCTGTCAATAACCACTTTGAGTCATAACCTTCAACTAAGTACAATGGTAAAATAAAGGCAGATACACGGAAAACCACAATGTATCTGCCTTCTGCCAACTGTAAATAACGGCTGGGTCTACGGTGGCTACGCAGAAATACAATGGTATGCTATCTCAATAATATTGCATTATCTTTAATGTATGACAAAAATAGCCGTTTAGTACACTTAACGCACGGTTACGGCTCATACAGCTACGACGCTGAAAACAACCGTATATATGCCGACGGAACAAAGTATGTATACGACACTTCCGACGGAAAAAATCGCGTAGCGGAGAGTATAGACGGAGACGGAAATATAATCATATACGGGTACGGAGCAGACGGACTTGTGTGGTCTAAGAGCGGCGACGAGTACATGGTATATCACTACGACTACCGCGGAAGTGTGGTTGCAATTACTGATATAGACGGTAATGTTACCGCAACTGCAAAGTATGATGCATACGGCTATGTAATAAGCAAAACAGGCACCGGAGACCGTACCGTAGGTTATAACGGAAGTGATGGAGTTCTGACAGATCCCGATGGACTTCTGTATATGAGAGCTCGCTACTATAGCCCTGTCTTGAAAAGATTTCTTAACTGTGATATAATTGACGGTAGCATTGTTATATTAGTAAATATCCGTAATCTCCGAATTTTGAAAAAATCAATTCAAAATTAAAGGAGATTGCTATGAAAACAAGTGGGATAAAAGAACAATTCAAAAACGAGTGTCAAGTTTTTGAGCTGAAATACGAGTATCCCGGTTATGCGGGCTATGAGCGATACGGATAGAAAAGACCCTGCAAGAGAAATCTTGCAGGGTCTTTTTGCATGCGTTCTTGAAGATATTTTGAAATATGGCATATTGTGTGTTGACAATCGTTTTTTTGTGAGTTATACTTATTTTACTTTGAGGCATAATAAGTTAAATTTCAGACATTGTGTTCCGGTATTTATTCCTGTTTATGCAAGTGAACTTGAGTAAACACAGGAAAACAAAGAATAAAATTTAATCTATTAGGTTTGGGAGACTCCTTTGCGTACGGGAGAAGAATATCCGTCGAACTATTATTATGCCTTTTAGTTATTATTTGCTGAAAGGATTTTTTATATGGACAATCAGGACTTACGCAAGATTCAAGACAGAATAGGATATGAATTTAAGAACTTTGATTTATTAGAGCAAGCATTTGTTCGCAAATCATATGCGAGAGAAAAGGGAGGTGAACACAACGAGATACTTGAGTTTATCGGTGACAAAGTTTTAGACATGATTGCTGTGAAGTTCTTGACAGATAAATACGGTTATTATTGCCATGAGTGCAGTGATTTTGATTCGAAAAACGATTTTGACGAGTTCTGTTGTGAGCGCACTGAAGGGCAATTAACAGAACTGAAAAAATTACTTGTAAAAAAAGATACCCTAGCCGATGTGATCGGCAGACTTCAACTAAATCAATACTTGATAATGGGTAAAGGCGATTCAAAAAACAATGTTGGGAATGAATCTTCCGTAAAAGAGGACTTATTTGAGGCAATTATCGGTGCGGTAGCATTGGATAGTGATTGGAATTGGGATGAAATCAGCAGTACAGTTGAATATATGCTTGAACCGGAAAAACGCATTTCAAAAAATGAAGAAAAGAATTACGTTGAACTGATCCAAGAATGGTCGTTGAAAAGATACAACGAATTACCGGATATTCACTCGGACAATTCAAATTACTACGATGAAACTTCCTTGCTTCATTATGCAAACGAAATAAGGTCTGTTCCCAAAAGAGATCCGAATGTACATATTATAAATGTTCAGGAGTACCCCAAAACTCATTTTGTAAGCAAACTCAGATTGCGCGGTATTGATAAATTATTTGTCGGATACGGCTCTTCCAAGAATGCTGCCCGAAAGGATGCTTGTGAATTAGCATATCATTATTTAGACAACAATAACTTATTATTTTCTATTCAGGATGAAATAGAAAATCCGAGCAGAGATAGAGCTATAAATCAGTTGGAAACTCTTGCACGCAGGGGATATTTCTCTATTCCTACATATAAATTTGAACAAGAATACGATAATAACGGAAACCCTGTTTGGAAGTGTGAATGCTATATTGAGAAAGTAAAATACTATTACTTCTCAACCTCATCTTCAAAGAAAGAGGCTAAGAAATCGGCGGCATTCGACATGCTATTGTATGTATTGGGGTACGAAAAGGAGGACTGAAACAATGTCTAAATGGTGCTTTAATTATGAAACCGGTGATTACGAAGATATAGATCGTGACGGGTATAGCTACACTTCGAGAGAATACACATTCAATTGGGATGACAGCGAATACCGTCGTGAAGAAGAGGAGGAAGAACGCAGGCAGCGAGAAGAAGAGGAGGATCGATGCCGCGAAGACGACGAATGGTAAACGATAAAAACATAATTTTTTGATAAGCCCCGTAATAATATAAAGCGGCATTCGGGTTTCCCTTTGAGAAATTTGAAAATTACGGCATATTGCAATGCATGTTTTTCGGCGGCGGGAGATTTCTATCGCCGTGCTTTACGTGCTTGTTAATACTCGGGTGCCTAGCAAGTGAGGATGCCGTGCGATACCTGCATGTCAATTCCGTGAGACAGTGCATATCATCGGAAAGAAGTTAATGTAATCTTGTATATCCCAAACGCTCCCTCTGTCGATCCCCTCGGCGGAGGGGTTTTTGATTTTTGCCGTTTTACCGCCGCCGATGACGAAAACAAAAAGAAAGGGAATTAACATGAAAGCAAAAAAACACGGAACAGCAGTTATCTTTTTTGAAACGGATTTGGAAAAATCAACGCCTTTTGATGAGGACTCACTGTCTGATCTTCAGAAGCGGACACTTTCCGAAATGCCAAAAGCGGAACAGGAAAAAATAAAGGAGGGTGCGAGTGTCATTGATATCGGCAGCGGGGGCTGCATTTGCGACTTCAACACCAAAGGATACAGACCGCCGAAACATGTCATTAAGTCGCTTGCCGAAATGCTCCTTCCGAGGATAAAGAAATTTTATGAGGACCCGAAAAACAGAGAGAAATTCGAAGAATGGGAAAAAGAGCAGAATAAATAATCAGTCGGTCGGCGGCATTAAAAAACCTTCTCTGCGGTACAATGATATCGCAAAGGAGGTTTTTGTGTAATAATCTGCACATCGAGGCACATAACGCGGAAAGCACCGTGTTCAGAGCAGCACGGCGCCGATCGTGACAGTCCTCATAACCGTTCATACGGTTTACAGAAACCGAAGGCGCGCATCGGTCAATCCGTAACGGTTGCTTTTATTACCATAAGAGACTTTCTCTTTATGCCGTTCTCATCCGGAACAAAGAAGTCGGTATATACGATAAGCGCCTCGTTGTCCGAGAGAGGGACAATATCGGAATAAGAGCATGTCCCCCATTCGGCGGCATTGCCCGCTTTTGACGGATCGTTCATTTTGTAGGAGTTGTTTCCGGTTGAAATTATCTCGATGGGGTCCTCCCATTTTTCTCCCCGTCCGTCAAAGCACGGACGGACGAGAAAGCCCGGTCTGCCGTAGGTCGTGAGAATCGCACCGCATCCGAGAACGCACACAGCGGGATCAACGCCGAAATCCTCTATCTTTTTCGGTGTTGTCCAGGTGAAACCTCCGTCGTCGGACATCGCAGTATACAGTCCGTTTGCACGGAGCATTGTGATTGCGTGCCTGTTGTCGATCCACGCAATGTCCTGCTCACAGTAGTAGCATGCGCCGGGATTGCCGCGCGGATCAAGAGCGGAAACGAGCGACCATGTTTCACCGTTGTCATCGGAGCGGTAATAGTATGCAATGAACGTGTCACAGAACTTGCCGTCGATAAATCCTCTGTCGTAATGCGTCTGCCAGAGACTGCCGTCGGGAGCGACTCTCAGACGACCGAACAGCTTGTTCGAAAGAAGCTTATTTGTTCCCGACGGGCGGACGATGCAAAGTCCGGGATTGTCCGTGATTTTCGGGAAGAATTGTTTCGGCTCGGTTTCGCCTTTTTTCAGCCGCATGAACATTACAGAAGAATCAATGGTTCCCGGTCTCAGATCGGAGTAAAGGTAATAGTCGAAAAAGGGCTTTCCATCAAGATTGAGAATGTATTTCGGCTCGATTCCTTCAAGAAGCTTCATATCAATATCTACGGCGCCTCTGTCCTTTGCCGTAAAGCCGTCACCGTTTTTTGCTTTCGGATATGCTGTCGCGGCTTCTGTCGGGGTGCTTTCCGTCCAGGTTCGACCGCGGTCCGATGACTTGAACCACTGTGTATCGCCGTTTGACGCCCAGTTGTCCGGTCCGAGATTTACGCTTGCAAAAAGCGTGCCGTCTTCTCTTTTCAAAAGCTGGGGGAATTGCCACGGTCCCCAATCGGCTTCCTCGAGAGTGGGACCCTGCCCGACGACAATCGGTTTGCCGAGAATAAGTTTCATCTTTTCGAAATCCTTTCAGTTGTACCGCGCGGAAAAAGTCCGATGCTGACGGCGTATGATTATTTAACTGTCTTGCATACAGTTTACCACATCAGATACCGGGTGTCAACCTTGTAAGCGTTCAATTCCGGAAAAATGAAAACGCGCGGTGCATCCTCGGTTTAGGACGCTCCGCGCGCGGTTTGGCATCTCAACGGAGCGATTCTTCAAGCCGTCTGCCTGCGAATTCCATTTGCTCCTCCGTGTGAAACCAATGCTCGCCGACCTTCATGACTGTGAGCGGTGCTCCGATGCGCTGCGCAAAAAAGGAGATCTTTTCTAAGGAGATCAGATTGTCGTGCTCGCCGTATAAAATGCGGCTCGGCACGCTCCACACGATCGGATTAGTGCGCACATAGCAAAGGTAATCCCATGACAGCGTTTCGCCGAATTCGGTCGGGCTCTCCCCGCGGGCGCGCAGCTCGTCCTCCGTGACATTCGCCCGATTCATCATATCGCAGATCAGCTTTTCCATATCCGCAACGGGTGAAATGAACAGCGCACGGTCAATGTGGAGTGCGGAGAGAGAGCTCATCGCAAAGTATGCGCCGATGCTGTTTGCAATCAGCAGGATCGAATCGAATCCGCTTTTCTCCGATTCAAGGAACGGTGGGAATTCCTCCCTCGCCTCACGGATTCTGCGCGCGGTAATCGAATCCGACGACATCGTATCCGAATCCGGAGAGCAGGGGACGGTAGTGCTCGGCCTCTCCGGCATTTCCGCCTATCCCGTGTACATATATCGCAAGTTTTTTCATTCGGTATCCTCCGATCGTTGTACTTCTTTCGATTATTTGCCGCGTACCTTCGACTTGCCGAAAGATCGGTAAGATAATATGGTATATGTGACTTCGAAAATCAGTGCCGCAATTGCCGCCGGAAGATTCCGAAGCCGGATAGCATCGCACAGATAGTAAAGCGTGAGAAAAACGGCAAGCGGCATGGGCACGAACAGGAATGCTTTTTTGAACAGGGATACTTTGCGTCCGCCGGTGAAATAACGTATCCATACGAGGCAATAAAGGATCAGAAAAACTGCGGCGATATACATTCATGCGCCGCGGAAATTGACGGAATTCCGATCCTCAAGACAGACGATTATAAGCATACATGCAAGCATGTCGAAGCCGTGCTTTTCCGGATCGCACAGCTTTTCGATCTCGCCGTATGCTTCATCGGCGGTATCTGTCGAGATCATCCGCGCCGCAAGTTCGTCGGGTATCCGAAGATCAGCGCCGAGCACCTCGCTTTGTATCTCGGACGCAAGATCGATTCTCTCGCAAATCTCTTTAGGATCCATGCTTCCTTCCTCCGTGTGCGGGCGTTTTTTCCATTTTAACATCCGCATTCTTCGGTTTCATGATATCACGGGAAGCGCCGGGCGTCAAGCCCGCATTCCCCGTGATTTCATCCGATGAATATTTTTTTGTTTTTCCGCTTGACAATTTCACTCTAATGTGTTAGACTTGAATCAGATAAAGTCTAACGCGTCAGAGTAAAGGGCTGCGGACGGTGCAGACCGTACCGCGGCGAAAGCGTGAAAGGAGAAAAATCATGGACACCCCGAAGATATTTGAAAGCGAATACCGCTTCTGTCTTATCCTCTGGGAGCACGAACCGATCAAGAGCAGCGAGCTTGTAAAGCTCTGCGGCGAGGAGCTCGGCTGGAAGCCGACGACGGTGTATACCGTGATAAAGCGGCTTTCGGAGCGCGGCGTCCTCAAAAACGAGGATACGTTGGTCACCTCGCTCGTGTCAAAGGACGAGGT
>ERZ791919.3422-NODE-3422-length-9933-cov-2.699838_pt1 | contig 9933 bp, 6 predicted proteins | sample MGYA00510137_ERZ791919 | MGnify/ENA primary metagenome ERZ791919 (study PRJEB30046, sample SAMN00792059) | human gut metagenome | study: EMG produced TPA metagenomics assembly of the A metagenome-wide association study of gut microbiota in type 2...
TTTTTATAGATTTTTTCTTTATATTTTTAATTGATTTAATTAAAACTGTAGCTGGTTTTCTAGTTATAACTTTCTTTGTTGTCTCAACTATATTTTTTTTAGTTGTTTCTTCATTGTTTTTAGTAGATTCAATTTTAATCGAGTTATCATTATTATTACTATTATCAGCATTATTTATTACATTTTCATTAGCTTTTGTTGTAGTATTGGTAACAATTTCTGGATATTTATTTGATTCATTAGTTGATTGTTCTTTTTCAAATCTATGAGTTGATTCATTCCAATAACAATAAATTTTGCCGTTATTTTCAATTCCATCTACTCTAACAGTAGAATCACATGGTAATTCTCCCCATGTAGTATCAATATAATACCAATGATCTCTTTCAGGATCATAATAAGCTATTATACCATAACCTCTATCAATATGTTCTAAATCTGAATCACTATAATTTTTATTAGTTGTTTCAACTTCTTTTTCTCTAGTTTCAGATTCACCACAATTTATACAAGTTCTAGTCTGATATCCACCATATGAATCCTGCCAATCTGTCCAATTATGTCCAGTTTTATTTTCATATACTGACCAAAGATCTGTACCACAATCTCTACAAAATACTCTTTCAGAACCATTTTCAGTACATGTTTTAGTTATTTTCATGAACTGCCAATTATGATCTTCTTTAATTTCTTTTTCATCAATTATGTTATCTCCATCTTTAGTTATAATAATTGAAGGAGTTTTGCAATTACCTTTTAGATATTCATAACTATATTTTTTAACAGTTGGTATTATATAATGATGAGATTTATTACAATAATTACAATTAATATTTATATGACCTTCTTCAGTTTCGGTAGCTGCTTTTACATCATAAGTATCGCATAATAAATCACTTGTAATTGATGTCTCATTATTTATATTTACATCGCTATAACTAATATTAAAAAATTCTATTGCTTTTTTACTATTTATATCTATATAATTCATACTATTGTTATAACCATTTCCATATAAAAAACAATAAAAACTTTTATTATTAAAAAAAGTTTTCCCATCACTAGTATCACATAAATACCAAGAATTTCTCATTTCTACTATATTCCATGCATGATAAGAATTTCCAACAAATAAATTTTTTATGCCATAATCATTTAATATATCAGAAAATAATTCAGCAAATCCAGCACAAACACCTTGCTTTTCTAATAAAGTATAAAGACCTGTTGAACCACTATATTTTGAACTAGTTCCTACTTCGCCATTAATTCTATCATATTTAATATTATTTACAATGTAATCAAAAATAATAGCGGCTCTTTCATAATTACATAAATCATTATTAAGACCTAAAGAATTCTCAATATATGTTAATTCATTATAATATTATTTGCTTCTTTTTCTGTTTCTGAATATTTTTTATAAATAGTTACATTAAAAATCTGATAATATTTATTATCCTTTTTAAATACATATTTTCCATTATGCATACTATAACTATCTACAGATGGTTCTACATCATAACAAAAACTTGGATTTCTTGCTATTAAAGCATTCCATAAATCTTCCTGTTCTATTTCTTTATTAGATTTAATAAATAATGTTCTTTCCTGTTTTTCAAAATCAATATCGCTTATTTTAACTAAATCTTCAATTGCTTCATCTACAGGTTTAAATAAATAAAACATACCACTGTCTTCAAAAGCAATTTTATTTTCATCTGCCTTTATCAATACAGAATTTACATTTAATGCTACAAGAAAAGCAATTAATAGAATTGCTATTATCTTTTTAGTTTTCATATCCAATCTCCATTTCCTATTTATCTCTGTATCTCAACGTCATATCTGTCATCAAAGTAATCTTTTGTTCCAACTATTTTGTCATCTTTAACATAAACTCTTGGAATACGTTTGCTTAAGTCACATACAAATTCATAATTGAAGGTTCCTGCTAATGCTGCTAATTCATCAACTGTTATTTCTTCGTCTCCTTCTTTTCCAATAAGAGTTACCTTATCTCCTTCTTTAACATCCATTCCCGTAACATCAACCATAAATTGATCCATGCATACTCTACCCACAATATTTACTTTTCTGCCATTAATGAGTACATATCCTTTATTGCTAAGATTTCTCTGATATCCGTCCCCATATCCAAGTGGAATTGTAGCAATTTTCATATCATGAGGTGCTATATAAGTCTGTCCGTAACTTATTCCTCTTCCTTTTTTAATTGTTTTTACGTAAACTACATGACTGTGAAGAGATAATGCAGGATATAGTTTCATATTTTCACGGCTCATTTCATCTGATGGATACAATCCGTACATTGAAATTCCTGCTCTTGACAATGATAATGAAGTCTTTGGCATTTCCATCATTGCTGCACTATTTGCACACTGATGTATCGGAATCTTAACTCCATTTTTTTCTACTTCATCAACAAAATTTACAAACTCATCAAACTGCTTGTCAGCAAATGACTTGTCAACATAGTCTGCTTTTGCAAAATGTGTAAATATAGATTCTATTTTTATAAAAGGAAGTTTGTTTATTTCAACAATTTCTTTTACTGCATCACTTCCCGGAATATAACCAATTCTGCTCATTCCCGTGTCAACAGCAATATTAATCTTTACTTCTTTGCCAAGTTTTTGTGCGTGCTTTGATAATTTTGTTGCCATTTCTAAAGAAAAAATTGCTGGAATTAATTCTTTTTCTATAATCATATCGTACGATGATTCATCCGCATAACCTAATAAAAATGTAGGTTTATTAAGTCCATGATTTCTTAAATTATTGCCTTCATATGGAGTTGCGACTGCATATCCATAGCATAAATCATCAAGTGCTTTAGCTATAGGCACTGCTCCATGTCCATATCCATCTGTTTTTATTACAAGAACAACTCCTGTATTTTCATTAAGTCTTGTTTTCATTTCATATACATTTTTGTATATTGCATCCAGATTAATTTCTGCATATCCCCTAAAATACTCTTCTTCGCATATTTTTCTTGTCATTTTCTTCTTCTCCACGTTTATAAATTATTTGAATTTATATCTTTATCGTTTTTTATTACATTACAATTTCAAATTATCTCTATTATGTACAGTTTTAAATGAAACTTTATCATTATTGTGTCACAATTATTTACTGAGGCATAATATTTTTTATTTCCTCAATTATATCAGTAGCCATTATAGAGGCTTTAGGCATCTTTGTTGCTACCAAATCTCCGGCAATTCCATGAATGTATGGTGCAAGCGTTGTAGCGTTTTCTACATTGCACCCAATAGCCAACAATCCTGCAACAATTCCAGTAAGCACATCTCCTGAGCCTGCAGTCGCCATGCCACTGTTTCCTGTCATATTTATGTATATATCATCTTGCGTAACAGCAACGCTTCTTGCATCTTTTAGAATTCCATTTGCATTGTACATATAATTAATATTGAAAGCACTTTTTACAAGATTGTCCTTTATTTCATCTATCGTTTTATTTTCAAATCTGGCCATTTCGCCTAAATGCGGTGTCAATATTACATTCTTATGAAGCATTTTTTTTAGTTTAACATTTTGTGAAATAACATTAATTCCATCTGCATCTATTACCGTGTTCTTTCTGCTTTCAAGAACTGCTTCAACCATATTTTTTTGTATTCCACCCGTTCCAATTCCCGGACCAATTGCAATAACATTTGCCCATTCTATACAGGCATCTAAAGCCTTTTTGTCAAAATCATCTGTATCATATACATTTACCATTGCTTCAGGTAATAGTTTTTGTATTACTTCACGATTTTCCTTTGCAGTAAATATCCTTACCAGTCCGGCTCCTGTCCTAAACGCTGCCTTTGCACATAAAAACGCTGCCCCTGTTATATCTTTATTACCTGCTATAACAAGAAGTTTTCCATATGTACCTTTATTAGAATAATTCGGTCGTTTCGGAATTAGTTTTAAATCATCGCTTGTGTGGTATTTATAAACTGTTTCACACTTCTTATAGGAAACATCCGGAAAACCTATATTATCAAATGATAGTTTTCCACAATAATCTGCTCCCGGATAAAGAACTGCTCCAAGTTTAAGTTCTCCAAAGCATACAGTATAATCCGCTTTAACAGCCACACCCATCACTTTTCCTGTATCTGCGTTCAGGCCTGATGGAATGTCTACAGCATAAACTTTAGCCTTGCTTTGATTTATTGCTTCAATTAACTTTTTGTAATCGCCTTCTACATTTCTTGATAATCCGACTCCAAATATTGAATCAACAATTACATGTTTCTTATCCATTTCATCTCTTGTCAGTCTTGAAGCATCTTTGATTTCAATTCCAACTTTCTGTGCTATCTCAATCTGTGTTTTGAATTCCTGTGTTGCTTTATTTATGTTTCCCATAATATAAATGCAGGTGTTATATCCATCTATGTATAACATCCTGCAAACTGCAACGCCGTCGGCACCATTATTACCAGTTCCGGCAATAGCAATTACCTCACTGTTTTTATCTGTTGTTTCTTCAATTAAATCAGCAACACTCTTTGCTGCTCTTTCCATTAATACTAAACTTGGGATTCCAACTTCATTAATTGTATATTCATCAACCTTTTTCATATCCGTACCAGAAATTATTCTTTCCATAGTACTTCACCTCTTATTTATTTTTATTTGCTTTTTCTGATATTCTATATGTAAGTTTCATTAAGCTTTCTGATAAATGAACATTCTCAACTATTATGTCATCGCTAAATCCTAAATCAGTGTGAGCAAAATTCCAAAATGCCTTCACTCCACATTCGACTAATTTTTCAGCAATATCTGTTGCCGGTCCTTTAGGAAGTGCCAATGCCACAATCTCAATATTTTCATTTTTCACATAATCTATTATAGTAGAAATGTCTCTGATTTCAGTCCCATTCACTGTCTTTTTACCAATTAAATCTTTATTTTTGTCAAATAAAGCCGTAATTTCAAAACCTCTGTTTCTAAAATTTCCATAGTTTGCAATTGCCTGTCCAAGATTTCCTGCACCTACAATTATCATCTTATGCGTCACATCAAGTCCTAATAATTTTCCGATTTCATCATACAGATATTTAACATTATATCCGTACCCCTGTTGTCCAAACCCACCAAAATTATTCAAATCCTGTCGTATCTGAGAGGCCGTAACATTCATCATGTCACTTAATTCTTTAGACGAAACTCTTTCGACATCCTGCTGTATTAATTCATCTAAATATCTATAGTATCTTGGCAATCTTGTGATTACCGCCTTGGATATTTTTCTCATTTCCGTTCTCCTTCGTTATTTAACCACTTCAATTATATGTTTTAGGGCAAACATTGTCAAATATTTATCATTCTTTTTAACACTGCTCTTTTACAGTATTTCATTGATTGTTTTAGCTTTTCGTTTTATAATCTTACGTGGTATCAGCCTATTTTTGCTGATTATATAAAAACACTACAAACACAGGAGGATTCCTATGATTTTATCATGCAATCATATAAGCAAGGCTTATGGTGAAGAAGCTATTCTTGACGATTGCAGTTTTTTTGTAAATGACCATGAAAAAGCTGCCATTGTAGGCAATAATGGAGCCGGAAAGTCTACTATATTAAAAATAATAATGAATGAACTTTCATCTGATTCAGGGGATGTAATTATCGGAAAGGACAAGTCTGTTGGTTATCTTGCCCAATATCAGAATTTAGATACAGACAATTCTATATATGAAGAAGTACGTTCCGTAAAACAAAATATTATAGATATGGAAAATAAATTAAGGGAATATGAATCCTTAATGGCCAACGGATGCGACAACTATGATGATATAGTTAACAGTTACACAAATCTACATCATCAGTTTGAATTGTTAAACGGATACGCATACAAAAGTGAAGTTGATGGTACTCTTCGTGGACTTGGTTTTGAAGACAGTGATTTTAATAAAAAAATTTCAACTTTATCCGGAGGTCAAAAAACCCGTGTTGCACTATGTAAACTTTTAATTCAAAAACCGGATATTATTTTATTGGATGAACCTACAAACCATCTTGATTTAAATTCTATCAAATGGCTGGAAACTTATTTGTCTAACTATAACGGAGCTGTTGTAATCGTTGCCCACGACCGTTATTTCTTAGATAAGATTGTAACTAAGATTGTTGAAATAGAAAATACACACTGCCATGTTTACGATGGCAACTATTCAGCTTACGCTGTTAAAAAGAAAGAACTTAGAGAAGCAGCAATTAAACTCTATATCAAACAACAGGCTGAAATAAAGCATCAGGAAGAAGTCATTGCCAAGCTTCGCTCATATAAACAGGAAAAGTTTTATAAGCGTGCTGAAAGTCGTGAAAAAGCTTTAAGTAAAATGGAAGTAATCGATAATCCTGATACATATGAAAATGCCATGACTCTTAGACTTGAACCAAACTGTACGAGTGGCAATGATGTTTTAAGTGTTTCAAATTTAGCAAAGTCATTTGATAACAAATCATTATTTTCCGATATTTCTTTTGAAATTAAGAGAGGTGAACGTGTTGCTCTTATCGGTGATAACGGAACCGGAAAAACTACAATTTTAAAAATTATAAACGGACTAATTGCTGCAGATAGCGGCTCTTTTACTCTCGGAACAAACGTTAATATCGGATATTATGATCAGGAACATCATACATTAAATGATTCAAATACTTTGTTTGATGAAGTGAGCGATTCTTATCCTAATCTTACAAACACAAAAATCAGAAATGTGTTAGCCGCTTTTATGTTTACAGGTGATGATGTATTTAAACGCGTAGGAGATTTAAGTGGTGGAGAAAAAGGTCGTCTTTCTTTAGCAAAATTAATGCTTTCAGAAGCTAATTTCATTATATTAGATGAACCTACTAACCATCTTGATATGGTTTCAAAAGAAATTCTTGAAAACGCATTAAACAATTATACCGGCACAATTTTTTATGTATCTCATGACAGATATTTTATTAATCAAACTGCCACACGTATCATTGAATTAACAAATAAAGCAATTGTAAATTATATTGGAAATTATGACTATTACGAAGAAAAGAAGGACGAACTTACAGCAATATATGCTCCAAAAGAAGAGCAAACTTCTTCTAATACTCCTTCTGCTTCTACTAATAAGCAAAATTATTTAGAAAGGAAAGCCGAACAGGCAAGGATTAGAAAGTTGAAAAATGATATTTTAAAAGTTGAAGAAAAGATAAAAGCTAATGAAGAGCGTTTAAATGAATTAGATGAACTTTTAGCTGACCCTGAAATTGCTAAAAACTCAGCTAAATTAAACGAAATCAGTAAAGAACAGGATAAAATTAGCGAAACTCTCGACGAGCTAATGGCTCAATGGGAAGAATTATCCGATTTACTTGACGAATAAACGGTTTATTTATTGTATTTTTCCTTATTATAAGTTAAAATATTTATAAGATTTTGGTCTCAACGGACCTCAAATTACATCAGGTTTTATCCTGATATCAGTAAAGGAGACTACTTATGGCTAACAAAAAAATTGTAGTTGCTTTAGGAAGAAATGCTTTTAGTGAATCATTTCCTAAACAACAGGAACGTGTAAAACTTGCTGCAAAAGCTATTGCAGATTTGGTAGAAGAAAAATATGATGTTGTTATTACTCACAGTAATGGTCCTCAGGTCGGAATGATTCAGACTGCAATGACTGAATTTTCAAGACTTGACCCTGACAGAACTGTTGCACCTATGTCAATCTGTAGTGCAATGAGTCAGGGATATATTGGATTCGATTTACAGAATGCAATTCGTTCAGAGTTACTTTCAAGAGGATTATATAAACCTGTAAGTACTATTATTACTCAGGTAAGAGTTGATCCTTTTGACAGAGCATTTAACGCTCCTTCTAAAGTTATCGGACGTCTTATGACTAAGGAAGAAGCTGAAAATGAGAAGAAAAAAGGTAACTACGTTGAATACGAAGAAGGCGATGAAGGCTACAGAAGAATCATTGCAAGTCCTAAGCCAATTGATATTTATGAAATTGATGCAATTAAGGCTTTAGTTGATGCTCATCAGTTAGTTATCGCAGCAGGTGGCGGTGGAATTCCTGTTCTTGAACAGCGTACAGGATTAAAAGGTGCCAGTGCTGTTATTGAAAAAGATTATACAGCAGCTAAACTTGCAGACATGTTAGATGCTGATGCTCTTATGATTCTTACATCAAGTGATAATCTTACAATTGATGTAGACGGAGAAGTTAAAGAACTCGGTACTTTAACTACAAAAGAAGCTGAAGAATTAATTGATAAAGGATACTTTGATCCTATTACTTCTCTTCCTAAGATTGATGCATCTCTCAATTTCGTATTAGCAAAGAAGGGAAGAAAGGCTATCATTTCTAACCTTGCTAAAGCTAAAGATGCAATCAGAGGAAAAATTGGCACTGTAATTGAATAACAGTCAATTTAATTAACAATTGTTTACTATATGCTCTCTACAAAATATACAATGTGTATTTTAGTAGCGGGCATATTATTTATTCAAAAATAATGTATACATACAGAAATCATCTTTTTATTATTTCTGTATATAAAAGGGGTATTTATGCACGATATTTTACAATATGAAGAAAAGCTAATTAAAACCAGATTAGAACTAAATGATTTAATTGAAAAGTATTCTAACAATAAAGAAAACATAGACAAAGCTATAATCGAAAATAAAATTGAATACTTAACAAAAGAATTAGACTATCTTAACAACCAGTTAAATCTTTTAAAATTATCTGTTGAGAATGAAACCGAACATAATAATACATATTCTGCGGACAAACCTCCGGTTAATCCACAACCTTATTATTCTGCCGAACACAGTTCTGCACCACAGCCTTATTATTCTAAGGGGCAGGTTCATCCTTATTCACCTGTCACTTCTACTACAGGCACTAGCATTGACAATGGTGTTAGAAAAAATTCAACTAAAAATTTCAATAATTTTGAATTACTCATGGGCAAATCTTTAATGGGAATTTTTGCCTCTGTATTAATTTTTATCAGTTTAATTTTATTTGCCACTTTAGTATTGCCAATGTTATCTGATACTGCAAAAATTTTAATTTTATATATTTTCAGTTTTGCACTTATGATAGCCGGAATTTTTCTTCTAAAAAAAGATTCACATAACAAGCTTTATATTTCAATTAGTGGATGTGGCACAGGGGCAATATTCATTTCATTGTTGCTGAGTAACATGTATTTTAAAATAATTAACGAAATAACATTATATTTATTTATATTTGTATGGGCATTATTTGTTTGTGTATTATCTAAAACAAAATCATATATTTTTGCAATTATTGGTCAGGCAGGTATTACAATTTCCATTTTATTTGGCACTTATTTTTGTCACGCTTCAGGCGATTGGAACAAATTGCTTTTTCTCTCTGCATTTTTTGTAGTAACAGAATCAATATTTTATTACACTAATATTCAAGATGAATATCACAAAAATTCAATTTGCAATATATTCAATATAATATGCTTATTCACTTTTAATGCTACAATGCCTGACTATAAACTTTATGCAGAAAATAGCACAGTGATTATTTTGTCTTACTGCATCCTACTACTTTTTATATCCTCTATTATTATTACCGGGTTTGTTAAAATGAAAGTAGATAACAATTTTTCTGCTGTATTCAGTATTACAAATATGTTTTATTATATTGCTTTAACGACCTTATATTGTTTTAGTTTCAATGAATTCTTTAATATAGCCATAGCGCTCTTAATTCTTATTGGAATTGAATTAAAATTTAAAGACAAAAACAAATTTGATATTATACTTCTTCAAACTGCTATGATGCTTGTTCCGATAATTAGTATGGTACAAATTGCTTTTGATAACAGCGGGAATTT
>ERZ791919.3425-NODE-3425-length-9925-cov-4.400405_pt1 | contig 9925 bp, 10 predicted proteins | sample MGYA00510137_ERZ791919 | MGnify/ENA primary metagenome ERZ791919 (study PRJEB30046, sample SAMN00792059) | human gut metagenome | study: EMG produced TPA metagenomics assembly of the A metagenome-wide association study of gut microbiota in type 2...
TCGTTCGTCGACGCGCGCCAGCCCATCGAGAGCCTTCCCTGCGTCACGTCCATGCGCTCGGTGATCTCGCGCGGCGTCTCCGGCGCGTTTTTCTTCTCCGCGATGACCGGCGGCACGACACGCCCGCGCTGAAGCGGCGCAAACGCGCGGGAGATGGCCTCCTCCACGCGCTCGCGCTCGGCGCTGCCGCAGTAGAAGAGCTCCAAGTGCGCGGTGGAGAGTAACTCCTGATAGTAGCGGAAGAGCGTCTGGTTCGTGATCTTCTCAACGCGCGCGATGGAGCCGAACTTGTCCACCCCGTAGCGCTCGCCGCGGCACATCTCCTGAAGTAAGCGCAGGTCTGCGTAGTCGCGCTTGTCGTTGATGATGCCGCGGATGGCGTCGATGAGGTTCTGCTTCTCGCTTTCGACATAGTCGTTCAGGAAGCGGCCGTTGCGCGTCACGGGGTCGAGCAGCAGCTCGCCCAAAAGGTCGCACATCGGCTCGAGCAGCTTTTCTCCTCCCGGGACAAATTCCTCGTCGATGAAGCTCGCGGCAAAGCCGATGCACTGGTTCTCGCCCTTTTTGCGTACCGTGCAGCCGATGGACGAGCCATAGAGCAGGTCGAGCGCGGTGGAAAGTGAGCGCATATCGGGGTGCGGCATCGTGCCGCGGCGCAGCACGCTCGGCAGCAGCGCGCCAAAGCTCGCCGTTCTTTCGTTGATCGGCGTGATGAGCTGCACGCTCAGCGTCCCCGTTTTGAATTTATCCGAGCGCACATAGTCGAGGTTCACCTCGGGTGCGATCTCAAGTCTGACCGGTTCCATCACGGATTCCTCCTGTGGTCATTTTTCAGAATTTGCCCTTAGGATACCACGAAACTGTGAACAATTCCACTCTTTTCTGCTTACACCGCACTTTCCGGCGCAAAAACGGAAGAATTTTCTGCTCGCATGACGTTTTTCTTGCGATTTTTCCTTGACAATTTTGATAAAATCATGTAAACTGATTCATGTTGTAAAGGTATAAAACTTTACATAAGAATCTGCACAAGGAGGAACTTCCCGTGAAAAACCAGACCTTTCGTATGACGATGCTCTTCGACTTTTATGGGGAGCTTCTCACCGACCGCCAGAAGGAATTCTATGATCTCTACTATAACGAGGACCTGTCGCTCTCCGAAATTGCCGAGAACTACGGCATCTCCCGCCAGGGCGTGCGCGACGTCATCGTGCGCGCGGAGAACTACATGACCGAGATCGAAGACAAGACGGGGCTCATCAAGCGCTTCATGCAGCTTCAGCCCCACGTGGAAAAGATCACGGACGCGGCCGAGCAGATCAAGCAGCTCAACTTCCGCCGGTATGAGGACCGCCAGCTCGAAGAGCTTGCCGGCGTGATCGAGGCCGAGGCGGCGGCACTCAAGGAGTAATACATCCATGGCATTTGAAGGACTGAGCGAAAAGCTCAACGCCACATTCAAACACCTGCGCGGCAAGGGCCGCCTGAGCGAAGAGGACATCAAGCTCGCAATGCGTGAGGTGCGCCTGGCGCTCCTCGAAGCAGACGTGAGCTACAAGGTCGTCAAGGACTTTGTCAAAACCGTCTCTGAGCGCGCCGTCGGCGCCGAGGTGCTCGACAGCCTGACCCCTGCCCAGCAGGTCATCAAGATCGTCAGCGAAGAGCTCACCGCGCTCATGGGCGGTGCCAATGCGAAGCTGACCTTCGCCTCCAAGCCGCCGACGGTCGTCATGATGGTCGGCTTACAGGGCGCCGGTAAGACGACGAACGTCGCCAAGCTCGCGGGCTACTTCCGCAAGCAGGGCCACCGTCCGCTGCTCACCGCGTGCGACGTGTACCGTCCCGCGGCCATCACGCAGTTACAGGTCGTCGGCAAGCAATTGAATATTCCCGTTTTCGAAATGGGTCAGATCGACCCCGTTCAGATCGCGCAGGAGGCCGTCAAGTACGCCGGTGACCACGGCAACGACATGGTCTTCCTCGATACCGCAGGCCGCCTGCACATCGACGAAGCGCTGATGGACGAGCTCAAGCGCATCAAGGCCGCCGTCAAGCCGACCGAGATCCTGCTCGTCGTCGACGCGATGACCGGTCAGGACGCCGTGAACGCCGCCACCGCCTTTGATGAGGCACTCGGCATCGACGGCGTCGTGCTCACGAAGCTCGACGGCGACGCCCGCGGCGGCGCAGCCCTCTCGATCCGCGCGGCGACCGGCAAACCCATCAAGTTCATGGGCACGGGCGAAAAGCTCGACATGATCGAGCCCTTCCACCCCGACCGCATGGCGCAGCGCATCCTCGGCATGGGCGACGTGCTGTCGTTCATCGAGCGCGCCGAGCAGAGCATCGACGAGGAAAAGGCGAAAAAGCTCGAAGAAAAGCTCAAAAAGAACCGCTTCACTCTCTCCGACTATTACGACCAGCTCGTCCAGCTCAAGAGCATGGGCAGCTTTGAACAGCTCGCGGGCATGATGCCCGGCCAGCTCGGCAAGCAGATGGCAAACGCCGAGCTTGACCCCAAGATGATGGCACACACCGAGGCGATCATCCTCTCGATGACACCCTACGAGCGCGAGAATCCCGCGGTGCTCGGCGCCAGCCGCAAAAAGCGCATCGCCGCCGGCTGCGGACTCGAGGTTGTGGACGTCAACCGCCTGCTCAAGCAGTTTGAGATGATGCAGAGCATGATCAAGCAGGTCACGCGCGGCGGCAAGATGCCAAAGGGCATGGGCGGCTTCGGCGGCGGCCGGATGCGCGGTTTCGGGCGCAAGAAACGCTTCAAGTAATTTCCGTTGATAAGTGCACAAGCATTTCATCATAATACAAAATCATTTACATTATTTTTGGAGGTAGTAACCATGGTTAAAATTCGTCTGCGCAGAATGGGCGCCAAGAAGGCTCCTTTCTATCGTGTTGTCGTCGCTGATTCCCGTTATCCCCGCGACGGCCGCTTCATCGAAGAGATCGGCACCTACAATCCCTGCGTCTCCCCCGCCGAGATCAAGATCGACGCTGAGCGCGCTCAGGAGTGGATCAAGACCGGCGCTCAGCCCACCGACACGGTCCGTGCGCTGCTGAAGAAAGTCAATGCGCTGTAAGACCCGGGGTGCAAGAAATGAAAGACTTGCTGCTCTACATCGCCCGCAGCCTTGTTGAGCATCCCGATGACGTCACCGTCACGGAGAAGCAGGGCGCGGACGAGCTTACGTTGGAGCTGCGCGTCGCACCTGACGATATGGGCAAGGTCATCGGCCGTCAGGGCCGCATTGCCAAGGAGATCCGCACGGTCGTCCGTTCCTATGCTCAGCGCACCGGCGTAAAGGTGTCTGTCGACATCGTAGACTGAACTGCAAAAACGTTCCCGAGAAGCTCTCGGGAACGTTTTTTATTCTTGCCATCCCCCGCCGATTCCGCTATACTGGATGGATAGAACAAAATAAAGGAGCATGACAATGGGTCTCTTTTCCAAAAAGAGCGCGCCGCAGCCGAGCGCGCGCCCGGAATATATCGAAGTCGGCCAGATCGTGAACACGCACGGCGTGCGCGGCGAGGTCAAGGTACAGCCCTGGGACGTGAGCCCAGATCTTCTGTGCGGGTTCAAAACGTTCTACATGGACGGTGCGCCCTTCCGCCCGACGAGCAAGCGCGTGCAGGGCGACATGGTGCTCATGAAGCTGCCCGAGGTCGACGACATGGATGCTGCCGCCGCGCTCAAGCGCAAGGTGCTCTCCATCCGCCGCAACGATGTCCAGCTCAAGCCAGGTGAGCACTTCGACGCCGAGATCATCGGCATGAACGTCTATAACTACTTCCCCCACACGTATATCGGCACGGTGGTGGACGTGCTCTCCTACCCCGCCCACAAGCTCTACAAGGTCAAAGGCGAGGAGAAGACCTATCTCATCCCCGCGGTGAAGGATATCTTCATCACGGACATCGACGAGGAATCGCGCGAGATCAGCGTGCACATGATCGAGGGGTTAGAGACCGATGAGGATTGATATTTTAACACTCTTCCCCGCTTCGGTCGACGCGATGATGAACGTCAGCATCCTTGGCCGCGCGCAGGAGCGCGGCTACATCACGATCAAGACACATCAGATCCGCGACTACACGACGAACAAGCAGATGCAGGTCGACGACTACCCCTACGGCGGCGGGCGCGGCGCGGTGATGCAGGCAGACCCCCTGTACCGCTGCTGGGCGCATGTGTGCGAGGAGGCTGGCAGCCGCGGGCATACGATCTACCTCTCCCCCTGCGGGCGCACGTTCACACAGAGCGTGGCGCGCGAGCTGAAGGATAAGTATGACCACCTCATTTTAGTCTGCGGCCACTACGAGGGCATCGACCAGCGCTTTATCGACGAGTGCGTGGACGAAGAGCTCTCGATGGGCGACTTCGTCGTCACGGGCGGCGAAATTCCCGCCATGGCCGTGACGGACGCCATCTGCCGCATGGTCCCGGGCGTGCTGCCCGAGGAGGAATGCTTCACCGAGGAGTCCCACTGGGCTGGGCTTCTGGAGTATCCGCAGTATTCCCGCCCCGATGAATGGCACGGCCGCCGCGTGCCGGACGTGCTGCTCTCCGGCCACCACGAAAACGTGGCCAAATGGCGCAAAAAAGAGAGCTACAAGCGCACGATGCTGCGCCGCCCCGACCTCTGGGCGCAGTTCGACGAAAAGCAGCTCAAAACAAAGAGCGAGAAAAAAGTCCTCGCTGAAGCCAAGGCCGAAGCAGAAGCCATCCGCGCCGCGGAGGTGAAGAAGGCCAAGGAAAGCGACACCGAAACAACTGTTGAGTAACAGCTCGCACTATCTGCGCAAGGCAAGGCGAACGGTCAATCGACTTCATTTGCCGCCTGCAGGCGGCAAGTATTTTGATCCGTCGCGGAGGACGACACGCGCGTCCGCAGCGACACTTTGCAGGAAATGGCGCGGTGAGCACCATTTCCTGAAGCTCTCTCATCAAGAAGCAGCTTCGCTGCTTTTTGATGAAGTAAAAAAGCGGAACAGCCTAAGCTGTTCCGCTTTTTTTATGTACTTTTACGCGATGCGCTTCGCGCCGACGTAGCGGGAAGCATAGTAGCTCGCGGACAGGCTGTCGATCGTGATCTTGCCGACGCTGTAGCGCGCGTGGATGATCTGACCGTTGCCGATGTAGATGCCGACGTGGCCGATGGCGTGTGAGGAATCCGAGAAGAACACCAGATCACCGGGCTGCAAGTCGGATTTGGCGACGGCGTAGCCGCAGTTCTTATACTGGGCGGTCGCCGAGTGCGGCAGGGAGTAGCCGAGCTGCGCGTAGAGATACATCGTGAAGCCCGAGCAGTCAAAGCCGTTGGGGGACGCGCCGCCGGAGCGGTAGCGCGTGCCGAGGAAGGGCATCGCCATGGAGACGACCTTTGCGCCCACTGTGCCGTCGAGGTCGGCAGGATCGCGCAGATATTCACCGAGCAGCCAGCCGGTCGTGGAGTCGAACGTGACCTGATACCAGCCGTTCGATTCACCGACGACGGTGACCTGCTTGCCGCTGACCACCTGCGTGATCTTGTCGTAATTTGTGCCGGGGCCCGTGCGCACGTTGATCGTGCCGCCCGTGACGACCATGGAGACGGTCTCGGTCTCGCTCACGTCTTCCTTGGCGTCAGCCTTGTCTTCAAGCTCTGCCTGCATTTCATCGAGCTTGGCGAGCTCTTCTTCGTTCGCGCTCTCGGTCTGAACGGATTCCGTCAGCACCGTCACGCGGTCAACGAGATTGCGGATCGAACCGTCGTAAGCGGCCTGCGCCGAAGAGAGCGGCGCGAGCAGGCTGACGGAGAGAATGCCCGAAAGCAGGAACGATAAGCATCGTGAATGGTTTCTCATAGCTGAGTCATCCTTTCGTGAATAAAATCAGGGGACTGCGCGGCGGCTATTTACATCTTGCCGCTCAGCGCGCGCTCAAGCCAGATGGAGGCAAATTCCATCGCCTCGCCAAGGCTTCCTTTTTCCGTCGAGCGGACCACACGGTCGCGCGAACGGAGGCTTGCGTCCGTCATCTGCAGCTGAATGGAAACGCGCTTGGCAAGCGTGATATCCTTGAGCGGCGTGGTATCCAACACCTGCATCATCACGATATATTTATCCGCCATCGAGCCGTAGTAGATGAGATTATCCACACGGCGCAGCGGGTGTCCGCGGTAAACGAGACCTTCCGTAGCTTCTGCCATCTGACTCACTCCTGTCCTTGTAACCAATTTGTAACTTTGTAACCGTTTTGTAACTTTTTGCAGTATAGCATTTTTTGCCCCCCTTGTCAATAAAAGTGGGGCAAAAAATGCAACAAACCCTCGGAGGCCGCGTTCACGGTCTCCGAGGGTCGTTATTCTGACGCTTTTCGCTTACTTGCCGAGGTAGCTGCGCACAAGCGTTTGCAGCAGCTCGTCGCGATCCAGCTTGCGGATCAGCGTGCGGGCGTTGTTATGGTTCGTGATATAGGTGGGGTCCTCCGACAGGATGTAGCCCACGATCTGGTTGATGGGATTATAGCCCTTATCCTCCAGCGCGGCATAAACGGTGGTCAGAATATGACGGATCTCAGCGTCCTTTTCCTGCGCAACATTAAACTTTCGGGTAAATTCTTCCATTGGGAGAGCCCCTCCTTTCCATGCAGACAGTATAGCAACGCAATTTCAAAAAGTAAAGAGAGCGCTGTCAACTGTAACCAAATCGTAATGTTTCCTTAAGGAATTCTCAGCGGAGCACCGCGTTGTGGTCGGCCTTGAGCGCTGCGAGGATGGACTGGACGTCCTCATCTGCCTCTTCGCCGGTCAGGCTGCGGTCATCCGCGCGCAGAACGAGGTTGAACGCCACGCTCTTCTTGCCGATGGCCACGCCGGAGCCGCGGTAAATATCGAACAGCGACACATCCTTGAGAAGGCCCTTCGCGCCGCGGCGGATGCTCTCTTCGAGCGCGCCGACCGTGACGGCCTCGTCGCACACGACGGCGATGTCGCGCGTGACGGCGGGGAACTTCGGAAGCGGCTGGTAGACAGGGATGTCGCCGCGCTTTTCATACATCGCATCGAAGCTCAGCTCTGCGGTGTAGACCTCGGTGTCCATGCCGTAGTTCGCCGCGACGAGCGGATGGATCTGGCCGAACACGCCGAGGTATGTCTCGCCCGCATACACTTTCGCGCAGCGGCCGGGGTGATAAGAATCATTGTCGGTGCAGGCGACGTACTTGACATCCGTGATGCGCAGCTCGTGCAGCAGCGTCTCGATGCTGCCCTTGAAGGAGAAGAAGTCCACGCCGTCGCCGTAAGCGCCGAGGGAGAGGTACTTCGGCTCGTCAGCAAGGCCATCCTCGCGCGGCAGGTAAATTTTGCCGAGCTCATAGAGGCGGGCGGACTTGTTGCGGTAGCTGTGGTTGCGGGCAATGATCTCAAGCATGCTCGGCAGGATCGTCGTGCGCATGATGGAGGTATCCTCGCCCAGCGGGTTCAAAATCTTCAGGGAGTTGCGCAGCGAGGAATCCTTCGGCATGCGGATCTTATCGTAATAGGTCGGGCTGATGAAGGAATAGGTGATGATCTCATCGTAGCCCAGCGCGCGCACAGCGCCGCCGATGGCGCGGTCGAAGCGCTGCTGCTCGCTAAAGCCGCCGCGCGTGGTCTCGCCGCGCATGAGCGTGCAGGGAATCTTATTGTAGCCGTAGAAGCGCGCGACCTCTTCGGCAATGTCGCTGTAATGCTCGACGTCGCCGCGCCAGGACGGCACGTAGATGTCGTCGCCATTCAGGATAAAGCCGAGGGAGACAAGAATTTCGCGCATCAGGTCTTCGCTGAGTTCCGTGCCGAGCAGGGCGTTGATCTTGTCGGGTTCGAGCTTGACGACTGTGGGGGCCTTTTCCTTGGCGACCACGTCCATCACGCCGTCGACGACCTCGCCGCAGCCGAGCAGCTCCACGAGCTCGCAGGCGCGCTCGACGGCCTTGATGGTGTTCATCATGTCGAGGCCCTTTTCATAGCGGGAGGAGGCGTCGGTGCGCATGCCGAGGGCGCTGGCCGTGCGGCGCACGGAAACGCCGTTGAAGTTAGCGGACTCAAAGAGCACCATCGCCGTGTCGCCGACGATCTCGCTGTTCGCGCCGCCCATGACGCCCGCGACGCAGACGGGCTTGTGCTCGTCGCAGATGCAGAGCATGTTCGGCGTCAGCTTGCGCTCGTTGCCGTCGAGCGTCTGGATGGTCTCGCCCTCGCGCGCGGTGCGCACGATGATGTGGCCGCCTTCGACGCAGCTGAAGTCAAAGGCGTGCATCGGCTGGCCGTATTCGAGCATCACATAGTTTGTGATATCGACGATGTTGTTGATGGGGCGCACGCCGCTGTTGCGCAGTCTCTCGCGCATCCAGCGCGGGGACGGCGCGATCTTGACGTTTTTCACCATGCGCGCGGTGTAGCGCGGGCAGAGGTCGCCGTCCTCAATGTCGATGTCGACGATCTCCGCGATGCTGCCGCCGCAGCCGTGCGGCTCGGGCGTGTGCAGCTTAAGGGGGCGCTTGAACGTCGCGCTCGCCTCGCGGGCAAGGCCGATGACGGAAAGGCAGTCGGGGCGGTTCGGCGTGATCTCAAACTCGACGATGGAATCGTCGAGGCCGAGGATGTGCGCCATGTTGAGGCCCGGCTCGGCGTCCTCTTCCTGTAAGACAAAGATGCCGTCGGCGATGCAGTGGGGGAACTCTTTCTGCTCGGCGTGCAGGTCTTCGAGCGTGCAGATCGTGTCGCTCTTGGTGTTGTAGGCGACAAGGTCGCCTTCGTGGAGGTTGGAGCAGCGCGTATCGGGCACGGCGGTCGCATTGCCGAGGTCAAGGCAGGTGTGGAACGTGCCGTCGATCAGCGGGGCGCATTCAAGCACCCGGGCGGCAACCACGGGGCCGTAGACCTTGTCGCCGGGCTTGATGTCCGCGGGGATGGAGGGCTTCGCGGGGTCGATGGGATGGTAGTCGTTCAGAAGCGCCGCGGGCGTGATGACGGCATAGGGGAAGTCATGCTCCGCCGTCATGCCAAGCTCCTTGAGCGAGCAGAGCATGCCGTTCGACTCGACGCCGCGCAGTTTGCCCTTTTCGATCTTCACGCCGCCCGGCAGATGCGCGCCGTGCAGCGCTGCGGGGACATAGTCTCCCACATGGATGTTCCACGCGCCGGTAACGATCTGCACGGGCTCAGCCTGACCGACGTCGATCTGGCAGACCCACATGTGGTCGGAGTTTTCATGGCGCTTCATCTCGAGAATTTTGCCGACGACCACGTTCTTGAGGTTCTCGTCGGGACGCTCGATGGTCTCGACCTTCGAGCCGGAGAGCGTCATCTCGTCGTTGAACTGCTTATCGGTGATATCCTTGAGGTCAACGAATTCGTTGAGCCAATTACGGGATAGGATCATATTTGTATCCTCCTAAGAAGTAACAATCAAATTTCGTTTTTTGTGACGACATGCGCGCCAGAAAAAACACCGCTCAGGGTGCGCTCGTGCGAGCAAAGCGAGTGCGGTGCAGCACCCTGCGAAAGAGATCGCAGAAAGCGGCTCGCCGCTTTCGCGAGGAATATTAAAACTGTTCGAGGAAGCGGACATCGTTCTCGAAGATCAAACGCAGGTCGCTGATCTTGAAGTGGCCGAGCGCCAGACGCTCAAGGCCCATGCCGAACGCCCAGCCGGAATAGACCGTGGAGTCGATGCCGCAGCCCTCGAGGACCTTCGGGTGGATCATACCGGCGCCAAGCACCTCGATCCAGCCCTCGCCCTTGCAGGTGGGGCAGCCTGCGCCGTGGCACTTGTGGCACTGAATGTCCATTTCGCAGCTCGGCTCGGTGAACGGGAAGTGATGGGGGCGGAAGCGCGTGACCGTGTGCTCGCCGTAGAGCTGGCGCACGACCTCGTTGAGCGT
>ERZ791919.3428-NODE-3428-length-9924-cov-7.861891_pt1 | contig 9924 bp, 8 predicted proteins | sample MGYA00510137_ERZ791919 | MGnify/ENA primary metagenome ERZ791919 (study PRJEB30046, sample SAMN00792059) | human gut metagenome | study: EMG produced TPA metagenomics assembly of the A metagenome-wide association study of gut microbiota in type 2...
TCCACGGTTTTCAGTTTGTTGTCCATAGAATTCTCCTTTGTAGAATGTTAGAAGTGGATTTTGGCGGGGGCGGATGGAAACGGTCACCCATCCCCGCTTTGCTATCCCAAAAGCCTTGGAAATCAAGGCTTTCCCGGCGCTTAATGTTCGACGCTACGCCGCAGCCTGGCCGAGTCCGCCTTCTGCTTGCGCCGGATGGAGCGGCCGCATTCCGGGCAGTACTTCTGCCGGTTGCTGCCGGGTGCAAAGGGCTTTCCGCATCGGTCGCAGAGCCGTGTGCGCTGCCGGTAAATGTCGGCATAGAGTGCCTTGTCGGCGGGCAGAACCGCCCGCCGGAAGTATTTGCACAGCAGCGAATAAGAAATCATCTGCACGCACACACAGCCTTCGCCATCGTCCAACGGCAGACAGTTGCCACCGTCGTAGTTGGCGCACAGCCGCCGGATCAGCCGATTACAGCGTGCCCTTTGGGCAGGCGTCAGGCGCTTGATCTCATCCAACTTTCTTCACCTCCTTCTCCATCACATAGTTGATGACGCTGATTTTCGGGATCTTCAGCGTCGTGCCGATCTTCACGGCGTGGATGTACCCATAGTCGATCAGCTTGTAGGCCAGCTTGCGGCTGATGCCCAGCATCTCCCGAAGCTCTTTGACGGTCACAATGTCCGGGTATTCCGGAAACATCATCTGATAAAGCTCTCTGAGCTCTCCTTTCTTCATAGATTTGAACCTCCTTTGTCTGTTCTGAAACCGCATTTCTGCGGTGATTTTTACTTGCTGCCGCTCATCCGCATCGTTCCTGCCCCGGAGTCTCACCACGGCGTATCGCTTCTTTGGTGCGCTCTCGTCGCAGCAAGTTCCATATCATTCGCTTCCGCACTCGTGCGAAAGCTCATTCGTTTCACTGCTGCTCCTCTTCCCACAAAATCTTCGATTTTGCGGGAGCCCTGAATTATCGGGAAGTCGTGGCGGCACTTGCCGGAAGCATATCCTTTGGAGGCGGCGATTCAATTTTCAAGGTGCACAGGGAGACAGAGTCCCCTCAATAGGTAGGCAGCGAGAAGGGCTGTTTTTTAACCCCCTCACTAATCAACTGGGAAAATTTTTTTGATTTGTACGAAGGAATTTTGAAAAATTTCTTTGAAATCCTCTCCACTAACCAACTGGGAAATTTTTTCGGATTTGAACGAAAAAACTTTTGAGAATTTTTCTGCGAACCCCTCTACTACTTAATTGGGAATTTTCCGGCAAAAATAAAAAGAATTTTGAAGAAAATTATTAAGCGCCCCTCCCACTAATCAACTGGGAACTTTTCTGGCAAATAACAAATAGGATTTTGAAGAAATTTTGAAATGATCTTCTCACAAATCAACGAGAACTATTTGCGGCTTTGGCAAAGTGAATTGAATAACTTCAAAACGCCCTTCACTTACTCTCAAAAAAGGGGTGGCGTTTGAGGGGGTGTTTCCGATAATTTTTCTTCGGCTTTGAAGATTTCTCCTTTCACTTTCTCTTTGCCGAATTTTTTTCGAATCTTCCCACTGATTTTCAAAATTTTTTGCAGACAGGCAAAAAAGTGAGCGCCTGCCTCTTTGCAGAAGCAGACGCTCACTTGGATATTCAGTTTTATATTGCAGTTGCTAGTATACCCATATAAAGATAATAGCGGCAGGAACATATATCCCTGCCGCTATTATATATTTGCTGTAAGTATCTTAAGAACGGAAATTATTATTTGAAAAGCTAAAACAAGTATTGGGCTATACTGCTTCTCTGGAAATCATCTAGGCTCTCAATTTCCCCATTAAAACGAATTTCCGTCTGATCAATGCTTTCGACACAAGGCTTCAGCCACTCAATTTCTTCAAACGAAAATCCATATCGAAGCATCCATATCTCGGTTGAATCCTCTGTTCCATACTTGATATATTTTGCCAACCTTTCAGCCCGATTGTCTTGATATGCAAGATAGTACTGATGAAAAATCGCATAGAACAAATCGCTCAATTTAAATCCTATAAGTTTATCAAGAAAATCATATGTATCGTAGACAATACGGTCGTAATCAACATCCTTCCCCTTTGTCCCAACCGGAAACAGAGGATAAGCACGTAATTCTTTATCCGGGATATCGCTATAACCCGCAATGTACCGAACTGGTAGATTATCCGCACGATTTTGCTGACCCGCTTTTGCTAAAAATCGCCGCTGGGCAACATTAGAAACATAAGCATATCGTTCTTGACAGATTTTGCTAAACGTTTTGCCATGCACTTTCCAAATCATTATTTTAATTGCTGAATCAAAAACATACTTCTCTGCCGCAGTTAGCTCTCGTCCCAGATACTGCTTATATAAGCATTGAAAATCTTCATATACTTCTTTTGCCACCGCATTAGGCAATACAAAATCTGCCCCGGTAAACATCATATCCAGCAATGTGGGGACAACAGTAGTAACGCTGTCGGACTTTAGTTTCTCAAGATCTTTATTCGTAAGGTTATACTCATCTGAGAATTCTCCGGTTTTAATTGCTTCTTTGTATTCCTCATATTTCTCATCCATTTTATCATCTGTGATATCCAATCGAGATTTTGACGAGAGAATGTTCTTCTTTTGATACACTTTTCGGAATCTGCTCATTGCATTCGGTCGCAAAATGACACTTCCAAAGTCAAATATGGGCTTGGCTGTAGATCGGCCAGCTCTGCCTATCAGGTTTTTTACAGAAAGCGTTTTGCTTTCTTCAAAGCGGTCAAGATAGACTACATCGAATGGCATATTGATACCTTGCTCCAGCGTAGAAGTTGCAAAACAGATTTTACAGAAGCCTTGTTGCGTAAAATGCTCTAATATCAAACGAGCTGTCAAGGGCATTGAGCCATGATGAACTACAATGCCGCACCTCAGTTTTTCAAGCATATCCGAGTTATAAAACAGCTTATCTGTTGTTGAAGCACCTATGTAATCCTTTAGCTCATCTATCATTTTTATTGCAATTGGATCATCAATGGGTTGGCACATAGAAATATACTTTTGAAATTGACCATATATCTGTTTGCTGTAAATATGGGACTTTGGAACATAGATCAGCACGCTGCCGCCTTTTTTCAACGCCGATTCAATTGGATCAAAGTCTGCTTCTAACTTGCGCTTTCCTAATGTTGTAGGATCACTTCCAAAATGATAGAATTTCTGGCTTGTGATGTCGTGGGTATAAAATATTTGTCCAACATTTTTTAATTCATAATTGCTGTATGTTGCAGTTGTATTGATGATTTCAATATCATTTTTCTGCAATTGCGCCTCAGGGTTTTCAATAAACGGATGGGCAAAAACGAATTTCGAATTCGGAAAATACTTAAGTGCCCGTCTCACAATACTATCAAAGTAAAGTCCACGGACCGAATGCTCATCACTGAGTTGGGCTTCATCAAATAGTATCAGATCAATTTTTAGCCAATCCTTGTTTTTAAACAGCTCTTTCGCACGCTCAGGTGTCAATATAAAAATATTTCGGTGAACGTGTTTGGTGTTTATCCTGTCAACAAATGTTAAAACATTTACACTCTTTCTATCTACGAGGCGATTCAATCGGTCATAATATTCGTTAATAAGAGCCCTTGATGGAACAATAACAACCACATCATTGGAACATTCAGAAATAAGATGTCGAAACACAAAAGATTTTCCTGTACTTGTTGGCGCTGAAAAACTGAAGTACTGCAAATCTCTTATCTTTTTAAGAATATCCGCCTGCATCGGCGTATAATCACTGCCAAACTCACCCTTGAGTTCTTGATGATACATTTCGAATACTGATCCTGCAAGGTTTTCAATTTGAGGGTGTTTGAAAAACAGACCCATCGTGGTAATGATCTCTTGCTCATACTTTTTAAAATACTCTGGCTGAAATAATTTGAAGTATGACGCTATTTCTAAAACAACCGAGCTACGGGGCCCATTTTGATAGATTTCAGATTTGACATAGTCGATAATCTGATTCAAATCTTCGCCTCTTCGAATTTTTGCAATGATATTGCCCTTTTCCAAAACAGTATTCATAAGTCCACCGCCACCAAAATGAGTTCTTCATATTGAAGTAGAGCTTGAAAGTCAGAGCGTTTTTTGATATTAGCAATTATTCTATCTGTGCTGGTAGTTTTCGCCGAAAATGCCGCAGAAAATCCTTTGATGCCATTGGCTGCTCTTTGTAAAGCTGATGTTGTGCAGAAAGGCTTTAATTCCGGAAGATCCTCAACATCTTTTTCATCCCCGATAAAATCCACAATTTGTGGTAATGCTGATGAATACGCTGTTGTAGCAGTAACATACTTTGCTTCCCCAAATATAACCGTGTCCGTGGTTTTATTCTGCGAATGGAAATCGAATCCAGGGTTACCTGACCGCTTTTTCCCAACAAGTTCAGCAAGAGGAATGTCCAAATAATCCAGTTTAGAGATCATAGTTTCTCTGGCCAATTCAGATACTACATACTCGCCAGCATCTTTGGTGATACCGTCATCGACACATTGATCGAACTTCGCTTTTATATCTTCTATGGTTTTAGTTGCCCGAGATTCAAACGCTTTTTGTTCAAAGTCTTGATCGAATTTACTGAGCCAAGAGAGATCCATGAGCACACGCAAAATACTTTTTAAAGTGACCGAGATATCTTCGGGATCTATTCTAAAAAACTGAACTTTTGCTGGAGAAAACTCAATTAGCACTTTATGGTCAGTTATCTTCAAGACTTTCACCTCATTTCAAAATATCGCTCAATACGACCCAACTGTCACTGTTAATATCCTCAGAATAGTTGTCCATACAAATACACAGCTCTTCGCTTTTCTCATCGTAGCGGACAATACCGCCCTTTAATCTGTAGCGGTCCAAATAATCTTTCAGAACAGCAAACTTTTTCGGCGTAAAAATGTCAATATCTTGACTGTTGCCGCTACGGTCAAACCCACCCTTGGTTTCCACAATCCAAACCTCGTCGTTTACGCCAATTATATAGTCAGGATAGAAATTCTTTTGCTTGTCGGAATTATCCGCATAAACAATAGATAAATACTCATTACCTTTGTCACCGTTTTTATATACCCAGTTCACGGTGTCGCACTTTTCGCAGAATTTTTCGAATTTGCGTTCCGAAGAGGAGCGGACTTCCGCTGAAGAAAGGTAACCCTGATATACATTTTTCTTCATTTCCAACTGTGTCTTTGCCGTACCATCATAGGTGAAGAGGCAGGATTGTGGAATATGAAACGGCACCTTGGATACCTGACTGATATCGAGGGTAAGCTGCCGAAGTTCAGCTGCCATCGCTTCACGCACGGTGTGGCGTAGTAAATCGGCATTGTTGATAACAAAGGCATAAACCTCTCTCGGCTCCATTGCGAGGATCTTGCGGCTATATGTAAAATTACGATCGAACAGTTTACGAATGATCGTGTTCATATAGCTATATTCCATTCCGATCTCCATACCAATCTTACCCACCTTCTGATGATACATATGTCCGTGGTCGTGGGTGTTCAGCTTTTCGGTAATGACGATTGTGTTCATATCTGCCGAAGCAAAGTCTAAGGTTGCAGTTTCACCCGAAAAGGTATGGCGCAAAATATCAGCACTAAATTCAAATCCTGCCGCCTGTAATCGTGCCTGGTTCTCTGCTTTATTCGTGCCAGTCTTGAATGTTTCTTCAAAATACTTTGCGACGGAAAGTAGGGCCTTCTTCGGATTGCGGTGATCCGTTACCATCGTTCTCTGCTCAGATGTCAATGTGAAGTTCTTATACTCATTTTTGAGGAACAAGGTAACTGCTTCCAAAGCCCCTTTGCCAAGGCTCAATTTGACACCGGCAGTGAATTTTTCATCGAAAGTATAGAGATAACAGCTATCCAGCAAATCCTTGCCATAATGGTGCGCCTCAGGCATACGACGAATACGCCCGATGGTTTGAATTTCGAAGGTTTCATCCATATTGTCACGAAGTTTTACCAAGATAGCAGCTCTCGGGCAGTCCCAGCCCGTGGCAACAGCTTGCTTGATGATAACAGCAACAGAAGGAGCATTGGTTTCTTCAATGCCATCCAAGTTTTCGTGCATATCAGAGAGCCATACTGCAAGCTGGCCATTCTCATAGGTTACGCCTTGCGTTTCAAACCAGCGTTCCACATCATCCTGCAATTTCTCCGATTTATTTGGAATCTGTACTACGATCAAAGGGTTAATGTCCTTCCCGGCGGAAAGAAATTCTGCACGAATTTCACGCTGCTTGGCATAGGCCTGCTCTAGCAGATAGTTGGTTGCATTCTCCATTTCCACCTGCTGCGGAAAATCCTGATTGATAACCAGCATCTTCTTGATAAGACCAGCTGCAATAACTTCTTCCTCAGGAATCTCGATCACTTCAGCTTTGGCAATGCCCTTAGGCGTAGCAGAACAGCGAATAATCTTCTCCGTGCGGAAATACTGGATAATTTCATCTGCTTTGATTGTGTTGTTCTGATGGCTCTCATCCACAATGATGATAAAGCGCAGGCCGTCGTTCAGTGCGTGCTCGATATGTTCCAGAAAGTTTGTCCGTTCGCTGTCTTTGAGAGCATTGTTGCCTTTCTTCGTGAGTTTCTCCCAGTTAATAAAGCAACTGTCATTTTCTTCAAATCCCGCCGTCATCACATCGGAAAGCAGCTTTGTCTGCGAAGCGTGGATATACTTATCCATTTTTGCCTTGCTCTGTTCCTCAAGATTACCTTTACCGGGCGTAAGCCATACAAAGACGGTTTTGGGGAAAGACTGTATGTATTGGTGCATAAAGTAGGTCAGAATAATGGTCTTTCCGCTGCCTGTAGGACTCTTGAGAATAATATCACGTGCAGGAGTTTCCATCGCTTCAAACAACTTTTTTACCGCATTTAACTGAAATTCTTTTAATTCCATTATCGTTTGCCTCCTTTTTTGTTGGAGGATTGCCTAATGCCCTTTGCTATTTCGGCTTTTGCTTCAGGCATTTTCATTATTTCACCCACCAAGCCTGTCATTAAATTTTGACTAAGGTTATTTTCGCTTTCTTTAGCAATTAATTCTAACTTGTGTTTGTGCTCAAGTTCCATTTTTTCAAGTTCTTGTTGGTGCTGCTTTCCGAGTGAATCAATATCAATCTTGTGCTGCTCCATAAGCTTTTCTAAATCGTGCTTGTTTTGTTCTTTAATTATACTGATTTGCGAAGCAGCATTTTTGCGAGCAACAATATATGTCACAATTCCTGTTATAATGGCTGGAATACAAGCTATCGCAAGTGTTTTTAAGAATTCTACCATTTTAGCCCTCCTGCAAATCTCGGTAGTAGTAATCCGGAATAATACTAATCTCAATCTTGTTTTTGAAAAGTGCCGTTTCCTGTGCTTCGTCGGGCAGGAGGTCGTGTCCCATATAGAGCCGACGGCATTTCGCAAAGCGGTCTTTGTCGGCAATAAATGCGGCTAATTCATCCTCGGTCAGCACGATGGCAATTTCCTCGTTGCCCGTAAAATTGATGCCGTTTTCCAGCTCCACCAGCTCCCGGGTATGGCGGAGCAGTTCATCGGCGTACTCGTAGTACATACGATCCGAAATAGGTACATAGTCAACTTTATAGTATTTCAGGCTGGCGGCATAGTCTTCTTTATCAATGACACGGCGGATGCGTTCGTAGGTCACATCCCGACAAATGCCGTTTTCGTTGTTGGTACAGAGGATAAAGCGGCGAGAGCCGCCATCCTCTGCGTTTAGCTTCATAACAGCGTGACCTGTTGTACCAGAGCCTGCAAAGAAATCGAGAACACGCGCATTTTTACACCCAATCTCAAGACAACGTTTGATAAGCTCAGTAGGTTTTGGATTATCGAAAGTGTTAGCCTTGCCCATTATGGCTTCTAACTCACCACTACCTGCGGTATTTTGTGGCAAATCGCTCCACAAGGTGTCAACTCTTTTACCTTCGTTTTCTCGTTCGTTCCAATAGTCTTTTACACGCAAACTTTTCCCGCTTAAGACCAAGCGATTGTCATTTTCTAAAGCTTTGATTTTTTCGTATTTCATACGCCAGCCCTTTGGTGGGCACGGCCATACTTTGCCCGTGTTATCAGCATAGTCGTATGTTGTTTCAGGGCCTGGATCACGTGGTTTTTGCAAACTCACAGTTTGATATTTTCCTCTACCATCGTTATCATCAAATTTGAATAATTTTTGAGACGCGTCCGAAAGTGGTTTATAGGCAGAATTGAGTGTGTATGCTCCGCTTTTAGCGTATAGTAAAACATATTCTGTATTTACTGTGAATTTACCTTTTTCAGTTTTTGCGCTTGAATTTCTTTTCCATACAAAAAGGTTGATGAAAAAATCTGCACCGAACACCTCATCGCAAAGTAATTTTAGTGCCGCAACTTCGTTATCATCAATAGAAATGAAAACTAAGCCTGCTTCAGTCAAAAGGCGTTTTGCTGCCTCTAAACGCGATTTCATAAAAGAAATCCATTTGCTATGGCGAAAAGTATCTTCATTAACAACAAAGTCATCGTCATAGACAAAATCCGTTTTTCCACGGTTATACGGAGGATCAATATAGATGAGGTCAATCTTACCACGATGCGTCTTTTCCAACAGTTTCAGTGCGGCAAGGTTGTCCCCTTCAAGCAGGAAATTCATCTGCCCGCCGTGGTCAATAAACAGATCTGCATCCTCGGTCAGCACCGGCGTATGGGTATCCAACACCTCATCAATTTCCTCCCGATGCTCCTCGAACACGAGACCGTACTTTTTCCCGTTCACATCTTTTTCGAGTTCGGACAGGTAGGAGAGCAGGTTGCCCGTATTCTCATCCTGCGGTGCTGCGGCGATAAAGGCACGAATCTGCTTGATTTTGTCCAGCAGATCGTCCCGCTTCTTTTTCGAAATATTGGTGCTCATTGCATATTCTCACTTTCTTATAGCTCTTCGGTAACACAAATTGGCTCACCATCTTCGTTTTTTTCAAACCGCCCTATCGAATACTCTTGTGCGAACAGGTGACAATGCCATTTACCGGGCTGTTGTGACACTTTGTCTGATAACGAGGTAATGATGATTGTAAATGACTCTTTATAGCGTTTTGAAAAGCGATTCTCCAGTATCAACTCAATTGAAATACGCTGTCCTACTTGTTTCTCCATAAAATTTGAAGAAGCATAAAAGACAAATTCATCTTTTTCCCCAGGTGACAGTGTCATCTTTAGATTTTCTTGATTAACTGCAGCGTTTCCCCAACACAAGTCGCGAGTCCTTGCTGTTCCGCAATTATATTGAACAGTAATGACAGATTCTGTCGTATTAGTCAGTTCTATTGACAATCCTAATACTTTTTCTCCTTTATGTGATCCAATCTGGATAAACTTTTTCTTAGGGTCATTCACCAGTTCCCGGCTATCGACTTCATATGCCTTCCAATTGCTCACGAGTACAAAAGGCCTCATTTCTAAGCGGTAATGATCTTGTTCAAGTTCAATTACTCTCCTAGACAGTTCATTTGCTTTATTTGACGCTTGTAATGCGAGCCAGCCAAGGATTATAGTTCCCCAAAAACTTAAAAGTGTTCCTATATATCCCAGTAACTCTCCTGCACTCCACTCAGCGACAAGAAAGGCAATGCCACTTTTCCACTTAAATAGTATATGAACAATAATTAAGGGTAGTAAAGAACATAAAATTATCAAGATAACAGTTATCTTACTATGCTTGCGAATAAATTCTAAGATTTTATTCATAGAAATTCACCTGATTCAAATCTTCAAATCATCTTTCTTCTTGTTTACAGTAGCGTTTCCAGCCCCAATTTATTTTCCATTCTCATCCGACTGCCACTTCGACCTTTTTACCGCTGAAGGCCACGCCGTATTTATA
>ERZ791919.3431-NODE-3431-length-9917-cov-4.719732_pt1 | contig 9917 bp, 8 predicted proteins | sample MGYA00510137_ERZ791919 | MGnify/ENA primary metagenome ERZ791919 (study PRJEB30046, sample SAMN00792059) | human gut metagenome | study: EMG produced TPA metagenomics assembly of the A metagenome-wide association study of gut microbiota in type 2...
CAGAAGCCCCACTCTTCATCAGTGCCCGCACAGGCGAGAACGTTTCATCCCTGGAGCAGGCATTAGTAAAAGCCGCTGATATTCCTGAGATTACCGAGAACGACGTCATCATAACGAGTGCCCGCCATTACGAGGCCCTACTCCGTGCCCATGATTCCCTCTCCCGAGTATTGGAGTCGATGGAAATGGGCATGAGCAGCGACATCATCGCCGAAGACCTGAAAATGGTATTGGAAGAATTGGGCGAAATCACTGGCGGACAGATCAGTAGCCAGGAAACGCTAAACAATATCTTCAAGCACTTTTGCATCGGAAAGTAAGTCGTGATAAGCAACGATTAATATCGACAACAAATGATAGTTAAGGTGCTCAAAATGAGCACCTTTCTTTTTAGCCTTACTATTGGTTATAATCAATGGTAAGGCTTTTTTAGCACCTTTTTGTACCGCTCTTGTACCTCCACTTTTCAAAAGTAATAATTTGAGACTCCATTTTTGGCAAATGAGTGCAAGATTGCCGAGAGTTTTGGACAATGATGGACGATGATATAAGACTATTGAAAATAAACGGAGTAATGACAGACGACTTTTTCTACAATAAATTAAGTAAAAAAGTATAAAAAGCGTACAAATGACAGCAAGCAAAGAAAGAATTCTAAAAATTTGCGAGTATTGTGGGAAGAGCTTCTATGCATCAAAATCCACAACTCGTTATTGCTCCAAGCAATGCAACAGTTATGCCTATAAGGCAGCAAAACGTGAGGAGAAAGTAAAGATGGCTGAGACAATGAGCCACCGAAAAGCTTCCGAGAAATCCATGTCTGAAATCCTTGTGAAAGAATACCTCACTATTCAAGAGGTCGCTATACTTTTGGGACTAAGCAGACAGACCATATATAATATGGTGTATAGTGGTAAGTTGCGAGCATCCAAGATTACTTCTCGTCTATCTTTAATCAGAAAGCGAGATATAGATTATCTTGTTGATAGTTTGCCATACACCACAAAAAAAAGTGCTTCAAAAGAAGCAGTTCATGCAAACCGAGAGCTACCTGTTCCAGAATATTACTCTGCCAAGGAAATTGCAGAAGTCCACAACACTTACGAGACCGCCATCTATGAGATAGTCAAGAAAGTCAAGATTTCAAGAATATCCATACAAGGAAGAGTATATTGGAACAAGAAAGAGGTGGATGATTATTTTGCACACCTGTCTCCAGATCCAACCATCAGTGAATGGATGACTGTTATGGATATTCAACAGAAATATTGTATGACGAAAACAGCCGTATATAGTTTCGTTAGTCACAATGCTATTCCAAGAAAAATGGAAGGTAACAATGTTCTGTATTCCAAGCGTCATGTACAATTGGCAAAAGGGGAATCCGTAGAAGACCAACTTTATTATACAATACCGGAGGCCATGAAGTTGTATGGTTTAAGTCAGGACCAGATTTATAAGCGTATCAAGAAATACGCTATTGAAAAGGTGAAGATTGGCAAGTATATCAAGATTTCCAAGCGAGATTTAGAGAAAGCTATCGGCAAGCCTAAGGTTATTTAGCGGTTATCAAAAGGTTAAGTTGTCCCCCATTACATAACTCTATTATTTTGCAATCGATTTCAAAGATCTCTTAATACGGGATCATATATGAAACATAAGTATCACATTATAAAAAGTAAACATCATGGTAAATACATGTACAAGAGTTTCTCTTCGCCAAAGAGCGATTAAAAACGACCGTATTTCTCTTTATTTGGATTTCTATCCACCAGTACGCAACCCTGAGACTATGCAAATGAGTCGCAGGGAATATTTAGGTATCTATATCTATGCTCATCCAAAGAATGAGATGGAACGTGAGTTTAATACAGATATGCTCAACAAAGCAGAGGCCATCCGTTGTATCAGAACCCAATCACTCATCAATGAAGAATTTGGTTTTTTGGACAAAACACGACAGAAAGCTGATTTTTTGGCATACTTTGAGAAGATGACGCATAAGAAAGATGACAAGTGGACATGTGTCTACAAGCATTTCTTCAAATTTGTTCAAGGTCATTGTACATTTGGGGATGTGACAGTGGAACTTTGCAAAAAGTTCAGAGAGTATCTTCTGAATGCAAATCAGTTGAATCGAACAAAACAAAAGGTATCTCTCAACTCTGCAGCAGGTTACTACTCTACTTTCCGTGGTCTCTTAAAAATCGCCTATCGTGACAAGTGGCTGCGTGAGAACATCAATGACTATCTGGACAAGATTGAGCCACAAGATGTAAAGAAGGAGTTTCTTACCCTCGATGAAGTAAAGCAGTTGGCAGCTACTCCTTGCGATATACCTGTACTGAAGTCTGCCTCCCTCTTTGCTTGCCTCACAGGATTGCGAATCAGCGACATCTTAAAATTGCGTTGGGAAGACTTCGAGATAGCTCCCGACCAAGGCTATTGCTTGCGTATTCGTACCCAGAAGACTCAGACCGAGGCAACCTTGCCTATCAGCAACGAGGCATACGAACTATGTGGTGAACCAAGCACGGGTATCGTGTTCAAGGGATTGAAGCGCAGCATGATTAACCATCCCCTTAAAGCATGGTTGAAGAAGGCAGGAATCACCAAGCCATTTTCATTCCATTGCTTCCGGCACTCGTATGCAACAATCCAAATCGCCTTAGGCACAGACATTTACACGGTTTCAAAAATGCTTATCCATAAGAATGTAAGCACAACACAGATATATGCCGACCTCGTGAACGCAAAGAAAAGAGAGACAGCAAATAAGATTTCTCTTAAATAAATCCATTGCATTCATTTCATGATGCCCGATATTGAAAAAATGTTCAATATCGGGCTTTTTAGTTAAAGGCTCCTAAAAGTTTTACGTGAGTCACGCGTGACTCACGTGTCTGTTTCTGCAGTTTTTCCTATTTTTGCGCCACAAATGATTAATAATACGCAATATGAAACAGTTTAAAAAAGAATTTTTGACACAGCATTTATTGGTTTTGTGTGCAATGTCTATCATTGGTGCACTTGTTCGCAACGAAGCTATGCAATATGGTGTAGACACCTTTAGCTGCAACTTGACGTTCGTTATCTCAACCACCATACTGATGGTTGTTTATCTCCATGCATTAGATAGTATCGCACGATTGCTTGCCCCATGGTTTAAGCATATCTTTTGTAATACAGTAAACAATACAGAAAGAAAGCGTCTGTCTTCTATTGTCATCAATGAAACAAATACATATGACGAGGGGGAAGAGCTGAACCTGGAAGATGTAACTTTCGTCTATGCAGACGAAGCCTCTTCTTGTATTACAAACTATGAACAGTTGAGACAGGAAGCATTGGAAGACAAAGCCAAAAAGGAAAAGGTCTTGTTAAACTCAGCTATCGATTATACCAGAAGAACTTTTGCTGCCTACATGAAAGAGGAGCATTTGAACCAACTTTGTGACAACATCGCTATTTTCCAGTGTTGTGCCTCTACACACATGAGACATCATTCATTGATTGTTGACAAGGCTATTCGTACTATAGACTTAATGCATTATGCTTGGAATATAGGAAATCTCTTCAAGAAGAAAGGCATTGATACAGCAACCTTTATAAAACAAGTTTTTGCTGATGCGCTGGTTGATGTGGAAATATCCACTATTATAAGGAAGTTAAGAATGGAAGGTACCTGCATCATTGAATTACTACCAAGCTTAGATGTTCAAGGCGGAATCAAGACAAATTATTGTTGCTGATAAGCATTGAGCGGTTATTCAGAGGTTATATCTCAGTGATATTTATCCCCATTACATAACTCATTTACTTTGTACCCGAATAATAAAAATGAACAGATATGATAAATGAAAGTATCACCTTTGATAAGTTACCACAAGCGGTATCTTATTTAACAGAACAAGTTATCGAGTTGAAGCAAATGGTATCAGCACTTCAACCTACATCATCAGCAAATAACCATATATTGGTTGAGATTGATGAGGCTGCTATTATTATTATGAAGTCGAAGCCAACCATTTATCGATTGGTAAACCAAGGCATTCTGCCATCCTATAAAAAAGGTAAGAAGCTATACTTCTATAAGGATGAGCTGCTAGCATGGATTGAGAATGGTCGAAAAGCTACCAAGGAGCAGAACCATTCTGAAATGCTAAAAGCCATGCAAGGAGGAATGAAGCGCAAACCCAAGTCAATGTATAATTTTTAACTCTATGCCAAATGACAGCTTTAAATAACAATAAGGAAACTTCCATCAATCCAATGATTATCATGGATAAGGCTATTGATATGAGTACTCGCCTATCAGGTAGCCAGTTTCCCGTAAGCATCTTTCCTGCCAAGATTCAGAGAATCATCAAGGAGGTACACGAATGCCACAGTTTTCCTACCGACTATATATCAGCAGCCATACTCACTGCATTGGCTGTTGGTATCGGCAACACGCACTTGGCACAGATGAAACAAGGTTGGCTTGAAAGTCCTATCTTATACATGGCTCTTATCGGAAGACCAGGAGCCAACAAGAGCCACCCACTTAGCTTCGCTATGAAGCCATTCCTCGATTACGACTATGAGCAAAACAAGTTGTTCGAGGAGCAATACAGTAAGTTTGAGGAAAAGATGTGCATGTCTCGCAAGGAACGCATTGAAAATGGAGAGGATGGATTTCCGCAAGAACCTGTACGCAAACGTTTCTTGGTCTCTGATGTCACACCAGAAGGCTTGAGCTATATTCATGCGCAGAACAAGAGGGGTTTATGCCTATGGACAGACGAGTTGTCTGCATGGTTCAAGAACTTCAACCGCTATAACAATGGTTCAGAGGAACAGTTCTGGCTATCAGTCTTTAGCGCCAAGACAACCATATCAGACAGAAGAAGTTCCAAGAGTTCCATCTTCATTAAACGCCCCTATATCTCAGTAATCGGAACCATCCAAAAGAAGATACTTAGTGAGTTGGCGAAAGGCGAACGCTCCAGCAACGGCTTTATCGATCGCATTTTGTTCGTCATGCCTAACCTTCAGCAGAAAGCGAGATGGAGTGACCGAGAGTTGCCCGATAATATAGAGCGAGATTGGCAAACCATCATTCAACACCTTATTGATATGGAGTGTCAAATAAATGAGCAACAGGAAATCGAGCCTCATGTCTTATCATTCACTGAAGAAGCTAAGGCAAGGCTTTATGAATGGCAGCATCATTTCTCCGAGCAATGCGACAATGAAACAAATGATACCATTGTCAGCATCTATTGCAAGTTGGAGATATACATCATCCGTTTCTGTCTGATCATTCAATTGGCACGATGGACGTGTGGAGAATGTGATAAGGAAGCCATCGACCTGTTGAGTGTAGAGCGAGCCATCCGATTGACAGATTATTTCAAGAACTCTGCCATATCAGTACAAAATATCCTCAACGAGAATATGCTCACCGCTCAACAACAAGCAATCGTCAACCAGCTTCCTGCAACATTCACTACTGCCCAAGCTCATGATGTCGCCAAAGAGAACGACATGAAGTCAAGGACATTGGAAAGATTTCTGAATGATAACATCGGAGTCCTATTTCGCAAAGAGAAGCATGGGGAATATTCAAAGATTAACTCGTGACGGTATTGTCGGAATTGTCGCTTTTGACGGTTTTAATACCAAAAGCGACAAAACCGACAGAACCGCCACATAAAAAAGAAATGAAATGAGTACACATAGATTCATATTAGAGCCATACAAAGGCATCGCTACCCGACATACATGTCCAGAATGTCATAAGAAACGTAGCTTCGCCCGATATATTGACACAGAAGGGAAGATTGAGTTTCCTCCTTACGTGGGTCGCTGCAACCATGAGCAAAGTTGTGGTTATCACTTCACTCCCAAGGATTTTTTTGAGAAGAATCCCGAAAAGAATGAGACATTCACAAAGGATGAGACTATTTCATATAAGAAGAGAGAAATGCCGAAGCCATTACCCACTTCTTATATAGACGAGAACATCATGCGAAGTTCTCAGAAATGTTATGAGGCGAACAACCTTTTCTTGTTTCTATCTTCTCAATTCGGTGAAACAGCTACTCTTTCTTTGATGGAGAAATATCATGTCGGAACTTCCAAACACTGGACTGGTGCCACGGTATTTTGGCAAGTTGACAATCAAGGTAAGGTGAGAACTGGTAAGGTAATGCTCTATTATCCCGAGACAGGTAAGCGAGTAAAAGAACCATACAACCATATTTCATGGGTACACTCGCTTATCCCCCACAAGGATTTCAATCTCTGTCAATGCTTCTTTGGTGAGCATCTTATCAATGTAGCCAAGACCAAGCCTATAGCATTGGTTGAAAGTGAGAAGACAGCCTTGATAGCCTCCTACTATCTTCCTCAATTCTTATGGATAGCAAGTGGTGGTAAGAATGGTTGCTTTAACACGAAGTCGCTATCTGTTCTGAAAAACAGAGATGTGATCTTATTCCCTGATTTGGGAGCGACAACAGTTTGGCAAGATAAGCTGCCAATGATGCAAGTTCTCGGCATCCGTGCAACACTTTTCGACTTTTTAGAGCATCAAGCCTGCGAAGAAGATAAAGCTAAAGGCTTGGACATTGCTGATTATTTGCTCAAAATCAAGCCTGCAGAAGCAAGACTTCAAGCCCTCATCAAACAGAATCCTGCCATTCGGAAGTTGATAGATGTCTTCAAACTCGAAATTATTGACGAGCCTCAACCACGTTTCCGCACTCCTAAAAGGCAACGTGGTTTCAGACTCTGAGATGATTTGAAAAATCGAGGTATCTGACGATAGCAAGTTATGTTTTGAGTTACTCAAAACCTTTCGAGTTACTCTCGAAAGCACTTGCCTATCGGTAGATACCTCTCCAAAGTCGAGTATCTGAATCAACCTATCGGTAAGCAGAGAATTGCATATATGATGATTGAGTGACTTACTGACGTACTGATTCATTGTCGTATTGATATACAGACAGAAAGTATTGTATATATGTTTATATGTATATCATTCATTTGAACAAACGTTAGAACGTTCTAACGGTAACGCTATTTCATATATCGCATCATCTTGTCGATGCAACTTCGCTTCTGCTCTTCATTCGGATGAACATAAAGGTTAAGCGTAGTACTAATATCGGCATGTCCCAAAAGAACACTCACAGTCTTGTAATCGCAATGACTCTCAATACAGCGAGTAGCAAAACTGTGGCGTAGCCCATGGAATTTTAATCGCGGAATATCCAACTGCTTCAATAGCTTGTTAAAATAGTTGCGATACGTTCTTGGCTCAGTCGGTTTTGTGTTGTTCGTGAGGACATAGTAGTCCTTGTTCACCACCTTCATCAAAGACTTAAAAATTCTGACAAGTTCTTTACTCAAAGGAATCTCACGCAAAGAGTTCTTTGTCTTAGGAGTATTAATCACAATCTCCGTATGTCGTTTATCAGAATCCACAATATAAATGCGCTCGATGGTGCGATTAACATGAAGTAATCCTGTGTCCATATTAATGTCAGACCATTTTAAGGCGCAAACTTCTCCAATGCGAAGTCCTGTAGAAAGACACACAAGTATCCCCAAATTAGGAAACGTGAAATTGTCTTTGAGATAGTCCATCAGCTTCTTTTGATGCGCCTTTGTCAAGATTGGCAATGTAGCCTTTGGCTGATTGGCAGGAAACTTAACTTTCCACTCTACATGATTGAGCCAACCTTGCTTCTCTCCGAAACGAACCACCATTTTTAAAACAATGAGCATGTCCTTGATACTTTTTGGGCTCAATCCATGATTCAACTTGTCCAAGGCAAAAGCCTGAACCTCTTCTTCCGTAACCTCCATCTTACCTCCAAAAATTGGAAGTAAATGGTTCTCCAACGATAACAAATATACTGCCATCGTTGATTGCTTGACATACTGGCGTTTGTCTTCTTTCCAGATGTCTACAATCTCCTTAATTGTCTTTTTATTATTATCCATGTTATTATTTTAAGGGAATAGACCCTTATATAAATAAGGCGAAAGATGATTAGGGAAAATTGCATCCTAATGTACCCCATTTGAGATTCCCGGAATTTCATGGGGAATGGGAGGAGCATGGACTATCAGAATATCTTGACTTCAAAAATGGACTTAACCCAGATTCAAAGAGATTTGGTAAGGGAATAAAGTTTATTTCTGTAATGGATATTTTGAATAATCCTGTAATAACATATGATTGCATAAGAGCATCAGTTCAAGCTACAGATGCAGAAATGTCTTCGTTTTCAGTTGAAAATGGAGATATCCTTTTTCAGCGTAGCTCCGAGACCTTGGAAGATGTAGGACGTGCGAATGTTTACATTGATGATAAAGTTGCTGTTTTTGGTGGCTTTGTTATTAGAGGAAAGAAAAAAGCGAACTATAATCCTTTGTTTTTTAGATATTTGTTGTCAAGTCCTTATGCCCGCAAAAGAATTATACCTATGGGAGCAGGTGCACAGCATTTTAATATTGGACAAGAGGGACTTAGTAAAGTTTTATTAAATTTCCCATCCATAGAAGAGCAGACCAAGATAGCGTCATTGCTCCATCTGCTTGACGAGCGTATCGCCGCCCAAAGCAAGCTGATTGAGGATTTGAAGAAGCTAAAGTCTGCGATTATAGATTATGCGATAAACTCCCTTGATACTGATTTTGCAAAGTTTGGTTCTTTGTATGAAATGGCTGGTGAGGGTGGAACTCCAACAACTTCAAATGCCAGTTTCTACGATAATGGCAATATACCATTTATCAAAATTGACGATTTGAAGCAGAATTATTTGACAGAGAATAAAGACTTTATTACAGAACTTGGTTTGCAAAAATCATCAGCTTGGCTTGTACCTACACATTCTATCCTATTTTCAAATGGTGCGACCATTGGAGAAATTTCAATAACAACATATCCTGTTTGTACAAAACAAGGAATATTGGGAATTGTACCAAAGCAAAACATTGATGTTGAATTCTTGTATTATTTCATGTCTTCTTCTTATTTCAAAAAAGCAGTTAGGCGTATTGTTACAGAAGGTACAATGAAAACAGCCTATTTGAAAGATATAAACAATATACTTTGTCCAATACCAACAAAAGAGAAGCAACAGGAAATAGCGAAAATGCCATCCACTCTAAACTCTAAGATTGATTTTGAACAAAGCATCTTGAAGCTATTCTGTTCGCAGAAGCAATACTTGCTCCGCCAGATGTTTATATAAACATTTGTTGTAGTAGATATGACTTTTGACAAGTCAATGAACTTAGGAGGTTTTGCTCAACAGAAACTTTCTTATCCAATGCTACTAAACACTTAGCCATTCTATTTTGTTCTTCCAAAGAAGGCAACAATAGTTTGGCTTTCTCTATGTCTGTATAATGCAAATGAATAATTGTGCTACCCTTAGCAAATTTTGCTAATTGCTTTTTGGCGATATGATTGAAGTAATAACTTAGATATTGCGTATTGTAGTTATGGTTAATATGTATTCCAAACATATCTCCGCCTAATATAACATTGTCTACATTGATAACAGATGGAGCTATTAAAGATACCGCATCAACAGTTGTTGAAGAAGGAAACAATAAATCTCCTTTCTTGCTCAAAATCATACCTTCTGTTTTATTGGTGTGACTTTCTATTTGCGATATAATTTCTCCATAAGTTGTGAAAAGTTCACCATAAATGATGCAAGGCTTTCCTGTTTCAGACAAATCGTCCTTTGCTAAATTGCCTACGTTAAAATGATTGCCTAGATCAGCTACACAGACTTCATTCTTTTCGGTCTGTCTGTAATGTTCTACAATAATCGCAGACCTACAAGCCATAAAATCCTTAATCAAGGGAATTGTACAGAAGATAGTTCGCAACAACAAGCCCAATGTTC
>ERZ791919.3438-NODE-3438-length-9897-cov-16.660232_pt1 | contig 9897 bp, 3 predicted proteins | sample MGYA00510137_ERZ791919 | MGnify/ENA primary metagenome ERZ791919 (study PRJEB30046, sample SAMN00792059) | human gut metagenome | study: EMG produced TPA metagenomics assembly of the A metagenome-wide association study of gut microbiota in type 2...
ATCGGGGGCCGGGTCGGGCGCGTTGGGGTCAGCCGCGCCGCATACGGTGCAGATGCCGTCCGCGTACCGGTGTCCCGCCGCCGGGATGACCTCCGTGAAGCTGTCGCCGCACACGGTACAGGTGTACGTCCGCACCCCCGCCTCCGTGCAGGTGGCCGCCGTCGTCACCGCGGCGGTGTAGCGGTGGCCCAACGCCGGTGTAAAGCTGTCGGTGTAGCTCCTGCCGCAGGCGCAGGTGTGGGTGGTGTAGCCCCCCGCCGTGCAGGTGGCCGCCGTCACCTGCTCCTTGTACGTATGGGTGTGGCGGACACCGCCGCTCTGGCCGGTCTGATGGCCGCATACGGTGCAGACGCCGTTCTGCAGCGTGTGCGCCGCCGAAGCCGTCTTGTCGCCGCAGATAGCGCACACCTGCCAGTGGCCGCTGTCGTCGTCCTCCCAGCGGTAGCTGTGGTTCATGGCGGGCAGCGGCGTTGTCCGCACCGCCGCGCCGCAGCTGTCGCAGGTGTAGACCACGGAGCCGGCCTGCGTGCAGGTGGGCTGGGTCACGTTGGCCGTCAGCTGCTCATGAGCGCAGTCGGTGTCGCCGGTGGTTTCCCCGGGACTTGCGCTGCCGGTCTGCTCCGTGTCTGGCCGGTCGGGCGTCTCGTCCTCAGGCGTCTTTCCGCCGCAGGCACACAGCAATGCCAGCAGGCACAGCGCCAGCAGCGCCGCCATCCATTTCTGTTTCATGCGAATGCTCCTTTCTGCCGCAGGGCGCGGACAAAGGGAAAAAGGCGGGCGGCTGTGCCGCCCGCCTTCCGTCGGTGTTTGAGATATAGATTACGGCATATCCGGCAGCTCAATGGGGCCGCTGCCGCCAGAGGAGCAGACGATCACGTCCGTGGCTGCCAGCTCCAGTACCTTCATCTCAGGTGCAACGTACTTCATAACGATCTTCCTCCTTTACAGATTTTTGTTAAAAGTGGTTACAAGTCCAACCGTAGTTAAACAGAGCCGTCACGATCTCGTACAGCGCGGAAGTCGTGTCGCCACGGTCTGTCAGCACCTTGTACATCCCGTTCAGGTAGGTATTCGCGTTGTACGCCAGCGCGTCACCCGTCCCTGTACCGGTATGAGCGGTAAACGTAAACGTATCGTCCAGTTCGCTCGCGTTCAAGCCGGTATAGTCGAAGTAGTAGCAAACCGTGCCATCGCTCAACGTACTCTGCTTGAACTCCTTGTACTGGGTCGAATCGGAGTTCACCGTGAAGTACACATTGTCAATGCTGACATCGCTGTCCAGAACGAACTTCACGCGGATCGCAAAAGCGTTCGTCAGAACCAGAGACTTTGCTTTGATCGTCACGCCGGTACCCGGAATCCGATTATTGACAGCCTGCACCGCCGCAAGCTGCGCGGTGTAGTCGTCTGCCGCGCCCGCATCCACGATCGAGCTTACCAGCGTATCCGTGCGATAGTTCATGTACTTCTGAGATGCCGTGCCGTAGGCTACCAGACTGGCGATCAGCTTCGTGTACTTGCCGTCCTTATTGGCCTCGCTGCTCAGCAGAGCATTGCAGTACATTGCCACGCTGTAGTTATCAACGGAATAGATGACCTCGTTGCCATTTGCATCCTTCGCGTACATCTTCGCCTTCAGCGTATCATTCATACGCTGGGGGTTGATACCGGTGAACGCAAACTCATAGCGTTTGGTGGTATTGTTGTAGTTCCCGTTCAAGACCTCAACGGTGTCGTAGCCCTTGATATCATCGTTGTAGAACTCGAATACCATCTTCTCGGAGGTGTAACCCTCGGGCAGCAGAACCTTGTAGGTCATCGTCAGGGTATTGCCCAACGTCAGGCTCTTGTTGACAGTGATCTTCGCGTCCTCCGGAACCACAGTGTAGCTGCCATCCTCATTCATGTTGGAAACATATCCCGCAGGCACGAAGCTGGTGTTCTCGCCCTCCGCCTTGTTGTTGGCGGGATCGAAGCCCACGAACGTACCGCCGGTGACCTCAATATTGGCCTCCTTAGACTGATAGTACTCGTCCTTGCAGTTCAGCGTCCAGTCGGGGGTAACGCCCTTATAGGTGCCGCCCTTGACGTAGACATTACCGCGCTCAACGTAGATCAGATCGAAGTGGGGATCAGCGGTGTTGGTGATCTGCTGCGTGTAAGTACCGCCCTCCAGCGTGACCTTGGCAAAGGAAGAACGCACCCACACGGCCATAGCCGCCTTGTTGTCCTCAACAGCGGTGACGGTACCTTCACCCTTGATGGTCAGGTCGCCCTTCACCGTCACATAGAACAGGCCGCTGATACCGCTGCCGGTGATGTTGTGGCCGGCCAGATCGATGGTGACCGGATTCTCACCCTTGACCTCGTAATAGGAGCTGGTGTTGATATCCGTCAGCAGGGTAATGGTCGCGCCGTCCTTCGTATCCTGAGCCGCAGTGATAGCAGCCTGCAGCGTGTCATACTTGACGTCGCCGATCGCCGCAACGGGATTCGCCTTCGCCACCTTATACATGCCGCTCTCGTCCGTGTTAGCGACATAACCGTCAACCAGCGTCGCGCCGTTGGCAGCAGGGTCAGTGGAGAAGCTGCCGCCGGAGACAAGGATCTTGGAATCCGGCGTCAGTGCGGGATAGTTCGCAGCCTTGTCAAAGACCAGCGCGGCGCAGGGAACCTTGTTCTTGCTGTCGCCAACATAGCCCTCAGCAGTGCCGGTGCAGTTGAACGTACCGCCCGTGACCTTCACAGTACCGGCGCGTGCAACGATGCCGGCGCCATTGGTGATGTTGAAGGTACCGCCGCTGACGGTGACGTTGTCCTTCCACGGTGCATAGATGCCGCAGGCAATGTAGCCATCGGTCACGATGCCGCCGATGAAGGTGCCGCCCCTGACGAGGATCGTGTTGGGCTTGCCGTCACGCTGGCTGCCGTTGCCAGCGATCACAGCGTTATCGGTGGCGATCAGCGTTGCATTCTTTTTGATCTCAATCTTCGCGCCGGTAGACGTACCGGTGATCACCGCGCCCTCGCGGCCCTTGAGCGTGCCGGAGTACACGGTCAGGCTGGCGTTGTTGCCGACTGCCACGGCCACGTTGCCCGTGGACTCGATGATGCCGGTCTTGTCCGTATCCTGAATGTCCGTCGTGCCGTTGATGCGCAGCGCCGTACCCGTGGCCGTAATGTTGTGGCCAACCAGATTGAGGTGTACCGTCTTGCCAGCGGGGAACACGGCAGTCTCCGTCAGCGTGACATTCGCCAGCAGACGCACGGTGGAGTTGCCCTTGGCGGCATCAATAGCCGCCTGCAGCGTCTCGTACTTGACGTTGTCAACCTTGGCGACGTAAACGCCTTCCTTGACGCCGTAGGTGCCGTCAGAGTTGGTGGTGGGGATGTAACCGGTAGCGCAGTATTCTTCCTTGACCGCGCTGGAGAACGTACCGCCGGAGACGGAAGCGTTCGGCTTATCCCACGTCTGCTGGCTGTCGTTTTTCCAGCCATAAGCCTGAACCGCACCGACACCCGCAGCGCTGGTAAACGTGCCGCCGCTGATGGTCATGGTGGGAGCACCGGCGGGATACGCACGATTCACGATGGAAACAGCCGCGCCGTCAGGGATGGAGCCGTCGCCGGTCTTGCCGGAAACGTCACCGTTGCCGGTGGCGCTGATCGTACCGCCTGTCACATTCAGAGTGCCTGCACACATCTGAACGCCGCCGGTCACGCCGTAAACCTCACCGCCGCTAATCGTCACCGTACCGGCCTGCGGATGATAGATGGCCGTATCCTTGTTGGAGAACACCTTGCCGCCGCTGATGTTGATGGTGGTATTCTCCAGAACGGGAGATCCGTTGCCGGCGATGGCGTAGCTGTCGCTGTAGACCTTACCGCCGTTGATATTGACGATAACGCCCGCCTTCGTGTTGCCCTTCCCCGCGCCGAAAACGGCAATCGCTGCCGTCGTGCCGGTGATCTCGCCGCCGTTGACGTTCAGAATCTCCTGACCGTCTCTGGTGTAACGATACGGCTTGGGCTGGCCCTTCATGTACACACCGTAGTTGCCGGAGATCTTGGTGCCGTCCTCAACGGTGATGCTGGCCTTGATGCCGTTCTTACTGCTGGCAATCGCGAAGTACACGCCGTTTGTCGCGCTCTCCACCGTCAGGTTCTTCAGCGTGGTGGAGTTGTAGCTGCCGCCGACATACAGCGTACCGTAAGTCGTACTCGCGTTGGTATTCTGGATCGTACCGTTCTGGATCGTCCAGCCGTTGACCTTGAGGTACACGGTATACTTACCCGCGCTGGTCACGGTGTAGCCGCCCAGATCGATGGTAACATTCTTTACCGTCGTTTTCACATCGTAGGTGCTCAGCTCGTCGGTACCCAGATCGATGTTGCCCAGCACATAGATGGTCTCGTTCGCCTTAACGGCATCAATAGCCGCCTGCAGCGTCTCGTACTTGACATCACCGATCTGCGCAACGTAAGCGCCTGCCTTGACGCCGTAGGTGCCGTCAGCATTGGCGGTGGGGATGAAGCCCTCCGCGCAGTACTCTGCGGGAACCGCGCTGGTGAACGTACCGCCGGAGACAGCAGGCTTCGCGCCAGCGTTGGCCGCAGCGTTGGTAATGCGCCAGTTAGTGACATCCAGATTACCACCGTTGATCGCCAACGTGGGAGCCACGCTGCCGGTGATATCCATCACGATCTCGCCGGTGAACTTGGCATCGCCGCCGATCTTGGTCTCGCCAACGGATTTGCCCTCTTCCCAAGCATCCGTCCACAGCTGACCCTTGATCTCGCCGCCGGTGATGTCGGCCTTGAACCAGTTCTGGATTGCAGAGTGGTCACTGGAGATCGTACCGCCAGAGACATTCAGCACACCCAATGCACCGTTCTTAATGGCGATGAAGTTATTCTGCGTAAACGTGCCGCCCTTAATGGTCAGCGTACTCCCCCCGTCACAATCGCCGTTGCAGATCAGGGAGCTGCCGATCATGGAACCGGTAGGATTCGTCTTCCTGTAGCCGGAGTTGTTGATCACGGTACCGCTTTCGATGGTCATCGTGCCCCAGTTGCGGATGACGTAGTAGGAGGTCTCACCCACAGTACCATGGTCATCACGCTTGATGGTACCGGTCTTAGCCGTGCTGGTGTCCCGAATGGTGATCGTACCAAGGTTGTACAGCGCAGCCTTAGCCGTACCGGTGCCGCCGTTCAGGGTCTTGCCGTTCAGGTCGAGAGTCAGATTCTTCTCCTTTGCGATCTCGACATTCTCAGTCACATCCTTCAGCAGCATCACGGTATCGCCCGCATTGGCAGCCGCAATGGCAGCAGCCAGCGTCTCGTACTTGTTCTCGCCGACCTGAGCCACAGCCACCACCAGCTCGCCGGCGGCGTTCCACAGATAGCCGTCAGGCGCAGCCAGCGTCACGTTAGCGCTCTTGGTCACGGTGGTGGCATCGCCGCTCTTGATGCTGCTGTCAATCTTCAGCGTACCATTGACGGTGCCGTTCTCCAGCGTCAGCGTCACTGCATTCTCGTTGCTGGCGCTGCGGGAAACCTCGATGTCACCGTTGATGGTGCTCGTGCCCTTCACCGTCACGGAAACGCCGGTGTAGTCGCTGTAGCCGCAGGCATCCAGAGCAAAGGGTGCACGGCCCGAACCGCCGCCGCCCGCATTGATGGTGGTATTCTCGATCACCACGGTGCCGCAGTTGTTGGACATGGTGTACACGGTGTTGTAACCGCCGGAGACCTTCATCCCGGAGAGCGTCAGGTCGCAGTAGTTCTGGATCAGGATGGCGGGTGCGCCAGTCCAATTCGTCGTGTCATCGCCCGCCACAGAAGCATCGCCGTAGATCGCGCCGTTCCGGAAGGTGATCTTGTTATCCTTGTTGAGCTGGAAGCCGTTGCTCTTGGTGCCGCCGGAGCCAACCAGCTTACCGCCCACGGTGTAGGTGTGACCGGCGAAGTCGACCGTCAGGCCCTTGGTGGTAAACGTGTTGGGCTCGACCCTGATACCATCGCCGGAGCAATCCGTCAGCAGGGTGATGGTGTCGCCGTCCTTGGCAGCTGCGAAAGCCTCGGCCAGCGTCTCGTACTTGGCAGTGCCAATGGAGGCAACCGCCGAGGTGTCAAGAGGTACGCTCTTCAGCGTCAGCTTGTCCGTCGTCGCGTCCCCAGCCTTCCACTTGAGTGCGTCAGTCAGCTCAACCGGTTCACCCGCGAGATTCTTCACGGTAGAGCCGAGAGGCAAAGACGTTTTCCCTTCGGGAATGGTGTACAGCGCGGCGGTGTTTGCGCTCTTGGTGTTGTTCTCCGCCACGAGGTTAAACGCATTTGCATCCGTGTGAGCGCCAAGATACAAGCCGACATTCTTGATTGTGGTGTCCCCGTCCTGCTTGCTGATATCAAAGGAGTTGCCGGTGGCGGTGACAGTGCTCGTGATATTCCACTGGGAAATGTACTCAAACTTCACGGGGCGTGTGCTGGTGACAGTGTTGTCGGTGAAGTTGATGGTGGTCAGGGACCTGAAGTTGCTGCCTTGGCCCTCGTTATCGCCCTGGGTCCAGTTGCCGTAGGCAGGCCGGATCCATGTGGGGTTGGAGTTGTTAGCGCTGTCAGCATTGATGTAGTTCTTGAACTCACACCCGTTAAACGTCAGCGTCTGAGCCGCGATAGCGCCCACAATGATGCCATTGAAGGTGCAGCCGTCGAACTTCAGCTCGCCCAGCTGGCTCCAGGGAGAGGTGTACAGCTGATAGTTGAAGCTCATGACGTTGTTGAAGGTAATACCCTTGAACGTCACGTTGGTGTAAGCGGGCAGCGCCAGCAGCAGGGATGTGCCGATATGGTCGATGCTGGTGTAACCCTTGACGCCGCTGGTGATGGAGCCGCCGACGAACACAACGCTCTTGCCGTTGGCGCCGTCGTTCTTCTCACCCAGATAGCCGTTCTCGCCATAGGCGTTGAGCTTGGAGTGATCGGGGGTCTGGCCCGTGGTGTCGTCGCGCACACCGTTGCCCAGCACACCGTTGGTGTCATAGGCGTAGTTGCCCACGGTGACATACATGATGCCGTTCAGGCGATCCTGCGCGGCGATATACTCCTGACGGGTCATAGCGCCCAACTGCTCCAGCGTGTAGGGGTTAGCCTCTGTGCCGTCGCCGGTAGCTGTGGCCGCATTGGTGCCGGTGTAGGTCGTACCGCTCACCAGCGTCTCCTTGGTGGCTTCGGTCGCACCGGCCTTGTGCGTCGTCATGCTGGCATCGGTGCCGCTGATGTTGTAGCTCACCTTGCCCAGGTTCTCCTCGGACTTCACATTACCGATGGTGATGTCCTCGGGGTCTGCATGCGTACCGGTGAACGCCACATTCTCAATGGTCAGGTCGATGTCGCAGGCCTGCTGGCCGGTCACGCGCAGCGCGCCCTTGTTGCTGTCCTGACCGGTGACATCGTTGAACGTGCTGTTCTTCACGGTCACGGCCATGGCGCCGTTCTCAGAGGGCTGCTTGACGTTCACCACAACGCCGGTGGTCACGCCGTCAAACGTGCAGCCGTCCACCAGCAGAGAGCCAAGGCAGTTGATGGACACGGGCCAGCCGTGGGCAGCGCCGCCGCTCTTGAGGAACGTGCTGTCCTTCACAGTGACGATAACCTTACCGTCACCAGAGCCATAGTTGAACAGAACCTCGTGCGCGTCCTTGCAGTCCACCATGTTGACAGTCACGGTGTAGTTAGACCGACGGGTACTCCACACGGAAGCGCCGCCGTTCAGGCTGTACAGGTTGATGGTAATGTCCTTCGTCAGGGTATAGTAGTTCTCAACATCCCACTCGGTGGAGCCCGCTCAGCGTGGCGTCGTTGCCGTAAATGGTGGTGCTGGTCACAAAGCTGGGGTGAGATGCCTTGCCGGTAGGAATCGTCGTACCGGGGCGGCAGTAGATAACAGCCGTGTCAGGCGCATTCTCGGGTGTGATCGCGCCTGTCTTCTGCTGTGCATCATACAGAAGCTCGCCGATGGTCGCGTAGAAGCTCCCATTGTAGTACACGGGCGTAGCTGCGGGCCATGCCTCCTCGGTCACAGAGGTCAGCGGGTTGCTCTCGGTGACAGCGGCCAGCGCCTCTGTAAGCGTAGCGTACTCCCTGCCGTCCTTCGTCGTAGCAACAGCAGATGCCGTGGTCTTCGGCTCAAACACCTTCTCGCCCGCCACGGTCACCGTGGTGTTCTTGTTGGTGTCGGCCGTCTGCTTCTTGTCATTCCACAGAGTGCTGCCACTCTTGGAGCCGGCGGCGAAGCCCGCAGCCGTGGTCTTATCGTCCACGGTGATGGTGGCGCCGCCCGCCATCAGACTGGTGTCGATCTCGATAGCCGCCTTGCCCGTAACGGGAGCGGAAGCATTAAACGAGGTCTTCGTCACCGTCAGGTCAGTCTTGTGGTTAGCGCCCTCGTTGTACACCAGCACAGCCTTGCCCACGCAGTTGAAGGTGCAGCCGTTGAACGCGACGTTCTGCGCGCCATACGTCCAGACGTTGTAGGCGTCCGCGCTGGTCTGATTGAAGGTGCAGCCGTTGAACGTCTCGTTGACGGCATACAGGAACACCATGCCGTTGATGGTGCAGTTGTTGTACACCAGCGTGTCGGTGTGCTGCAGACCGATGTAGTTGCCATTGGTCTTATAGTTGAAGGTCACGTTGTTGAAAGTGATCTTCGCACCATGCAGGGCCACGGCGGCGGACATGTCGAAGGAGACATCCGCACCCTCGGCAGCCGCGATAGTGAACGCCTTGCCCGTGTAGTTCAGGCTGCCGTTCAGTGTGTACTCGCCCGCGTTGACCACGATGGTCTGGCCGTCCGCAACAGCCTCGATCGCCGCGTCCAGCGTCTCGTACTTCGCCTCGCCGATGGTAGCGACAGTCGCTGTCTCGCCCTCGCTGCCGTTGGCACCGCCGCCGCCCTCGTCCTCACCGGTGAGTTCGGGGTTGCCGGTAGTTCCCCCCACCGTGTTGTCATCGGACGTGTTCGTCTCCTCGACGATCGCGTTCTTGGTTTCGCCGGTGTCGCCCGTGGCGTACACCGTCGTCGGCAGCAGAGAAAGCATCATTACCAGCGAAAGCAGCAATGACGCAACTCTTTTGCCCATTCTCGTTTTGCTCATGTTCCCCCATCCTTTCTTTTTTTCTTTTGGGATCTCCGGATCAGATGTGTCCATACACCGTGCCGGACAAGGCTTTGCTGCGCCTGACGGCGCATCCGGCAAAACGCCGGGCCCCGCCGCAGCCCGATGTACGTCCTCCCTTGCGCAGCATCGGACACAGGACACGCATCCAGCAGGCCCGCCACAAGCGGGGCCGGTCGGCGCCCGCCTGTGGTCTCGGCCATCGCCCCGGCCTCGCCGGGACGAGAAAAGGGTACCCTTTTCTGCTTTGCACCCCCCTGCACAGACACGCGGATGTGCGCCTGTGCTGCGCAGGAAAACGGCCGAAAGGGACTCGTTCTCCTATATTTGGACATACACGGGTTAGTATAGCATTATTTCGACAGATTTGCAACTTGATTCCCGCACAAAATTTATTGACACATTCTATTAAATATGGACAAACGCATAGGCACAAAATGTCTCTGCCCCCGCCTAAAATAAAAACACCACCCGTCTGGGTGGTGTTTTTGGCAGTCCTTCTCCCGATCATGCAGACGAGTCGGCTCTCCTCTCACGGACGCAGCGTGCCCCCGGCACACTGCTCCCCGTCTCAAGGCCCTGACGGCCCTGTGAGACGGGCGTTCGTTTCTCGCCTTTCTGCCCCTGCCCGCAATAAAAAAACACCACCCGTCTGGGTGGTGTTTTTGGCAGGGGCAGAAAGGCTCGAACTCTCGACACGCGGTTTTGGAGACCGCTG